>SXGT01557998.1_pt1 | contig 26967 bp, 25 predicted proteins | sample 3176221 | NCBI WGS metagenome assembly SXGT01 (sample SAMN11356862, study PRJNA531348) | freshwater metagenome | isolation source: freshwater sample F1-120 | place: China: Fuxian Lake, Yuxi | collected 2017-12-25
GCCGGCCTGTCCACCTTCAAGGGGTGATACCCTCGTCCCTCGTCCCTCGTCAGGTCCTGGCCCAGGGTCGTCAGGTCCTGGCCCAGGGTCGTCGCCTCCTCCCCGTGATTTGGACTTCGTTCCGGCTCTTGCGAGGACGTCGGCTCCCCGCCTCCCCGTGAATTTCCGCCTCGTTCACCTTGCTCGATTCCGCGCTCGCGCGCACACCCCATGCGGATGGGCAACCGGACCTTGCTCGCGCAGCTCCTGGCGATCGGGGCGGCTCTCTGCGTCGAGGCTCCGGCAGCAGCTCAGCCGGCCCCGAGGGCCGCGGCTCCCGCGCCCAGTATCCTCCCTCCCAGGCTGACCTCGGATCCGGCCGTCCCCTACCCGGAAGGAGGCGTCGGCGACGCGGTCATCACGCTCACCCTGCGGATCGACGAGCGAGGCGAGGTGAAGAGCGCCACACCCTCGGAGACCAGCCTGCCCTTCTCGGAGGCCGCGGTCTCGGCGGCGCTCGCCTGGCGCTTCGAGCCTGCAGTCCGCGATGGAAGGCCTGTCGCGGCTCGTATCCGGATGGAGCTCGTCTTTCGCCAGCCGCCTGCCGCCGAGCCGGCTCCTCCTGGGCCTGCCAGCGTGGGAGCAGGGCCAGGAGCTGTGCCCTCCAGAGGCCAGGCCCCCGCTCGAGATCCGGCTCCCGCTCGAGGTCCGGCCCCCGCTCGAGCTCCGGAGGAGGTGGTGGTTCGAGGGGCGAGGGGCGAGCCTGGTCGCACAGGCTCGCTGACCCGGGCCGAGGTGCGCCAGCTCCCTGGCGCGTTCGGGGATCCCTTTCGAGCGATCGACGCTCTCCCGGGGGTCACGCCCGTCGCCTCTGGCGTCCCCTATTTCTATGTCCGTGGCGCACCTCCTGGCAACGTCGGATACTTCATCGACGGAGTGAAGGTGCCTTATCTCTTCCATGTCGCGCTGGGGCCGTCCGTCATTCATCCTGCCCTGATCGAGCGGGTCGATCTCTACCCTGGAGGATATCCGGCTTCCTTTGGACGCTTCACCGGAGGGATCGTGTCGGGCGAGCTCGCCGAGCCTCGCGCCGACCCGCACGGGGAGGCCAACGTCCGGTTCGTGGACGCGGGGCTCCTCGCCGAGACCGGGTTCGGAGGAGGGCGGGGCACGGCGCTCGTCGGCGGCCGGTTCTCGTACACCGCGGCCCTGGTGTCGCTCTTCGCCAAGGACACCGAGCTCGGATACCGCGACTACCAGGCCCGCGTCTCCTACGATCTGGGGCCCAAGGATCGCATCAAGATCGTCTCCTTCGGGGCGTTCGACCTCCTCGGCCAGACCGAGGACGGTATACGTAATATCCTTTTTTCTACCGAGTTCTACAGGCTGGACGCCCGCTACGAGCACAGCTACGGCCCCGGAACCAAGCTCAGGGCGTCGGCCACGCTGGGCTTCGACCAGACCCGTGTCCCCGCTCAGCCAAGGAAGGCGCGCAACCTGCTCGGAGGGACGCGCGTCGAGCTCGCCCATACCCTGAGCCAGGAGGCCCTCGTCCGGATAGGCGCCGATCTGCTGGTCGAGGGGTACTCGGCCGACGAGCGGCCTTACTCGGACCCGGACGATCCGGAGACCACGCGCTTCAACGCCCTCTTCCCGCCGCGGGTGGACGTGTCGACGGGGCTACGAGGCGACGTGGTCCTCCGCCTCGGGCCGTGGGAGCTCGTCCCGGGGGCGCGCCTGGATCTCTTTCGCTCGGGGAGCACCACGGTGATGGCCGCAGACCCCCGCGTCGCCTCCAGGATCCACCTGTCCAGGGATCTGCGCGTCCTATACTCCTTCGGCCTCACGCATCAGCCTCCCTCTTACCTGGTGCCCATTCCAGGGCTGGCCTCGGCGGATCTGGCGGGGGGCCTCCAGGAGGCGGTCCAGTCGAGCGCGGGCGTGGAGATCGAGCTCCCTCGAGAGATCACGGCCACCTTCACCGTGTTCCAGAACATCTTCCACAACATGAGCGATACGCTCGGAGTCAGCGCGCGAGATCCCTTTGATCTGGACTACAGGGAGCCGCGCAGCGAAGGGGCCGCCACGGGGCTCGAGGTCTACCTGAGGAGGAGGCTCACCAAGCGGGTCAGCGGCTACCTGTCGTATACCCTCTCTCGCACCACCCGCACCCTGGGCAAGAGGCGCTTCGTCAGCGCGTTCGATCGGCCTCACGTCGCCAACGGGGCCGTCGCCGTCGATCTGGGGCGAAACTGGAGAGCGGGCGCCAGGTTCACGATCTACACGGGCACGCCGGTCATCACGGGGGCCTCCGGAGATCCCCTCGCCCCGGACAGGGATCCCTCGTTTTACCGGTTCGACTTCCGGCTCGAAAAGAGGTGGCTCTTGGGTAAGAAAGGATGGATATCTCTGGTGGCGGAGATGCTGAACGCGACCCTTCACAAGGAGACGGTCCAGGGCCGGGAGATAGGGCCCATATCCATTCCCAGCCTGGGCGTCGAGGGGGGCCTGTGAAGCCCCCGGTCCGCCCGGTCTCCCTCCTGGCCGCCTCGGCCCTGGCTCTGGCGGGAGCGATCCATGCGTGCGTCCCTTCGGATACCCGCCCGGTCCCGGCCAGCCTGACGCTCACGGTGTCGCCCAGCCAGGCGACCAGGAGCGGGGTCCTCACGGCCGACGGCTGGACCCTCACGTTCGACCGTGTCCTCCTGGGAATAGGGCGAGCGTCGCTGGGTACCTCGTGCGTGAGCTACTCGGAGGCCAACTACGATCGGCTCATCGACGTGACCCGGGGGCCCCAGAAGCTCTCGATCCTCCATGGGCTCGGCCACTGCGATCTGCGAATGAGGATTGCCTCTCCCTCGTCCGAGGCTCTCCTTGGCGACGGGGTCACCGAGGAGGACAGGATACGGATGAGGACTCCGGGAAAGGACAAATATGTCTCGCGCGGAGGGATATCCGTCGACGTGAGGGGCTCGGCTCGCCGGGGAGAGGTGATCAAGCGCTTCGATTTCGTTTTTCGCTCACGCATCGCCTACAGGCAATGCTCTCTTTCTCCGGACGGCGGCGCCTCCGACTCGATCCTTGGGGACGGCGGCGACGAGCTCCTGGACGCCGGCGGCGACTCGGGCGTGGACCCCGAGGCTCCTCCCGAGGGGATGGGCGTCGTCCTCAACAACGAAGCGGTCCTCGTTCGCGACTTTCGCATCGAGGCCGAGGCCCTCTTCCGGGACGCCGCCGTCGCCGCGGCCGCGTCCCTGCGCTTCGATCCCTACGCGGCCGCCGACACGGACGGCGACGGAGTGGTGACCCTGGCCGAGCTGGAGAATGTGCCGATCGCCCTGGTCCGGGACGGCGGGGCCTTCGAGGCCGGGACGGCCCAGGTCGACGCGGGAGGGCGCTCCGGGCAGACGATCCCGATCCAGTCGCTGGGCGACCTTGTCTATGTGGTCTTGCTCCCCACGCTCCCCCGCTTCGGGGAGGTGGGAGCGTGCGGCTCGGATCTCGGTATAGACCGTCGCCCCGACGGAGGGGCCGACGGAGGTCCGGGGTGATCACCCGCTTGCCTGTCCCCTGTCAGGCGAGGGTATGCTCGCTGCCATGAGGATCGTACGCACGGTGAAGCTCTTCTTCCAGGAAGGCAGCTCGGACAAGGTCTACCACGCCACGCTCCTGGACGAGGGAGGTGGCGCCTATTCGGTGGAGGTCGAGTGGGGGCGCCGGGGTAGCCCGCTGAACCGCGGCAAGAAGGCCGTGAAGGTGACCCTCGCCTCGGCCGAGAAGACGCTCGCCAGGCTGGTTCACGACAAGACCACCAAGGGTTACGAGGAGCTCACCGAGATCGCCAGACCCCAGCCCGTGGCGCCCCCCGAGGGCTCGGGCTCGGGGAGCCGGGCGTCCGGGGTGCGCAAGCGTGTCGGCCACTCGGCGCAGCTCCTGAACAGCGTCGAGGAGGACGAGGCGCTCGGCTTCCTCGACGACGATCGTATGATCGCCCAGCAGAAGCTGGACGGCAACCGGGTGCTCGTCCACGTGGACGAGGAGATCGTGGCGACCAACCGCTCGGGCCAGGTCACCTCGATCCACGCGTCGATCCTGGAGGGGGTGAGCTCTCTGCCCAGGGGCACCGTGCTCGACGGCGAGGTGGTCCCGGGTCAGGGAGGCCCCGTCTACTGGCTCTTCGACGTCCTCTACATAGGCACCGAGGATCTGCGCGGACACGGCTATCTGGCCCGCTGGGAGCGTCTGGACGGCGAGATCGATCCGGGGCTCTCGGGGCCCATCCAGGTGCTGGAGTGCGCCCACGGCGCGGCCGACAAACGCGCCCTCTACGAGCGCCTGCGGGGGGCTCGCGCGGAGGGGATCGTCTTCAAGGCGAAGGACGCGCCCTACAAGCCCGGCCGCCCCGCCTCGGGCGGCCCTCATTTCAAGCACAAGTTCGTAAAATCGGCGGATGTTCTCCTGACCGAGAACGCGGGCAACGCTTACCGGATGATGGTGCACGACGGCAAGAAACTAAAGGACGTTGGCAAGGTATTTTCGGGCACCACCAACGAGTCACGCCAGGAGATCGATCAGCGCCTCTCGCTCGGGGAGCGCCTGATCGCCGAGGTTCGTTATCTCTACGCGACCGCCGACGATCAGCTCTTCCAGCCGGTCTTCGTGCGCCTCCGCCACGACAAGCTCCCCGCCGAGTGCGTCCTTGGCCAGCTCGAGAAGACGAGCCGCGAGGTCCACGAGGTATGAGAGGCGATCCTTCCTGCGCTTGAGCCCTTCGCCGAGGTAGGCGAGCCTCACCAGGACAACCGCCGAGATCTCAGAGAACGTCGGGGCGGGGGTTGTAGAGCCTTATCGCGCCGGGGAGCACGGTGAATTCGATGGGGAGGGTCCCCGTGGGCTCTCCGTCCACGTCGATGTAGGCGGGGTTGTCGCTCACGGTCTCGGCGCGGATCTTCCTGCCCCGGTGGATCTCTACCAGGGACGAGCGGGTATGCGTCCCCCGGTAGATCGTGCCGCTCAGGGTCAGGGTCCGGAGGTAAGAGGCGTGCTTGACGATCACCACGTCGAACAGGCCGTCGGCCAGGCGCGCCTCGGGCGCGAACATCATGCCCCCAGCGGCGAAGCGCCCGTTGCACACCACGATGTTGGTGACCTCGTACTCCCCCGCCAGGGCGTCGTCCACCCAGAGGCGTATCTTCGCTGGACGGTAGTGGAGCATCGCCCTCAGGGTGCCCACCAGAAAGGAGATACGGCCTCCCAGCGCCTTGGGGGACTCGTTCACCAGGCGATCGACCAGGCCTCCGATACCGAAGGACGTCACGTTGAGGAAGAAGCGGCTCTCGTCACCCCCGCCGTCGCCCCGGAAGCGGAGCGAGCCCACGTCGATGGGGAACGCCTCCGCGTCACGGAGGGCCAGGGTGCTGGCCTCCACGTCGGCGCTGTTCCTTAGCAGGCGTTTGAAGTCGCCCCCGGTGCCCGCCGGCAGGATGCCGAGGGCGACGGCGCCGGGCTCGGGCGACGCGCCCATGATGCCGTTGACGACCTCGCTATGGGTGCCGTCGCCCCCCAGCGACAGGAGCGACGTGGCCCCGCCCTCCACGGCCCCTCTGGCCAGATCGATCGCGTGGCCGCTGCGCTCCGTGTAGAGTACACGAACGTGGCCGAGGTGCTCCCTGAGGGAGCGCTCGATCGCCTCTCGCCTCTTGCCGACCCGGCCTGCTGCTGCTGCGGGGTTGATGATGACCGTGGTCTTCTCGGGGTTCACGGAATCCCTCGCTCCTTGTTCGAGGCCTTGCGAGCCAGGTGTTCCTTGTAGCCCCTGGAGTACTGGCCAAAGACGCCGTCGAGGTAGGAGAGAAAGCCCGCGTAGTTGCCAGTGAATGCCCGGTGATGGTAATCGTGGTACTCGACGCCATCGTAGAGTGGCAGGAGCTTGCTGGGGCTCCAGGGGAAGCTATAGCCGCAGTGGCCCTCCGCCGCCTCCCACTGCCGGAAGACGATCCACGCATAGAGCGTGACGACGTGTACCCCCAGCGCCATGGGCCCCACCAGCATGAGCGAGCCGGTCAGGACGAACTCCACCGGGTGCATGTAGTGCGCGGCGACCGCCCAGGGGGTCGGCATGCGGTGGTGCACGGCGTGGATCTTCTTGTAGAGCCACCCGTGGTGGAGGGCGCGGTGCATCCAGTAAAAGAGGAAATCGTCGACAACGATGAACAGGAGCACCTGCCCGACGACCACCCAGACCGGAGGAGGGGGTCCGAGGTGAACGTGGGTGTGGCGCAGGAGCGGCCAGCCCAGGACGACCAGCAGGAACAGCGTCAGGTTGTTGGTGAGCCAGCGCCTGATCGAGGGCCCTATCATGCGATCGGGGCGCATCCTGCGCTCCTGGATCCTGTATCTCGCGGCCCAGGCAGGCTCCCTGGCGGCGATCCAGGTGAGGGGGGCGGCGAAGAGGGCGAACGCGACCATGCTCACCGCGCTCCCCAGCACCGGGAAGTACAGAAACAGGTCGTCATTGTACCAGGAGATGACGGTGTCCAGCATGGCCCTAGCGATGGTAGCCTGCGCGCCCCACTCGAGGAGCGTAGCCATGATCCTTCTGAATCCGAAGAAGTACGATTGCCCCTGCCCGGACGAGCGATCCAGAGAGCTCCTCCAGAAGACCATCGCGTTCTTCGAGACGAAGGGCAAGGCGCTCCTCAAGGAGGACGATCGCAACAGGGTCTTTTACGAGGATTTCATAGGCTTCGTGGGGGAGGAGCGCCTCTTCGCCACCGTGCTCACCCCGGCCGGCGAGGTCGCCTCGTGCTCGCCCGCGGGCCAGACGGGCCAGACGGGCGAGGAGGCAGGCGGGCCAAAGGACGGGCGCTGGGACACCTGGCGCCTGGCGGCCCTGGCCGAGATCCTCGGCTTCTACGGGCTCGCCTACTGGTACACCTGGCAGGTCTCCATCCTGGGCCTGGGGCCCATCTGGATGAGCGGCAACCAGGCGATGAAGGCGCGGGCCGCGGGGCTCCTGGAGGAGGGGGCCATCTTCGCCTTCGGCCTCTCCGAGAAGGAGCACGGGGCCGACGTCTACTCGACCGACATGATCCTGAGCCCCCAGGCCGACGGCACCTACAGGGCCAACGGGCGGAAGTACTACATCGGCAACGCCAACAAGGCCAGGATGGTGTCCACCTTCGGGAAGATCGATGGGACGAACGAGTACGTGTTCTTCGTGGCCGACTCCCAGCACGAGCGCTACGAGCTGGTAAAGAACGTGGTCAACAGCCAGAGCTACGTGGCGGAGTACGCGCTCCGCGACTACCCGGTGACCGACGCCGAGATCCTGCACCGCGGGGACGACGCATGGAACGCCGCGCTCAACACGGTCAACATCGGAAAATACAACCTTGGCTGGGCCTCCATCGGCATAGCCACCCACGCCTTCTACGAGGCCGTCGACCATGCCTCGAGCAGGCGGCTCTATGGCATGTTGGTGACGGATTTCTCCCATGTGAAGCAGATGTTCCTGGACGCCTACGCCCGCCTCGTGGCCATGAAGCTGGTCGCGTTGAGGGCGGCGGACTACATGCGCTCGGCGTCGGCGGAGGACCGGCGTTACCTGCTCTACAACCCCGTCGTGAAGATGAAGGTGACGACCCAGGGTGAGGAGGTCATCAACCTGCTCTGGGACGTGATCGCCGCCAAGGGCTTCGAGAAGGACATGTACTTCGAGATGGCGGCGCGCGACATCCGCGCCCTGCCCAAGCTGGAGGGCACGGTCCACGTGAACATCGCGCTCATCGTGAAGTTCATGGCCAGCTTCTTCTTCAACCCTGCCGAGTACCCGGCCGTGGGCAAGCGGGACCAGCCCGGGGACGACACCTTCCTCTTTCACCAGGGCCCCACCAGGGGTCTGGGGAAGATCCGCTTCCATGATTATGCGCCTGTCTTCGAGGCCTCGTCTCTTCCCAACGTGAAGATCCTCACGGAGCAGATCACCGTATTGAAGCAGCTCCTCATGATGGCGACCCCGGACGACGCCCAGAAGAAGGACATCGATTTTCTGATGGCCCTGGGCGAGATCTTCGTGATCGTGGTCTACGGTCAGCTGGTGCTCGAGTCCGCCCCTCTCCACGGCGTGGGCGACGACGTGGTGGACCGCATCTTCGACTGCATGGTGAGGGACGTGTCCAGGCACGCCCTGGAGCTCCATGGCAAGCCCTCGTCGACCGAGGCGCAGATGGACTTCTGCCTCAAGATGATCCGCAAGCCCGCGAGCGACGCCGGGAGGACCGAGCGCCTCTGGAAAGATCACGTGCTCTCAGCCAGGGGCGCCTACCAGATGAACCCCTGAACCGCAGCGCGCAGAGTTCATCGACGTCCACGTGAACCTGAGGATACCTACCCCTCGTCCTCTCCTCTCCATCCCTGTAAAACCTTCACCCTCACTGTCCGACAGGTGGTCCGGGTACGACAAGGCCCTGCCGCCCATGGTCACTTGCACGAGGACGCAAAGCCTGGCTGATCGTCCTGGACGGACCACGAGGTTGGCTCGAAGGGGATGCAGGTGAACGCAGAGAGCGACTCGACCAGCCCACCGAGGAGCTGCCGCCACTGGGCCTCCGAGCGAAGGCCCGGGTCTGGATCGAGAAGCCGGTTCACGTAAGTTCATCTCCCGCCCGACGCCTTGGCGTTCAGCTGTGGGGCATAGGTCAGTCTGCTGCAACGCCTCGGTGGACGACTTTGTCCGGTGGGAGGCTCCTGGCACGCTCGGCTGTATTTTGCGCAGGCCAAAAGCACGCTAGGGTGGCGCCGTCATGCGCATCTTATCGGGCATTCAACCCTCCGGCGAGCCCCACCTGGGCAACTATTTTGGCGCGATCGAGCAGCACATGAAGCTCCAGAGCGAGGGCGACGCGCTCTACTTCATCGCCGACTACCACGCCCTCACCACCATCCACGACGCGGCCAGGCTGCGGGCGCTCACCGCCGACGTCGCGGCGACCTATCTGGCGCTGGGGCTCGATCCGGAGAAGGCCACCTTCTTCCGCCACTCCGACGTGCCCGAGGTGACGGAGCTGACCTGGCTGCTCAGCGTGGTCACGGGCATGGGGCTGCTCGAGCGCGCCCATTCCTACAAGGACAAGGTCGCGCGCAACATCAACCCCAGCGTGGGGCTCTTCACCTACCCGGCGCTCATGGCGGCCGATATCCTGATCTATAAATCGGACCTGGTGCCGGTGGGCAAGGATCAGGTGCAGCATATCGAGATCACGCAGGACATGGCGCAGTCCTTCAACGCCGCGTTCAAGACAGAGGTCTTCGTGCGGCCCGAGTCCCGCCTGTCGGCCACGCCCAACGTGCCGGGTACGGACGGGGCCAAGATGTCCAAGAGCTATGGTAACGCGATTCCCATCTTTGCTCGGGGGAAAGCGCTGAAGAAGCTCGTCGGCACCATACCGACCGACTCCAGGGATTATACCAAGGAGCCGCTCGATCCATCGACGTGCAAGGTGTTCGCGCTCTACGAGCTCTTCGCCGATGCCGAGGAAAAGGCGGCCATGCAGGATAGCTACGTGAACGATCGCGCGTTCGGGTACGGCCACGCCAAGCAGGCGCTGATCGCCAAGATCGAGGAGCGCTTCGGCGCCGCGACCGATCGCTACGAGGCGCTCAAGGCGAGGCCCGACGACATGAACGACGTCCTCCGCGAGGGAGCGCGGCGCGCGCGGGCGATCGCCAGGGAGACGGTCGACGAGGCGCGCGAGGCTGTGGGGCTTGGCAAGATGCTCGTCTGAGCGCACAGGAGGGCGCCGTGTATTTCGCAGGACCGCGGAGGCTGCGCTAGCTTCGCCGCCATGGACGAGGCGACGCTGCTCGACAAGCTGCGCAAGATCGAGGCGCTCCACGCAGGAGCGGCGGACAGGGGGGAGCGAGGAGCCTCCCCTACGGTCACGGAGCTCATCCTGGCCAGACTCGCCCAGGAGAGGGCCACGGAGCCCGACGTGGAGGTGACCTACTCCCTGCCCGATCCCTGGAAGCGCAAGCTCTTCGTCGCCCTCTGCCGACGCTACGGCCTACGGCCCTTCAGGCATCCCCGGCAGCGTTACAGCACGGTGATGCTCAGGGCGCCGGAGTCCTTCCAGAAGGAGACGCTCTGGCCACAGTTCCTGGCGCTCGCCTCGGAGCTGGCGCATCACCTTGCCGAGCTGACCGAGCGCATCATCCACCAGGCCATCCACGGGGACGTGGGCGAAGCCGAGGAGGTCGCCCCGCCAAGGAGCTAGCGAGGAGCCTCGCTCAGGTTCTTGATGTGGGAGAGCACCCGGCCGTGGATCGAGTGGAGCAGGAGCTCCGCGTAGCCAGCCCAGTAGGTCTCGGGGTAGATCGCCAGGGTGTAGTGGGTCGTACCCTCGATGCGGGTGCGGCCGCCGGGGAGCGGGACCAGCCTGAACTCCCCGCCCTTGGAGGTCATATAGCCCTCGAGGTGAGGCGCCCTGAGATCGTGATAAGGGCTCCACTCGGTCATCGAGGGGGGCTGGGAGGTCACGTCGAAGGCCAGGCGCCTGGGAGGATCCCAGGCCGTGATCGGCTCGACGAAGGGGCCGGTCGAGAACTCGCACCGGCGCACCGCCCCCACGCCCTCTCCCTCGATGCGGGCCCGCATGGGATAGGAGATCCCCAGCTTGAAGAACCACTCCGGAGGAGGGGGGAGCTCGGAGAAGCCGACCACGTTGGGCCATACCCGCTCGGGCGGCGCGTCGACCTCGATGGTGGTCGTCACGTGGTGGAGGGACGGCTGGGAGAGCTTGGCCTCGCCAACGGCAAAGGCAGGGAGGACCAGCAAGAGCGCGGCGGGGGCGGTCCCCCGGGAGCGGGCTCCCGAGGTGATCGCCCACGCCAGGACGGCGCCGACGATGGCGAGCACCGCGGCGATGGGGAAGGCCATCGCCAGGCAGAGGACGCCCTCGAGCGCGAAGAGCAAGAACATCGATCCGGTGAGGGCGGTGCCCACGATGGCCAGGCCTATGGTGCGGCCCAGCGGCCTCGTGGTGCGGGCGTTGTAGATCGCCGACGAGACGGCCCCCATCGCGAAGGGCGTCGCGAAGAAGAGCGCGGTGCCGTAAGCGCCTAACCCGTAGACCGAGAGCCACAGCATCCCTCCGCCCAGGCCCATGCAGGCCAGGAGCCCGAGCAGCGCTGCCCGTACCCCCGAGGGCAGCGCCTCCTGGCTGGGCGGCGCCTCCAGACCCCCGGCCTGACGGTAGGGAGCAAGAGGAGGGAGGGCCCACCTGGCCTCGACCTTGGTGGGGAGCAAGCAGAGGGAGAGGATCGTCAGGTAGTTGGCGATGGGAATCAGGAATCCCATGCCCACCCAGGGGGTCACCCCCGCGTCGGCCGCTCTCCTCACGCTCATCGTCAGGCCGATCCAGAGGAAGGGCAGGGCGGCCGCCGCCAGCACCAGATGCATCGCCTGGGGCACGCTCCCCATGTGGTCGTTGCGCAGGGCGATGCTGGGAACCACATAGCCGAGGGGCGACCATACCTTGCCGGTGAAGCCATAGACGATGGCCGTGTCGATCAAGAACTTGAGCGCCGCGAGCCCCAGACCCCAGAGGACGTACGGGCGGCGAGGGACGCGGGCGCGCAGGCCGAAGAGGAGCGAGGTCGTGGACATCGTCCGAGTGTAAGGGATGCAAGTCCGCCCGTCCCCCGCCGCGGGAACGTCTCGAGGAGCCGGCTGTCCTAGCTCGAGCCATGCGCAGCCCCTCCGCGTCCGCGTCCGCGGCCGTCCCCCGCCCCTTTCCCCTGGCCTTCGGCCTGCTCTCTGCGCTGCTCGCTCTCCTGGTGATGCACCCTCTGGGCACACCCAGACTGGACCTGGGAGTCTATCGGGCGGGTGTATGCATCGCCGGGGGCGTCGGCGCGTCGACCGGCTGGCTGCTCGTCCGCCTGAGAGAGACGGGGCGGTGGCGTCGGTCTTCGGGCTGGCTCGTCCCTCTCGCAGGGGGCCTGGTCGGGGTCCTGATCCAGACCCTCCTCCTGATTCGCGATCCTCATTACCAGCTCCACGTTCGCGGGCTTGGGTTGAGCACCCGCAACACGGCGGCGTGGGTGCTAGGCGGGCTTCCTCTCGGGGCGTTGGCCGCGCTGGTCCTCTCGGGCGTGCTGGCCGTCACGCTGCGGCTCGTCTCCGCTCCTGCCCATGACGCGGCGGAGCGCTGGACGACCCCCTTCGCCGCTGCCACCGCGCTCGTCGGCGCCCTGGCGCTGGGAGCCGCCGACAGAGGGGAGATCCCGCTCGTGCTGGGGATCATCTTCGCTGCGCTGACGGCCCTGGCTCACGTGGCCCTCGCGGACGCGGCGAGAGCTCGGTGGCTCCGGTCGGTGTTCGAGGGAGAGGTCCCGGGCTTCGAGGTGGTGCCCGCCGAGGAATTCCCCTCGGTGGTGGACGCTCCCCCCGTGGTGGGGGCGGTCCTCCCTCACGCAGTCATCGTCCAGATCGAGGAGGCGCAGCAAGGTTATAGAGCCGCGGCCAGGGTGGCCTTCGCGACCACGGGCATCGACCTCTATTTCGCGTCCAGGCCGCTGCTCCAGCGCCGCGCCGGGATCCTGGCGACGCTGGCGGTCACCGCGGTGATCACGGCGATCGCCCTCTCCTTGCGCTGAGGACACCCAAGGTGCCCACGCTCGGAAGAGACCGCTTCAAGAGACGCCGCCGCGCTCACTCGCAGGTCTGCAGGAAGATCGGGCGGGCCATGTTGCAGTGACCCGATCCGCGCTGCTCACCAGGACCGTACCTGCCGGTGGTCGCCCTGCCCCGTCCACGGGAGGAGCTGCTCAGAGGTCGTCTTCCGCCCGAGCCATACTGTGTCGTGCAGGGCCGGCGAAACAAGGGTATGAAGCGCATGAGGAGGCTTCGACATGCCCTGGAAGAACTCGGCTTACAAGGGACCCGACATCATGGTCACCCTGATGCGGGCGACCAACGTACCCTGGCAGCAACGCTCGATCAGGAACGGATATTTGATCAGCAACGCCCAGTACAAAGAGCAGTTCAAGCCGAGCGACCGGAGCTGGCTGAGCCTCTACGCCCCGGTCGAGGCGGACACCCGCAGGTTCATCACCAGGCCGATCAGCACGGGTGACTACGAGAGGACGCTGAGGAACCTCCACAGCGACAGCTCCAGCAAGGTGGGCCACCCGTACGAGGCGCCCAACAGCAAGTACGTCTCCATGACCAGCTCGGCCGCCGACACGAGCTGGGGACAGGGCACCAACCCAACGCTCATCTTCCGGTTCGAGATCTGGAGGAGCGACGTCTGGAAGGGCAAGCACGACCTGACCAGGGACCCTTTCCTCTACCTCTGGCTCGCCGCCAACATCCTGACCAGACCCTCGCACCAGCAAGCCGAGCTGCTCTCGTCCCAGACCCCCCCGGATTGGGACAAGGGGGCCGAGTTTGAGTGGCTGGCCCTCGGTGGGACGAGGGTTTACAACGTTCATGAGTCGAGCGACGGTGCCCGGTGGACGGCCTCGGTTGGCAAGGCGGACATCGATTTCTGGTGGGAAGCCGTCTGAGCCCTGCCCGCTGGACGGTGAGACAGGGATGCCAATCGCGGCCACCGACATCACGCCGGCGCTCGATTCGAGCGTACGCTCGTAGTCCTTACTCAACCGACGATTCCTACCGAACCAGACTATCGAGCGCTCCACGACCCAGCGACGCGGAAGCGGGATGAACCGTGTCACTCGATCCTTGTGGGCGACGACCTCGAAGCGAAGCTGTTGGCCGCGTCGACGCGAGGCGCCCCGGGGACTAGCACGCTCGGCCGACTCCACCGGTCCCGCCGCCCGACGAGCCTTGCAACGGCCTCGTTATTTGCAGCAGCGGGTGCCCGACTCCGCGCCGCCGTACTCGGGGCCGTGACCCACCTGGAACTGGCGACAGGCGTGGCGGCTGGGGATCCACCACGAGCCCTTCATCACCTGCTTCCAGCCGAACTTGGCGCCGTCGGCGGCGACCCACTCCTCCATGTTCCCCGCCAGATCCAGGACTCCGAAGGGGCTCGCGCAGCGAGGGTGAGAGCCGGCCCTGGAGCGGTAGTCGGTGAGGCGCCCGTGGGTCTTCAGCCCCTCGGTGCGGTCGGTGTTGCACGCGGTCGGATCCCGCTCCCAGCCATAGGGATAAGGGCGCATCTCCTCACCCTCGCACGCGAATTGCCACTCGCTCTCCCTGCATACCCGAGCCCCGGCGCTGGCGCATAGCTCCTTGGCCGCGTCGAAGGAGACGAAGTTCCTCGGCAGATCGCTGCCGGGCGCCCTGCGCTCGGTGCGGTCGATGCAGAAGCGCTTGTGGACTCGCTCCCCCTTGCATATCGAGGGCTTCTCGTAGCGCGCGCACCGGAACTCTGCATATTTGGTCCCCGGGGGATCCATCCATTTCAGGCATTTCTGCTCGACGTCGGGGCAATACTCTCCCTCCACCAGGACCATCCCTTCGGGGCACGGAGCCTCGGGCGAAGGGACAGGCGCCGCTCTTGCCCCCAAGGACAGGGGAGAGGGCTCGGCGAGAGACAGGGAGGCAGGTTCGATGCGTCCTAGGAGCGCGGATGTCGTGGAGAGGGTTCGGGGTTTGTTCCCGGTGCACGATCCGCAGAGGGCGGACGCCACGAGGAGCGCAGCGAGGGTACGGCGCAGCATGGGGGCCGCGTGCTAATCGGGCTCTCACGCGACGCAAAGAGAAAAAAGGTGCAAGAGCTCCGGTACGAGCCGAGTGTGGCGCCCTTGCAGGGGTGGATCACGAGGCCGTGTCCTTGCAACAGCGGAACAACGCAGGCGGCTGTGCTCGATCACGAGGCCGTGTCCTTGCAACAGCGGAACAACGCAGGCGGCTGTGCTCGATCACGAGGCCGTGTCCTTGCAACAGCGAAAGCCGACCTGCTTCGCCTTGTACTCGGGGCCGTGCTCCGCCGTGGTCGCCCGGCAGCGGTTGCGACCCGGGAGCCACCACCCTCCGTGGAGGACCGAGCGTTGAGGGCCGCTCTCCCGCTCGACCCACTCGTCCACGTTGCCGGTCATGTCGTGGACCCCGAAGGGGCTCAGGCATCGCGGAAACGCGCTCACCGGGGCGCGCAGATCGCGGAGGCCTCGCCCTGGCCGCCCCAGGTTGGTCTGGTCGATGTTGCAGGCGGTGCTGTCGCGGGAGAAGCCGTAGGGGTAAGGGCGCATCTCCTCGCCCTCGCAGGCGAAGACCCACTCGCGCTCGCGACAGAGGTGCCTGCCCATGGCCGTGCACCTGGCCTTGGCGTCCACGAAGGATACGTCCACGGCGGGGAGCTTCTCGCCCGGCTCGACGTGCTCCTCACGGTCGACGCAGAAGCGCATCGGCGTCCGGGGGGCGAGGCATTTGGGCGAGGCGGCGTAGGTGCCGCAGCGGAGGTTCTGGTAAGGCGGAGGATCGAGCCATTTCAGGCAGGTGTGCTCCACCTCTGGACATGCTTTCCCGGAGACCAGGACCATCTCCTCGGGGCATGGGTTGGCCGGGAGAGCGGACGCGCTGGGTGCCCCTACCGGGAGCGGTCCTGTGGACGTCGAGGGGGCGGGAGGCGGGGGGGCACGAAACGGCGCCATGGCGATCGTTCCAGCTCCAATCAAGGTGAGGGCGGCGAGACCCAAAATCAAAGTCATTCGGCGGAGGACCACAAAAGCTCCCTCCATTCTTTCCATAGTATGGACCGAGCCCAGCCACGCGGCCAGTTTCTACATAAGATGGAAAGCCCCATCCTCGGTCCTTCGACGTGATTGGTGCGCTAGAACGCCGACCTTGAATTCGGGCGTGTGGCCATCGCTCTCTTGGTTCTCCCCGTGATTTACAGGGATAAAGCAGGCCAGGGTGACCGCTCTCGTGACTTTACGGTCGGCGCTCTAGGCGCCAGGAAGGACGAGGCGCGGCTTGGTCGGGTGGCGCTTGAAGAGCAGGAAGGTGCGCCCCAACACCTGAGCCAGGACGCTCTCGGTGCGAGAGGCGAGGAGGGCGGCCACCTCCTTGCGGTCGAGGGGAGCCTCGGACAGGACCTTAACCTTGATGAGCTCGTGGGTGAGGAGCGCCTCCCGGGCGGCCTCGACGACGGCGTCGCTCAGGCCCTCCTTTCCTATGTGCAGGACAGGATCCATCGCGTGGCCCAGACCCCTGAGGTGGCGGAGGGCCTGGCTGGTCGTCGGATCGACCGCAGGCACCCGGGGGGCCTCGGGCTTCTTCGGCTTGTTGCGGCGGATGGAGCGCTTGCGGGAGGGGAGGGGAGACTTGGGCGACGGCATGGGATCGAGCTGGCCCCTAGCACGATCGCCGCCTCGGACTCGGAGAGAAGCATCGTACCCTTCAGAAGAGGCGCGCCGCCGTGTCGTCGGTGAAGAGCCAGGCCTGGCGAGGGAGCCGGAGGCGCGTGCCCTGGCGGACGATGCGCCCTCGAGCGACCAGGGACCCGAGGGCCCGCTCCCTCTCCTCGGTAAGGCCGGGGGCGCCCAGCTCCTCTGCAGCGGCCGCCAGATCGAAGCCCCCTTCGAGCCGGAGCCCGAGCATGATCCGCTCCTTGAGCAGGGTCCCGGCGTCCAGCTCCTCGGCCTCCTGGGAGAGCCCGTCCAGCGAGGAGGGCCGCTCCGGCCGGGTCCCTGGCGCGAGGGCCACGTACTCCTCGGGCCGGGTCGGGTTCCTGTAGCGGACCGCGCCGGCGGGGCGCTCCCGGACGCGGAGGGCGCCGAAGGCCCCGCAGCCCAGGCCGAGGTACTCGTCGCCTCGCCAGTAGGCCAGGTTGTGGCGCGCCTCCTCGCCGGGAAGGGCATAGTTCGATATCTCGTAGTGGTGGAAGCCCCGCTCGCCAAGGGCGAGGTCGATGGCGAGGAAGGCCTCGGCCACCCGCCCGTCGTCGGCCAGGGGCAGCCTGCCCGCCCTGGCCAGCTCGCCGAAGCGAGTTCCTGGCTCGATCGTGAGCTGGTAGCAGGAGAGGTGGCGGAGCCCCAGCTCCGCGAGGGCGCAGGCCTGGGCGACCGCGGACCCGGGGCTCTGTCCAGGGAGGCCGAAGATGAGGTCCGTGGAGACCCTGGGCACGCCCGCCGCGAGGGCGCCCAGGACGGCGGCCCTCGCGCCCTCCGGATCATGCAGCCGTCCCAGGAAGGCGAGCTCGGAGGCGTCCAGGGACTGGGTGCCGATGGAGAGCCGATCGACGCCCACGCCCAGGAGCTCCCTGCAGCGCTTCCCATCGAGCGAGGTCGGGTTGCACTCGACCGTGACCTCGCAGTCCGGGGCGAGGTCCAGCCTCCTGCGAACGCCTTCGAGGACGCGCCCCAGCTCTTCGGGGGCCCACAGGCTGGGGGTACCGCCGCCGAAGAACACGGAGCCCACCCGGAACGCTCGTCCCCGGGTCTCGAGGTGGGCCGAGCGCGCCGAGAGCTCCGCCAGGACAGCGTCGGCGTAGCCTCGGTGGTCGATGTCCTTCCGCGCCCTGGCGTAGCTGGTGAAATCGCAATAAGGGCACTTGGCGAGGCAGTAGGGAAAGTGCACGTAGACGCTGGCCATGGGGCTTTTCGTGGGTAAGGGCTCCTCGGCTCCCACCGAGGAGCGAGCCGAGGAGCGAGCCGAGGAGCGAGCCGAGGAGCGAGCCGAGGAGAGCGCCAGGAGCGCGCCAGGAGCGCGAGGGACGAGGCTGCTTCGTTGCCGGAAATGAGGGGGAGTGTTACCGTGAAAGCTGGGCGAAGGCTTCCGTCTTCTCGCCCAACTTCGCATGATCGCAGTCGAGGACTTGATCAATCGCATACGTGCTTACCAGCCCACGGCCGACGCCGAGCTGATCAAGCGGGCGTATGCATACAGCTTCCGCATGCACGCGGGGCAGACGCGAAAATCGGGCGACCCCTACTTTATCCACCCCGCGAGCGTCGCGCAGACCATCGCCGATCTCAGGCTGGACACCGCGAGCGTCTGCGCCGGCCTCCTCCACGACGTGGTGGAGGACACGCTCGCCACCTCCAAGGACATCGAGCGCGAGTTCGGCTCCGAGATCGCCGAGCTGGTCGACGGCGTCACCAAGCTGAGCAAGATCAACTTTGTCTCCAAGGAGGATCGCCAGGCGGAGAACTTCCGCAAGATGGTCGTCGCGATGGCGCGCGACATCCGGGTGCTGCTCGTCAAGCTCTGCGACCGCGTCGACAACATGCGGACCATGCAGCACATGAAGCCGGACGCCCAGGAGCGGATCTCCAGGGAGACCATGGAGATCTACGCCCCGCTCGCCAACCGGCTGGGCATGGCGTCCTTCAAGACCGAGCTCGAGGACCTGGCCTTCAAGTACCTGGAGCCCGACGCCTGGCAGGAGGTCAGCCAGGGCATCCAGAAGTCCCGCGCCCAGCGCGAGAAGTACATCGCCGAGGTGTGCCGCACCCTCTCCAGCCGCCTGGCCGAGGCGGGCTTCGCGTCGAACGTGGACGGCCGCGCCAAGCACCTTTACTCGATCTGGCGCAAGATGAAGGTCAACGAGTGCTCGATCGACCAGATCCACGATCTTATCGCCTTCCGGGTCATCGTCGAGAGCGTGAGCGACTGCTACGCGGCGCTCGGCGTCATCCACTCCAAGTGGACCCCGGTGCCTGGCCGCTTCAAGGACTACATCGCGCTGCCCAAGCCGAACATGTACCAGTCCCTCCACACGACGGTCATCGGCCCGGGGCGGGAGCGCGTGGAGATCCAGATACGCACCCACGAGATGAACCGGGTCGCCGAGCGGGGCATCGCCGCTCACTGGAAGTACAAGGAGCGCCACTCGGGGGGGGTCGCCGACGCGGACGCCCAGCGCTTTGGCTGGCTGCGCCAGCTCATGGAGTGGCAGAAGGACCTCAAGGATCCGGCCGAGTTCCTGGAGGGCGTCAAGGTCGATCTCTTCCAGGACGAGGTCTATGTCTTCACGCCCAAGGGCGACGTCCGCGTCTTCCCCAGGGGCGCCACCCCCATCGATTTCGCCTACCAGATCCACTCGCAGCTGGGAGACCACATCACCGGCGCCAGGATCAGCGGCAAGCTGGAGGGCATACGCTACAAGCTCCGCAACGGCGACGTGGTCGAGGTCGTCACCTCGCCCAGCCAGCAGCCCAGCAAGGACTGGCTGGAGTTCGCGGCGACCACCAGCGCCCGCGCCAAGATCCGCGCATTTTTGCGGACGGAGCAGCGTGATCGCTCCCTGCGGCTGGGCAAGGAGCTGCTCGAGCGCGAGCTCCACAAGGCGAGCGTCTCGCTGAGCAAGCTCCAGAAGAACGAGAACGAGTTCAGGAAGGTGCTGGAGGCGCTCAAGGTGCAGAACGCCGACGAGCTCTTCATCTCCATCGGCTACGGCAAGATCGATCCCAGGGCGGTGGTCTCGGCCGTGTCTCCCCCGGCCGAGGATGGCAAGGAGAGCGTGCCCCCCGAGGCGCTTCGAGAGAACCGGCTGGTAGGCTTTGTCCGCAAGCTGACCAAGCAGGACGAGGGCGGGATCCGCCTGAACGGCATCGACGACGTGCTCGTCCGCTACGCCAAGTGCTGCAACCCGCTCCCTGGCGACGACATCCTGGGCTTTATCACCAGGGGCCGGGGCATCACCATTCACCGGCGGGGCTGCAGCAAGGCCTTCGACACGGATCCGGAGCGGAGGGTCGAGGTCCAGTGGGACTCCAAGGCCAAGATCAACCGCTCGGTCCAGCTCAAGGTCGTCACGGCCAACCGCCCTGGCATCCTGGCCACCGTGGGCTCGACCTTCAGCACCCAGGGCATCAACATCAGCGAGGCCAACTGCCGCGCTGGCGATGACGGCAAGGCGGTCAACATCTTCACCTTTGTCTGCGCCGATCTCACCCAGCTCAAGAACGTGATGCGCGCCTTGCAGAAGGTCTCGGGGGTGGTCGCGGTCGAGAGGACGTGAGGGCATCGTAGGCGGATCTGCTAAGGCAAGCTCCGTGGCATCCGTACTGATCGTGGGAGGTGGCCTGGCGGGCTGCGAGGCGGCCTGGCAGCTCGCCCGTCGGGGCGTCGACGTCGAGCTGGTGGAGCAGAAGCCCGAGGCTCGCACCCCGGCCCAGACCAGCGACAAACTCTGCGAGCTGGTCTGCTCCAACAGCCTCCGGGGCGCGGCCCTGGTCAACGCTGTGGGCCTGCTCAAGGAGGAGCTGCGCCGCTCGGGCTCGCTGATCCTGGCCTCGGCCGACGTGGCCAAGGTGCCTGCGGGAGGCGCGCTCGCGGTCGACAGGGACGTCTTCTCGGACGAGGTGACGAGGAGGCTCACCTCGCACCCTCGGGTCAGGCTGAGTCACTCGGTGGTCCGATCCATCCCCGAGGCCACGGCCGAGCGCCCCGTGATCCTGGCGACGGGCCCGCTCACCGGCGACGATCTGGCCAGGGATCTGGCCGCCGCGGTCGGCGCCGAGCATCTGGCCTACTACGACGCGATCGCGCCCATCGTGAGCGCCGAGTCCATCGCCTGGGATCGGGTCTTCAAGCAGTCGCGCTGGGGCAAGGGCGGCGAGGAAGCCCAGGGAGGGAGCGAGGGCGAGCTCGACGCGAGCTCCCTGGGCGACGAGGCTTACGTGAACTGCCCCTTCGACGAGGAGGGCTACAAGGCCTTCGTGGCGGCGGTCGTGGGAGCTCAAAAGGTCGAGGCGAGGAGCTTCGAGGACGTGCGCTACTTCGAGGGCTGCCTCCCCATCGAGGTGATGGCCTCACGGGGCGAGATGACCCTGGCCTTCGGCCCCATGAAGCCTGTAGGCCTCACGGATCCTCGCACCGGGCGCCGCCCCTTCGCCGTGGTGCAGCTACGCCAGGAGGATGCGGCGGCCACCGCCTACAACCTGGTGGGCTTCCAGACCCGCATGACCTACGGGGAGCAGGTCCGTGTATTTCGCATGATCCCCGGCCTCGAGGAGGCGGACATCATGCGCTACGGCACCGTGCACCGGAACACCTTCGTGAACGCGCCGGAGCTGCTCGACGCGCGCATGCAGGTGAAGGCGCGCCCCCACCTCTACCTGGCGGGGCAGATCACCGGGGTGGAGGGCTACGTGGAGAGCGCCGCGGGCGGCTTCCTCTGCGGGCTGATGCTGGCCCAGACCCTCCTGGGAGAGCCCCCCTCACCCCCCCCCGAGACCACGGCGCTTGGCGGCATCCTCACGCACCTGGCTCGCCCTCAACCCCGCTACCAGCCCTCCAACATCACCTGGGCCTGCATGCCCCCTCACGAGAACCGCCGGCTCAAGAAGCGCGATCGCTACCAGGCCCTCTCCGAGCGAGCCCTGACCTCCCTCGAGGCCTGGCTAGCCGGCGCGCCGCTCGCCAGGGTTTGAGCTCGCCGCCACGTGCTCGACGACAGGCGATTTTATGCGGTGTGCTGTCCCACCCGCAGGTGAGCAAGTAGCGCGTGCCGTTCACAGCGGCGATGGCTTGTGCTGGGCGTCGAGCTTGGACCGCCACGATAAGTACATGAGCGCCGCCCCCCCAAGGTACCCAGCATGAACACGAGACAGGAGAAGCCACCGATGACGCATGCGGCAATGTTATGCCCAGCGCACGCATCCCAACGCCCTGCTTCGATTGCAATTTTCGCCATGAGAGATTGGTTCACACTTTGCGAGAAGAGCAGTCCTCCGAAGGACCACCCCATCAGGTAGACGAAAATACTGTGTGCAATGGAAAACTCTTTCATGACCATCAGCGGCCTACCTTTCGTGTTCGTGCACCTTCCAGTCCCAACAAAGCGGGACCGCCCGCAACGAGCCGTAGTGTTGAGATGAGAGCACGTCCAACGCGCTTTCCCCATGCTCGGCAGACCTGCCGAACTCGCCTCCCCACCGTGTTCGGTCGCTCTGTCTAACCCGCCACCCCAGCCGACCATCCGGCATAGCGCTCCAAGATGCTTCGCCAAAGGCCGCAAATCTGCAAGTCGAAACCTCTGCCGAAAGAGACCTCACGCCACGCGCACCGGCACCTCGACGGGCAGCTCCACGGGTGTTGCTGCCGTCCGCAGCGCGGCCTCGGTCCGCGCGCGGTCAGTCACTAGCAAGCCAAGGAGAGCCCACGCCTGCCGGTCGATCGGGTGGAGTCCTCGCTCCCACCTCGAGATCGTCTCGAAGCGCACGCCCAGGAGCGCCCCCAGCGCCTCGCCGCTGAGCCCCAGCGCCTTGCGGACATGGCGCACCGTCTCGCCGGTGGGCGCTGTCCCGACGAGCTCGCGCGCCACCGCCAGCTCGAAGGCTTGCAGGGCCGGGCCCGGCACCTCGTCATCGCCGCACGCGTCACACCGCGAGCCAGTCACGGTCGCCGTGAACTTGTGTCCGGCGATCTCCAGCGCCACCGGCACCAGCGCAGGCACCATCGCCCCGGCTTTGCATGCCACGCATACCGTCTTCTTGCTTCCCATGTTCCCTCGCTCCGGCTTGGCGCCGAAATCAAACCGCTGGCTCTTCACTGTCAAAATAGCGTCACCACCACGACCTGCCCCTCGATGGCCACCACGACCGCCAGCGCGTCGCCGTCGGTGTCCACGCCGCCGCTCACCTTGAACCTGCCGTCTTTCTGGTCGAGGAGATCGGTCGCCGTGACCAGCGCGCTTCGGATGTCGACGAACCGCGCGCTCCGCTCCGCCATCCGGTCCCGTGCGTGCTTCCGGATCGAGATCCGGTCGGCGGTCGCATAGGTTTTGACGATCGCGAGGGTGGCGGTTTCGTCGTCGGTCACAGGTGAGTAGGTACCATGAACTAGGCACCATGTCTAGTTGATGGTACTCACAGCGCTGGGCGGTATTCTCATGCACCTGGCCCGCCCTCAGTCCCGCTACCAGGCACTCTCCGAGCGAGCCCTGGCCTCTCTCGAGGTGTGGCTGGCCGGGGCCCCGCTCGCCCGGGTCAGAACGTCGCCATGTGCTCGACGACAGGCGATTTTACGCGGCATGCTTCGGTCGCGCCGCTGACACCTCGGTGGCGGGTCCGCTGCAACGCCTTTTCGGCCGCCGGCACCTCAGCTGGTCACGATGCCTTTCGGATGACCGGCTTTCGGGGCGGCAAGCGCACAACCTCACGACCGCTCGCGAGCTCTCGTTCCTTGATGGCGCGGGCAATCCTCTCGATGTCGTAGTCGAACTCCTTCGCGATGGCGTCGCGGACTGCCCGGACTTCGTCCACGATGGGATCCGAGTACTACGCATCGACGAGCGTGGCCAGAGCGTCGAGCTCTCGCTCTTCAGAGGATCCAGGTTCCGCGTTCCAGAGCTCCCCGATCCTGTGCAGCGCACGAAGATGACTCTCTTGATCAGTGACCGGCTCGATCATGGTGGTGCTCCTTACACAGTCGATGCGTCAACCCTGTCATGCTCCGGGTGTGTGCCGATGAATCGGATGTAGACCAGAAACAGCGGCCCATATTTGATCTGCGCTATCAGTCGGTAGGTGTTGCCCCGGATATCGAAGACGACGCGGTTATTTTCCACGAAGTCCGCGCTTCCGAACATCGCTCTTACGTCCGCGGGTCCCTCCCAGGACGCGCTCGACCATCGAAAACCAGAGCCGCAGCGCCCCTTCGGCGTCCGGGTGCCTGTGCCAGAAATCTATGAGAGTGCCTCGGCTGAAGATCCTCACTCTTCAAAGGAAGATAGCATGCTCCCAAGCTGGGAGCATGCCCTCCGGCTGGCCGACGAACTCGAGCAGGCACGCGGCCGACCTGGGACTGGCTCGCCTTCTCCGAGGGTTGGGTTACCCTGCGCTCCGCCTCGAATTTCAATGGAGAACCCGTGTTGAAACGCTCGATTGCACCGACCCTCGCCATCGTCCTCGCCGCGTGCGGGAGCGGCGCGTCACCCCAGGCTCAGGGGACGGCCCCGGCGGACTCCGGGATCTTGGCCGACGCGGACGCCGTCCGTCAGGTCTCTGTCCGCACGACCATCGGCGCGGATGGCTTCTCGCCCCCTGTCCGCTTCAGCGTGCCGAAGAACACGCGCTCCATCACCGTCGTCGCGACCGGGACGAAGGGCGCTCTCTATGCGCTGGGCTCGCTCACGATGGGGGGAAGGGAGCTCGTCAACGCGAGCTCGAACGGCTTCGGGGCCGCGATGAAGACGGCCTATTTCGACGAGCAGTCCGGTCAGCCGCCCGGGGATCTGCTCCAGACGGCTCGGCTCGGCACGTTCACGCTCGTCTACCCCTACGCTCCCGGTCAGGCTCCGCTGGACGGGCCCGGCGAGCTGCGCGTCGCGTCCGACAAGGACTCGGGTGAGGTCGAGGTCACGATCGTGATGCCCGCCGAGGACGGCGCGAAGGCGCTGCACGTCAACGTGTTCGCCGTCAGCGAGACCGCGACGATGGCGAGCCCTCCGGATTTCATGAGCCAGGCGCAGACGATCTTCGACCAGGTCGGCCTCCGCCTCGTGGTCGATTCCGTCGCGACGATCCGCGACAGCGATCTCTCGACGATCGGTGACTTCACCGAGCCACAGGAGGGGCCCGAGAGCTCGTCGGCGAAGCTGGCCCTCCTCGGTTCAACGCGCGTCTCGAGCCGCGCGTTGAACGTCTTCGTCGTCGACCGACTCCCCGCGGGCATCGCGGGCCTGAGCCTCGGCGTGCCCGGCCCTCCCGTCCCCTCGAGCTACTACTTCGGCGTGGTGATGCAGAAGGCGTCGCCGACCTCGCTCGCGACGACGTTCGCGCACGAGGCGTCGCACTTTCTCGCGCTTCAACACGTCGTCAACAAGGGGGTTTCGGGGAAGACCTATCCCGACCCGCTCGCCGATACCGCGCCGGGTGAAGGCAATCTCATGGAGCGGGGCACGAAGCTCACGCCAGACCAGGGCTACGCGCTGTCTCGGAGCGCACTCCTTCGAACGGAGTGAAGACCGCGCGTGACCCAGCCGGTCACGCCAAGTCCGGGTGGCGCCCGCTTGATGTCGTGGAGTAGCATGAGCGCGGTTTCGATGATGCCATCGAGGTTGGAATGAGCCAGGACACGAGCAACACAGCATCCATGGGCCGCCGGATCTTGCTGGGCGTCGGGGCCGCCGTGTTCAGCGGGATCGGGAGCGCGCTCGCGTTCCAGCTGGTGCTCGGGCCCGGCGCCTTGAAGGCGTTCTTCGCGCTCATCCTGTTCGTGGGGGCGCTCATCGGCTTCCTCGTCTGGTACTTCGCGGTGCCCAGGGAGACGGCCGGCGAGCTCTCGCCCGCACGCGCGTTTCGAAGTGCCTTGATCGGGGGTGGGCTCGGCCTCTGGGCGCTCGTCGCGTTCGTGCGTAGCCCGAGCTCCGACTGGCCTCTCCTGGGCTTCGCGCTCGTGGGCTTCGTGTGGTGCGGGGGTTGGATGGCCTGGATCTTTCGCCGCCGATAGAGCCCGCCCGAAGCACCCCATGCCATCGACGCGAGCGATCGTCCCCCTCGTCACGGCGCTGATCCTCGGCGCTTATGGCCTCGCGGCGTGGAGGGCGCAGACCAGGATCCGTGAGCTCACGTGGCTCTCGGGGCTGCCCCGGGCGGACGCGGCGTCGGCGACGAGGGGGCCGGCCAGGTACTCGGGGAGGCTCCGGGGGCCCGAGGGGAGGAAGAGCCCCTCGGGCCGGAGAGCGGCGGTCTACTGGTGGGGAGTCGTTTATCCCGACAGCGAGGGCGAGACCACGGTCTACTGCCAGGGCAGAGAGAGATCGCTCCTGACCCTGGAGACCCGCACGGGCCCGATGCGGATCATGTGGACCGAGGCCGATCCCGATCGGGTCGGTGGCATCTCCGACGAGGCGGACAGCGAGTACGGCCGCCCCTACACGATCGATCTGGGCAGCATCAAGCAGACGAGCCAGGAGATGTTGCCCGCCGGAACCTGCACGGGAGAGGGCGCTGTCTACAAGCAGCGGGAGATCCCCGACGGGGCCGAGGTCGAGGTCGTGGGCTGCGCGAGCGACGGGAGGATCGAAGGTTGTGATGGGCCGCTCTCCGGCGTCCTCTCCGTGCCGGATCTGGGCGGGGATCGGCGCCATCGAGTCCGGGACGTGATCGGGCTCTTTCGCTACCCGCTCGGCCTCGGCGCGCTGCTCTTGCTCGTGGTCGGGCTCGCGCTCGCCGCCGAGGCGGCGAAGGTGATCCGCCCGGTGCGGCCTGGCAAGGGCGGGTGAGCATGTCGGTCATCGAGATCCTGGTGTCGGCGCTCCTGATCCTGCTTGGCGCTTCTCTCGGCGTGCTCGCCTGGCGAGCGTCGCGCGCCGGGCGACGCCTCCTCCGCGACAGGGCGAGGAAGGTCCGCGAGCTCGACCCGGGGCCGGCCAAGCTCACCGGGGAGCTTCGCGCGACCGAGCCTTTGACAGCGCTGGACGGCTCTCGAGCCGTCGCGGTCCGGGGCTCGCTCCGCTGCGTCGACAAGAGCGACGCCGAGGATTTTCGCTCGCTCGACGTTCCCTATACCGGATGCTCACCCGTCGAGGTGGTCGACGAGACGGGGACGTGCGCGCTCGAGGTGGGGCCCATGCTCATCCTCGGACCGACGAGATCCCATGTCTTCGAGGGCAAGGATTTCGAGGCTCGCCATCCGGCCCTCTGGTCGGGGGTGCTCGGCCTCCCGGCCGGAGCGAAGGTCGAGCAGGTGTTCGCCGAGGAGATCGTGGTGCCCGACGGGGTGACGGGCATCGCGTCGGGCAAGGCCTCGCTCGCCGAGGGGCTCCCTCGCCGCTTCAAGCTGGGAGGGGACGAAGGCAGCCCTCTCGTCCTGTCGTGCTGGGACGAGAAGACGGTCCTTCGTGTGCTGTTGATGCCCGCGGTCCGGGTCGCGTGGCTGGCGCTGCTCTCCTTGCTGGTCGCCGGGCTGGCGCTGGCGATTCCCCTCTTCGTCGAGGCTCGCTGGGGCCTCTAGCACTCCTGCGAGAGTTTACTCTCGCGTCGCCTCGCGCAGACCTCACCCCCTCGCACCTACCGCGTTTTGCCGCGTGCCCCTCTCCCGCGCGACCTCTGTGGACGACGTGGCGC
>SXGT01946004.1_pt1 | contig 26964 bp, 25 predicted proteins | sample 3176221 | NCBI WGS metagenome assembly SXGT01 (sample SAMN11356862, study PRJNA531348) | freshwater metagenome | isolation source: freshwater sample F1-120 | place: China: Fuxian Lake, Yuxi | collected 2017-12-25
ATGCTTGGTGCGGGTGAAGACCAGCGTGCGGGTCATCGTCCCGTTGCGCAGTAAGGTGGACAGCAGTCCTGGCTTCTGGGCTTGCTCAACGTGGATCACACTCTGGACCACGCTCTCGACGGTGGTGGCCACCGGGGCGACTTCGACGCGCACCGGCTGCCGCAGCAGACCATCGGCCAGGCCAGCGATGGCCTGGGGCATGGTGGCAGAAAAGAACAGATTCTGGCGCCGCGGTGGGAGCAACGCTGTGAGCTGACGGATGGCGTGAATAAAGCCCAGATCAAGCATCTGATCCACTTCATCCAGGACAAAAATTTCGACGTGAGAGAGCGTCACGGCGCGGCGGTCAATGAGATCGACCAGGCGACCGGGCGTGGCCACGAGGACATCCACACCATGCTGTAAGATGGCGATTTGCGGACCGATGGCGACGCCACCGTACACGACAGCGCACGTAAGCGGGAGATACCGGCCATAAGCCTTGAAGCTGGCGCTAATTTGGGCGGCCAGTTCGCGCGTGGGCGCCAGGATCAGCGCGCGGCAGGTCTTGCGCGGCGGGCGCTCGCGCTTTTTGGCCAGATGCTCCAGCATGGGCAGGGCGAAGGCAGCGGTCTTGCCGGTGCCTGTCTGGGCGATACCCAGGAGATCGTGGCCAGCGAGCAGCGCCGGGATGGCGCGCTCCTGGATAGGTGTCGGTGTGTCATACCCTTCCGTAACAAGGGCTTGCATGATCGGCTTGGAAAGATTCATACTAGCAAAAGAAGACAATGTCATCACTTTCCTTCGGACTATGGTAAGACGTGCGCCCCCTGGCCGCAACGATGGTGTGCAGGCATGGGCGCGAGTGTGGTGGACGCTGCCACCTGGGACGCAATCCAGGGTGAGGGCTGAGGTGCATGACCCGACCAGCGTGGTCAACACAGGATGGCGTTAGGGAGGCCAACCGCGCGGTTGGCGACTGCTGTGTCACAATTATGCCTCGGCTTCGAGGCCGCTGGCTGGTCTCTGTCCACCGGCGGCGCGTTCTTCACGCTGGCGTAGACGTGCGCTCAGCTCACGAAAGATCGCAAAGGCCATCTCCGGCTTCTGGTAAATCGTCTGCTTAAATTTGTCAGGACTCAAGACCAACAACTCGGCTTCGTCCTCGGCGACCGCCGTTGCCGAGCGCGGCGCGCTTTCAAATACGGCCATTTCGCCAAAAAAATCGCCCTGGGTGAGTCTGGCGAGCGTGTGCTCATGCGGACCAGCATGATCTTTGGCGATGCGCACGCGTCCCGACACGAGCACATAGAGATCCTGGCTAAACTCGCCCTCCGCGATAATCACTTCCCCAGGTAAAAAGTGTTGTTCCTCGAGATGGGCCGTCAGTACACGGAGTTGTTCCAACGTCATGCCACTAAAAAGCGAGACGCGTTTCAGAAAAAGCATCTTGTCGGTGGTGGAAAGCACAGTTGCCTCCGTCATGCCGCCCATGGCGTCCGTCCGCGCCGCCAGATACCTGTGCCCTGAGTCGCCAGGCGATGGCAAGGTTCGCCTGTTGCACTCCCCACAATGATGACCCATAATGCGCCAGATAACCTCTGGGAAAGGCCATAAATGCACTTGCGAGCCTGGTATGGTGGTATCCTTCTCCTGTCGATATGTGGTCAGGCCATGCCGTGCGCCGCAGAGCCCACATCGGCCATGCGTGCGCCACGGGCCGCCCAGTCGCCCCTGCGTCTCACGCCCCCAGCGGAACGCTCCCTGCCGGCGCAGGGCCTAGATGTCGCCTTGCACTTCTTTCAACAGGTGATTTCGCCTGTCGATGGGGCGCGTTCGACGATGTATCCTACCGGATCAGCCTACGCCCGGCAAGCCATCCAGAAGCACGGCGCCCTGCTGGGATGGCTCTTGACAGTGGAACGGCTCATGCATGAGGGTAATGAGTCGCAAGTGTCTCCACGGATTCGCAAGCACGGCCTCTGGCGGGTCCACGATCCTGTGGAAGCGAATGACTGGTGGTGGCATGGCCCTGACTGGCAGTATCAGCGGCGCGCTGAACCACGCTAGCATGGGAGACAACGATCGTAGCACTTGTCTGTTGCAGGAGGAAGGACTCCGTGGCTATTAGTAAGGATCTGCTCGACATCCTGGCATGTCCAGAGACGAAACAACCTCTCACCCTGGCTGAGCCGCCCTTGGTGGCCCGTCTGAATGCACGTATTCAGCAGGGGCAACTCACCAACCGGCGCGGCCTGACCGTGGCAGAACCGCTGGACGGCGGTCTCGTGCGCCAAGACGGTCAGTACCTCTATCCCATTCGTGAAGACATTCCCATTATGCTCATCGACGAAGCCATCCCCCTGGCCGAGGGGTGAGGTTCCACTGCGCTGCGGCCCGCCGGGGCCCCAGCGCAGCACCACCCCACCTCGCGCGCGTGCAGACCCTGGCCTGTTAGTAGCCCAGCCCCGTGGTGCCGACCCACCCGGTCTGCGACACATCCAGCATCACGCCATCGGGGCCGTTGTATTTCACTTCCACATTGCCATGATTGGTGCGGCCATGACCGACACCCAGCGCCTGATTGACGTCGTCGCGTGGCTGTGAGCCAGCGTTGGCGAGGCGTTCGGCGATTTCTTCGAGGCTTTCGACCTGGAAGCCGATGTGGTGGAGACCGCTCCACTCTTTGCCACGCTCGACACCTGCCACAGCGTCATTCTTAAAATTCAGGATGGCGAGGTTGAGATCCCCATCGCTGAGATAATAGCCGCGGGCGCCTGGACCATCGAGCTTGGCAATTTCTTTCATGCCAAACACGTCAATGTAAAACTTCGCGGTCGCGTCAACATCCTGGGTCGAAAGGGCGATGTGTTTAATTTTTGGCATGACACGTCTCCTGTACCAACAGATTTCTCTGAGCCACATGTATGACCAGACATCAATTTACCATAACATGTTTCCCCGGCCTGTGCCATGGTGCACGGGCCTCACCTTCCACATTTCTGGGACGCCTCCCACCTTATACGCCGAGGAGACGCTCCAGGTTGCGCCATAAAATCGCCTCTTTCTCTGCCTGCGAGAGACGCTGCAGCCCCTGCACCCAGGCCACCGGCGAAGGTTCCCAGCGCACATAAGGCCAATCGCTCCCCAAGACCACGCGGTCCGCCCCCACCTGGTCGAGTAAAAAACGCAGGGAGGCCTCGCTGCTGGTGAGACAGTCGTAATACAAGCGGCGCTGATACGTGCTCGGCGGCTGCACAATGTGCAGGCGGGCTTCCGTACGCACTTGCCACCCCCTATCCATCCGCCCCATGCCAAAGCACGCCGGACCCCCACCGTGCGCAATGCACACCTGGAGGTTGGGACAGGCGTCGAGAATGCCACCAAAGATCAGCGCGGCGATCACCAGGGTGTCTTCCAGCGGCACCCCAATACTATTGGGCAAGCCGTAGCGCTCCAAGCGCTCCAGCAGCAGATTGGCATGCGGCTGTGGATGGAAGAACAGCACGGCTCCCATCGCTTCGGCCGCCTGAAACAGGGGTAAAAACTGTGGCTCGTCCCAATTGAGCCCATTGACCACGGTATCGAGTTCGGCCCCTTTGAGCCCCAACACGTGCACGGCGTAGTCCAATTCCGCAATCGCCGCTGGCACATCCTGCACGGGTAGGGTGGCCAAGCCGGCAAAACGCGTCGGCCATTGCCGGGTCATGGCGGCAATCTCACTATTGACCTGGCGTGCCATCTGCTGACCCGTCGCCGCGTCGAGATAATAGCCAAACAGCGGCGTGGCCACCGAGAGGACCTGCATATCGACCCCTTGCTCGTCCATATCACGCAGGCGCTCTTCTGGGGTGAAGCGCAACTTGGGGGTCAGCACCGGGTTGCGCCCGGCGGGACTCACGGTCCAACCCCGGTCGGCTGCCTGTTCGTAGCGTACGCCGTACCAGGCGTGGCCCTGATCCACGGTGTGCCAGAACTGTGGCGGCATCAGATGCGCATGCATGTCGATGGTCCGCATGACTCACCTCCTTTCCCAACACTCGTACGGTGCACCACGGCGTGACGCGACCCACGGTGGCGACGGTCGGCGTGGCATGACGGTGGGCTATGGTACACTGCGGCGCGGTCTGTGGAAAGAGGTGCGCCAGCGCGACGGCTCTCGGCCCATGACGCTGGCCAGGCAATCGTGTATCATACGATCCAGCCGAACATCACAGACACATGACGAAGGAGCCACACATGGCACAGCGCAAAGGCACGGGACTGTTGATGGTGTGGACAGATGTGCCAGCCGACAAAGCAGCCGAGTTTAACCGCTGGTATAACGAGGAACATCTGCCCGAACGCCTGGCCATTCCCGGCTTTCTGAGTGGGGCGCGCTATGAAGCGGTGAAAAGCGGTCCGAAGCACCTCGCCTACTACGAGCTTGAAAACGTCGCAGTGCTGCAAAGCGAGGCGTATAAGTATTGCAGCACGCATCCCACCCCGTGGACGCAGCGCTGCTCGCCCAATGTGTTGGGCACGACGTTTATCCGTAATGCGTATACACTCATTCACCCGACGACCGTCACCCCCGAGATTGCCCAGAGCCCTATGGCGCCGGCCTTGCAAATTGGCCGGATGGACGTGCCACCGGAGATCGACGCCGACTTCAATTCTTGGTACAATACCATCTACATCCCCAACTATGAAACTGTCCCAGGGGTGATCCGCGGACGGCGCTATCGGGCGGTGGAAGGCACACCGACCTATTTGACGCTCTATGAGTTTGAGCATCCACAGGTCTCGGAAAGTGCCGCCTGGGAGGCCCAGCGTGACAGCTCCCCGGTCACCCCCCGCATCCGCCCGCATATGCGCCATGCCTCAGGCTCCCCAGGCGTGTGGGTGAAAACGTTTGAATTAACGCAATAATCTGAGTACAGGCCTGCGAGCCTATTCCAGTGGGCCCTCGAGAAGTCCGTCTGCGTCGTCGGGGTGAGCAGCCAAGCGCCCCGACGACGCTAGACGCGCAGCATCGAGCCAGGCCCTACACGGCGGTGCGGGGGGATGTCGGAGTGCCGCACGCCCTTTCCACCGAGGAGAAACGAGACGATGGCAGGAAGACTGGAAGGTAAAATTGCCTTGATTACCGGGGGCGCCAGCGGCCAGGGCCGCGTCGCCGCCCAGCGTTTTGCGGCAGAAGGGGCGAAAGTGGCCCTCAGCGACGTCAATGAAGAAGGCGGCGTACAAACCATGCATATGGTGCAGGAAAACGGTGGCGAGGCCTTCTTTGTGCAAGGCGATGTCTCTGCAGAAGGCAGCGCCAAGGCCATGGTGGAGGCCGCGGTGCGTCAGTACGGCGCCCTCCACATTCTGTACAACAACGCTGGCATCGTCGGGGCCAATGTCGATAGTGATGTCACCCATCTCTCGGTAGATACGTGGGATCGCATCCTCAATATCAACCTGCGCGGGATCTTTCTGTGCTCCAAATATGCGGTGCCAGCCCTCATCCAGGCCGGCGGTGGCTCGGTGATTAATACGGCGTCTATTGCTGGGCTCATTGGCAGCCCCTTTGCCGGACACGCCTATACGGCCAGTAAAGGCGGCGTCATTGCCCTCACCCGCGCTATGGCGATGGCCTATGCGCCCCAGCACGTGCGCGTCAACGCCATCTGCCCTGGCGGTGTCGAGACGCCGATGACGGCGCATTTCAAAGCCGAAGACGCCCAGTGGCAACACTATATTGACAGTCATCCCTTGGGCCGTGTGGGCACGCCGGAGGACATCGTGCATCTGGCGGTGTATCTGGCGTCCGAGGAGTCCTCATGGGTCACGGGCTCCATTTTTACCATTGATGGGGGTCGGACGGCGATGTAAACGCTGCGAGCCCGGGAAGCGGTTGTCTTGTCAGAGCCGTTTTGGTACATTTCCCTATGCTGTGCGTATAAGGCGGCGGTTATCTTGGCACGAGAGGCAGTGTGTGGTCTTCCAGGGGAAGCCCACAGCTTACACAGTGGGACAGGCATGGACATTCATGAAATTCTGCGCGAGCGTATTCTGGTCCTTGATGGTGCAATGGGCACGGTGTTACAGGGTAAAGACCTCACCGCTGATGACTTCGGCGGGCCGCACTACGAAGGCTGTAACGAATACCTCAACCTCACACGGCCCCAGGTGGTGCAGTCAATCTATAGCGCCTACCTCGAAGCCGGGGCCGACATCATCCTCACCAATACGTTTGGTGGTACACAGATTGTCCTTGCGGAGTATCAGCTGCAAGACCAGGTCCACGCCATCAACTTCGCGTCCGCCCGTCTGGCTCGTGAGGCGGTCGCTGCCTGCGACACCGCCATGAAGCCCCGCTTTGTGGCCGGCTCCCTCGGCCCGCAAACGAAAACGATCTCCGTCACCCGGGGCATCACGTTTGACGAAGTACGGGGCGCCTTTTACGAGCAAGTGCTGGCCCTCCTGGAAGGCGGAGTAGATCTCCTACTCATTGAGACGGCGCAGGATACGCTCAATGTCAAAGCCACCGTGTTGGGAGCGCAGCAAGCGATGCAGGCCACGGGGATCACCGTGCCGGTGATGCTCTCAGGGACCATTGAGGCGATGGGTACGATGCTCGGCGGCCAGAGTATCGAAGCGCTGTATACGTCCGTGGCGCATTGGCGTCCTCTGTCTATCGGCCTGAACTGTGCCACCGGGCCGGAGTTTATGACCGATCATCTGCGCTCGCTGGCCGCGCTATCTGCCCTGCCGGTGAGTTGCCATCCCAATGCTGGCCTGCCCGACGAAGAGGGCCATTACCATGAAACCCCCATGTCCCTGGCCGCCAAGATCGAGCGCTTTGTGGACAACGGCTGGCTGAATATCGTCGGGGGCTGCTGCGGTACCACACCCGAACATATTCGCCTGTTGGCGCAGATGGTGCAGTCGAAGCGGCCACGCACCCTCGTGTCCACACGCCAGGTGGCCGTCTCCGGCCTCGATTACCTGCCGCTGGAGGCGGACAATCGGCCGGTCATTGTGGGTGAACGCACCAATGTCATTGGCTCGAAACGCTTCCGCGACCTGATTAATGCTGAGCAATACGAGCAAGCCTCGGAGGTTGGGCGAGCGCAGGTCAAAGGTGGTGCCCAGGTCATTGACATCTGTCTGGCCAACCCGGATCGCGATGAATACCGGGATATGGAGCGTTTCCTGTACTTCATTGCCGGCAAAGTGCGCGCGCCGCTCATGATCGATTCCACGGACGCCCGTGTCATTGAGTTGGCGCTCAAGCATTCGCAAGGCAAAGCCATTGTCAATTCGATCAACTTGGAAGATGGTGAGGAACGTTTTGAGGCGGTCGTGCCGCTGTTGCGGACGTACGGCGCCGCGGTGGTGGTCGGCTGCATCGACGAAGATAAAATTCAGGGCATGGGCGTGACACGTGAGCGCAAGCTCGCCATTGCGCAGCGCTCTTATGATCTCCTCACTGGCAAATACGGCCTACCAGCCGAGGATATCATTTTTGATCCGCTCGTCTTTCCGGTCGGGACTGGGGATGAAAACTATATTGGTTCTGCGGCAGAAACGATCGAAGGTCTCCGCCTGATTCAACAGGCGTTGCCGCAGTGTAGCACCATTCTGGGCATTTCCAATGTGTCGTTTGGCCTGCCGAATGCCGGGCGGGAAGTGCTCAACGCCGTCTTCCTGTACCACTGTACGCACGCTGGGCTCGATTACGCCATCGTCAATGCGCAGCGCCTCGAACGCTATGCCTCGATCTCTGCTGAGGAGCGCCGCCTGTGCGAAGATTTATTATTTTGGCGCAGCGACGACCCTATAGGGTCTTTCAGCACCTTCTATCGTGGGAGGAAGGCAGGGCCGAAACAGGTCTCCGTCGCACTGCCGCTGGAGCAGCGTCTGGCGTCCTATATCGTTGAGGGCACGAAAAACGGCCTCTTCAATGACTTAGACACGGCGTTGCAACGCTACACGCCCTTGGAGATTATTAATGGGCCGCTGATGGAAGGGATGAGCGAGGTTGGACGGCTCTTCAACAGCAACGAGTTAATCGTAGCGGAAGTGCTCATGAGTGCGGAGTCCATGAAAGCGGCTGTGGGGCATCTCGAGCCGCATATGGAGAAGGCCGACAGCGCGGTTAAAGCGAAGATCCTCCTCGCCACGGTGAAGGGTGATGTGCACGACATCGGCAAGAATCTGGTCGATATTGTGCTGACGAACAACGGCTTTGAGGTCATCAATCTTGGCATTAAAGTCCCACCGCAACAACTGATCGAAGCCTACCGTGAGACACAACCAGATTATATTGGCTTGTCAGGTTTGTTGGTTAAATCGGCGCAGCAGATGGTGGTGACAGCGCAAGACCTGAGTGCGGCGGGCATTAGTGTGCCGCTGCTGGTTGGTGGTGCGGCGCTGTCCAATAAATTCACGGCCACCAAAATTGCCCCGGACTACGATGGGCCGGTGTTGTACGCCAAAGACGCTATGCACGGTCTCGATCTCGCCAATCAATTGAGTCAGCCCCACCCGTGTGAGCAGCTCATCACCCGCATCCGTTCGGAGCAGCACGCCATCCGGCGCAGTGCCGAGGCCAGCGTCGCGCCGGTGCTCCAACCCGTGGGCACTGTGCCGCAGACGTCGGCCCTGCGGCAGGATGTGCCGCTGCCCAGCGTGCCGGATTATGACCGTCATCTTGTACAGTCGGTCGCGCTCGACCAGTTGTGGCCGTATGTCAATGCGCAGATGCTGTACGGCAAGCACATGGGGTTACGCGGCAATGTGCTGGCTCTCTTTGCCCAGGGCGATACGAAAGCTTTGAGCATCAAAGCCTTAGTCGATGAACTTTTCCAGGAAGTGGCCGCACGGAATTTGGTGCAAGCCCATGCGGTGTATCGCTACTTTCCGGCGCAGGCCGAGGGCAATAACATCCTCATCTATGATCCGCAGGACACGGCGCAGGTGCTACAGCGTTTCACCTTCCCACGCCAGCCCGGTGGGAAATATCTCTGTCTGGCAGACTTCGTACGCCCGGTGGCGTCCGGCGAGATGGATGCAGTGGCCATGTTCGTCGTCACCTGTGGCTTGGGCGTGCGTGCCCTGGCGGCCGAGTACAAAGATGCGGGCGCGTATGTGCGTTCGCACGGTATCCAGGCCCTGGCCATTGAGCTGGCGGAAGCCTATGCGGAGAAGTTACACCACGACTTGCGGACCTGGTGGGGCTTTCCTGACCCATCAGAGATGACCATGCGGGATCGCTTCCAGGCCAACTACCGTGGTTTGCGCGTGTCGTTTGGCTATCCAGCCTGCCCGGATTTAGAAGATCAAGACAAACTGTTTACGCTGTTGCGTCCTGAAGAGATCGGGGTGCAGCTCACTGAAGGCAGTATGATGGACCCCGAGGCCTCCGTTTCCGCCCTGGTCTTCCATCATCCTGAGGCCGAGTATTTCCGTGCAGATCGCGCCTAAGCACTCCAGGGGCGCAACTCGGCGTGTCGTACCCTCTCCTCGCAGGAGAGGGCGAGGGGCTCGTACCAACCATGCGGATGCTCATCTTCTTTGCTGGGCTGTATGCTGGGCATCGTCTGGCCATGCCTCTCTTTCCCGCCTACGCCGCGTACATGCGGCGTGTGGATCGTCGGCTCACCTGGGTGAGTATCATCCTGGTGCTGTACCTTGTCACAAACGTCATTTTGAGACTGTTAGCTAGACGCTAACGCAAGGAGTGAGGCTTCCCATGAGTGTCCAAACATCAGGTACGATCCGACTCGCCAACGTTGACGACATCCCCGAAGGACAAGGGCGTGAATTCCGCGTGGGCGAGCGCTTTGTGGCCCTGTTTAAGCATAAGGGCAAAGTCTATGCCATGGAAGACGTCTGCCCACACGCCGGGGCGCCGCTGAACAATGGCCCGCTGTACGGCGGCACGGTGACGTGTTTGTGGCACGGCTGGAAGTTTAACTTGCAAAGTGGGCTGTGCACAAACCTGCCCAAAGCCCCACCAGTCTCGACGTATCCGGTGATGGTACAAGGCGAGGATGTCTATGTGACGCTGCCGTAACGCCACCGGTCACATCAGAGAAGGAACAGGCTATGCCCCCCGAAACGCCAACAGCCGTCGTGCTTCCACAGACACAGTACCCGCATCGCCTCCGGGACACCTTGCCCACCATGTATGATTTGCCGAGTGAAGATCCCGAGGAGCCTGGCTTGCCTGACACCTTTCATGATGACCAGCCCCAGCTGTTGCGCGAGACCTTTCAACCACCTGGCTATATACCGGATCGTTACTTCATGGGCAGTGATTTAAACCTCTATTACGACGTCAATCACTTCACCTGGCATAAACGTCCAGATTGGTTTGCGGTGCTTGGAGTCCCCCGGTTCTACGACGGCCATGATTTACGCATGAGTTATGTGATGTGGCAGGAGCAGGTGGCGCCATATGTTGTCGTCGAACTCCTCTCACCTTCTACAGAGGATGAGGACTTAGGACGCACGCAGCACCTCGCCCAGCAACCTCCCACCAAGTGGATGGTCTATGAGCAAATTTTAGCTATCCCGTACTATGTTGTCTTTAGCCGCTATACCAATGCTGTGCAGTATTTTGTCCTGACGGATGGTCGGTATCGTGCGATCCAGCCCTCTGGGCAAGGTCTCTGGCTGCCTCAGGCGGGTGTGGGGATCGGGCTGTGGACAGGAGCGTATCAGGGTATGACCCGCCCATGGCTGCGCTGCTACGATGCAGAGGGCGTGTGGATTATGACGCCCGCCGAGCGGGCCGAGCAGCAGTATCAGCGCGCTGAGCACGAACAGCAGCGGGCCGAGCAGCAGCACCAACGCGCCGAGGACGAACGGCAACGCGCTGAGCACGAACAGCAGCGGGCCGAGCAGCAGCACCAACGCGCCGAGGACGAACGGCAACGCGCTGAGCACGAACGGCAGCGGGCCGAGCAGCAGCACCAACGCGCCGAGGACGAACGGCAACGCGCTGAGCACGAACAGCAGCGGGCCGAGCAGCAGCACCAACGCGCTGAGCACGAACAGCAACGCGCCGAGCGTCTCGCCGCACAACTGCGGGCCTTGGGCATTGAGCCGGAGTCCTAGCAACTGGAGCCAGTGCCACAATGGACGACGCACTGGCGCACGAGGCAGGGAATACCGCTGCTGGGTATGCCGTCTCAGAGGCACCCCCAGCAGCGCTGCACAGACACAGCCTTTAGGCAGAGACAGAAATGTCGATAGAGGGACGCAGCTCCGCGCAGACCTGCAGCGCTTGATGCACCGGATGCTGTACAAAAGCTTGGAGCAGATTTTCGTCCACCTGCTCCGTACGGTCGTAGGCGGTAAACACTTCTTGCTCGATAATGTGGTCAAAACGTGGCCCCCACTTCCGTGCCCCCAAACGGGCCGTCGTGGAGCAATTATCCACCATGTAGGCCACCCCACGTGCATGCATGTAGGGGTTCAACGAATCCACCGCTTCAATCACCGACTCGTTACACACTTCACTATAGGAATGGCCATTCTTCAGTAAGAGATCAACCTGCGCCATCATGACCGCGGCATAGAGTCCCGCGGTTTGCGGGTTCAGGGGAATGTCCGCCTCCACGCGGTGTGCCCGGACCCGCTCACCCGCCCGCCACATCCGCGTCCCGTCAATCTTGCCCATGGGGTAGGTGCCAAGACGCCGCCCGGCAGACACGACGGAGCGGATCTCATTCCCGGACGCCACTTCTTCGTAGATCTCTTCCAGCAGGCCATAGATCGTCGGGTAGGCCATGGTATACATGCGGGCAAATTGTAATTGCTCCTCGGGTGAAAACTTTTGATACAGCGCCAGAATGCCTTCATGGGAGATCGTCTTACTGATTGGTCCCGTGATGGACTCCACAGAGGCCCGGAAAGCATTGTCCTCGCTCATCCCTTCCTGCTGGACAAAGCGCCGGAAGAGCGCTTCGACGATCCCATGCACAGCACCGAGCAGGATGGCCCGCTCCCCAAAGATGTCGCTTTTGAATTCATTGGTCAGCGTGGTGATAAACGAGTAGGGCGCACCAATCGCAATGGCCCAGCCAATCGCTTGATCAGTGGCGCGGCCATTCATATCCTGCACCACCGCAAAACTAGAATTGATCCCAGCCCCGTTAATCTCTTTCCCCTGCACATACAAGCGCCGCACGGAAGGTCCCATCCCCTTTGGGCACACACCAATGACATTGATATTGGCCGGGAATGCGGCACCTTCGTTTTGCAGATGTCCGAGCAAAAAACCGTGTGACAGCCCCAAAGTCGCGCCAGGCTTCATCGCGGCGAAAATCTCTTTATACTGCGCACCCTGGGCCGAATCGGCAATCAGCAGCAGGACCATGTCCGATTCGCGAATCACCGCAAACATCTCACCCAACGTCCCCAGCTCTTCGGTAAAACCCGCCGCCCGTGCTTCCGCCATCGAGGCACTGCCAGGACGCAACCCCACTTTGACCCGAATGCCCGTGCCTTCGAGCGACTCGCGCAGATTCTGCGCCTGAGCCGGTCCCTGCGAACCCCAACCAATGACACCAATTTGTTGAATCCCTTCAAAGGCCTTCGGCAACAGCGCAAAGCGGTCACGGCCCCCTCGCACAATGCGCTCTTCCGTGTCACCGGGGCGAATCACCTCGGTTTCAAACACCTTGGAGGTAAAATCCCATTGCATACGTGAAATATCCTATCCATAAAAGTATCATAGCAAGGCCACTGGCCTTGTACACTGCGCACCAGCGAGAGAGGGTTCTACGGGTTCTCGGACACACGTTGTTTGCGTTTGACCAGCAGTTGCCAGGCGGAATCGGCGATTTCGACAATACCTTCCATCGTTTTACGATACAAACGTTGCACGGGCACTTCATCAATCGTCAAGCTGCCATCCCGTTTGCCTAAGCGCATCTCCTGTCCTGGAGACAGGTGTTGAATACTGTCGTACTCGCCCGGCCCAGTCCCAATCAGAAATTCATAATTTTTACGGTCGATCACCACCTGGAGTAAGACAATGCTGTTGAGGGGCTCTCCCGTGCGGTTAAAGCGTGTGGTGGCACAGTGAAAACGCGCTTTCACGCGCTGATGATCGGCAAAGAGCGTCTCTACCGACACCCCCCGGGGTTTCGACTCGGCCAACTTCGGCAGCTGGGTTGGCTTAAAAGGCTGATGATTCTTCCGGGCAGCATAATGCTCGGCTTTTTCCAACAAGGTCACGACATTGTTATTAATCGGCCCCCCCACCGAATGCGCCAAGGCCATGTGGTACCCAGGAGTGCGCAGCAGCATCATGTGGTTCTCCACCATCTGCACCATCCCTGTGGCTCCCAAGGGGTGGCCGCGTGCGAGGAGGCCGCCACTCAGATTGGTCGGGAAACGTCCCGTCGGACCCGTGATAGCGTCGTCCAGCAAGGCCCGCAAGGCATCCTGATGATCGACGAGACCCAAGTCAGCCATATTAATCGGACCAAAGCTACTAAAGGGGTCATGCATGTTGACATACAGCTTGTAGGCCATGTCACGGATATCCTGGAGTCCCGCCATGCCATAGGCATATTGTGCCGCCATCACCGTCGCCTGAAAACGATCAAATTGTCCACGATCAGCAATAGCGGGCAAGTCGGTGGCGGCCCCGACGCCGACGACCTGCACCTCTTGCGGCGCGGCGGTCAAAATACAGGCGGCCACGGCATCCGACATCGGACAACAATCATAGAGGCGTAAGGGATCATAGTACACCCAGTTGCGCCCGTTATCCCGGTCCGCCATGTAGCGCTCAATGGGTAAGACAAAATTGAGATGGGCGCCGGGGCTCTGGGCGGCAAAGCGATGCGCCCGTTCAGCCCACTGGGCCGCCAGGGCGGTCCAATCTTGGTCGTCGAGTTTGAATTCGTGCATCAGGCTTTTGGCTACCAAAGCGCCACAGGCCGGCATCGTGAGGCCGTATTCGGCTTCCTCACGGTCGATGACCCCCGCAATGATCTTGGTCGCTTCTTCCGTGCTCACATCGGTCATTTTTTGGATACCAATGGTGAGCACGCGATCGTACCGTCCTGACGCCACTTCAAGATAGGCGTTTTCAAAGGCACTTGCCCCAGAACTGGAGGCGGTATCAATGAGCACCGACTTGGCGCCGCTAATCCCCAAGAGGCCGGTAATCTTGGCGGCGACGTTGTCCATGTTACTGAAGGCAAACGGATTCTGGCTGCCGACAATGACCGCTTCAATGTGTTCGCGCCGTATAGGGCTCCCCTGGAAAATCTGGCCCACTTGTTCGACCAGATCTACAAAGGTCAACGCCTCGAGATGCGAGCCATTGTATTTGCCCACACGACTCATATATGAGGCGGCGACGTATACCGGCCTGGGCTGAAAAGCGCTCTGCATCTCACTCACACCCTATCCTTCCGCGTCACGACGCTCCTCAGGGTCTGCTGAGGGTTTGGATCATGTCTGAGGATGATGAGATTTGTGTAACGTATTGTGGTTGACGAGTCAAGAGGATAGACAGAAAAAGTAGACGTAGCTACCTGGAGCACGGGAGTGCGGGCTGGCGGACAGCCCTGACGGCGTCTCCAGCCTCCCACTCCCGCCCGCTGCTATCTAGAAGCATACACACTGCACTTCGTGAGGTTTTCAGGGAAACAGGCGTTCCCCCGTCACCTCATCCTCGACAAAAATGGCACTCACTGGACAATTTTCTGCAGCTTCGAGAATTTTTGCCTCGGTGTCGCCCTGTGCGTCAGCAACCTCAGATTGCCGCTGCGCATTCATCCGGAAGACCAGTGGCGCGACGCTCTCGCACATGGCATTCCCCACGCACACATTGGGGTCCACCCAGACGCGCAGTTTTCTCGCCATGACGCCCTTCTCCTAATTCCAGACCACAGGCAAAGAGGTGACCGAGCGGAACGTAATGCTCGGCTGATAGTGTAGACTGTCAGTATTGAGATGCAACGACGGAAAACGTTCGGCCAGCGCCTTAAACACTTCCTGACCTTCTAGCCGCGCCAGGGTAGCCCCAAGGCAGTGGTGCACCCCGTTGCCAAAGGCCACATGCGGATTGGGGTCACGGGCGATGTCGAAGGTGTCCGGCCTGTCGAAGACCAACGGGTCGCGATTCGCTGCCGTGATGAACCAGCGGATACGATCGTTTTTGCGCAGGAGCTTGCCGCGCAGTTCGATATCATCGGAGGCAAGACGCTGAATGGATTTTACCGGCGAGTCATAGCGTAGGCACTCTTCGGTGGCTTTCTTCGCGCGACCGGCGGGATCCTCTTTGAGGAGTTCCCATTGGTCCTGATTGTTAATGAAAGCCAACGTGCCATTACACAACAAGTTAATCGTCGTCTCGTGGCCAGCAAGGAGCAAGAGCGAGGTGTTCACCAGGACTTGATGCCGGGTCAGGATACCTTGTTTCTCGCCCTGTGCCAGGACCGAAATGAAATCATTCCCGGGGTTGGCCAGGCGCTCTTCCACCAACGGCGCCACGTAGTCGACCATGCCCTGCATGCCTTCCACGAGGGGGGTCATACGGTCAGCCTCACCACGCCCAATGTTGAGGAGGAGTTCCGCCAGATGCCGGACATGCCCGCGATCTTCCTTCGGCACCCCCATCATCTGTGCAATGACCAGTACGGGCAAGGGGGTCGCCAGGTCCTTCATAATATCCATGGACCCTTTGGCCTCGGCCGCATCCAGGAGGTCTTTGACCGCATCTTTGACAAAGCCACGCCAGGCTTCCATGGCGCGCGGGGTGAAATACCCATGCACGACTTTGCGCATCTCGAGGTGCTCAGGGCGATCGAATTGGATAAATTGGTCCCCCTGGTAATCCCGCACATACTCATAGAGTGCGTTGTCAGTCTCTTGGATGCGCGGATACGGTGGCAGGGGATCATTCCGAAACACGGCAGAGGAAAAGAGTTCGTGGTGCCGGGTCATCCACACGACGTCTTCGTGACGTGTGAGCACCCACAAGGCATACTCTTCGTTCCAATGCACCGGGTCTTCGTCTCGTAAGCGACCGTAATAGGTATAGGGATCCGCAATAACGTCTGGGGCAAACATATCATCCGTCAGTGTCGTGATAGCCATGAGCCCTTCCTCCTGACATTGGTGGGTACTCCTGCGCTCATCCCCAAGTGCCATGCATACGACCGCTTGGAGAGGAGTCAGTCGCTCGCTGGTATTCTAACAACTTTTGCGAGAGGGCACAAAGGGCAACATCGCGTGATGCCGTCCTCCGTCAGTCGACCAGATCAAAACGCGTGGATTCCGGGTGCTTGGCCCACAGTGCATCGGCCCCGTGCATGGCGACAACGCGTTCTGGGCTCGCGCGCCAAGCGTCGTAAATGTCGTTGGTCGTCCAGACCACAAGGGTCGTGATTTGCGTCGGATCGCTCCGGGCGATGAGGGTCTGACGACTGACGAAACCTGGCGCTTTACTCTGGGCTTCGCCATTGCGATCCAATAACTGACGAGCCGCATCAATGCGGTCGGCATGGGCCCAGTGGTGTGTGAGTACACCAATCATCGGCGCTCCTTTGTAGCAACAGATGGTCTGTGATGGTTCGGTGCGTCGCCTAACGGGTGGCGAGTGTAGCAGCGCTAACCAAGCCCGTCAACGCAGGGCAGCAGCCTGCGCGGCGTGATCCCTTAGCGTGCTGGTTTGGCGGAGTCCAATTGGCCGAGTGGACGGGTAAACGTATATCTTGCCGGCTCCACCACCAGTTTCTGAGCCGCCTTATTGACACTTTTCGTCGGGATGCTAAACGGGAGTGTCACCACAAAAGCCACTGCCCCAAAGAGCGTGGCTGCTATGCCAAAAGGACGAACGAGGAGTCCATCCGCCAGAATGGCCTCGGTGGACACCTCCTCCTGCTCCTGGGAAGGACTGCGGCCTTCCACAGCGTAGACGAGACTCGTGCTCCACAAGATGCACACGGCAACGATCAGGGCAACGCCTGCCTGCATACGAGATTTGAACATAGGATACCCTCCTGTTGTCTACACGCCTCTGCATCACGCAAGAGCGCGACGTGCGTTCTGCGCCACAGGTATTCTGGCACTTCTAAGGCGGAGGAGCAAGCCTTGGCAGTCGCAAGGCTTCTTGTGGGCTGTCAAGGGGTGCAAGGCTGCCCATGGACATTACGTGCACGTCACACGGCGCATGGCGGTTAGGGCGCGTCACCCTCGGACAGCCGGAAGGCGGGGTTCAAGGTAAAGGTGGCGGTACAGGTTTTGGCGGCATTGAGGCGCACGGCGCCATCCAGACAATCGGCATGGCCACTCCAGCCGCCAAAGGCCGCGCCCGCCGCCGGGGTGGCCGTGAGGACCACCACGGTGTCATAGGCGTAGGCTTGGGTACAGTCGGCGCCACAGGTAATCCCGGCGGGCACGCTGGTGACTGTGCCCGTGCCGAGGCCCGCTCGCGTCACCGTTAGGAGCTGGGGCGGAGCCGCGTTAAAGGTGGCGGTACAGGTTTTGGCGGCATTGAGGCGCACGGCGCCATCCAGACAATCGGCATGGCCACTCCAGCCGCTAAAGGCTGAGCCCACTGCCTGGGTGGCCGTGAGGACCACCACGGTGTCATAGGCGTAGGCTTGGGTACAGTCGGCGCCACAGGTAATCCCGGCGGGCACACTGGTGACGGTGCCCGCACCGAGGCCCGCTCGCGTCACCGTTAGGAGCTGGGGCGGAGCCGCGTTAAAGGTGGCGGTACAGGTTTTGGCGGCATTCATCCGCACGGCGCCCTCGTGGCAATCGGCGTGGCCACTCCAGCCGCTAAAGGCTGAGCCCACTGCCTGGGTGGCCGTGAGGGTGACCACGCTGTCATAGGCGTAGGCCTCCGTACAGTCGGGGCCACAGGTAATCCCGGCGGGGGCGCTGGTGACGGTGCCCGTGCCGGTGCCGGCGCGCGTCACCGTCAGCAGAGGTGTGATATCCACACACTGGTACACTTGGACGTCATCGACAAACCAGCCCAGTGTTCCACCATCCTGACCCGTGCCTATACGGAAACGGAAACGGACTCGTTGCCCGGCCAGGCTGCTTAAATCCAACTGCGTTGCAGTATACCCGACACTGCTGGCGACAAAAGCTGGTCGGCCGGCTAAGGGATTGCCACAGCACTCAAGGATCGCGCCCTTGTAGGCGGCCCCAGCGCTGATGAGTCCGCCCGCATCTGTCCAACTGCCTCCACTATTTGTGCTGTATTCGAGCACCCCGCCGTCGTAATCCGGTGCCTCGAAGGCGTAGTCGTGCTTAAATTGGAGACGCGCATTGGCTGGCAAGAGGAGACTAGCGGTCTGCGCCACTGTGGAATCTCCCATCGTATCAAAGCCGAAGCCCCAGAAGGACCAGAGGCCACTGGCCGGATGGTCAGCCCAATACAGCTGGTTGGTGCCGCCTCCGCCGGTCCAATGATTGATGCCAGCCAGCGTCTGGGTGGTCCATCTGGTCGACGCCGTGTTCTCGAAATCGTCCTGGAAGAGGAAGGTAGGGGTCTCCCCCACGGCGCACAGCGGCGGGGGTGGCAGAGCTCCACAGGGCAGCACGGACATCTCCACCGCGTCGAGAGCCTTGGTCACCTCCGCACAATCCGCTCCGGTGATCCCCGCGGTGCCTACCAGATCACTACAGGCTTGCTGCATGGCATGGTAATTATCACGCAGCGTCGACGCCGCCACCAGATACTGGGTCAAGGTACGATACTGGATCTTCCCCGCCTTGGTCAGGCCGATGCCTACAATGGTCTGGCCGTTGTACGTGCCACCGTCCACCATCAGCGTATAGGCATGGTTGGGCACCCCATTGTTGGCGTGGATCCCGCCATTATCGTCAGGCCCGCAGTAATACTGGGGATCACTCACTTTGCCGGGATGCCCAAAGGCCGTGGGATTTCGCATATTGCGGAAGGCGCCCAGCCCCACGAGGTCTTCCCCAATGAGCCAGCGCACCGCCGGGGTGTCCGTGCCCTGCCCATTGGTGAGATCGATGGTTTCGCCAAAAATATCCGCGTAGGATTCGTTGAGTGCTCCGGCTTGCCCCTGCGTGAGCAGCCCGGCGGCAAACTCGGTGACGGCATGGGTGAGTTCGTGCGCCGTCACATCATCGGTGACCCACCCTGTGCCGTAGATCATCTGGGTGCCATCCCACATGGCACCCACGTAGGGACACTCGCCCGGCGTGGGACAGTACTCCACCGTGGACACGAGCGTGGCACCCGCCGCGTCGTAACTATCCCGCCCGTGCTCGGTGCGGTAGTAATCATAGGTATTTCCCGAGAACGTGTGGGCCAGATTGCATGCCCCATTGGCTACAGGCCCCTGGCTCTCGCTCCGGCACAGCATGCCAGGCAAGCTCGCCGTACTGTTGGCCGTGTAGACCTGGCGATCACGTGCGTCGGTGAGCTGATTGAGGGCCCACACCACAGCTCCGCGCTGGGCATCAATCCATAGCCCCTCCCGCAGCGCCGGACCAGTGGCTTCGACATACCAGGTGAGCATGGCCCGCCCCGGGCGATCGTCTACGAGGCCCTGGTGGAGAATCTCCAAGCGCGGTGTGCTCAGGGTCGCGTCAGCCCGCCCATGGTGCTTGGCCAGCCAGGTGCGCACTGATACCAGCGTGTCCGCCGCCGTCAGCGTCGGGGTTGTGACGAGCCCTTTAAGCCCCGGTACCGTCTTGGCATGCACCGCGACCACCCCTGGCCCGCGCAGATGCACGGTGAGACCGGCGGCGGTAACGGGGATCCCGTCGTGGTATTGCTGGAGCCGCACATGCTGCATGCCCACCTCATCACCGGGGTCCACCGCGATCACCTGTACGTCCGCGGGATCCCGCATCCCAAACGCCGCGCCATACGTCGCCAGGAAGGCCCGGGTGACCGCTTCCGGGACAGCGGTGGACGCCACCGCTACGGGTAGTGTGGTGCCGGCGGGCGCCGCCAGAAAGCTTACTAGTCCCGTGGCCGGGGCGAAGGTGGTCTGGACCGGATGGCCGACCGCCTGTTCTAGCGCCTGCACGGTCTGGGGCACGGCGCGGGGCGGGGTGGCACCCGTCTGAGCCGACACGGGTCGTACCGCCCAGAGCCCCAGCAGCACGCACCACGCTACGGCGAGACCGAAGCGTCCACGATCACATTTTATCGACATATGCCATCCTTGTTGCTTATTTCTTATGGCGCTGCCGAGGCACCGCTCCCTCTCCGGCGTATGCCGGGCCCTCCAATGAGAGGAGGAGACTGGGACGAGCAGGTTGTCGCGCCTTGTCCGTGCGGAGCCTCTGCACGGCTCCCTGTCCGCAGGGCATGCAAGAAATAATGTACGCTCCACACGTGTCAGAAGCAAGTCCGCCAGGCTCGCGGTATGTACCTTGACGCCCTGGCGTCGGGGACACTACAATCGCCCGCAACGCCCGTCTCTCGTTGGCGCATCTTCATGCATACCCTGGGCGCCGCGGTTTCTGAGACCGCCTCCATATCCTGCCTACTCACGGAAGAACGTCCGTCTGGGCTAGCATGGAGCCTCCCGCTTATTCACTCTTCCTACAGAAGGAGCCTGCCATGCAATGGGCCATTAAAACACCACGTCTGTTCGATGGGACAGGCCGTGCCGTCGTGCCCGATGCGCTTGTCGTCATCGACAATACGCGGATTGTGGCGGTCGGGCCAGCGTCGCAGATTGCCCTCCCCGCTGGCGTCACCGTGCTGGATGCCGGCCAACGCACCGTCATGCCGGGGATGATTGACGCGCATGTGCATCTCTTGTGGAGCGGCAGTGCCACCAGCGGTGCTGAGTCGCGCCATGCCACGGCACAGCAGGCGTTGCTCATGGGCGTGCAAAACGCCCAGCGAGCACTGCAGAGTGGGCTGACCACGGTGCGTGACTGTGGGGATCGCGATTATCTGAGTCTGGCCTTGCGGGATTGGATCAATAGTGGCGACTTGGCCGGGCCGCGCGTGTTGTGTTCAGGCCCCGTCATCACCAGTACCGCGGGCCAGCTCTGGTGGCAAAGTATCGAATGCGACCGGGTGGACGAGCTCCAAAAAGCCGTGCGCACGCTGGTCAAGCACGAGGTCGATTTCGTCAAACTCATGGGCACCGGGGGCAATGCCACACCGGGATCGAATCCCGAGGCGGCGCAATATGACGCTGCGGGCTTCCGGGCCGTGGCCGACGACGCGCACCGCATGGGGCGGAAAGTCGCGGCCCACGTCCACGGCGTGGAAGGCATGCGCTTTGCCGTCGATGCCGGCATCGATACCCTGGAGCATTGCCCGTTTCGCGCCCATGGCGGCATTGCCTATGACGCAGGCCTGGTGGCCGATATTGTGGCCCGCAACCTGATTGTCAGTCTCGCCATGCCCGCGACCTGGTATCGCTTGCGCGCTGAGGAGATGCGCGAAGCCCGCACCCATCCCGGCCATCTGTGGGTAGACCGCTATGAGACGATTCGTCGCATGCACGCCGCGGGCGTCAAATTGGTCGTCAGTAGCGATCAGGGCTCCACCGGGACCCAGATCGACGAATTACCACTCCTCATGGAGTTTTTAGCCGATCAGGTGCAGATCCCGGCAGAGGCCGTCCTGCATGGCGTGACCGGCTTGGCGGCAGAGGCGCTGGGCGTTGAGGATCGGGTGGGCACCATCACGCCTGGGAAGCTCGCCGATCTCATCGTGGTGGACGGCGACCCGCTGACCGACATGAGCGCCATGCGGCGCGTCCACATGGTCATCAAGGAGGGCGAAACGCTGGTGCGTGATGGGGCCTTGCTCTGGCCTACGCCACGCTTGGCAGCCTTGGCGAGACGGTAAGACCCAGGGCCAAGCGCGGGGCACTAGCCTTCCCGCAATCGCGTGGCAATCAGGTCGCTCAACATGCCGAGGAAAGCTGGATGGGTGCCCACGGTGGGCGCCCGTACATACGTCACGCCGCAGTCCGCCGCGGTCTGCCGGGCTTCCACGTCGAGATCGTACAGCACCTCAACGTGATCACACAAAAAGCCAATGGGTGAGAGCACCACATCTCGGTACCCCGCGGCCTGCATCTGACGGATAGCGTCGTTAATATCGGGCTGCAACCACGGACGCGGCGTGCCATGGGCCTGGCTCTGATACGCCAGGTGATGCTCCGTGCGCTCGAAGAGGCGTGTGGCGGCAGCGGCGGTGGCGGCGAACTGCTGCACATACGGGGCCTGCGCCGCCATCGAGGCAGGGATAGAATGGGCCGTGTAGATCAGAGCAGCCTCTTTGGCCCGTTCGACTTCAAGTCCTGCACACGCGTGACGCATCTGGGCGACAATGGCGGTGAGATAGCCAGCCTGGGTATACCAGGGGTCCATGTAGGTGACCTGGATCATCTCCTCCCCGAGCGCAGCGAGCCCCTCCGCCACCGTCTGCTGGTACCACTCCCAACTGGCGAAGCACTGGTGCGGTGCCAGGATCACAGCGAGGAGACGCTGGTGCCCCTGGGCGGCCATGTCCCGTAGTACGTCACGGATATACGGCGGCCAGTGGCGCATGCCCACGTGAACGGGCACGTCAAGGCCTTGCTGACGCAGCAAGCGGGCCACGCCGTGGACTTGTTGACTGGTGAGGTCATTGAAGGGCGAAAACCCACCCAGTTGTGCATAATGCGCTGCCACATCCGCCACCCGTGCCTGCGCAGTGGGGTGCTGACCCACAATGCTCTGGATAAAACATTGGGCCTCTGTGCCTGGGCAGGGGACACGCTGCGCACAGCACCCAGGCGTCGGACCACCAAAAGCAATAAAGAAGACGCTATCAAAAGCCAGGCTCACGGCTGCGGTACCTCTGTACACATGCCCTCGTTCAGTGCACGTGGTGGCGCTCGCCTCCACCAGCGCAGTCTTCACACAGTGTACCAGGGATAGGCTACATGGGGAAGGGCGTGGGGGCCGTGGAGGCACGGCCATTGCCGTCACGGCGAAAAAGCGGTATCTTTTCGCCACATGTCATGCAACGTTTATCCCAGGAGAGGCAGGGCTATGCCGAACGTAGATGCGTCGATGCGCAATGGCGTGATCGACCAGGTCAAGATCGCCGCCGGAGTGCGCATGATTCTCCAAGGGCTCGGGGAGGACGTAAAGCGTGAGGGCTTGCGCGATACTGCCGAGCGTGTGGCCCGGATGTATGCGGAGTTGCTGCAGGGGGCCCATGAAGACCCGCGGGAGTACCTCCGAGTGGTCTTTGATGAGCAACACGACGAAATGGTGCTGGTCCGTGATGTGCCGTTTTCGTCCATGTGCGAACATCACATGTTGCCTTTTCATGGCCGGGTGCATGCGGCGTATATCCCACGTGGCAAAGTCGTGGGGTTGAGTAAAATTGCCCGGGTGATCGAGGCCTTTGCGCGCCGCCTCCAAGTGCAGGAACGCATGACGTCGCAAATTGCTGATCTGCTCATGGACGAACTGGATGCCCAGGGCGTGGGGGTGGTGGTGGAAGCGTCCCATACCTGTATGACGATGCGCGGCGTGAAAAAACCGGGCGCGCTGATGATGACGTCCGCTATGCGTGGACTGTTTAAGACGAATCAGGCAACGCGCAGTGAGTTCCTGTCTCTCGTGTTGCACAACCAACCAACCTCGTGAGTGCTGCCAGCGCCGGAGGATATGCGGGTGCGGCATGATGTGATTCGTTTGTGCAACATGCAGTTTTATGGGCGTCACGGCGTCAACGCCGAAGAGCAGGAACTCGGACAGCGCTTTGAGGTCGATGTCGATCTCCGGGTCAATACCCGCCCAGCCGCCTTGCAGGATGATCTGCGCTTGACCATCAATTATGCGCATGTCTATAAAGTCGTCAAACAGATTGTCGAAGAGCAGCGCTTTGATCTCATTGAAGCGCTCGCCGAATCCATCGCTATGCATATTGGCCGTCAGTTCACGCCGGAGAGTGTGCGGGTGTGTGTCCGCAAACCGCATGCCCCGATTAAAGGCGTGCTGGACTACGTCGCCGTTGACATTGAGCGCACCAACGATCTATGGCAATAGTGTATCTGGGTTTAGGGTCGAATCTCGGTGAGCGCCAGCAGGCGCTCGTGGCCGCGTGCGCCATGCTGCACCAGCATCCGGCCATCACCGTGCAGGCCGTGTCCGCGCTGTATCACACCGCCCCGGTGGGGCTGACGGAGCAAGACTGGTTTCTGAACGCGGTGGCGCAGGTGCAGACCACGCTCAGTCCACAAGATTTACTGGCCGTGACGCAAGCCACCGAGCAACGCGTAGGCCGGGTGCCCACCGTACGCTGGGGACCACGGGTCATTGACATCGACCTCCTGCTCTACGACACCGTGCAGCTGCAGACCCCGACCTTGACCCTGCCCCATGCCGCGTTAAATGCACGGCGTTTTGCCTTGATCCCGCTCCTCGAGTTAGCTCCCGAGGCGCAGTTGCCCTCTGGCGTGCGCCTGGGTGACCTCCTGGCAGCCCTGCCCGACGACGGCGGGGTACACTTGCAAGGGCCTTTTCCCGCTTTTATGAATGGACCGCGCCCATGAGTCATCAACAGCATCGCCAACAGGCTCCGGACAGCATCCGCTGTGCCGTCATCACCGTCAGCGATACCCGCACGCCAGAGAACGACACCAGCGGGCTCTACATGCAGCAGGCCCTGACGCAGGCCGGACATACGGTCAGTGCCTATAGCATTGTGCGCGACGAACCGGAGGACATTCGGCGCCTGCTGCGGCATTTTATCCAGGCCGAGGATACGGACGCGATCTTGCTGAGCGGTGGCACCGGCCTCTCACCACGCGACGGTACCTATGAGGTGGTGCAGAGCTGCCTGGAAAAAACCCTGACTGGCTTTGGCGAGTTGTTTCGCTCGCTCAGTTACGCAGAAATCGGCGCTGCGGCGATGATGAGCCGCGCCACCGCCGGGGTGGCGCAGGGCACCGTCATCGTCTCCATGCCTGGCTCAAGCGCCGCGGTCCGCCTGGCTATGGACAAGCTCATCGTGCCCGAGCTCGCACACATGAGCCACATCGCACGGGGGTAGCACCTCGTTTTGAGGAGGGGTGGCATATGGCAGAGTGGGAAGGTGGCCGCCATGGAGAGCATGACGGCGGGGTCGTGACCGAAGAACAGCAGCAGGTGGACAAGCCGCCACTCTATAAGGTGCTGCTGCATAACGACGATTTTACGACTATGGACTTCGTCGTGGAGATTCTACGGACCGTTTTTCATAAATCCGCCTTTGAAGCCGTCCGCGTCATGCTCGCTGTGCATCGGCAGGGCGTCGGTGTGGCGGGGGTGTATACTTACGAAATCGCTGAGGCCAAGGTCGACAAAGTCGCTACGCTGGCCCGGGCCAAGGAATTCCCCTTGCGTTGTACGCTGGAAGAAGACTGATGCTGACACAAGAACTTCAACAGACCATCCATCGCGCCTACGATACCGCCAGCCAGCAGCGGCACGAATATGTGACGCTCGAACATCTGCTGTATGCCTTGCTTGACGAAAAAACCGGCAGTGAGGTCATCCGGCAGTGCAGGGGAGATAGTACGGTCCTCAAGCGCGAACTCACGCAGTTCATGGACAAGAACATGGAGGCCTTGGGACAGCGCCGTGCTACCAAGCCAGACTATACGGCGGCCTTTCAACGCGTGCTCGAACGTGCTGCCCTGCAAGCCCAGAATTCGGGGCAAACGGCGATCAATGGGGGCAACATCCTCGCCGCCATGTTCCAGGAGCGCCGCTCGCATGCGGTGTATCTGTTAGAGCAACAGAGCATCAGCCGCATGGATGTGTTGAACTACATCTCCCACGGCATCGCCAAGGTGGAGAGTGGAGCGCAGCCGGTGTCGCCTGACGGGGACGAGGAGGGCACCGCCTCAGCCCGCGATCCTCTCTCACTGTTTACCGTGAACCTCATTGAGCGCGCCAAGGCCAATAAAATCGATCCGCTCATTGGCCGTGATGCCGAACTCACCCGCACCATGCAGGTGCTGTGTCGGCGTCGCAAGAATAACCCGATTTACGTTGGCGAGTCTGGCGTGGGCAAAACTGCCATTGCCGAAGGCTTAGCCCTCAAAATCCACCGCGGCGAAGTTCCGGAAGCGCTGACCAACGTCGAGGTGTACTCGTTAGATATGGGCGCGTTGCTGGCCGGGACCAAGTATCGCGGGCAATTTGAAGAGCGCCTCAAAGCGGTGATCAAAAGCCTACAGAGCAAGCCTGGGGTGATTCTGTTCATCGACGAAATCCATACCATCGTGCGGGCCGGGGCCGTCGAAGGTGGCGCGATGGATGCCTCGAATCTTCTGAAACCCGCTCTGGCCAGCGGCGAATTGCGCTGCATTGGTTCGACCACGTATTCTGAGTACAAAGCCTCCTTTGAAAAAGATAGAGCCCTCGGCCGGCGCTTTCAAAAAATCGACATCAACGAACCGACTGTGGCTGATACCATCCTAATTTTACAGGGCCTCAAACGCTACTACGAAGAACATCACCAGGTCACCTACCAGGATGACGCCATCGTCGCTGCGGCGGAATTGTCCGCCAAGCACATCACCGACCGCTTCTTACCCGACAAGGCCATTGATGTGATCGACGAAGCCGGAGCCGCGGTCAAACTCCTGCCCACGGCCGAGCGCGTCGGCAAGGTGCTCACTGCGCACGACATGGAACTCATCGTGGCCAGCATGGCAAAAATCCCACCCCGGACCGTGTCGCACTCCGACAAAGAACGCCTGCAAAACCTGGAGCCCGATCTGCGCGCTGTCCTGTACGGCCAGGATCACGCCATCGCCCAAGTCGTGCGGGCCATTAAACTGGCCCGGTCGGGCCTGGGCAATCCCGTGAAGCCGATTGGCTCCTTTCTGTTCGCGGGGCCGACCGGTGTGGGTAAAACCGAGCTGTCAAAGCAACTGGCCCGGGTGCTCGGCGTTACTTTTCTGCGCTTTGATATGAGCGAGTATATGGAAAAGCACACCGTATCGCGCCTCATCGGCGCCC
>SXGT01261533.1_pt1 | contig 26959 bp, 21 predicted proteins | sample 3176221 | NCBI WGS metagenome assembly SXGT01 (sample SAMN11356862, study PRJNA531348) | freshwater metagenome | isolation source: freshwater sample F1-120 | place: China: Fuxian Lake, Yuxi | collected 2017-12-25
AATCCGCCGGGAGCGGATTTGCACTCGCCCGTAGGGTGCCGGACAGGAGAGTCCGGCATGATTAGGTTAGGATGAGGGGATCAAATAAGGCTTTTTTCCTTATTTTTATTCTCCTCTCCCCAACCCTCTCCAGCAGGAGAGGGAGCTTTTTTCTTAACTTAATGGCAGTGAGGCTTTACCTACAGGGATGTAGGAGCGTGAGCAGGAGCAGAATGCAACGCTTGCACTCCTGCTGCACACAGTTGCCCACTTTATTTCACGCTCGTTCCAAAGTTACATGGAGCCATCAATGCAGAACATGCATCACGCGACATTTTGCCGTTTTGATGTCTTCCGCTATCGCTTTAGTTCCGACATAAACGCATCGGTCAATTAAAGCCGTCAACAAACAGTATGCTCCTGGCATATTTTCTCGCTATCGGTTTGACTAAGCCGTTCCTTGGTTAAGCCGCAGATAAAACCGTCCGAAGTTGTGGTGAAATATTTACAGGTTTTGCAAAGCCCAAACGATTGGGATTTATTGGCTTTTTGTAATGCGGTTAGCGCATTAACAAAAACGTTTTCCTGACTTTCGTTTTCGTTAAAAATGGTTGAGGCTAAGCTGTATAAATCCGTTGGACGCGCTTTACTTAAAATAGCGTCGCCTTCAGCCAAAAGACTAAGATGAACCATACGCCGGTCATTTTCATCGGGGGTTTTTTTAATGTAGCCTTTTTTTTCCAATAACAGCAAGGTCTGAGAAACGGTGCCTCGGGTCATGCCCAAATAATTGGTCAGCGCTGCCGGAGTGTCGCTGTAGCGGTTACAACGGGATAAATAATCCATCACTTGCAAATGGACCGGTTGCAAACCCAGTTCGGTACACTTTTTACGTTCTTCGGAGCGAATCAGTGCGGACATCCGCTCGATCAGGTCAAATACATCAACTTTTTCCATAGAGCCTGTAAACACTTATTAATGTTGACAAAAAATAATATTTTAACATACTTAATCAAGTTTCGATTCGATATTGTATCTACAATTTTAACCGCTTGCCGGATTCATTTTTTCAGCCAAATAAGCTATAGCGGCGGCAGGAGCACAGTCTGCCGCGGTCATGCCCGAGTGAATTTCAGCCACTGGAAATAACTCGGAGAAATCCAGGTAAGGCCGCCCCAAAGTCAACGCAATCCGTTTAACCAAAAACCGCCCTACTCCGGCCCCGATCAATGGGCTGTCTTGCGTAAGTCCATGGCGAAATAACCGGACTTCGCAGCCGCGTTGTATTTGCTGTATTTGCCGGGCGCGGATGTTTTCGGCGAACTGTCGCCAACGCGGCAGCTCATCGGGATAAAAATCGCAACCGATCATCCGCGATAAGCGTCTGGCGCTGGCCAACATGGTTTTTTCCGCGCCGTCCGCGGTTTCGGTTTGATCATGAGCCTCATTGAGTTCCCCGGTGACGCGATACACATCAGCCATAGTGGCAAAATACTCGGCCATCAGGCCGATCTTTTTACCCTGATCCATAGCAGTCTGCGCAACCGCCATGACAGCGGTTCTGACGATGCCGGTATAAATCAGTTCTTCGGAGAGCAGCCTTTGATAGTCGGTGTAACCTTCCGCCAACACCTGCCCGTCCTTGAGCAGGAGTATATCGGTAGTCGTGCTGCCGCAATCGACAAACAGCCCGTTACCCAACTTTTGCGCGGCAAACGAGGCGCTGGCCAGCCAGTTAGCGGAAGCGATGGCCATAGAGTGCCCGGTTTCAATCCGAGAGGCTTGCAGCAAACCTTGCCGACCGGCAAAAACCAGTATTTCGGCTCCCGGTAAAAGATCGGTCATCGTTTGGATGATTTGCTTAACGCCATCGTCCCGATTATCGAATAAATCAACCAACTCTCCGGTCATAGTGACCGCATGAAGGAAATGGGAGCCGACCGGCTCCTGCATGATAGCGTTTACCGCGTGTTGCAGTTGATCCAGCCCCTTCCATAACGGGCACGGTTGCTGATAAACCGCGACAATTTTGCCTGAGTTGACGACGGCGGCTTTGACATGAGCGCCGCCTATATCCCAACCGATAATATTAGCCTGCATGGGGTTCCTGTTTCGTTTGAACGCTAATCGATTGGTTGTAACGCGGATTCAGTACGGGGTCGCCATGCAATAGCCGTAAAACAGCCTCGGCAATATTGATGCCTAAGGCGTCGTATATGCCGACAAATGAAGTGGTCAGGCGGGGATTGATTTCAAGCACCCAGGTTTGATCGTTTTCTATCAAATCGATACCGACATAACCCCATAGCTCAGGCAAGGCGCGGGCTATTTCAGTGATTAATGGCTGGTATGAGCCCGGATCAGGATGATGATTAACCACAATTTCCGCCAGATGATATTGCCGGTTGATGAATTCGAAACACTGTAAATTGGCACAGATTAGCCAGCCGCTGCCTTGCTTGAATAAGCACGAAAGACTGATTTTTGCACCTTGGAGATGAGGCTGAATGATATACGAACCCTTTCTAAGCGCCAGCCGTTCAAAATCCTGCCGATTGGCGATGACATAACTGTCCGAACAGCCCACGCCATCAACCGGCTTAATCATCCAATCACCGGGAGAATAACTATTGTCAAGCATACGGGTTGGCACAGTGCCTATCCGGTGCCGCTTAAGCAGCTCATAAGTCTTGAATTTATTGCCGGCAACCGCGACAGCCGTTGAGGCTGATGTCAGCAGTATTTTGCCCAACGCCTCAACCTTTTGACACAGGTTTTGTAAAATACCGTCAAACTCAGGCGCAATCGGCCATACCAGATCGGCTTGCTTAACCAGTCGAGCAAATTCTTCTATAACATCATGCTCCGGCCTGATAATGACGTTATCTACTCCGGGCAATTCTTCAAGCCGCCAATCACGCATCACGGTGATGTCCAGGCTATTTATCCGCATCAAGTTATCGAGCAGTGCATTCCGCATCAGGCTGCCTTCTCCGGCCAGAGAATCAGGCAATTCCTGTCTATTAAAGCCGCCGCCGGTGATATATTCGAACACTAGAATTTTCACGATGCTTATAAATCAAAATATAATATTGTATCAGCAGTCCAAAGCCGGCTTTGAACTCCCTCTTGGTAATTCTTGACTGTCCAACATTTGCTTGGGCCCATTCTGTTATTTTATGAAAATAATTCCGGTAATAGATTTAAAAGACGGCGTCGTCGTTCACGCCAAGCAAGGCAATCGTGAGCAATATCGCCCCATTCATACGAATTTATGCAAATCGTCCGATGTTTTTCAGGTTATTAATGCATTTCTGGGGGTGTATGAGTTCGATACTTTTTATATTGCAGACCTCAATGCAATTACCCATCAAGGCAATCATGATCATTTAATCGCTGAAGTATTGACCCGCTTCCCGCAACTGACATTTTGGATAGACAAGGGCTATCAAACATATAATCGGCGCACTCAGATCCGCCGCAACGCCCTGCCTGTTTTAGCTAGTGAATCTTACCAAGATGAAACTATCTCGGAAATCAAAGCTTATAAAAACGATTTTGTGCTTTCACTGGATTATTCCAATTCGGAAGCTTTGGGCGCGAAAAATCTTTTTTCCGATCCGACTTTTTGGCCGAAGCATATCATCATTATGACTTTGGCACGCGTAGGCAGTAACCAAGGCCCGGACCTGAATAAATTAACCGAATTTTGTAGGCAACATCGGGACAAGAATTTTATTGCCGCAGGTGGAATAAGACATAAACAGGATTTAATCGATTTGAGCGAGGCAGGAATTCATCAAGCGCTTGTTGCCAGCGCTTTGCACTCCGGCGCTATCAAAACTGGAGATATTGCAGAATTATAGGCAAAAAAATACCCCGTTAAACCGGGGTATTTTTATCATTCTTGATAACTAAATAAATCTTAGTTAGCAGCGAATGGATGTACAGCAGTACCTTTAGCAGCAACAACTTCAGCGGCAGTAGGTGAACCCGCAACAGCACGTTTCAGAGCTTCTTTAGTAGCTTCGTAGTTGTATTGTTGGATTTTAGCATCGTCTTCAGCAGCCCAGTGAATGAATACACCAACTGACACGAATAAATCATCAGCTTCAGCAGCTGGGATTGTGCCGTCTTCTACACAATCAGCAACAGCCATAGCAACGCCGCGTTGAGCTGGGCCAAACATTTGAACAGCTTGTTTTGCGCCTTTGATGGTTACTTTGTTGAACATAACAGTAGATGGTTTAACCATCAGGTTAGGTGCAACAACAGCCAACAAGCTTGAAAAGCCGTCTTTGTTGTTTGTTAAGCAATTTGCGAATGCAGTTTCAGCAGCTGAACCACGTGGTCCAACCATCAAATCGATGTGAGCAACTTCGTTGCCTTCACCCACTAAAGATTCGCCAACGCACAATTTATTGATTTTAGCCATGCTTAATATCCCCTGTGAAGAAAAAAATGAAAAGATTGAATCTACTATTGACATTATTAATGTCCCCTTATTTGTTTTTAACAAATTCCTTTTGAAGCCCTATTAGTAACAGTACAGTCTTGTTACTGATTAAGATCCTCTAGAAATGCGGTGAATACGGTCGCCACAATCATGTCGGCTGTCGTACCCGGATTTATACTACAAAGTTTAAGCTCCTGATCCAGAGCAAAAAGCAACGGCATTATTTGCTCGGGATTATCAGTTTTAAACAGCTCCTCACTGAGTTGAGCCATTCTGATCGCTACCCTCTCAGAGTACTGATCTCCGTATTTCCTTTCGATATGACTGTCGGGAAACTGGCTCAGCATCTCAGCATATGCTGCCACTGCCGCCCAATTCCGGTCGCCCCATCGATCAAGTCCGATATTATACCTAAAAAGTAGGAAATTAAAAATATCTTGGTAATCAGTTGTATATTGGAGTGCAATACGATCCCTGGCACTGGCTATTTTCATTGCTTCAAGCAATGTAACCGACGCCTGCTCCTTGACATCCTGCTGGCTAGAGTCGCCCAAACCACCCGGCGATGCCAAAGTGATGGCTTTAAAAACCCAATCCGCATCTTCTATTGTGGTCTCGGCAATGATTTTGCTGAGCGCTTGTCTTAGCGTTAATTCCGGAGCTTTGCGGCCGATGGCCTGCATCAGCGGCGCGCACAGTAAAATAATACCTAAATTAGTATTGCAGGCGACTGCCTCGCGCGTCGCCTTGACCGCATAGTAGATTTTTTCGCCCAAGCAATAATCCGGATTGCACAGAGGCTCCGCGCTGACTTTAGCGCTGAGTCTGAAATCGGCTACGGTCATATCATGACCCTCCGCATAAACACTGACATTGCCGGGCTTAAAGGCCTGCACATCAACCTCGCAGGCTTGCCGGTAAAGCTCTCTGAGTTGCTCCGGGGAAATCGTCATGCCGCCACACATTTGTTGATTTTACGAGTGATTAAATCGTCGACCATCAGCTCGGCAATATTAACAGCGCAAACGCTTTCCAAGCCTTTCCAGGCCGGAATGCTGTTAACTTCGATAACGGTGCAACGTCCTTCCCTATCCCGGATAATATCGACGCCGGCATAATCCATCGATAATGCAATCGTCGCTTTAACCGCTAAATCGACCATCTCTGGCTCCAAATCGATCAACTCGCAACTCGCGCCGCGGGCGACATTATTCAACCAAAATTTTCCGCGCCTGCGCATGGCGGCAACCGCTTTCCCGTTAATTACAAAAACGCGATGGTCGGAAAAACCGTCGCCTTCGCAATGAACGAAACGCTGCAAATAATAAACGCCATGACTGCCGGTTAACCAAAACAAGTCGGTCGATTTTTCAATCCGGCGTATGCCCTCGCCTTGCGAGCCGAACAGAGGTTTGCTGATTAACAAATGGCCTTGCTGCAATTCGGTTTCGGCAATCCTTAACGCCTGTTCGCGATCGCGCAACACCCACGTCATCGGTGTCGGCAGCCCTGCATTGTGCAATAAAAAACTGGTCATCGCCTTGTCGACACTGCGCTCTATCGCATGTCCGTCATTGTAGACAGGAATGCCCATTATTTTTAACGCATGCAAAAAATCCAGATACAACACCACTTCTTCCAGCGAACCGCCGGGAACTCCGCGCACAAAAGCCGCATCCGGAAGTCCGTGTTCGAAGCCCGGAATAAAAACCGGTTGTCGGCCGGATTCGATCGCAAACCGGCATTCCGTCAAAGAAACGTAATCGCAACGATAGCCTCGACCGGCAAAGGCCAAGCTTAATTGTTTACCATGCCAGCCGGGATCATCGGTAAAAATAGCTATTCGACCCACGCCTGTGCTCTACGCCCCAAACGATTGATCCAATAAGGCATTGTCCAGCTTGCCTGCGCGGAAACTTTTGCCTGACTCCACCGCCGTTACAATAACGCTGGCTGGGCTAAACAACATCGCGTCAACCTTAAAAAAGTCGTATTCATATTGTTTAAAAATATCCGCAAACGGTTTGCCGTAATCTTTAGAGGTTGAACTTGGCAATTCCTTAGCCAGTTTTTCAGCGGCTTCATCGCTGCCTTTGACAAAGATATGCACCTGCCCGGCAAATAAAATCGCGTCGTTAGTACGACCCATGGCTTTAACAAAATTCGGGTGCGGCGGGCAGATCGGCGCACTGCCGCTGCCGTCGATAATATTTTCCAATGGAAAATGTAAAGCGTGAGCCTTGTGCATAGCCACTTCAAGCACTCTAGCCACGACTTGCACGCCGCCTGCCAAACTGCTGGTCGGAGTAACAATGATAGTCAGTTTGGACGGATCGACCTTACAGGCGGCTGCAACTTTTTCCACAATTTCAACCGGTGGCGCCGCATCGTTTTCAATCACTAACACAGTGGAATCATGACTGTCCTGATAAGCCAACTCTTTGTACAACTCTTCAACCGGCTCCTGATTGCCATCTTTCAATTTGGTGGCCATCGCACGAGCAGGGCCTGAGCCTAAGGCGTAATATTTACCGTGAGACAAGCTCCAGCCGGCATATTGACTGCCCAAACACCCCAGCACCGGATTACCGGTATGTACATTCACCGATAGCGGCCAGTTATCGGTATAAGAACTGTGGCTGATGCTTACCGTGCCCATGCCGCCGAGACAAATTTCAGCAATAATGCGCCCGGCTTCAATGCCGCCCGGCACTTTAATGCCGGCATCAATGATCGTGCAGCCGTTGGCTAACTTTTCCACACCTAAACGTAATTTATCGGCATTATCAAGTAAATGCTGCACCAAGGGCTGGGTCAATTTGTTAACGCTGGCTGTATATTCCATGAGGGTCAAAACCTTTTAAATTTACTAAAAATAAGTTGCTGTTTAGCCAGTAGCTGTTCCACTACTGCCTGTAAGTTTTTTTGGTGCGCAATAATACTGCATATCGGCTGCCCTGTGCGACACATATTGCCGGGATTGGGCAAATCCATACAGCCGTCCGGCCAGTCGAATTGACGGGGGATTATTACATCCTGTTCGGCATAAATAATCCGATAGCCGGTAAAACAGGCCGGTAAAGAAGGCGCGCCCGCTGTAAACGAGGTAGCGCTCGTACAGGCTTGAATATGCCTGATTAACAAGTCCCGATCGTATAATTGCAGGCTGGCGGAAGGGCGGGGATTGATTTCCAAAACATAACTGCGGCCATTCTCGTAAATAAAATCCAGAGAATTTAAGCCTTTTAGCTCAAACAAAGGAACCAGCTGTGTTAACCAGCCGCTTATCAGTTCTTTGTGCGCATCCGGCAGATCCGCGTTATTGACCACACCTGAAAAAACAAATTCCCGATCGTCGCTTAAACGAACGGCCCATTGCCTATTAAAACCGATAATTTGCAGCTGCTGCCCGTCGGCAAGGAACAGCACGGAATGTGGCGTACCGCTCTGAAATTTTTGCCAATAGACCGGATTTTCCGCCTCGGCATCGGCATCATAACGCTTGATGCCGAAACCGCCCTGTCCTCGCATAGGCTTAAGCAACCAACCGTCTGAATAATCGGGCGCGCTAAAAACGACGTCCGGATAAGGAATATTTAACCGATCCAAGGTAGAAAAAAACGCCTGTTTATCCTGTTGCCCGGCAAAAACGTCGGGACGATTGCCCACTATAATCAAACGGCTATTCAGATAAAAAAGGCTTTCGGGATGGCATTCAAAGCCGCTACCGTAGATGACATGGGTGACAGCGTAATGTTCGGTGAAATAATCGACAGCGGGAGCCAAGTCGGATTCGGCTAAGGATTTTACCCGGCAAAAATCTTCTGCATAACCTTGCATGTCCAGATCGGCAAACAGGTCAATGACCAAAGCCTTCAAACCCGCTTGTTTTGCAGCCTGCGCCAACATGCGCCCCGAATTGGCGACTATTAATATCGTAGTCATGCTACACACTGCACAACAAAATTTCAGAAGATGTCATTTGTTTTTACCATGAAGAGAATGAAGGGCTAGAGCAATCTACTGTATTAACTCTCTACGCTTTAGCCATTACATTCACAACCTTACAGTAAAATTGATTCGATTTGATTTGATTAGAAATCCTTAGTCAGCCAATCCCTCAATTCTGTTTCCTTCATTATCGTCATGTCCTTCATGGTAATAAAAAGATCAACACCCGACAAAAACATCCCCTCCGCTATTGCGCGCACTGGCAACCACAAAGCTCAATGTATCAAAATGCGCAAACGCCTGCCGGGCTTGATCGGCAATCGATTCAGCCCATTCGGCGCCGTCAATAGTGCAAAACCCGGTCGGCCCCCATGAGGTTTGACCGATAGCCACCGCGCCTTGCCGCTCCAACCATTGCATCGCGGCCGCAACTTCGGGGCTGGTAAAGATGCCGCCCTGAGCCGAAGAGAAATGTTCCCCGACCGAGCGTTGCAGTTGGCTAATCACATCGCCGAATTTAATAATGTCGTTTTCGGCTACCGCAGGCAGCCCCTGCATCAATAATAAATAGCACAGCCTTGAGGCTTCCTCTCGGGGAAAAGGCGGCAGCTCTTTAAACGCCTGTATTTCCTGCTGACCGTGCAAGCCCTGACCGCGCCGGTCGAACACCAGAATAAAGCGCCACTCGTTCGGTACATCCATATGCGCCAGCACCGGCGGCGTAACCGTTTTTTCGCCGCGACCGCCATCGACAACCAAGCCGCCTTGCTCAAAAACGCCGATACCGATACCGGAACGTAAACCTCTGTCGGTTACCGCGGCAAGCTCTCGCACAGTCAAGCCCAAGCCGTAAAATTCATTAAGCGCCGCGCCGACCGCCAAGGACATTTGCGTGCCCGAACCCAAGCCTACATGTTCAGGAATCGCGCTTTCGACGGTTATATTGAGCTTGTCGGAGACTTGCAGCACCTTACATAGCTTGGCTACGCAGTTTTCGGCCCGCAACGCAGCGAAACCGGTAATAGAGAGTTGTTCGGCGCCGGTTACCGACAGACGCGTATTGATTTCGTTAAGCGCAATGCCGATACTGCCGAAGTGCCGGCCCAGGGATCCGCTTAAATCAATGAAGCCCATGTGCAATCTGGCCGGGGCGATAACTGAGACTTTAGAATGTTGAACTATCAAGGATTATGGCTGTGTTTGTTCTGTAAAAATTTTCGGAAGTATACAGGATCGGCCTATCGGCTGGGAACTAAGCACCCATCGCGTCGGCCAATTGGGCCAAATCATTGACCGTCAAATCGCATAACTCAAGCGTCCGCGGATCGATCTGAGCTACCGAGGGGATAAACACCGACACCGCCCCGGCCCTGGAGGCCGCCACGATACCGGCATGAGAATCTTCAAGCACTAAACAGCGCTTAATATCGACTTGCAATAATGCCGCTGCGGTTAAAAAAATATCCGGCTCCGGTTTGCCGCAGGGAACGTGGTCACGGCTAACGATGATTGAAAAAACCTCACTGATCCCGGCCAGCTCCAGACATTCCAGCGCATTCAGCGTTCGGCTGTTGGTCGCCAAACAATAAGGCACTTTCCGCCGGATTAACGCGTCCAGCAATCCGGTGAAACCGTGTTTGATATTAATGCCGTGGGTATTGACATAATCTCGCCAGTAAGCGCCGCTCAAACGGTTAAAAGTTGCCAAATCAAATTCAGCCCCGCAATACGCCAGCAATTTCGGCTCTATGTCTTGATAATGCAGTCCTGATAAAGACCGGCAAAATTCCTCTGAAAGATGATAACCCATCGCGTCGGCCGCTTGTTGCCACGCAACTATATAAGTGCTCTCGGTATCCAAAACCAAGCCGTCCATATCGAAAATAACCGCGGCAAAGTCAGCTAACTTAAGCATCGGACAACCTTGATATATTCCCCATGCGCCTCGCGAGTGGAGCCGACCACGATGCGCTGAAGGCCTTGTTCCGATTGTTCCAGCACTCCCGACACTGCCACCGTCTCGCCGCTCACAGCCTGTCCGGTATAGGTCGCGGTAAAGCTGACCACAGCATCTATCCGCTCATGATCTATTTTGAATTCGGCCGGGTAATCGAAGGCGAAAGTATCGTCGGTTACCCGGCACTGCAAGGTTATTGTCCCGCTTTTTCGGTAATTGACAGTCTCTGCGCCGGCCTTATGATCGATAAAATTCAAATCGAATTTGCGCCCGTTAATCACCGCCTTATTACATTTACGCCGCTCGTGCCAGACATAATCGTCAAAACTTAACGCGCATGAACGGCGCTCGTAAGACAGTCGCCAATCCCGCTCATTCAAGCTATGCAACCGCCCCATCTCAATAAGTTTGCCGGTAATTGCCCGGCATTGGTGAAAAACAGGCCTGCCGTAACAGACCAAATCAATATCCGAAGAGTGGTTCTGAACGCCCACTAAAAGTGATCCGGTGATGCCGAGTTGGGCCAAATCCAAGCCCTGCCGTTCAAATAACCGGCACAAATCGAACAAATCCCGCTCGACAGCCGCCGAACCTGCTCCCGGCAGGTTTTCGGCATACACACCATCCCTGGCGATCGCCGAACCTGCTCCCGGCAGGTTTTCGGCATACACACCATCCCTGGCGATATCATGACGAATTGCCTGCATCAGCTGTTGCAATCTATGTGTAGGTTGATGATGTTGCACTATCCGATCGACAGCAACCGCATGCAAATGCGCATCTAAAACCGGCGAGTAATACAGATAGTCAGGATGGCGCTGTTGTAAAAGATGATTGGCTTGCTCTGTTGCCACTTTTTTCCAGCCGGAAGCTTCATGGACATAACGTAAAAAACACAGCACTTTGCCATTTTCCAGGCCCTGCGCGACAACAGCAAAAATAAGCCCTTCGGCGGTTTCGATAAAATCCTTGGCAAAAAACATGAATTAGAAAGCGGATAGAAAATGTAATCGTAGCTGCAAATGGTAACTTATTTTTAAGCTCCGGTCTCATTAGTCCCCGTTCTATAAGAGCGGTGAGTTTAGGGAAAATATAGAATCCGGCGTGGATAACGCAACGCCTCTCCTCATAGTCCGGGTAAAAACCGGATTAAAACCTTAGCGACCCGGTCAGTCTTAACATGCGCGGCTCGACCGGATGCCTGAGTATGCCATCGACGCCGTCAGCCGCTTCTCCCGGCAACCGGGAGGTGTAGGCATAAGCAATGTCGTTGCTCTTGGAACCCAGCAAATTGAATAAATCAAGCTCAAGCTTCACATCTTTATGCTGATAACCCAAGCCCCAATTAACCAGCGTCGTATCGCCTGCGCTCAGGTCTCCGGTCTCGTTAAGCGGCGAGTCGCCAAAATGGCGCAGACGTAAGCTGGTAAAGGTGTGAAAAGGCAATTGCAGCACCGCCCCGGCACTGATTACGCGTCCTATCGAATTGGGGACATGATTGGCCTCGCGCGGTACGCCGATATAATGGGCCGTTGAAAAAGCAAAATCGGCATCCAGGGTCAGGCTGTCGTTGACTTGATAATAGTTGCTCCATTCCACGCCGTGCCGTTCGCTGCGTCCGCTGGCTTCGGTATTGCCCGCATCGCCGACGAAAACCAGTTCGGAATCGAGCTGCAACCACCACAGCGCCAGCGTAGAATTCAGCCCCGGAATAAACCGGTTGCGTAAGCCGATTTCGCCGCCGCGCGACCACACCAGCGGCGTGACCGAATCGGCGGAATCGCCGCTGACCGGGTCAAGCCGCAAGGTGGTTCCACGCGCGTCGTTGGAGTGATAGCCGTAACCCAGATTAACAAACACTTCGTTATCCACCCAGGGGCCGAAAATCAGGCTGAGTTTGGGGCTCAACAACGCCGCGCTTTGTCGGCCTGAGTTAGCGGCCAAGGTGCGGCTGTTAACGTTAAAGTCGAAAACATCGGCGCGTAAGCCGGAAATAGTGCGGAATTTTTCCAGCCATTGGACTTGGTTTTTTAAATATGCGCCAATGCTGGTTTCGCTAATGTCGTCCTGCCGCACCGTCTGGAAAATCCGCCGTTGTTCCGAGCGGTTCAATGCGGCTCCGATGACCTCGTCGTGGCGGATTTGCAGGCCTACGCTGTTGTCGACATCGACCCCGAACCATTTGCCAAACCAGGTTTGTTCGCCGTTGCCGCCGACCACCACGCGGCGCTCACTCTGGTTTATTTGGTCGCCTTGCGCCGGGTAATCCAGGTAACCGGAAAAGTTGGAATACAGATCGAGATCGGAATAAACGACATAGGCATTAAAGTCGTTTTTGTAGCCGTCGCCCCGGCTCCAGGCGTTGCTCGACACGCTGTAACGATTGCTGTTGCCGCCATCGGACCTGTCCATGCTGCCGTAAAGGTCGAGCATACCGCTATCGATAGCCCGTTCGGGAATCTGATTGGTTGCGTTCCAGCCGGAACGATAGGCTTTGGCGTTGACCGATAAGCCCCAATCGGGCTTATTCAAGGTATAGCGCACCATGCCGTTGTACTTGCCCAAGTTTTCCGGATTCTGCCATACCCCATCATAACTATTGAACTCGCCGGCAACCAGTAAGTCGCCCGAGCCGATTTTTGTGGAATCGGCCAATACCCCGCGGTAATAGCCGAACTCGCCGCCGGTAAATTTGAACAGTCCTTTGTCCAACGCATGCAAGGTATGCATACGCGCATAACCGGCCGAAGAAAAATCCCCGACCTCCGCGTAATAAGGGCCTTTGCCGTATTCGACCTTGTCTACCAGTTCGGGAATGACGCTGTTCAAGTCCAGATAGCCTTGCCCGTGCGCATGGCTGGGCATGTTCATCGGTACGCCGTCGACCGTCACCGAAAAGTCGGTGCCGTGATCCAGATTAAAGCCGCGTAAAAAATACTGGTTAGCCTTGCCCGAACCGCTGTGCTGGGTCGCCAGCGCGCCGGGCACCACTTCAACCAGTTCGCCGACTCGCGTCAATGGCCGATAAGCAAACTCAGCTTGTCCGACGATGCCTTGCGACGCCGATGCCGCTATGCCCAATAAATCCGTTGCCCGGCCTTCGACTTCCATCGTGTCCAGGGTGACGGTTTTTGTTGCAACGGCGGGTGTTGCTTGTAACGGTTGTGTTTGGCTAAAGCCGACGACGATGAGTGAGCTAAAAATAATTTTTTGCATGAGTCCTGCTGCGCCGCTCGCGCATGGGAAGTTGTGGCGAATACAGATTGAATGGCCTGTAGTAGAGTCATGCAAAGCGGAAAAGTGCTCCGGCATAAGCCTCATTCATTACCTCTATGTAATTTAGCAACTGCCGAGGCGCAAATATCCGTCCTTGGCGTCGTAGAAGCGCCTATTTTCGGCATCGGCATGCTATAGGCCTTTAATCCTGAGCGTAGCCAAGGGCTCAGAGCGAACGGTTAAGCCTTGTATATGCCCCGCTTAAATGGAAAGCTTCACTGCCCTCGACCGAATTCAAGATAAAAATGGACTCCGCTCGACTCGGCAAGGTTAATTTGTCATCGTTTTAGTGGTGTTGCCGCTTCACTTCATGGTAAAAGTATAAACCGGAATCGGTAAATTCAGGAGCCTGTTTTACCGCCTGACGCTACGCTTCGTAGCGCTGAATCCCCATCCCCCGCATAGTTTTAGCACTATAATTTCGTCCGCAAATGGGTCACCGTTTAAGGCGTTGAATATTTGCGGCGGAATAGGAGACTGTATGGACAATCTTCACCAGCTCGAGTTCATCATTCTACTATTAATGGCCGTGCTCGCTTTAACCACGGTTGCGCGCAAGCTGACCATTCCCTACCCCATTCTATTGGTTATCGGTGGCTTGCTGTTGAGTTTCATACCGGGCCTGCCCACCGTGCGACTCGATCCCGACCTCATCTTCCTGGTCTTCCTGCCGCCATTGCTTTGGGCTGCCGCTTATTTCACCTCTTGGCGGGATTTTCGCGCCAACGTTCGCCCGATCATACTCTTGGCGGTAGGCTTGGTGATGGCGACCGCGGCAGCGGTGGCGAGTGTCGCCCATGCTGTACTGCCGGGCCTCGGCTGGGCCGGAGCCATTATTTTGGGAGCCATTGTGTCGCCCCCTGACGCGGTTTCGGCTACCGCAATCATGAAGCAACTTTACCTCCCCCGCCGAATAGTCACCATACTCGAAGGCGAAAGCTTAGTAAACGACGCCACCGCACTGGTGCTGTACCGAGCCGCGCTGCTGGCGGCGGTCAGCGGAACTTTCGACTTTAGTCATACCGTCATGGATTTTTTCCTGGCCGCGAACATGGGCATCGCTGTCGGAGTTGTCGTGGGTATCGTGAGCTGCCGGGTATTACGTCTGACCGGAGACAGTTTCAGCGAAGTCGCCATTACGCTGTTGGCTCCTTATATTGCCTGGGTTTTGGCCGAACAAGCCCAAGCTTCCGCAGTATTGGCCTGCGTGACCGGGGGACTCTATATCCGCCAACATTTCAGCGCAATCGTGGCGCCGATTACCCGAATTCAGGCTAGAGCGGTGTGGGAGCTTCTCGTATTCATACTTAACGGCCTTATTTTCATCCTTATCGGTTTGCAACTTGACCCTCTACGCGAGGCGATTCCATCCAGTCAATTGAGCTCACTTACTGTGAACGGGATGCTGGTCAGTGCGACAGCCATCGCTGTACGCCTAGTCTGGGTTCCGTTTGCGGCTTGGTTGCCTCGATGTCTCAGTGCCTCGTTACGGGCGAGGGATCCTATGCCGTCATGGCCTAACCTGTTTATCCTCGGTTGGAGCGGCATGCGCGGTGTCGTCTCGCTTGCCGCTGCATTGGCTCTGCCGTTAACGACAGCGACCAGTACGCCATTCCCCTTCCGTGCGGAAATTATCCTGATTGCATTCATGGTGATTCTGGTCACCTTGGTATTGCAAGGCTTGTCACTGCCGCTGCTGATCCACCGCTTGGATTTAAGTGATGACACGAGTATCGAACATGAGGAGAGATTGGCTCGGGAACGCGCGGCAACCGCAGCTTTAGAGCTGCTTGATGCGGTGACTAATGAAGATTGGCCGGTTCCGGACCATATCGAACAGTTGCGTATCCACTATGGTCAACGGCTGCAACGCAATGTCGACGTCGAAGCCGCCAACACCGAATGTACCAAAGTCGTCACCGAGGCGTTCCGGCGTTTGCGCCATAAAACCTTAACCGCCGAGCGCTTGGCGGTGATCTCTCTTCGCAACACCGGCGTCATCAGCGACGAGATTCTGCATCGTCTTGAATATGAACTGGATGTCGAAGCATTGCGGATCGGCATTGGCGAGTTGCGGGTCTCATCCGAGCAACATGCCAAAAAGCCATAAAACATACACGCGCCGGGCGCGGAGCGCTAAGCGGACGCCATGATAATCTGCGTCAATCGTAATTATCTGCGTCATCCGGGGGCTATTTTAGCTAGATTCATCGTGTCGGTTATTGATGGCGGATTACCTTAGCCTAGACCCTGTTAAATTTACTCCGTATACTTGTCTACACGCTGATTTTTCAAAGCAGTGCCACGGAAAAACAGCTCAATTTATTTTGTACGGAAGCGTTTTAGATAAGGTAATCGTACCGTTTAAGGTTGGTAATGACGTTGTTGCATTCAGGATACACTCCCAAAATTAATCTATCGGCGAATGAAATGCTTGAAATCAGTCAGGAAATCAGTCGGGATTTTAACCCATGCTGGTCAAGTCAGACGCAGGGACTTGCCGAAAAAAACCGGTTTACGCCCAAAAAATCAGGGGCTATCGATAAGGAACCCGGTCGAGATGTTACGCCGAGCTGTTCGAGCCCAAGCTCAAAGCCTATCGGAAAAACCCGATTTACGCCCAAAGAGTTATTCGACATAGGCGAAGAAATCAGCCGGGATTTTACCCCGCGTTTTTCAAGCCGGACGCCGGAACTTGTCGAAAAAATCAAGTTTACGCCCAAGGAGTTATTGGCTATAGGCGAGGAAATCGGTCGCGATTATGCCCCTCAAAAATCCTATAAAACGCCCGAATTAATGCTTTTGCCGGTCGATCCCGGCCATCTGTACGCCTATTGGAATCTTAACGAAAAACACAAAGCCGCTCCGTCTATTAATGACGCCAAGCATAAGCTCACCTTAAGAATTTATGCACAACCCGAAAAAAAGAAAGCGTTTGCCGAAACAGCAACATGGTTTGATGTAGCCATCGATAGCCCCGTAGCTCGGCAACAAATATCTTTACCCTACCGCGCCGGTGATACCGTTTATTCGGCCGCTATCGGCCAATGCGGCGCGGACGACGGTTTTATTATTGTTGCGCAATCGAACAGGACTCACGCTTCCCGTGGGCATCGGAACGTTAAACACTTCAGCTATTGCCCGAGCAAAACCGCCTCAGGTCAAGGAATCGGCAAACCGGCGTGATGACAAACAACTTAGCGCAAGCCGGGCAAGGATTCCTGAGCATTATTCTTCATGCCCATCTACCTTATGTGCGCCATCCCGAGCATGATAGTTTTTTCGAGGAAAACTGGCTATTCGAAGCCATAACCGAATGCTATCTGCCGCTGATCGGCGTACTTGACCGGCTGCAAGCCGATAACGTCGATTACCGGCTAACGCTGTCGTTATCGCCGACACTGATAGCGATGTTATGCGACGACTTGTTGCAAACCCGTTATTTGAAGTATCTGAGCACTCGGCTGGAATTGGCGGAAAAGGAAATCGTTAGAACCCGCAAACAACCGGACTACCAAAAATTAGCCAGACTGTACCGGCGTTTCTTCCTGAACGCGTTACATACTTACCAAGACCGCTATCAAGGCGATTTATTGACCGCGTTTAAAAAACATCAAGCTAGCGGCAAGCTGGAGCTGATTACCACTGCCGCAACGCACGGTTTTTTACCTTTGCTCAATGTCAGCGAAACCGCCGTGCGCAACCAGATCAATACCGGTATCGCGACCTTTAAAGCCTATTTCGGCGATGTGCCGAACGGTTTTTGGCTGCCTGAATGCGGTTATTATCCGGGCCTTGAAACCGTTCTGGCCGATGCCGGCATTCAGTATTTCTTTGTCGATAGCCACGGTGTTACGGATGCCGAGCCACCGCCCCGTAACGGCGTTTATGCGCCGATCGATTGTGGCAACGGGGTTGCAGCCTTTGCCCGCGACCCCGAATCGTCGCAGCAGGTTTGGAGCTCCATGGAAGGCTATCCGGGAGATGTCGATTATCGCGAATACTACAGCGACATCGGTTTTGAGCTGGACCCGGACTATATCGGGCCCTATATTCTCGACGGCAAAACCCGCATAAACACCGGCATCAAATATCATCGCGTGACCGGCGACAATCGGCCCAAGGACATTTATAAGCCAAAACAAGCCTGGGCAAAAGCGCGCGAACATGCCCGGGATTTTATCGATAAACGCCAACGCCAAATTGCTCGGCTTGGCCCTGCATTAAACAAAGCGCCGATGATCATTGCGCCTTACGATGCCGAGCTGTTCGGCCATTGGTGGTTTGAAGGCGCGTATTGGCTGGAATGCGTTTTAAGATTGGCAAGCGAAAACGTTAACGGCGTCCGGCTCAGCCATTGCAGCGACTATTTAAAACAGCAGTCGCCGCTTCAAGTTGCGACTCCCGCCGCATCGACCTGGGGCGATCAAGGTTATTCCTGTTATTGGATCAACGAGAGCAACGACTGGATTTATCCTTTGCTGCACAAGGCCGAACTGGACATGGAAAAACTGGCGCGCGATGTTCATAAATTAAGCCTCACCCCTTTACAAACGCGGGCCTTGAATCAAGCGGCCCGGTCGATTTTGCTGGCGCAAGCCTCCGATTGGCCGTTTATCATGAAATCGGGGACGACCATCGACTATGCGAACAAACGCATCACCGATCACTTGGCCCGGTTTAACTATTTACACGACAGTTTTCGCAAAAACAGGCTCAACGAGCGCTACTTGACCGCACTGGAGATCATGGATAACATTTTTCCTGATATTGATTTTCGGGACTACAACCCCGGCGCGGGGATTAAGCTTTATTAAGCAAGTTCACAAGGGCTGGGAACGCCAAGCCCCAGCTTGGCGGGTGTCCGCACTAATCGACATTGCCGAGCTGGGGCTCGGCGTTCCCGGTTATTGGTCTTAAGTCAGTAGCCTAAAAGGCTTTCCTTACCGGCGCTATCCGCAAAATAACGCATAAATGATTTATCGTCCCCACAATCCCAATGTGGAAGCGATGTCGTATCTTTCCTGCCGTCCTGTATGCCCAGGATAGCCCTGATGGAGACAAAGGATGGACAAAATCCAACTGCTGTATGTTGAAAATGTAATCACTCGAAAAAAGTCACGCGTTCAACAATCGCTGAGCTTTTTTATGCGGGTAGAAAATCTGAGTTACGACAAAGCAATCGATGTCATCTGGGCGGGCGAAGACGGCGTTTGGCAAACCTTGCCGGCAAGCTATCACAGCAAGCTGAAACACGACCAGGACTACTGGCAGGCCCGGATAGATTTTCAACTTAGCGCGGACACATCATTACCCGGCAATATCGAATTCGGGCTTCGCTATCGAACTGCGGATGCGGAATACTGGGACAATAACCAGGGCTTAAATTATTCCAGCCAAGCCGATTCAGGTATTAAAGTAACGAACGCCGCCCAAGTTTTAAACATCGACTTTGCAAGCAAGCTGGAGGACGGACAAAAATTTGTCCCCATCACCGTCGCGGTGAACCAATTTAACCCCGGCGACAAAGTCACCGTCCACTGGACCACCGATAACTGGCAACATAGCCGCCAAACCCCCTGCTATTTTAAAAGAAACTACTGGGACAAAATCGCGCTCAGCAATGCCAGAAATCCCAACCAGTACCAAAGCGCAATCTGGAAAGGCTGGCTTAGAGTCGGCCAAGCCTTTCGCTTGCAATACAGTATTTCGGTCGAACGCGACGAGCACATTTTCTGGGACAATAACGACGGCCTTAACTACTCGATCGGCCGCGAGCCGCTGAAAATTTTAATTCTTAACCTGCACTGCTATCAGGAAGATAACCAGGATTATAAATTCTCCCAAATCGCCAAGGCGATTAACGAACTGAACGCCGACGTTGTTTGCTTTCAGGAAGTGGCTGAACTTTGGAACAATGGGGCCGGAGACTGGAACTCCAACTCCGCCAAAATAATTAACGACCGTCTGCCGACCCCCTATCATATTCACACCGACTGGTCGCATCTGGGCTTTGACAAGTACCGCGAAGGCGTGGCTATTTTAAGCAAATATCCGCTAAACAATCAGGATGGGAGGTACGTGTCGAACAGCCACGATGCCTACAGCATCCATTCCCGAAAAGTAGTCATGGCCCAGGTCGAAGTCCCTTATATGGGCTCGGTTAATGTTTTTTCGGCCCATTTAAGTTGGTGGGAAGACGGCTTTGCCGAGCAATTTCAACGTCTGTGCGAATGGGCGCAAGCGAAACAGTCGGCACAAATCAACGCGACCTTGCTCTGCGGGGATTTTAATATTGCGGCGGGATCGATCGGTTACCGCCTGATCGTCGATACCCACCAATACGACGACCAATATCTAGCGGCCAATGCGCAAGGCATATTTGATAAAATCTTCCGGGTTAACGACCCCTACTGGAACGATTACTTGAGCGACGACTACCGGATCGATTATATTTTCTTGAATAAAACCAGCGGCCTGCAAGTGACTTCGGCGAAGGTTTTATTCACCGAGCAGGATTACGGCAGGGTTTCCGATCATTGCGGCTTTTTTATGACTTTTGAGCCTAAAGTATAAGCTTTCCGGCAATCCGCCCGGTTTGTATAGTTAACACCTTTGCCGGACGGGATATTGGCTCCGTCCGCAACCTTAGGAACATGCACAAAATAACTTGAGCAAATTGCTAATAGCCGGAGTGCAGGCTTCGCCTCACTGCCATTAAGTTAAGTAAAATGCTCCCTCTCCTGCGGGAGAGGGTTGGGGTGAGGAGAATAAAAATAAGGAAAAAAGCCTTATTTGATCCCCTCATCCTAACCTAGTCATGCCGGACTATCCTGTCCGGCACCCTACGGGCGAGTGCAGATCCGCTCCCGGCGGATTTGTCCCGGAGGGAGAAGGGACTGTCCATCCTTAACTTAATGGCAGTGAGGCTTCGCCTGCCAACGCAAGCACCAACAGTAGGCGCTTTAGGCGAAGCTTGCACTCCCGCTGAAAACTTACGGCCGGCTTGTTCAAATTATTTCACGCTCATTCCTTAATTCGACAACATATGAAACGTTAACGGGGCTGCAAACCCCGTCCGGCATGACTACGCCCCTTTATCATGGAGATTAACACTATGCAGATAGCCGAACACTATGCCTCGCCCACCCATGGAAACTTGGGCGGCTCTTTTCAAAGAGTGAACGATTTCAACGACAAATTCTATGTCCGCTGGGGCAAAATAGACTTTGACGTATTCTTCGGCGTTCGGGCCAATGTCAAAGTGATTCTAAAAGTCTATCGCGACACGATTTGCGAAACCTACATCGTCGATACCGACGCCTACGATATTCAGTGGGACCGCCACAAACGTTGTACCCGCGATTTTTATATACATCCGTTTTCCAACAATTTCGGTCCGATCAACTGCGTTAAATTCGCCTTTATCGTGCATCTGGACGAGCGCTCCATTGCCTCCGAAAACGAATATATCTTCATGGACTGGCAGCAACTTCAAGGCGACCAGCCGCAATACCGCAGAATTACCGGCGACTGGGCGACGGCCAACCACTATCGAAGCTACGAACTGAATGCCGGAGAACTGCAAAGCGATGTGGATTGGTATAACCATCATTTTGAAAGCTTGCACTTAGTGCCCAAATTCACCAAAGGCCAGCAGCACCATCCCTATCATCCCAAGCGCTATATCCACGACCTTATTAACAAAGTTATTCACTGTAAGCGCGAAAATCCCGACCGTTTATGCACGATAAAAGTCAGCGTCGATTGCATTGACGATCATGATTTTATCAGCCATTTGATCCATGCCGGCGAGCTGGGGGTTCTGGTTCAGTGCATTGTCGATTGGCGAAAAATGACGCTGACCAACAGCCAAAACTATGCCCGGCTAAAGCGTTCGCGGATCGAATTGATCGGCGTGTTTTGCAGCCCCAAGCATCACCTGATCGAAGTGGAACCGGACATGCACACCAAATTCATTATTTTTAATGACGAGGACAGCATTTTAGGCTCGTTCAATATCACCTTCGACCGCTGGTGGGCGAATTGGGAATCGGGCATGACCTTTCATTCCAAAGGCATCTGCCGTTTGCTGGATAACATCTTCCAAAGCCAACGCGGCGGCGTCATTCAAAAATACGGCATCGACCCGTTGAGCCATTTCAACCTGCTGTATACCTTCGGTCGACACGTCATGCTGAACGGCAAACCTTACCGTCCGCATCACGCGATATTGGCCGAAATTAACCGCGCCCGGTATTCGATTAAAGTGTCATTGTTCCTGATCGGCGATTTGTTGGGCGATCATCACGACAGCGTGGTCAATGCGCTGATCAATGCCAAGAACCGGGGCGTCCACGTCCATCTGCTGCTGAACGGCCATCTGGCCAGACAAGGGCGTATCGGCGTGGAACGGCCGATGGCGGAAGAACTGGCGCGCCCATTGCTGCCGACCGTGGACCGGCTAAAGCATGCCGGTATTGCGGTCGGCCTGGTTTACGGGCAAGACGACCATCCGGTGCCGTATTCCCCGATTCATTCCAAATATTGCATTATTGACGATTACATCGTCATTGAAGGCAGTTTCAACTGGTACAACACCTCGGTTTTTTCCCATGACTTACTGGTCGTAGCCGCCAATCACCAAGTAGCCTTGCCTTATTTGTATGAGTTTGAGCAGATACAAAAATCGTTCAGGGTGTATTACTGAGGGCTATCGGGTCGGTTTGAGGGGATCGCGATGCGGAAAAGGGGTAGAGTTACATTACGAACGAAAAGTAACCTGCCTCCTTTTTACCAACAAAACTTGTCGTCCATTAGTATGCCGTAGCGTGTGGTGAGGCACGAACCGCACGAGGAATGCTGTTATGCTCTGGTGCGGTTCGCTTTGCTCACCCTACGCCTGAAAACATAAACCACGGCAACCGTGTACCAAATCACCTACCGAAAAATCCCCCCGGCATCCTCAAAAAGTCTTGCAAACTTAGTCTTCCCCGTGCGGTTCGTGCCTCACCGCACGCTACGGGCTACAAGCTGGATATAACGCCGGTCTTAATTTGTTTGAGTAACAAACGTAGACACAAAAATCTAAATAGTCGGCTATAAAAAACCGCTTGGACGCCTGACAGCGTTCGCAACAATACTTAGCAACATGTAGTAGATGCCTGAATTTTCTAAATGATATATCATGAACTAGACTAACTAAACTTAACCAACCGAGGTTTATCATGCACACCGTCAATATTCACGAAGCAAAAACTCAATTGTCCCGGTTGATAGATCAAGCGGTAAAAGGAGATTCTTTCATCATTGCCAAAGCAGGAAAACCGCTGGTCAAAGTAACCAGGCTGGATGCGCCGTCGGCCGGACAAATCCGGAGACTAGGTTTCATGGAAGGACAAATCGCCGTTCCCGACGATTTCGACAGCATGGGCAGCAAGGAAATCGAGCTGCTTTTTGGCGGCGACGAATGAAACTGCTATTGGACACTCACTTGTTACTGTGGGCGGCCGGTTCGCCTGAGCGATTGTCGCCCGTTGCGCGTCCATTATTGGAAGACCCGTCGAACGAACTGTTTTTCAGTGCGGCCAGCCTTTGGGAAATTGCGATCAAGCGCGGGCTTGGTCGTGCCGATTTCCAGGTCGAAGCAAGAGTGTTACGCCGTGGGCTGCTGGACAACGGCTATCAAGAATTGGCTATTACTGCCGAACATGCCGTTTCTATCGATAGTCTGCCGCCGATTCATAAAGACCCGTTCGACCGAATCCTTGTTGCACAAGCCACCGTTGAGGGAATTACGTTGCTGACCGTCGATGCTCTGGTCGCGAAGTATCCAGGGCCGGTGCGGCAAGTTTGACCTTTAAATGGAAGCAGTACTCTCTATAGCTCCAGCATCTACAGGACTAAAAATAAAATTACAATAAACCGGCACAACGTTAAGACAGATGCGTGATTGCAATACTTTATCCTATGTTTCTTTTTTTTGCAGGCATGCAAAATGTAAGGTCTGCCCCTGATGTATCCCCACGAATCTGCAAATAGTGCGCGGTGCGCACCCGAGACTGGCGCGCCCGTTGCTGCCGACCGTAGACCGGCTAAAGCATGCCGGTATTGCAGTCGGCCTGGTTTACGGGCAAGACGACCATCCGGTGCCGTATTCCCCGATTCATTCCAAATATTGCATTATTGACGATTACATCGTTATTGAAGGCAGCTTCAACTGGTACAACACCTCGGTTTTTTCCCATGACTTATTGGTCGTAGCCGCCAATCACCAAGTGGCCTTGCCTTATTTGTATGAGTTTGAGCAAATACAAAAATCGTTCAGGGTATATTACTGAGGGCTATCGGCTCGGTTTGGGGGATTGCGATGTGCTTGAGTTTTTTTGGGGGGCTTGCTTAGTTGCTTTACAAGCGTAGGACGGATTCCCGCCACGACTGTATGAATGCAGAAACTCGTGGCGTGAATTCGCCACAGTTTTATTCCAATTGCCAACGCTGTTTGCAAGTCATCTTGAGGCGCATATTGTGTCAGCCTGTATACACGTCACATAGTAAGTGTCCATCTCCTGTGGAAATCCTTTTCCCCTCGTTCATCCCTAATCCCGCTTTGATGATTGTCTTGATCTGTCGGCCTTGCGGCCGAGCCGTCTAAGGCATGAATATCAGACGCTTAGATAGATGGAAAAACGCAGCCCACTATTTCAGCTGAATGACCAAACCGCCTGCCGCCGCATCATTAGCAACCGGAACAATATCGGCATGCGTACTGCCGCCGTTATTATGCGTTAACGGTACGACAGGACTGCCGGTATTGAACGGAACGCTTGCGCTAAACCCGCGCGGATCCGCGGTAGTCGCGAAAATACCGGTTTTGCCCCAAGCCTGCGTGGTGTTAACCGCATTGGCAACGGTCGGGCTGCCTAGGTCATCGGCGAAGGCTTTCAGCAGTTTTGCTTTAAGCGCCCATTGCGCATCGGCAGCCTTGTTGGTCCGGTAGATAACCGAGCCTTCCGCCCAATGCGGATACACGCCCGCCGCGACATTTTCCAAGGTCGGCGCATAGCCGTCGATCCGGATATAGCGCCAAGGGTCGCCACCGTTACCGTCCACGGTCACAGAACTGTTGCGGTCGGCGCTGTTGATGGCGATCCCCCAACGTTTGGCGTAACTCAAACCGTCTACGACATTGTTATAACCGGTTGCGTTAGTGCCGTTCTGCCAGTCTTTCAGTAGGTTGCCGGTATCGGCAGCACCGCCCGGCGATTTCACGATAGGCAAGGTGGCATCCTCATCCACCGCGTTATCGGCCGTTTTTTGCGCCGGAGCAAAAGCGTTTAAGGTTCCGGGATAGTTCAGGAACTTGGCGTATGCAACGGCGCCAATCGCCGCGCCTTTATTACGTCGACCGACCGCAACCGGTGTGAAGTTGGAGCCTGTCGTTGATTCCTTATACGGTTCGGTAACACCGGCATCGTCCAGAATCGTGCTGTCCAGCAAGGTTTTTACCGCATTGCCGTCGGTTTTATCGACAATTTTGATTTGCTCCCAAGCGCCGATTTTGCCTGCCAGCAATGACGCGAGGACATTGCGGTTAAGGTTAGGCAGGCTGTTTTCATCATAACTGCCTATAACGACGTCGTTTGGCAACGTGCCGGCTCTTTTCTGCGCTGCTTGCAAGACTTTGTACAAGTCCAGCGTAACCGCCACCCCGTAAACCAGCCCGCCCGTAGGCACTACGGTAAAGGGATTGGCGCCGGTTTTGGGAATCGATTTTAAGGTCAACGGCCAATTGGCTTCAGGCAATCCGGTGCCGAGTTCGTTGACTTGTCCCGGATAATTTTCGGTACCGGGTTTTAGCAGAATATCGGGATCGACTCCCAAAAAGCCGCCGTCGGACACTTTTTTGATTAAGTATCGGTTGGCATTGGTGCCGTCAATGGTTTTTTTCCATTGCTGGGTGCCGTTGCTATCCCAATCGGTTTGAGGTTGTCCCGCCACCTTTAAGTGTTCCAGCGCGATATTGGCTACTAAGGGAACAACCCCATAGCCTGCGGCGCCGTAAGAACGTTTTTCCAGCAAGATTTTCTTGCCGGCCAAGCCTGAGCCCAAGTTGGCATTGCCGGTGAAATAATAGGCTGTCCAACGCGCCCCCACCGAACCCGTTGCCGGATCGACATCGCTGAAAGTATCTATGCTGCCGGATGCCGCCAGCGTAGTAGTGACAACTTGTCCGTAAGCTTTGTCCTGTGCCGCGCCACCGGATGTGTAGACAATAATGTCGGGCTTACCGTTGGCCCACGGCGTTAACGCATAAGCACTTGGTGCGCCGATCAGCAAAGAGACGGCCAGCGCCAGGGTGTTTGATTTTTTCATAATAAATACCTTTTTCCAGTTAGTAACATTCAGCGGGTTTGCAGCTTACAAGTCCAAAGACCTGATACTGAACTTCATGGCGCACTTAACGTGCCAAGTATTAATTATTTGATTTATATATATTTTATTTATTTTTTAGTAGAAACGGATGTTGATACGGCAGCAATAGCTGCTGATCCTATGTTGCTGTATCAGCAGTTTGAGTAAAAAACCGTGTGTTGCCTATCGATTCGCTTATCGACCGAGTATATTCATAAATTAGATAACATCATGATATTTTATCATTTAAAGTTATCTCTGCCTGCTGCTAAAGTAACACCCCATGCACAGCCCAAAACAAAATTAACGGGAGGTGACAAGGTTTAAATAGGGGATTCGGGATTAGCCGGCGTCGTTAGCGATCACTTATCTCCATTCGGTCTAACGACTCACACTACAGGAGATTCTCATGCCGCATTGGTACGAAGACAATTCCCATTCCATCGGGCAGACCCCGTTGATTCGGCTTAATCGCATCAGCGATGGCGCGCCGGTTACTTTACTGGCAAAAATAGAAGGGCGTAATCCCGCCTATTCGGTCAAATGCCGGATCGGCGCGGCGATGATTTGGGATGCCGAGCGTCGCGGCCTGTTAGGTCCCGGCAAAGAGCTGGTAGAACCGACCAGCGGCAACCCCGGCATTGCGCTGGCGTTTGTCGCGGCGGCCAGGAATATTCCGTTGACCTTAACCATGCCGGAGACCATGAGTCTGGAGCGGCGCAAGTTGCTGATTGCTTACGGCGCTAACTTGGTGTTGACGGAAGGCGCTAAAGGCATGAGCGGCGCGGTAGCGAAAGCCGAAGAAATCGCCGCGTCGGATCCCGAGCGTTATGTCTTGCTGCAACAGTTTAAAAATCCGGCGAATCCGGCTATTCACGAGCAAACCACCGGACCCGAAATCTGGAACGATACCGACGGCGCTATCG
>SXGT01092798.1_pt1 | contig 26953 bp, 25 predicted proteins | sample 3176221 | NCBI WGS metagenome assembly SXGT01 (sample SAMN11356862, study PRJNA531348) | freshwater metagenome | isolation source: freshwater sample F1-120 | place: China: Fuxian Lake, Yuxi | collected 2017-12-25
TAATTGAAGTTTTGTTCTAACTTCTTCATCAGCACCCCTAAACATATGGAAATTATCATTACAACCGTCTCCAGTATTTTGTCCTCCTTCAATGACCATAAGCACAGTTGAAGATTCATTTTTTTTAGACAATCTTTTGTGTGCGCGTTCAGCTTCAGAAAATGGAGTGATATTACAAGTATCGTTTTTATGGTGTAAAAAAAAAGTTGGAATATTCAAATTTTTTAGCCACATATTGCCACCCTCATTAGCTCCGCTCATAATTATACCTTGTAAAAGTTCGTTTTTATTATTTTTTATGACATAATTTACAAACTCCATCACACTCAATCCTCCTCTGCTATGTCCCATTAAAATAATTGGTAATTTTGTTTTATTTTTATAAAATAAAATTACATTTTCAATTCTTTGCATGTGGTCATTACTAGCTCTAAGAAGAGATCCCTGACTCGTTGGCCCATATCCAAGATGGTAAGGACTTGACACTAAAACAAAATCAAAAATACCCATAGACTTATTGGCGTCAGTTAAATCTATAAATATTTTGTTATGCCAATGATTTCTACCTGCAGCACCAAAGCCTGTTTGAGTACTCATTCCATCTCCTCCTGGTAAAGAAATAAGTAATACTTTAGATTGTGTTCCTTTAAAATAGTTTGTTTCTGTTGGAGTTTTATTGTCTAGGTTAATATTTTCAACTAGAATTGTCTCAGCATAAACTTTACTAAAAATAAAAATTATTAAATTTAAAAAAAAAAATATAAAAAAATTTTTTCATTCTTCTAAAATATAATTCATATTTACCATGAATTTTAACTAAATTTATAATTTAAATTTTACACGAAGATTTTAACTTAAATTATTCTAATATAATATTTATAGCAGATTTAAGTTACTAAGTACTAAGGATAACTTTATGGTTAAGATTTTAGGAGTTTAATTTTTCTGTGATTTTTAAAGCAAAAGCATAATCAAAAGCCACTTCTTCTATTGCTGCGTCTCTTCCAGATTTACCACCATGGCCAGCATCCATTTCACATTTAAAAAGTAATAAATTATTATCTGTTTTCATGTCTCTTAGTTTAGCCGTAAACTTAGTTGGTTCATCAAACAAAACTCTATTATCCGACAAGCTTGTTGTGATAAGAATATGTGGGTAATCCATTTTTTTTATATTGTGATAAGGAGAGTAAGATTTAATATATTTAAAATGTTCAATATTTTCTTTTGCGTTACCAAATTCATTAAATTCACCTGCAGTTAATGGCAGCGAGTGATCCAAGTTTGTTGTCAAACTGTCTACAAAAGGAACAGCCATTATCATTCCTAAAAATAATTCAGGAGCCTCGTTAACGACAGCTCCCATCAACAATCCACCAGCACTCCCTCCGTAGCCAATAATTTTACCCGTACCGGTATATTTTCTTTCAATTAAAAATTTTGCACATGAGATATAATCTTTAAAAGTATTTTTCTTATTGAGCATTTTTCCTTCTTCCCAATACTTCATACCTCGCTCCATACCGCCTCTAATATGTGCAGTCGCCCAAATAATATCTCTATTAATTAAACTTAATCGAGTAGTAGAGAAGCTTGGAGAAATGGTATGGCCATAACTTCCGTAGCCGTATAAAAAAAGATTAGCTGATCCATCTAATTTTGTATTTTTGTGGTGAGTAATAGTTATAGGAATTTTTCTTCCATCATGAGCTAAACAATTTATCCGTTTTACAACATAATCATCTCGCTGATAGCCAGATGGAATTTCTAATTCTTTAAGAAGTTTTTTTTCTTTGGTTGCTAAATTATATTCGTAAGTTCTATTTGGTGTTTTAGGTGATTCATAGCTAATTCTTACAATATCTGTATTTTTATCTTTTTGCCCTAAACTCATACCCGGATTTATAATTTCTTCGTCAGATATTTTTAATTCTTCTTCTTTGTTTGTTTTTAAATTTCTAACAAATAATTTTGGGAGAGCATCAACTCTTTCAGATCTAACTATCCAATTATTTAGCAAAATAAAACTACCAATTAAAACTTCCTCCTTTGCTGGTATATATTCATCCCAATGGTTAAGATCATCATTTTTGCATCTCAAAATTTTAAAGTCTTTTGCATCTTGGTTAGTGTGCATCCAAAAATATCCTCCCCAACTATCAAGAGAATATTCAATCCCTTTTCTTCTTTTTAGAACAAGTTTTAGTTCAGGTTTTTTTTCATCTTTATTGAAATAATAAATTTCAGATGTTGTATGTTCCGAAGTTGAAATGAAATAAAAATTTTCGTCAGAACTTGTACTAATACCACAAGTGAAACGATCATCTTTTTCTTCAAAAATTAATATATCTTCTTTAATACTTGTGCCGAGCTTGTGTCTAAAGATTTGTCTTGGCCTATGAAGTTTATCTAATTTGGAATAAAAAAAATATTGATCATCATAAGACCATGTAATTCCACCCGCGGTATCAGGTATAGGCTCTTCTATAATTTTATTATCAGATATTCTTCTTATGTAGATTGTAAAATACTCACTTCCTTTGTCGTCTATTGAATAAGCTAGTAATTCATCATTGTTTGAGACTGCAATATCACCTGTGCTAAAAAATTTCTTCCCACTTGCCTCAACATCTCCATCCCAAAACGTTTCAACTTTATTGTATCCAATTTTTTTCCTTAATTTTTTTGAATAATTTCCTTCTTTTGTGACTTTAGTCCAATATTCATAATTTTTATCTTTATAAGGTAAACTTTCATCATCTAATTTTATTCTTGATTTAATCTCTTCAAAAAGTTTCTTTTGTAATGGCTTAGTGTCTTCTAATTGTTTTTGAGTATAATCATTTTCTTCATCTAAGTATTTTTTTACCTCAGGAAGAAGTTTTGATCCATCTTTTAAAACCTCAAGAATATTTTCTTGATGCACCCAAGAAAAATCATCTTCCCAGCTTATACCGTGACATGATTTTATAGTCGGTTGTTTACGTAATTTTGGTATATTCATTAAAGAAAAAATTATTATATGAATTTGTTTTTAGTTGGAACTATCATATTTGTCCTTGTTTACTTTTTACTAACTTGGTTTGTTAAAACTAGCAGCAAAGCTATAGCACAAAGAGTAAGAAAATTTATTTTAATTTTATCTTTAGCCCTAGCAATTTTTTTAGCTTACGCAGGCAGGTTTTTATTTTCACTTCCATTAATTTTAATTTTTTTAAATTTCTTAAAAATTAAAGGTCTTACAACTTTTCAAATATTTCAGTTGTGGCGACTTATTCAATATCTTAGAAGCACTGGAAGATTTTCCTATGGTCCTGGTTCTAGTACTGGCACACGAGTAAATAGCAGTATCACAATAGATGAGTCATATAAAATTTTAGGTTTAAAAAAAGGTTGTACAAAAGATGAGGTGATAAAATCTTCAACTAAATTACAAAAAAAAATTCACCCCGATATGAATAGAGACGTGAACACAGAAAGACTAAGTCAATTAGTGAATGAAGCTAGAGACAGGATTTTAAAAGAAGATTTTAATTAATTTAAAAGTTCTAGAGATTTATCTAAAACTTTTTCAAAACTTATTCTATCCTTGCCATAAGTATTGTGGGTTGTTGTTTCCTCTGTCTCTCCCTCGGGAACAATGACAGAAATATTTTTGGAATATTTTCCATATGCTTGAACTGGGCTATCCATGAATAACGCAACACATTTTTTATTTAAAGCAGAAGCAATATGAAGCCAGCCAGTATCATTTCCAATATACATGTCACTATTTTTTATAATTGGCAAGGTTTCTGAAATAGATAGATCTTTAAAAGAAATACAATTATTTGCTATTGATGAACTTAAAAATTTCTTAAATAATTCTTCATCATTTTGGCCACCTGCTAAATAGAATTTACATGGTTTATTTTTATTTAGATCTTCTGCAAGCTTAATATATTTTTCTATAGGCCATCGTTTACTTGGACCACTTGCTGAAAAACCAAGACAAATATGTTTAAAATCATTATTAAATTCATATTTGGTTTTAGCTTTTTCTATTTTTTTTTGATCAAGATACAAAAAAGGCTGGGTAGAGACTTTTTCTACAAATTGTTCAGTAAATTTTTTAGCTGTTTGTACAATATTATCTTTTTTAATAAATAATGGGTATTGATTAATAGATTTTATGCCAGCTAATTTTGCAAGAAATAAAAATCTTATCGAGCCATTAAAAATAAAAACTTTATCAAATTTTTTCTCTTTAATTTCTTTAATTAGTTTTAAAAAACCCATCCAACCATTATGTCTTCCAGAATTATTTTTATTTATATCTAAAATAATTATTTCTCCAACGTGCCCATCATCTGCGTATAGATCTTCTGCTTTTGAGTTTTTTTTGACTAATAGAGAAACTTTAGATTGAAATTTTTTGGATAGGGCGTGGATATAAGGAAGGAAAATAACCATATCTCCGATCCCCATTCTTTGTTGAACAACTAGAACTTTCATATTTGTTAATTTGTATTAATATAACCTAGTAAAAAAAATTGTTAAAACTATGATTAAAAATGGAGTTTATGCTGCAAGTCTAAGCTTACTTAACAATGATAAATCACTAGATATAAACGCAACCATTAATCATGCAGAGTCAGCTATTAAAAAGGGATTACATGGTGTATTTTTTTTTGGGTCCACGGGGCAGAGTCAATTAATATCTATTTCAGAAAAAAAAGATCTCATATCCAAATCAGCAACCAGCAAGTTTAAAGATCAGTTTTACTTTGGAACAGGAGTTAATTCTTTAAAAGATAATTTAGACCTCATTCGTTATTGCATTGAGTTTGGTTATCAAACCTTTCTAATTATGCCTCCTGCCTATTATAAAGGTAATACCGACAAAGGAATTTATAATTTTTATGCAGAAATTATTGCCCAAGTTCCTAAAGTTAAAATAATTCTTTATAATTTTGAAAAGCTAAGTGGATATTTGTTTAGTGCTGATGCTGTAACAAATCTAGTAAAAGCTTTTCCGAAACAAATTATTGGCTGCAAGGACTCAAGTTACAATCTTTTTGAGAATTTAAAAATTCCTAATTTCAAAATGTTTCCTGGTTCAGAAGAAAAATTATTAAAAGGATTAGAACTTGGTTGTAGCGGATGCATATCAGCTGTAACTAACGTCACCCATTCTTTAGCAAGAAAAGTTTTTGATGATTTTGAAAATAAAAAACAACAAATTATGAATGAAAAACTTATTAAAGTTAGAAAGATATTTGATCAATACCAGCTTATTCCTGCACTTCATTCATTTTTGTCAATTGATAATAAAAAATATCAAAATATTTTACCTCCTCTAACTTTGCTTGATTCTAAGTCCAATGAAGAAATGTTAAATCAATTAAAAAAATTAGATTTTATAAACTCAAAAAATATTGCAGCTTAAAAATGCTATTAGCTCGATTTTTAAATAAACTTTTTAAAAAAGGTGGCTTTCTATTAGAAAATGCTAATGGTCAAAAATATATAATTGGTCAACCAGATAAAAATGATCCAATTGAAATAAAATTAAAAGATAAGTCTTTACACTATAAATTATATTTATATCCTGATTTATATTTTGGTGAGGCTTATACGGAAGGAACTTTATATTTCGTCAAAGGAACACTATCTGAATTTTTAAACTTAGCTATAGAAAATATTGGTAGAACTAAAATAAATAAATTCAATCGAATAATAAATTCATTACGAGGATCATTTCGATTTTTAACTAATTTTAATTTTATAAAAAAATCTAAAGTAAATATTGCGCATCATTATGATGTTTCAGATGATTTATATTTTTTATTTTTAGATCCTCTTAAACAATATTCCTGTGGTTATTTTAAAAGTGAAAAAGACACTTTAGAGCAAGCTCAAGTTAATAAAATAAATCATATAGTTAAAAAATTAGATATTAGAACGAACCAAAAAGTTTTAGATATCGGTTGTGGATGGGGCTATTTAACTATTGAAATAGCTAAACAACATAAGTGTCATGTAACTGGAATAACTCTTTCTGAGAATCAGCATAAATTTGCGATTAATAAAGTTAAAGAGCTTAATTTAACCAACCAAGTAGAAATAAAGTTAATGGATTATAGAGAAATTAAGGAGAAATATGACAGGATAGTTTCTGTTGGTATGTTCGAGCATGTGGGTAGAAAATTTTATAATTTATTTTTTAAAAAAATCGCAAATATACTAAACAATGAAGGCGTAGCGCTTTTGCACACTATAGGCAGTGTGGATGCACCCAGAGATCCGCAGCCTTGGATTACTAAATATATTTTTCCAGGAGGCTATACACCCAGCCTTAGTGAAATTGCAGGACCTATTGAAAAATCTGGATTAATTATATCTGATCTTGAAGTTTTAAAAATTCATTATGCACAAACGTTAAGACATTGGAAAGAAAGATTTATTCAAAATAAAGCAAAAGTTTTAAAAATGTTTGATGAAAAATTTTTTAGAATGTACGAATTTTATCTTACCTCATGTGAGTCGGCTTTTAAATATGGAGATCAAGTAGTTTATCAAATTCAACTATCAAAAGAATTAGATACAGTTCCTTCTACTAGAGACTATATTTATAGATAACTTACTGTTATTAATTAAATCTTAAGAATGAAAAAAAAGAAAAAAAAAATAGCCAAAAAAACTTTTTTTAAGAAAAAAAAATTTTTAAGAAACAAAAAAAATAAAAAGTTAAAAAATAAAGTAAGAAAAAATAAAAAATCTTACAAATCAAAAATTGTTAAGGCAAGAATTAAATATAAATCTAAGTTTAATGAAAAAGCCCAGAAAAAAAAAGTTAAAATTAGCGGTAAAACTAAAAAAGTAATACTTAAAATATTAAGAATTCAAGACAAGCTTAAATTTAATATCAATTTTAGTTTAGATAAATTTTTTTTAAGTTTTTTTCAATCTATCGCTAATACCATAGACAATTTTAAAATTATTCTATCTGAAGAAAGAGAAAGAAAGAAACAACTTAAAATAAAATTAATGGAGATGGAAAAAATTGAAAATATTAAAAAAGCAAAAATGGAAAAAGAATTAGAGAAAAAAGAAAAAGAAAGAGAGCTTAAGGAACAATTTGCATTTGTAAGAGAAAGAAAAAAAGAATTGCAAAGATTTATTCGACTAGAACAAGCAGAAGTTCGTAAGGAACAAGCAGAAAAACAAAGAAAATTCTTAGAACAAATTCGTCTAGAGAAGAAAATAGAACAATTTAGAAAACGAGAAGAATTAGAAATAAAAAATTTAGAAAAATTTGTACTGAGCCAAGAACGAGAATCTTACGTCGAAGTTCAAGAAAGAATAGAAAAAATAAAACAAAAATACCAGGCTCTTCGTGACCAAAAAATCAGGGAGCGAGTTGAGCAACTTGGTATAAAAGTTGAAGAGGGTGAAGATCGTTCTATTTTATTAGAGAAGGAAAGACATTACAATCTTGAAAGACAAAAAATTGAATTTGCTTTAGAAAGTTTTTATAGATCTGCCCACAGTTTATGTTTTCAGCTTAATAAGAGATATATACCCAAATACTTGAACATACTAAGAGTCATTGACAGAAGATTTGAAACAGGTGAAATATTTATTAAATGGGACGAAGCAGTCGATGATGATTGGTTAATACTTATTTATATTAAAAATAATTCTCCTACCGAAGGTATAGTGATAGAGGATAAGACTAATTCCGAAAAACATGGTTCACATGATTTTCAAACGAATGAAATTTTTAGAGCTAGTGACTTTATGGTTGATGCTTTGACGAATTTATTAGATCAAGAGAGAAAAAAAAGAAAAGCTAGTTAATTAAAAATTTTATTAAGTTTTCTTAATTTAAAAAATATATGTTCTTAAAAAGATTATATTTAAGTCATATATTTGTCATGATTAGTATTTAAATTACAGTTCATACAATCAATGAATAAAAAAAAAAAATAAAAATTAAAGTTAAAAATAGAAGATTTAAAAAATTATCTATGTTTGAATTACAAAACCAAGTTGAAAGTGGTTTCTGGGGCAACTGGGTTAGTCGAAGAAGTATTTAAACTTAATTCTAATATTACCAAATCAAGTTATTATAATATCTGCAAAACCGCTTGATAGGCTGTACTATGAAGTTTGAGTCTTTCATTGAGATAATTAAAATCAACTTATAGTATTTATTAATATGAATTTATTTTTAATGATTAACTTGCTAGATTTAGCTTGATGATTATAAATAAAAAAAGCTTAAAAGTGGCAATTGTTATGGGTAGTCAATCCGATTATTCTGTAATGAAAAAATGTGAAGATATATTAAAAATACTAAAAATTAAATTTGAAACAAAAATAGTTTCTGCTCATAGAACACCAGATAGAATGTTTGCTTTTGCAAAAACTGCTATAAAAAATAACTTTTCTGTCATTGTTGCTGGAGCAGGCGGCTCTGCACATTTGCCTGGAATGATTGCTTCAATGACTACCTTACCAGTGATTGGAGTGCCGGTGGAAACTAAAAAATTAAAGGGACTTGATAGTTTATTATCTATTGTTCAAATGCCCAAAGGCATTCCTGTTGGAACAGTTGCGATTGGAGAAAATGGAGCTTTTAATGCCGGTCTTTTAGCGGCATCAATTATTGCTTTATCAGATAGTAAAATAAAAAAAAATTTAGAAAAATGGCGTAGAATTCAGACTGCTGCTATTAAAAAAAAACCTAAATAATAATGACTAAAGCAAATCCTGTCCTAGGAATTATTGGTGGAGGACAACTTGGTAGTATGCTTGCAGCGGCAGCAAAAAAACTTAAAATTAAAACCGTCATTCTAAGTGACGATCCTAAAGCTCCTGCAAAAAATTTTTGTAATGAAATTATTATTACGGATTATAATAAATTAAAAAAAATTGAAGATTTTATAAATAAAGTTGATATTGTTACTTTTGAATTTGAAAATATACCTTTTAAAGTTCTTGAATATATTTCAAAGTTTAAGCCTGTTTTCCCTAAACCATCCATTAATCAAATAGTTCAAAATCGTTTTACAGAAAAAGAGTTTATAAATAATGAAGGGTTTAAAACAACTAATTATGTATTAATCGAAAATAAATCAGACATTTATAGCAATGAAAATTTGTTACCAGGTTTTCTAAAGACATGTACTTTAGGATACGATGGAAAAGGACAATATGTCATAAATAATAAAGACGAAGTTGACTTACTCAATATTGATTTTAAAAAAAAATATATTTTAGAAAAAAAAATTAATCTAAAAAAAGAAATATCAGTAATTATTACCAGGTTTTTAAATAATGATTATCTAATCTATGAGCCCATTGAAAATATTCACGTTAATCAAATATTAAATAAATCAGTGATACCAGCGGTCATTGACAAAAATATTTTTACTCAAGCGCAGCATCAAGCAAAGCTTTTAGCTGAAAAGTTAGGTTATATTGGCACGATGTGTATTGAATACTTTATTGATGATAAAAATAATTTACTTGTTAATGAAATAGCGCCAAGAGTTCATAACTCAGGGCATTTAACTATTAATGCGTATAATATTAGTCAGTTTGAAAACCATGTTAGAGCTGTATGTAATCTTGAAAAAATAGAATTAAATAAAAATTACAATGCTGAAATGATTAATATTATTGGTGAAGAAATTAAAATTTATAGAGCAAAAGATTATTCTAAAAATGAGTTCTTTTTTGATTATTTAAAATATGAAATAAAAGAAAAAAGAAAAATGGGTCACTTAACGATTATAAAGTCTTAAGATTTATTAAAGATGGGTCGTTGTTAATAGGTTTATTTACATCTTTATTAACCTCATGAAATTTTAGTTCAGGCCGTTTAATACTTCTTAAAATATCCATACCTTCCTTTTTTATATTTAAATAATTTGAAATTTGTTCTTCGTTTATTATTAAAGGTTCGCGGTCATGAATGTCTTTGACCTCATTCATAGCCTCTCTAGTTATTATACAAAATTGATTGTTTTGGTGTATACCAGCGAAAAAAATTAAGCTGCTATCAGTTTTGGTAAAATAATAAGGAGTTTTTGCTTTATTTTCTTTTTTCCATTCATAATAACCATCAGCAACAATTAAACATCTCGAGGTTTGTATAAGTTTTTTGAAAGAAACTTTTTCCAATAAAGTTTCTAATCTAGCATTAATCAATAGCCTAAAATCTTTTTTATCCTTAGCCCAAGAAGGAATAAGACCCCAAGAATAATTTTCAAGTGCTTTTCCATTTGTATAAGATTTAATAATTGGAAGCTTTTGGGTTGGGTGTGCGTTGTAATTATCTTTATCTTCAACTTTAATATTGGTTTTTACTAAATCAATAGTTTTACTTACAGGTTTGGTAACAACGTACCGACCACACATTCTACTTTTTTTTCTTTTCTCTTTTGAACTTTCTCTTCTCTTTAATTGTAAGTTTAGCTTTTTTCATTATGCTAGAGTCTTTAAAAGACTTTCCGCTATACCTTTTTGACATTTTTATTTGCCTCCATAATTATTTTTAATATACCCTTTGTATTTCTTTTTTTTCTTTTACGCTTTAGATACTGAACAAAGGTTCGTTTCTTTCTTCTTCGCATCTCTTAACTTATCAAAAAAGTTGTAAAGCTTCTACAAAGGTATATAGATGCCTGTGAAGAGCAAAATATAAGCTTCATTCAACTTAACACTATGGAAAACTTTAATTCACTTAATCTAGAGAAAACTTTAATGGATTCGATTGCTGTCATTAATTTTAAAACACCAACACCTATTCAAGCTCAAGCTATTCCAGTTGCTCTTGAAGGCAAGGATATTTTAGGCACTGCTCAAACGGGCACAGGCAAAACAGCAGCGTTTGGTATTCCTTTGGTTAATTTTCTTTTAAAGACTCAAAAAGATACTGCATTAGTGATGACACCAACACGTGAGTTAGCAACCCAAGTTATGCAAAGTTTGATCAGTTTAATTGGAAGAGGAAATTTGCGAACAGCATTACTGATTGGTGGAGATTCAATGCAAAAACAATTGAGGCAAATGCAAAGAAATCCAAGATTAATTGTGGGTACACCAGGAAGAATTAATGATCATTTACAAAGAAGAAGTTTAAAATTACATAATACTACTTTTTTAGTTTTAGATGAAAGTGACAGAATGCTTGATATGGGCTTTGCACCACAAATTAATCAAGTTTTAGAAACAGTCCCTGAAAAACATCAAACATTATTATTTTCCGCAACACTAGCCAACAATATTGTTCGCCTTGCTGAAAGGTATTTAAAAAATCCAGTTAGAATTTCCGTGGGCTCAACTTCAACTCCAATAGATAAAATCAAACAAGAAATCCTTCATGTGAAAGACGGAGATAAATACAATCAACTCATTAAAGAGATTTATAATCGACAAGGTGCAATTTTAATTTTTGTTAAAACTAGAAGAAATGCAGAAAAAATGGTTAAGAGATTAAAATATGATGACCATGATGCTGATGCTATTCACGGAAATTTAAGACAAAGTAAAAGAGATAGAGTTATTAAAGCTTTTAGAAATGGACATTTTAGAATTTTAGTTGGTACCGATGTAGCTAGCAGAGGTCTGGATATTCCATCAATAAAACATGTAATTAATTTTGATCTTCCTCAACTACCAGAAGATTTTATTCATCGAATAGGAAGAACAGCAAGAGCAGGCGCTGAAGGTTCTGCACTAAGTTTTATTGGCAGCGAAGATAAAAGTAAGTGGAATGCCATTGAAAGAATGATAGATCCAAACTTTAAACAAGATAAAAATAGTAGAGACCCTAAAAGAAATAGAGAAGAAAGATCTTTCGATAGACGCGGCAGAAGAGGTAGCGATAGATTTTCAGATCGTAAACCTTTTTCTAGATTCAAACGAGATGAAAACAGAGGTTCTTTCCAGGAGAAAAAAAGAGAAGACAGAAAAGAAACTTTTGGCGATCAAAGAAACCAGACCAAGTCTTTTTCAGGATTTAGACGAGACAATAATAGAGATTCATTTAGTGAAAAAAGAGAAGATAGAAGGGGATCTTTTAAAGACAGAAGAAACGATAGTAGGCCTTCATTTGGTTTTAGACGAGATGAAAATAGAGATTCATTTAGTGAAAAAAGAGAAAATAGAAGGGGATCTTTCAATAATCGAAAAAACGATAATAGAAGATCTTTTGATAATCGAAGAAACGATTCTAGTTCTTCATCTGAGTTTAATAAAGATAATAATGGCAGAAGTTATCATGGAGAAAAAAGAAGCTCAGGAAAATCTTTTGGATATAAAAAGAAATTTAGTGGAAATAAAAAAAATTTCTTTATAGATTAAAATTTAATTATAGTTAATTTTTATCCAGGCGTCCAAACTCTATTCGCTTCTGGATCATCACTTGAAAAAGGAAGGTTTAGAACTTCATCCCAAAATTCAGATGAAATTTTAGCTGCAGCCCAAGCTAGATTTTTTTCTATACTATCAACACTTGTTACACCACATATTGTAGAAGATATTCTTTTGTCTCTTAATGAAAACTGAAGTGCAGCTGCTCCCATATCAACTTTATACTTTTTACAAACTTTTTCAATTTCTCTTACAGGCATTAACATTTCTTCCGTCACATCTTGATAAGTAATTTTTTTAAAATTACTCGGACCTTTTGCTAAAACTCCACCTGCGTAAGGTGCAGCATTAAAAATTGCAATGTTCTTACCATAGGCATAATCAAACATTTTATCTGCTTCTCTGTTTAGTAAAGTGTATCTATTGTGACTTATCAGAACATCAAAGTCCCAATTCTTTAATAAAGGAAACATGATATTGATTTTACCCATTGCTAGTCCTACAGCTTTAGCCAATCCTTCTTGCTTAATTTTAAATAGTTCATCCATAGCCCCACCTTTTTTAGTGACCTCAGAAATATCTTTTGCGTATTCAGGGTCATGTAAAAATAAAATATCTACAGAGTCGACATCTAAAGTTTTTAAACTTTCTTCTAGCGATTTTCTTGCTCGATGTTTATCAAATTGTAAAGTTTCTGTATTTCTATCTAATTTTGTAGATAAAAGAAATTTTTTTGGCCAACCCCCATTTGCTTTTATAGCTCTACCAATTCTTTTTTCACTTTCACCAAGTGCATAATTTCTTGATGTATCAAGCATGTTAACTGGGCCTTTGAAAAATCTTTTTAGAGTTTCTTGAGCTCGATTTTCAGAAACTTCATATCCATAAGTATCCGGCATACTTCCCAAACCTGAAGTACCAAAGCTTATTTCACTTATTTCTAAACCAGTGTTTTTAATTTTATTTTTTTTCATAAATTAAATTTTTAATTTATAAAACTTTATAGCATTATTATAAAATATATTTTGTTTTTGAGTTAAACTCAATTTATTAGTTAGGTTTCTTGCGGCATTGAACCAACCAATGTAATCAGTTCTTAATTTACAAACAGGCCAATCAGAACCCCAAAGTATTTTTTGATCAGTGAATGCGTCTAAAATTTCATCTGTATAAGGTTTTAAATCTTTTTCGTTCCAATTTTCACAAGCCTCAGTAACCATTCCAGAAAACTTACAATAAACATTATCTAACTTAGATAATTTATTCATTCCAATTTTCCAGTTATGAAAATCATCTTTATTATTTTTACATATTTTTGGTTTCATTAAGTGATCAATTACAAAACGTAAGGAAGGATATTTAGAGGCAATCAAATAAAAATTATCAAGATGGATTGGAAAACCCAAGGCATCAAAACACAAATCTAAGTTTATTAAGGTTTTAAAAAAAATATCAAAATTTTTATTTAACACCCAGTTTGCATCAGGAATATCTTGTATCATTGGTCTTACGCCAACAAATTTTTGATGTTTTGCAAATATTTTTAATTGTTTTAATTGATCAGTATCTTCAAAGTTTATCCAACCAACAACTCCGGCTACTAAATTTGAGTGATCAGCAATATTAAGCATATACTCTGTTTCAGCATTTGTAGCGGCCGCTTGCACTAAAACTGTTTTATATAATTCAATTGTTTTTGACTCTTTAATTAAATCTTCTACACCATATTTTTTTGTAAGGATTTTATCATTCTTAGGCATCCAAAAATAATCGTCTCTAATAGGATCCCAAAAGTGTTGGTGTGAATCAATAATTTTCATTAACTAAAAAATTTTTTGAATTTTTATTCACCTAAAATACTATTATCTAATATTTTAGTATCGTAGGCTGAGTATGAATGCCATCCAGCCACTGTTTGATCAAAGTCAACAATACTTCCTGTCATAATACCAGACTCGTCTGAGCATAAAAAAGCTAAAATTCTTGCAACGTCCAATGGCTTATTTAATCTTTTAAAAGGAACTTCAGCTTCTTTTTTTTTTAACCAATCATCGTCTGCATTATGAAATTTTTTTTGTATAACTGTTTCTGCTGGTGTATCAGTCCATCCTAAATTTACACCATTTATTCTTATTTGATGACCAGATACTGAGTTTGCCACATTCTTAATCATTATTGCTAAAGCAGCTTTTGAAGAGCTATATGCAGTTAAAAAAGGCATACCACTATAAGCAGCCATAGATAAAACATGTGCGATCGTTCCCTTTTTTTTATCTCTTATCATTATCTTTATGACGTCTTGCATCATAAAAAGAGGAGCTTTTACATTTATGTTAAAATTTTTATCGTAATTTTCTTCTGTGGTACTTAAAATTGTTCCTCTTTCAGTAAATGCAGCTACATTAATAAAGCTATCTACAGTTTTAAATTTCTTATCCGTTTCAGCAACAATTCTTTTACAATCAGAAAGATTTTCTAAGTCAGCTTTTATATAAACGCACTCTGAACCAATTTTTTTAATTTCATCTTTAATTTTATTTCCTTTTTGCTCATTTCTTCCACAAATAGCTATTCCTTTAGCGCCTCGGCCAGCTAAGAGTTTTGCCGTCTCAGCACCACTTCCTTGGGTACTGCCTGTCACAATAATAATTTTGTCTTTAAATTGTTCGGATAGATTAGGAGTGTACTTATTATCCATTAAGTAAAATTTAAATTTTTCTAAAATTTTAATACAAAGCCCAACTTTAAGTTGGGCTTTGAAATTAATTAATTAACCTGCAATACAAGTTTTAATGTTTTTTGGCGTACAAACATCAAGTCCTGTGTAGATTGCTTTTAAAGAATCATTATTAAACTTCAATGGTTTTTTATCAATGATATCTTTTAAAACAAACATAGATTTGTAACCCATCATGAAAGGTTGTTGGCCTACTTGTCCATGCGTTCTACCAGCTGCTAAATCTTCCATTTGCATTGGTAAGGTATCAGCAATTACTACTGCTGTTTTTTGAGAACTTATTCTATCTTTATGTTTTGTAGCAACATCTCTAAATGCTTTTGAAGCGAACTGAGGAAAACCACCAGTTGGAACAAACGCAGTTAGATTTGGATGTTTTGCAAAAATGTCTTCCATTTGTTGTACAGAAAGTGGGAAGTCATCGTTAGTGTAAAGTGGACATCCAGCAGCTTCTTTCCATCCCTTTTCACCATTTAATGCTGCGCTTGGATATTTTCCAGCGTCTTTACGTCCTGCAATTGTATCTCTAATACCAGACATTCTTTCATTGTGGTTTGCCGCTGAAGCTCCACCTGATTGGATACAAATTTCTCCACCTTTAGGTTTTATCTCCATAACGATTTTTGCTAGGTTTACTCCGATGTCATAGTTTTTGGTACCAACATAGGCACTTCTTAAACCTGCATCTGCAGTTAAAAGATCAGAGTCCCAAGTAACTACTGGAATTTTCGTACCTTTTAATATTTTAGCCATAGCCGCTGCGTTAGATGATGCTACCGCTATTCCGTCTACACCTTTAGCAATTAAATCCTGAACTATTTGAACTTGTTCTTGTTCAGTGTGTTCACCAGGACCAATATACAAACATTCAATTCCTTTAATTTCTTTTTCAGCTTTTTTACAACCATCTCTTGCTAAATCAAAAAAAGGGTTGTTCATGGCTTTAGGAACTAATGCAAATACTAAATTTTTTGCATAAGATACTCCCGAAATAGAAACAAAAAGAAGAGTTAACATAGTAACTATTATTTTTTTCATTTTTTCTCCAGTTTTATTATTTTTGTTTAATAATTCTAGTAACTTGTTTTAGAAGAAGCAAATAAAAATGCTCAACATTCAACTATAAGTTGTTTCTTTTTGATGATTAAGCAAAATATTAAATGATATTTTTTAGTGATAATAAAAACTTAAAGTCTTTTTATCCTGTTTTAGTAATCTAAATAAATTAAATTTTTAATTATCTTTTTTATTTTTAACTTTTTCTAACCACACAGCAGCAACAATAAATATTCCTAATAAAGTGCCTTGCCAGTTCGGATCAATACCTGCCATCAATAGACTGTTTCTTATTGTTTCCATTAAAGCCGCACCAATAAACGCTCCAAAGGTTCCTCCAACACCACCCATTAAATTAGCTCCACCAATAACAGTAGCTGCAATAACTCTTAGTTCGTAGGTATATCCAAGACCGTTAGTTACAGAACCCATCCAGCTCACAATCATTACTGCAGAAACTGCTGCAAAAAAACCGCTGAGCATATAAACTGACATTTCTATCCATCTGATATTAATTCCAGCTAATTCTGCAGCTTTTTTGTTGCTTCCTACTGCATAAACATGTTTTCCATAAGCGGTATATTTTAGAACTAAACCCATTACTATTGTTAGAAATATTAATAACCAAGTAACGTTTGCTAATCCTAAAAATTCTCCACCTCCAAGCTTAAAAAACATTTCATCTTTAGGTCCAAATTCATAAAACATTTTATTATTTGATATTACGATAGCTAAACTTCTTGCAATTGCCATCATCCCTAAAGTCACTACAAAAGGAGATAGATTTAAATAGGCGATGAAGTATCCATTAATTGCTCCTATTATTATACCAGCTATAAGGGCGAATAAGACTCCAACCCAAACATAATTACTCTCAAAGAATGCAGATTTTGAATACCATTCGGGTAAATATTGTGCATCCAGAAATAAACCACAAATTATACCAGTCAAACCCATAATAGAACCAACTGAAAGATCAATACCGGCGGTAATAATAACCAACGTCATACTAATGGCCATAATTCCAATAAAAGAAAAGTTTCTAGTTATGTTGTAGATATTATCTTTGCTTGAAAAAGCATCTTCTACAAAATACATGACAAAACAAATTATTATTAAAGCAATACTAACCCAGAACGATTGTTCAGATAAAATTTTTTGTAAAGATGTTTTTTCAGATTTTGATAATATATCTTTATTAAATTCCATTTATTTATACTCTATTTATTGCACCTGTTATAAGACCCGTGGCTTCCTCGGTAGATGAATGTTTAATTAATTTATCACAAACTTTTTCTCCTCTTCTTAGAACAACAAGTTTGTCACAAACCTGAAATATATCTGGCATTCGATGACTTATTAATAGTACAGCAATTCCATTATCTTTTAATCTTTTAATAAGATCTAAAACTTCGGCGACTTGTCGTACACTGATTGCGGCAGTAGGCTCATCCATTAATACTAATTTAGGGTTTGTAAGTCTGGTTCTTGCAATAGCTACAGCCTGCCTTTGTCCCCCTGACATTTGCATAACTATATCTTTTGGTCTAGTTTCTGATTTTAATTCCTCAAAAAGTTCTGCTGATTTTTTAAACATGGCTGGATAATCTAAAAATCTAAAAGGCCAAATTCCTTTATTTATTTCTCTTCCTAAAAAAACATTTGAAGCTGCTGTTAAATGATTACAAAGAGCTAGATCTTGATAAACAACTTCAATTCCAGCTTCTCGAGACTCTATAGGTTTTTTGAAATTAACCTCTTGATCTTCAAATTTAATTGAACCAGCGGAAGGATTAAAATTTCCTGCGATAATTTTTAATAAAGTAGATTTTCCAGCACCATTATCACCCATTAATCCAACAATTTCTGCTTCTTTGATATTAAAACTAACGTCTACAATTGCTTGAATAGCTCCAAAATTTTTTGCTATGTTCTGAAGAGATAAAATAGTCATTAATTAAAATTTATATCAATTGTTTTTCCACTTTCAAGCGACCGGTAAGCGGCATTAGCTATTATTAATGCACTTCTTCCATCTTGAAATGTAACTTTAGGTTTAATTTTATTTTTAATACTTTGCATAAAAGCATTAAATTGATCTTTGTAAGCTTGCTCATATCTTTCAATAAAGAAAAAATGAATAGGATCTTGAGCATTTGTTTTAGATTTATTAAAAGTTTTCAAAGAATTGGGGATTTGATTATCAGAAATAACCATTCCTTTACTTCCGAATACTTCAACTCTTTGATCATATCCGTACACTGCTCTTCTTGAATTGTTGATATGAATTAAAACTCCAGATTTAGATCTCATAATAAACATAGCTGTATCAAGATCTTTTGTTTTTTTTACATTCTCGTCAAATAAAGCATTTCCAAAAGCTGAGATTTCAATTATGGGATCATCTCCTAAAATAAATCTAGATAGATCAAAATCGTGGATTGTTGTGTCTCTAAAAAATCCTCCAGCAGCTTTTAAATATTCGATACCTGGCGGCTCAGGATCTCGGCTAGTAATTATTAACATTTCTAATTCACCAATTTCTTTACTTGCTCTTGCCTGCTGTGCTTTAGCGTGGCTATTATCAAATCTTCTATTAAAACCTATTTGTATTGGAACATTTATTCCTTTTATTTCTTCCCAGCATTGGTTGACTTTATTAATATCTAAATCTATTGGCTTCTCACAAAAAATAGCTTTGCCAGCTTTAGCTGCCATTGTTATAAATTTTGTATGCGTGGGTGTTGCTGATGCAATAAGTACTGCATCTATTTCATTTGAATTAATTGCCTCTTCAGCAGATTTAGCAACTTTTGAATTATTTGCTTTCGCTACTTGTTCAGTAAATTCCGTATTTGTATCGTAAACATATTTTAAATTTGATTCTGGATGAGCATTAATAATTTTTGCATGCATTTTACCAATTCTTCCTGCACCCATCAAAGCAAAATTAATCATTTTTTGATTAAACAGAGCTGAAAATAAGAAATCAAGCTAGAAATTAAGTTGGTAGAATTAGATTTCTTGAATTCAAAATTTAGTTTTGATTAATTTCTAGTTATTTTTCAGCTGTTATAGTAGAATTTTGTTCTCCAAGATTTTCAATCTTTAAGTTCAATTTATTTCCAACTTTTAAGAATTGCTTGGGGTTCATACCCATACCCACTCCTGGAGGGGTTCCGGTAGTAACAATATCACCTGGTTGTAATGACATAAAATTACTTAAATAAGAAAGAATAAAATTCATATTAAAGATCATTTTATTTGTATTACCAGTTTGCATTCTTTTTCCATCAATATCTAAAGACATGGATAAATTTTGTACATCTTCAAACTCATCTTTAGTAACTAAGTAAGGTCCTGTTGGTCCAAAAGTATCTCCTGATTTTCCTTTATCCCACAACCCCCCTCTTTCAATTTGCCACTCGCGTTCACTAATGTCATTTACCATGCAGTAACCTAAAATATAATGAGGCGCATCTTTTTCGCTTACATATTTTGTATTTTTTCCAACTACGAAAGCTATTTCAACTTCCCAGTCTAATTTTTTAGAAAGTTTAGGAAGAATAATATTATCATTCGGTCCAACCATACAGTTAGCAGCTTTATTGAAAACAATAGGTTCTTTTGGAATTTCAGCATTGGTTTCAGCTGCGTGATCTGAATAATTTAAACCTATAGCTAAAAATTTTCCTGGTTTAGCGATGCATGACCCAATACGCACAGAAGAAGGTACTTCTGGTAAAGATTCCAAATTTATTTTTTTTATTTTTTCTAATGTTTCAAAATTTAATGTTGCCGGATTAAAATCAGTAACTTGTTGCGATAAATCTCTTATTTTTCCTTTTTTATCTAATACTGCTGGTTTTTCTTTTCCGAACGGTCCTACTCTTAATAATTTCATTTTTTTCCTTTTTAAATTAAATTGTCATTCCACCATCAACCGAAAAAGTATTACCAGTTGCAAATGATGACTCATCGCTTGCTAAATACACAGCAATTGATGCAATTTCTTCTGGGGTTCCTAATCTTCCCATCGGTTGTCTTGCTATAAAATCTTTTTTGGCCTGAACTGGATCTTTACTAGCGCTTACTCTTCCTTCCCACGAAGGAGTATGTACTGTTCCTGGTGCAATCGCATTACATCTAATATTTTGTTTAACAAAGTCCGCAGCAATTGATTTAGTTAATCCAATAATAGCCGCTTTAGATGCACCGTAAACAAATCTAAATGGTAGGCCTCTGATACTCGAAGCTATCGATGCTATATTTATGATGCTTCCTTTATTTGCTTCTAACATTTTAGGAATAATTGATTTGATCATGAAGTACATAGCTTTAATATTCAAGTTAAAAGAAAAGTCCCAATCTTTTTCTTCGCAGTCTAAAATGGTGCCATGATGAACAAAACCCACGGCATTAAATAAGACATCTACTTTATTCATTGTTTTTGAGAAAGTCTTAACCGCATTGTTATCTGTTGAGTCTAAAGTATAAACTTTTATTTTAGGATATTCTTTATTTAAATCTTTTAGAGTTTTTTCATTTAAATCTGTTGCAGTGACATTTGCACCTTCATTGTGAAAAGCTATTGCCGTTGCTTTTCCTATTCCTTGACCAGCTGCAGTTACAATAATATTTTTATTTTTTAATCTTCCACTCATTTTTTATTTAACCTTTCAATTTCTTTATACAGTGAGCTGTGATCTTTATCGCCATATCCATTGTTTACTAAATTATTATACATTTTTTTTACTAGAGTAGAGATAGGCAAATGTATATTAAAGTCTTTTGCGCAATCTAAAATATTACTCATATCTTTTAAATGTATTGATGTTTTTCCTTTAGGGGTAAAATCTTTTTTAATCATTCTTTGACCGTGTGTTTGTAAGATCTTACTATCCGCCCAACCTCCTGTTAAAGCCTTAATCATTTTTGTTGGATTTGCTCCAGCTCTTTCACAAAGTGTTACTGCCTCTGCTACTGCCCCAATTGTTAAACCAACAATAATCTGATTAGCTAGTTTTGAAACCTGTCCACTTGATAAAGGCCCAACTAAAGTAGGATTACCCATAACTTTTAGAATATCAAAACAATCATCGAAAACTTTTTGTTCACCGCCAACCATGATAGCAAGGGTTCCTTCTTCTGCGCCTATTGTTCCGCCTGAAACTGGGGCATCTAAATAATTTATATTTTTAGATTTTAGATGTGTACCGTGAAATTTTGCTGTTACTGGTTTTACAGAGCTCATATCTATAACAGTGGAGCCAGATTTAAGATTGTTTAAAAACTCATCACTCTTCATGACTGAATCGACAGCATCATCGTTGGTAAGCATTGTAACAATAATATCTGTACCACTTACAACTTCTTTGAGTGATTTTGCGACTTCAGCCTTGTGTTCTCTAAGTTCCTCAGCTTTTTTTGAAGATCTATTAAATACTTTTAAAGGATAGCCGGCTTTTAATAAGTTTTTGGCCATAGGTAGACCCATTAAGCCAATGCCTATAAATGCAATTTGTTTCATTGAGTTTTAGTTTTAAGGATTTTTAAATGAAAAGAAACTCTAAATTCGTTTATACAAGTTTAAGTTGATTTAAATCACTCTTGATAAATAGGGTAATTTGTTAAAATGAGCTTCAATATTTTTTACAGCCATCATGCTCATAGCTGTTCGAGTTTCATTGTTGCCACTACCAACGTGCGGAAGGGTAAAACAATTATTTAATTTTAAATATCTTTCATCTAAATTTGGTTCATTATTAAAGACATCTAAACCTGCAGCATATATTTTATTATTTTTTAAAGCTTCAATTAAAGCATCATCGTCAACTGTAACGCCTCTCGATGTGTTAATTACAATAGCATGACTAGGCAATAGACTAATCGCTTCTTTATTTAAAATATGTTTAGTCTCTGGCGTTGCTGGGCAGTGAATAGAAACATAATCACAATGAGGCATCATTTTTTTTACACTGTCAAAATATTTTGCACCTGCTTCTAACTCTACTGAAACTTTTTTTCTATTATAATAAATAATTATCATTCCAAATCCTTTGGCTCTTTCTGCAACAATTCGACCAATCCTTCCCATTCCTATAATTCCTAACGTTTTACCTGTCATAGGTCTACCTACCATAAAATTAGTAAAATCGACTTTTGCATTTTTCCATTTTCCTAATTTAACCAAAGTTAAACCTTCGTAGGCTCTTCGAGCCGCACCCAACATTAGAAGTAAAGTTATTTCTGCTACAGCATTATTTAAAACATTCGGGGCATTGGTGATAACAATATTTTTATCTTTAGCAGCTATTGTATCAATATTATCGTAACCTACTGCAATACTTGCTATAATTTTAAGTTTACCATTCATGGCATTAAAAAAATTTGAGTCCAATTTATCCCAACTCGCAGCTATAACACCGTCATATTCGTTACACATTTTAGCTAAATTTGCATAAGGAATGGCTTCATCTTTGAGATTTAAAGAAACGTCAAAATTATTTTTTAATTGCTGCTCTGCGGTATCAGAAATTTTTCTTGTAACTAAAATTTTAGGCTTACCCATTAGTGAGAGTTTCTTGGAAGTCCTTTTTTCTTTGTGATATCGAGATAAATCCCTCTCGAGTTAATACAAGCCCCATCCTCTAATTGACCCACAGTATCTCTTGCTATTTCCTGCCACGGTGTTTGATTTTCAAATTTAGGTATTTTCTTTTGTTTTCTTCTTTTCTTAAATTCAACAGACGATATTATAAGATCAACTCTACTTTTATTTAGATCAATTTTAATTTTGTCTCCTGTTTTAACGATAGCTAAATCTCCACCAATAGCTGACTCGGGTGATACATTAAGAATAGATGGACTTTCAGAAGTTCCACTTTGTCTTCCATCACCTAAAGTTGGAAGTGCATTAATACCTTGTTTTAATAAATGATCAGGTGGCTGCATATTTACAACTTCTGCAGAACCAGGATAACCAACTGGACCACAGCCTCGAATAATTAAAATGGAATGTTCATCAATCTTTAATTTACTACTGTTTATTCTGTGATGATAATCTTCAGGCCCTTCAAACACTACAGCCTTTGCTTCAAAAGCATTAGGATGGTCTGGGTTGGATAAATATCTCTCTCTAAACTCTTCACTAATGACAGATGTTTTCATAACGGCTGAATTAAAGAAATTACTTCTCATCACGATAAAGCCAGCGTTTTCTACCACAGGATCATCAAAAGATTTGATTACATCAGAATCTATTTTAATTTTAATTTTTAAGTTTTCTCCTAAAGTTTTGCCACTGACAGTCATCGCTGAGATGTGCAATTTTTTTTGTTTAACTAATTCTTGCATGACCGCAGGAATTCCACCTGCTCTATAAAATCTTTCCATTAAATGTTCGCCAGCAGGTTTACAATTGACTAGTAAAGGAATGTCATGACCTAATTTTTGCCAAGCATCTAAATTTATTTTTACGCCCATATATTTGGCTATAGCAGATAAGTGGGGCGGGCAGTTGCTTGATGCACCGATTGCACTTGCAACAACAATGGCATTTTCGAAAGCTTTCTTTGTCATAATTTTTGATGGCGTTAGATCTTCAAAAACCATTTCAACAATTCTTTTTCCTGTGTCATAAGAAATTTGTCCTCGCTCTCTGTACGGCGCAGGAATAACTGCACAACCCGTTAAAGACATTCCCAAAGCTTCAGCAACAGAGTTCATAGAAGAAGCGGTTCCCATAGTATTACAATGACCAATACTTGGAGCAGAGGAAGCAACCATGTCCATAAATTGATCGTAGTTAATTTCACCTTTACCTAAAAGTTTTCTAGCATCCCAAACTACAGAACCCGAGCCAACTAATTTTCCCTCGTGATATCCATCGAGCATTGGGCCACCAGATAAAACAATTGCCGGGATATTAACGGTTGCAGCAGCCATTAGTGCAGCTGGAGTTGTTTTATCGCATCCTGTTGTTAAGACAACTCCATCGATTGGATAGCCATATAAAACTTCAACTAAAGATAAATATGATAAATTTCTGTCTAAAGCGGCGGTTGGTCTTTTTCCTGTTTCTTGAATTGGATGTGTTGGAAATTCCATAGGAATACCGCCAGCTTTTACAATACCCTCTTTAATTCTTGAGCTCAGTTGTAGAAAGTGACGATTGCAAGGAGATAGATCACTACCTGATTGGGCTATGCCAATAATAGGACTACCAGATTGTAATTCTTTTCTTGTTAATCCGTAATTTAAATATCTCTCTAAATAAAGAGCTGTCATAGCCGGATCTCTAGGGTTATTAAACCACTGCTGACTTCTTAATTTTTTTTTAATCATTCTTTTTCATATAAATTAGCATGTAATTAGTGCAATTAAAAATATTGATTACTTTATAAATGTAATAATTATATATTAAAAGCATGAATAATCTAATCATACTAAATAAAAACGATAACGTTGCCGTTACAACTTTTGTAATTTCTCCACAAACTAAAATAGAGAACCATGGCATAGTTAGTATTGATCCCATTCCCTTTGGACATAAAATTTGCCTCAAAACTATTAATAAAGGTGAACCCGTTATTAAGTACGATCAGATTATTGGTTTTGCTTCCAAATCTATCAAACCAGGAGAGCACGTACATTCACATAATTTAGAGTTTAAAGAATTTAGCAGAGGATTTAAGGTAACAGAAAAAAAAATTGCCGCTGAAAAAAGTAATTTATTTTTTGATGGTATTCTTCGTGATAACGGTGATGTCGCAACGAGAAATTATATTGGTATTATTAGCACGGTTAATTGTTCAGCAACCGTTAGTAAAATTATTGCTGAAAAAATAAAATATAGTAATATCCTTAAAGATTATCCAAACATTGATGGTGTTGTCCCGATTACTCATTCTACAGGATGTGGCATGAACACTGTAAGCGAAGGAATGCAAATCTTTCAAAGAACCATTGATGGATTTAAAAATCATGCTAATTTTTCACATGTTTTTGTTATTGGCTTAGGATGTGAGTGTGCTCAGATAAGTTTGTTTGTTGACTCCATGAAAAAACATAATCGTATTCATTTTTTAACTATTCAAGATGAAGGCGGCACAAAGAAAACAGTCGATAAAGTTTTTGGTCAAATTAAAGAATTATTAAAAGAAGCAAACGCTATTAAAAGAACACCACAAGCCGCTCATCATCTAACGTTAGCTTTACAATGTGGTGGTTCAGATGGTTATTCAGGAATTTCTGCTAACCCTGCTTTGGGAGTTGCAGCTGATCTTGTTGTAAAAAATGGTGGCAGTTCTATTTTATCTGAAACACCAGAAATTTATGGTGCAGAGCATTTATTAATTAATAGAGCAATAAGCAAAGATGTGGCAGATAAATTAATAGCTAAAATTGAATGGTGGAAGCAGTATACAAAAATTAATAACAGCTCAATGGATAACAATCCTGCACCAGGAAATAAAAAAGGTGGACTTACAACTATATTAGAAAAATCTCTAGGTGCCGTTGCCAAGGGAGGAAACTCTATTTTAACAGATGTTTTAAGTTATGCTGAACCTTTAAAAAATAAAGGTTTTAATTTTATGGATTCTCCAGGTTACGATCCTGTATCGGCAACTGGCCAAGTTGCATCTGGTGCTAATATTATTTGTTTTACCACGGGTCGAGGTTCCTGCTTTGGCTGTAAACCTGTTCCAAGTTTAAAACTTGCAACAAATACAACAATGTTTAACAAGATGAGCGAAGACATGGACATTAATTGTGGAACAGTTATTGATGGAGAAGAAACCTTAGAACAAGTAGGTCAAAAAGTATTTGAATTAGTTTTAAAGACAGCTTCAGGTCATAAGTCTAAGAGTGAGTTAAACGGTTATGGTGATGAAGAGTTTAATCCATGGCAAATCGGCGCTGTCATGTAAGTTAAATGCCGAAAATAAAAAAATCTAATTTTATTGTTATTTTATTAGCATCCACAGCATACTTTATGTTTGTTTTGATGGATACTTTAGCTAAACACTTGACCGAAATTATCAAAGTCGATCAGCTTATATGGGCAAGATATTTTTTTCATTTTCTCTCGATGCTTATTTATTTTTTAATTTTTAGACCCAAAATGGATTTAAAAAGAAATTTCAAACTTCAAATTATTAGGTCTTCTTTGCTTGTTTTGGGTACTACGCTTATGTTTATTTCATTAAAGTTTTTTAATCTTGTAGATATTTATATTCTTTTTTTTTCAGCACCATTAATCTTAGCTTTATTGTCTGCTATTTTTTTAAAAGATAATTTAAGTGCTATTGGTTGGATTTTGATGGTCTTAAGTTTTGTTTCAATTACCTTTGCGCTTGGACCTAGCATGAAAATTTTTAGACTCCAATTAATCATTCCACTCTTGATTCCAGTTTTTTGGGCTTTTTATCAATATTTAACTAAAATAATTTCAGCTAGCAGAGAACCCTTTGTTGCGGTTTTTTATAGTGGCATAGTTGGATCTGTAATCTTTTCACTTTATGCTTATATAAATTGGGTACCTTTAAACTCTAATCTAATTTGGTTTCAATTAATTATACTTGGCACATTTGGTTTCATAGCTCATTTAGTTTTAGTTTACGCAATTCAACTTTCTAATTTGTCGTTTGTAGCCAATTTTCAATATTCACAATTAATTTCAAATCACGGGTGTCAAACACCCCTCGACTAATCGATTTGTAGTGAAAGTCGAGTCCAAACCATTCCAGGCTTTTGCCAATGGTATCCAGTGCTTCGATGTCGCCCAACAAA
>SXGT01895749.1_pt1 | contig 26953 bp, 18 predicted proteins | sample 3176221 | NCBI WGS metagenome assembly SXGT01 (sample SAMN11356862, study PRJNA531348) | freshwater metagenome | isolation source: freshwater sample F1-120 | place: China: Fuxian Lake, Yuxi | collected 2017-12-25
GTCGAGGATGAGCGTGTCGTAACGACGGAGGTCGGGGTCGCCTTGGATCTCGGCCAGCAGGATGCCGTCGGTCATGAACTTCACCCGCGTGGCGGGAGAGCTGCGGTCTTCGAAGCGGATCTGATAGCCCACGGCGTGACCGAGCGACGTGCCGAGCTCGGCGGCGACGCGAGCCGCCACGCTGGTCGCTGCGATCCGGCGGGGCTGCGTCACGCCGATGAGGCCGCGCTCACCCCGGCCCAGCGCGAGGGCAACCTTGGGGAGCTGCGTGGTCTTGCCGCTCCCGGTGGCGCCCGCCACGATCACGACCTGGCGAGACTCCAGCGCATCGGCGATGTCCGCAGCGCGCGCCGAGATCGGCAGCTCCGGTGGGAAGCGGACCTCGAGCGGGCCGGGATCGGCACGCAGGCCGCGTTGTCCAGTCACTACGTCACCTGTTAGTCGGGTGCTGCCGCGCTCAGAGACCGCGCTGCGAGCCCTTGAAGAGGCCGGGAGGGACGTAGAGGTAACAGGCGCTGCCCGAGTAGAGCACGCTGTAGACCGCGCTCTGGTGGGGCACCTCGAGCAGCTCGGGCTTCGGCGGGTCCGCTGCCGGGGGCGGCGCGCCACGGACCCGAGCGCAGGCGGCGGAGAGCTGCGCGGGGGTGGTGACGACCGTCATGTCGCCCGCCGCCAGCAGATGGACGTGGGGTCGCGCCAGCTCCACCAGCACTTGTTCAGCGCTCCCAGTCTCGCGAACCGGCCAGAGGTTGTAGCTGATCCCGTCGCGGCGATAGCCCTGGGCGGTGCTGCGCAGAAACACCACCAGCTCCGTGCGGTCGCGCATCCACTGACGGAGTCGGACGGTGTCGTCCACGCGCATCGAGAAGTGGATCGGCGCAAGTTGCCCCGTGGAGCCCGCGGAGGGGGATCCCCCGCGCAAGACCTCGGTGGGGCGCAGCGTGAGGCTCACGAGGTCCCTGCTCTTGCCGTCTTGCTCCGAGGGCTCGTCCGGTGACACCGCGGTGAGCGTGCCCCGGGCCACCTGCTCGGAGCGCTGGCAGAGCCACTCGACGCTGTCGTGGAGATGGATCTCTGCGCGCGCGCCCGGCGCAAAGCAGGCGAAGATGAGTGCAAAGAGGGCGCAACGCATGACGGGAGGGTGTCGGTGGCCCGGTGGTGCTGTCAATCGGCACATCGTGACGCCGTCGACCGGGGCCCGGACCGGTTCATCCCTCGCGGACGCGCGTTGAAGCAGCGCGAGACGGACGCGCTCGTGCTCTGGAGGCCGGTTTCGCCGCTGAGAGGCGTATCGGAGTGCCGTTCAGGGCGGCGGTTCCGGAGATCGCATCGACCCGCGACGAGTCAGTGACGTCGTTGAGGTTGGGCCCCGCGAGCTTGGCGGCGACCCGAAGCGTGTCGCCGACGACGCCGTGTCCGAAGCCGTGAGGGATCGACACCACCCCCCGCATCACATCCTCCGTTACCTCGGCGGTGGCTTCGATCGAGCCCACGCTGGAGGTGACCCGGACACGCTGCCCGTTGACCACGCCCGCCGCCGCAGCGTCCGTGGGGTGAACCCAGGCAGTCGCGCGGTCTTTGCCCCGAACCAGCGAGGGGACGTTGTGCATCCAGCTGTTGTTGGAGCGGACGTGGCGGCGCCCGATGAGCACGAGCGCGACACTCGAGGCTTCGAGGTCTGCGGCCACGCGCTCGAGGTCGCGGAGGAGCAGCTCGGGAGCCAGGGCGACGCGGCCACCGGCGATGCGCGGGGCGGCTCCCGGCTTCAGCGGGCCGAGGTCGATGCCGTGCGGACTCTGCTTGAGCTTCGCGAGGTTGAGCCCCTTCGAGAGCGGTGAGTAGCGATCGCCGTGCGCCCCGGTGCGGAGCAGGTGATCGATGACGCGATCCGGGTCCAGGCGAATTCCGGCCTTCCAGCCGAGGTGCAGGGTGCGATCGAGGACGGGGATCCCGAACCGGAGGCCGCCGAGCCGCATGCCCAGGGTGTAGAGGATCTCCCACTCCTCGCGGCCGTCAGCGGGCTTCGGGAACACCGGAACCGAGTACTTCACCGTGTTGCGCACGGCGAAGCCGTGGAACAGCAGATCGAAGTGGCCGCGCTCGAGCGCGTGTACGGGCGGGAGGATCACGTGGGCGTGCCGCGTGGTCTCGTTGATGTACGTGTCGATGGCCACGTAGTGATCGAGGGACGCGAGCGCCTTCTCGAGCGCGCCGCTGTCTGGCGCCGAGCGCGCCGGGTTGCCGGCCAGTGTGACCAGCGCCCGCACCTGGCCCTCGCCGGGGGTAGTGATCTCCTCCGCGAGTGCCGCCGTGGGCAGCGCACCCGTGAATTCGGGCAGGCCGCGCACTCGCGACCGCCAGCGGGCATAGCGGTTCACGCCCAGCTTCTTCGCGAGGCCGGAGGGGTCGGCCGCCGGCGACGGGAAGAGCACCCCGCCCCGGCGGTCGAAGTTGCCGGTGATCACGTTGCAGACGTCGATGAGCCAGCTTGCCGTGGTCCCGAACTCGTTCAGGCAGGTCCCGATGCGACCGTAGACGGCGGCCGACTTGGCTGCGGCCAGCTCGCGCGCGAGCCGTCGGATGACGTCCGCGTCCACGCCGCAGCGGGCGGCCACGCGCTCCGGGGGGAAGGCGGCCACGGCTCGCTTCACGTCGTCGAGGCCGTCGGCGATCGCTGACACGCGCTGGCTGTCGACGAGCCCGTCCTGGAACAGCGTGTGGACGATGCCGAGGAGGAACGCCGCGTCCCCGCCGGGCCGGATGAAGTGGTGCTCGGTTGCCCACTCGGCGGTCTCGGTTCGGCGCGGATCCACCAGGACGAGGCGCGCGCCGCGGGCCCGTATGCCCTTCAGGCGACCCCGGACGTCGCCCATCGTGAGGAGGCTCCCGTTGGACGCCGCGGGGTTGGCGCCCAGCATCAGGAGGAAGTCGGTGTGGTCCACGTCAGGTATGGGCACGGCCGTGGCGGCGCCGTACAGCAGCAAGCTGGCGAGCAACCTCGGGTTCGCGTCCAGCGAGTTCGCGTCGTAGAGGTTGCGCGTGCCGAGGCCGCGGGCGAACGCCTGGCTGAGGATCAGCGCGCTGTGGTTATGGACCGTGGGGTTGCCGATGTAGAACGCCACGCCGTTACGACCGTGAGCGCGGCGGGCGGCCTCGAGGCCAGCTACCGCGAAGTCGAGCGCCGCCTCCCACGAGATGGCCTCGAAGCGGCCGTCCGGGCGGCGGCGAAGGGGCACTCGGACGCGGTCGGGGTCGTCGTATTGCTCCCCGATCGCCGCGCCCTTGGGGCACAGATGACCCCGAGAGAACACGTCCGCGTCGTCACCGCGAACGTTCGTGACCCGTCCGCTCTCGGTCGTGATCTCGAGGCCACACATCGCCTCACAGAGGTGACAGGTGCGAAAGTGAACGGCAGGCATACCTGCACGCTAAGCGGGCCCGGCTCCCGGCGCAACGGGTCCCTAGACGCCGCGGCTTCGACCCAGCCCTCAGGCCACTGTGGCCCGCCGTGCCGCGCGTTCGCGGGCCACGTTTTCGCGCGCGAGGCGGTCGTGGAGCGGGTCGAGGCCGAAGTAATACGGGCCGGCGTCGAGCTGCGCGGCGAGCGTATCCAAGAAGGCCAGGCGCCCACGATTGAACGCCTCGGTGCCCAGCGCGGCGTACTCGACGGACACAGCGGCCACGTACCCGTCGTAGCGGCTCGGCCCGAGCCCCAGGATCCCCATGTCGGCGTCGAAGAACGCCCGAAGCAGGGGCGTGGTGGCAGACGAACGCTCGTGCCTCGCCGACCACCGGATCGCGTGCACCACGGCGTCGCGGAACCCGGCCGGCTCGCCCGCCTCGTGCATCCGGCGGTCGCACCACCGGGCACTCTCGCCCTCGTTGTCCCTCGGGTGCACGGACCGGCTGCCGGGCGTCCGATAGACCACGTCGTGGTAGAGCACCACCCAGGCGAGCTGTCGTTGGGTCTCGCCGTCGCCCCGCTGCCGCGCCAGGGAGGCCCGGCCGATCGCCCATGCTTCCGCGAGGTGGCGCGCGGTGTGAAACGCCCGGACGCCGCCGTCCTCACCCACCCCTTCGGCGTAGGCGCGCAGGACCTCGTCGCGGAGCGCGTCCCGTCGCGCCCCCCAACCCGCAACGGCGACGTCACCTGCGATGGCGGCGAACGCCTCCGAGAGCTCGTGGGCCGGGTCCGAGCCCACTACCGGCCGCGGGGGCACGGCGCCCTGGTGGGTCCAGGCCCGATTCAAGACCGACTGGCAGAATGCGTCGCCGTCGCGAAGCGCCGCGCACACGTCACTGACGCCGAGATGCGCCCACTCCCAGTGAATGGCGTTGTACGCGAGCATGGGTCCGGAGAGCCGCTTGCGGTGCTCGGCCACCTCGGCCGGCGCGAAGCCCAGGCGTCCCAGCTGCTCCTCCGTGCGTGCGGCGTCCTCGGGCGTGAACTCCGTGTCCAGGAATGGCTCGCAGAGCAGGGCGACCGCGTCCGCGCGGTCTGTGTGGCGCAAGCGGCCACCCTGTCGGCCCCCCGCGGACTCGCACCAGGCGTCGCGCGTGAAGGCCGGCAGCGCGCAGGTCTCGATGCGCCCGTCGTGGTGCCATACCAGCGGCGGGAAGCCGTCCACCACCTCGCGTACCGAGTCGGCGCGGAGCGCTTCGGTGGAGGTGTGGTGCCGCGTCTTCACGGCGAGGAAGCGGCGAGCGCGTGAAGGGCCTCGCCCTCGATTCGGCAGTCGACCCACTCCGTGGTGAGCTCGGCGCCCAGCCGGCGATAGAAGTCGATCGCGGGCTGGTTCCAGTCCAGCACCTGCCAGTGCACGCGCCAATAGCCTTCCTCCACCGCGCGCCGTGCCAGCCAGCCGAGGAGCGCCTTGCCGTGGCCCCGCCCGCGGAGCTCCGGCCGGACATAGAGGTCCTCGAGGTAGAGCTTCGACCGGGCCTTGAAGGTGGAGAACGAACGAAACCACACGAGGTACCCCACCACCACGTCGCCCTCCCAGGCGAGGGCTGCTTCGGCGTGGGACCCAGCGCCGAAGAGCGCCTGCTCGTAGTCGGCCTCGGTGGCCGTGACGCAGTGAGCCAAGCGCTCGTATTCGGCGAGCTCCAATACCAAACGAAGGAGCAGCGGCACCTCCTCGCGAGAGACCGAGCGGACGACGAGCGGATGGACCACGGGCAACCTCCTCGTCCGAGCCTGCGCCCTCGCGCGGCGGCGATCAACCAGGCCACGGGCCATGCACTCTGGGATACGGGTGCTTCGGGGTCTGTCGCCGGGGTGAAGCGGGCCGCCAAGCCACGTATCCGCGCCCTGCTCGACTCATCTGGATTTCCTGTCTACCGCGAGTCGCTTGCGCCATGATTGCCCGCTCTGAGCCCGCGCCGGTCCGCAGTGCCGTCCGGAGCACCGACGCGACATGACATGAAACGGTCTTTTCCCCTGTCGATGGGACGACCCCGCACTACATCGCAGGCACCCGGGTCAGCGATTCTGGAAGGAAAGCAATGCTTACACGCCGCATGATCACCTCGACCGTAGCCGTCGTCGTCGGCCTCTCGTTCGCGCTGTCCGCTTGTTCGGACGAGGCGTCGTCCACCGCTTCGGAGGCCTCGGACGCAGGCGACACGCCGGGTGGCGCGGCGCCAGACATCGGCGCCTCACCCGAGGTCGCAACAGGCGACACGCAGACGGTTCCGGCGACGGCCGTCGTGGGGGCGTCGGGCGGGGTCCTGGAGCTCGCAAACGGGCTGACGTTGACCGTGCCGGCGGGGGCCCTAGCGGCCGAAGTGGAGCTCGGCGTGGAGTGGAAGCCGGACCCGGCGGGTCTGAGCGCCACGCTCCCGGAAGGACTGGAAGGCGCACTTGGCGGCGTGGTGGTCCTCACACCGCACGGGACGCAGTTCGACTTGCCCATCACGGTCTCCATCCCCACGTCCATCACCGACGGCGACTTCACGCTCCTGCGCCTCGAGGACGAGACCGCCACCGAGTGGACCGTGCACGGACCGGCGCGGCTGGTCGGGTCGGAGATCCAATTCGACGTGCTCGAGTTCAGCGTCTACAGCCCGCTCAAGGTGGCGAACGGCGCGTGCCCGTGCTGGAACTCGGCGGTCATGGAAGCCTTCGCCGCCAAGTACCCGGCGGCAACGACGCTCTTCATCAATTCCCTGGGGCAGGTCCAGACACCTACGGCCCGGCTGTTCACGAGAAACCTCGGTGGCGGGACGTGCGATCGGAAGGGGTTGACTCCCGCGTACGCCAGCATGTCGAAAAACATCAGCGGTCCGGAGCACAGCGCCTGCCTCGCCTTGCTCGCCACCCGATTCCACGCCCAGAGCAAGGCGACCCTTCAGGTCGCGGCCTTCTCGCTGGCGCTCACGGCCGGCCAGAAGCTGAAGGTCGAGCTCACCATCGGCGCCACAGCTCCCCAGGCGCTCACTCTGTCGGACACCGAGCAAATCGTCTGGGCGAGCGGGCTCCACGCGTCCAACACGCCTGTGACCGCGAAGGTGCTGGAGAATCCAGCGGGCCTCGAGTGCACTGGCCCCACCACCCCGTTGAAGATCGGTACTTCGAACCTGGGCGTCGGGTTCACGTGCAAGAAGGCCGCCTCATGCCCCACCGTCGCGGCGGGTCAACCGGCAGCCGGCTCTCTGGCGCTCGTTCCCGCCTCCAAGGTGGACGTCTCGGATACCTTCGAAGGCAACGCGGTCAATACGTCCAAGTGGGACGTGGGCACGTCCGGCAGCACCGACCACACGTTCGTGGTGGAGGGCGGTCGGCTAAAGACGTCCGTGATCGTCGCGGGCTCGCCGACCATCGGCGGGGTCTTCGTGGAGCCGCTCAACGAGCCATGGGCCGTCTCCAACGGTCCTCTCGAGCTGAACCTCGCGTTCTCGCCTCCGCCGGACCTCGCGCCGATGAGGGCGGCTCAGTTCTCCATCCAGGTCTTCGATGAACAGTCCCAGCTGAGCTTCTCGGTTGCAGCCCATGGGGTCGCCGATGCGGGCGGCGACGTCACGTTGGACGGCACCTACGACGTCAGCCTGCAGTTCGGCCAGGCGCAGGATATCAAGTCGGTCACCCTCGGTCCGACCTCCACCGTCACGCTCAAGATGGACCCGGCGACCTTGGTGGCCACGGCGACCGTGAGCGGGCCGGGTCCCTCTGCGGAGCTGAAAGTAACGATGACCTCCCTCTCGAATTACTCGTTCATACTCCAGTTCCAAGGGCAGCTCTTCCCCACCGCCACGGTGCCCGCGGCCTCTTGGGAGATCGACTCGCTGGTGACCAACCTCGTGTTCGACCGTCCCGCGCACGCCGTGATCGCTGCCCCGGGCCTCGCCTTCGGCGGCCTCGACTACACGTTCTCTCCCGTCGCGGGGTCGGCCGCCCTGTGGTTCAGCGCGGCTGCGCCGTCGAACGAGAAGCTCACGTCGTTGAGCGCCACTCCCGTCGAGGTCTCGGTCGACCCCGCAGCGCCCACAGTGATCGCTCGGCTGATGACCCTGACGCTGCAGGGCCAGCCCGCCAAGGTCACGGTGTACTCCACCATGACCGACGACGCTGCGTTCGCGGCAGCGGTCGCCACGGAGTTGGCCAACCTCGGAGGCGCCGACCTCAAGCAGGTTGCCCGCGCGACCGCGTTCACCCGTCAGCCGGACGGCACCTTCAAGTGGGGCCTCACCTGTCCCTGACCGAGGCCCGCCCCACGCGGCGCCGTGGACCAGTGAACCGAGCGCGGGGGTGGTTCGGTGAAGTCGGTGATCTTCTGCTCGCGACTGGCGGTCCGTGAGTACACGGGGAGTGAGGCGGCGATGCCCACCGGCCAACGGGGGCCCGCCTCGGGCAAAGGGGCAGGCAGACGGCCCACACGGGGCGCGAAGAGCCTGAGGAGCGCGGCTCCCGGCCGGAAGGGCACCCCGTAGAGAACCCCGAGCGCAGCCGCCTGCGCAAAGAGAATGTAGAGGAACCACATCCACGTCTGGGACAGGAAGAAGGACGCCGTGAGCACCGCCGCGGCGTTGCCGGCGAAGCCCAGGCGCAGCGCACGCTCGAGCGAAGGTGGCGCGGTCGCGGCGCCCCGCGAGACGCGAAGCGACACGACAAGCGTCCCTACCACCAGGAGCACGAACGGCGTCGTCCCGAACAGCCCGACCTCGGCAAGGCAGAGGACGTAGGAGTTGTGAGCGGTCATCGACTTCTTCTCGAACGGGAGCGCTTCGGCGTATGCCGGAAAGGCCATCCCGAACGTGGACAACCCCATCCCGGTGAGGGGCCTCGCTCGGAACATGCGCATGCCCGCCTTCCAGGCGACAAGGCGCCCCTGCGCGGACTCGTCGACTCCTCCGCCCGCGGTCGTGGCACGTCCCTTGAGCCCCACGGCGGCCATGCCAAGTACCAGCACGGCCACCAGCGAGACGCGGGCCGCGCGGCTTTTGAAACGGTGCCGCATGAGGACGAAGACTCCGGCGCCGAGGCCCAAGAACCCGCCTCGAGACTGCGTAGAGACGATGCCTGCAAGAACGAGCACCAGCAGCAGCCCCAGACCGAAGCGCCGCAGGCCGCGGGTCTCGAGGGTGGCCGCGATCAGGAATGGCGCCCCCATGAGCAGCACTAACGCGGTGTCGTTCGGGTCGCCGTGCATACCCACGCCCGCGGCCCGCGTGCCCTCGATCAGCGCGGTCCCCGTGGACTTGGCCCAGAGCGTGTAGGCGGCGATGAAGCCCGTGAGTCCGGAGAGCACCAGCTGGAATTGGAGGGCGCGGCGGGGCGAGTCCAAGAGGTGCACGATGAGGAAGAACAACAACAGGATCTTCACGAACACGTCGGTGAACACCGCGTCGCTGAGCGCGCGGCCGATTCCCACCTGCCCCGAGACCCAGACGGCCACCGCCAGCCACACCATGAGCACGTTGAAGGACGTGGGCGCGGGCTGGACACGGCGGAGGAAGAGGCGGGACAGCACGAAGTAGCCCACCGCGCCCAACATCGAGAGCTTGCCCAGCTTTAGCGCCTCGAGCGCCGGGAACAGCTCAGCCGGGCGCACGAAGAGGACCGCCAGGAACCCCACGAGCATCGCGAAGGGTGACGACACGAGCCAGGCTCCGAGCGCGAGGGCGAGCAGCGCCACCACGGGGAATACCGGCGATTTGGCGACGAAGAACCACCCAGAAGAGGCTGCCAACGCCACGAGCCCCGCCACGATTCCCCACTTGAGGAGCCGCTCGAGGCGCCGAGGGGCGGAGGGTGGGCTGTAGCTGGGCTCGAACACGGGTCCTCGGGTGCGCGGGTACACAACCCAATCGAACCAAACGCGGTGCGCCTGAAGCCGCGAACGCTCAGCGAGGCGGGAGTCTTGCGCGCGCGCCTTTCGCGAGACGGCGGCGGAGCGCTCGCAGCCCCAGCGCGAGCGCCGCGGCCGCGGCGCAGACCCCCCAGCGGTCTGTCGCGCCACTCACGCCGCAACCAGAGGTGCCGCCGGTGGGCGAGGGCCCGTCAATGTCCGGGGGGGCAGCGACGTTCGGATCCTCGTCTGTGACGGCGACCGGATCGCGGCGCGCCTCCTCGGGCTCCTCCGGTGGCTCCTCCGGCGGCTTCGTCCGCGGGACAACGGCGGCGACGGGCGACGGCGCGAGCTGCCGCGGCGCCACGTCGAAGCCCGGCGAAGGACAGCGGATCGCCGCGCCGTCGAACAACAGCGTGAAGCGTGTGCCGGGTGACGGCGCCGCTGGCATCTGAACCGGGAAGGCCAGCGTGACCGTCTCGCCCGGGGCGACCCACTGGTCCACCACCACCGCGGCGTCGAACGCGCTCCAGTCGTCCGTGCGGAGCGGGCTGGCCGCCCCTCCCAGCTCCACCCCTTGTAGCCACGCGCGGCCGGGCGGCCATGGCGCGTGGCCCACGTTCTGGAAACGCGCCCAGACCTCGGCGTCTTCGCCGGACGCCAGGGCCTCCGGCGCCGAGAGGTCCACGAGCTCGGCAGCGTAGCGTGCGGGGGGCACTCCCACCTCGGAGGCCTCCTCGTCAGTGGCGCCGTCGCAGTCGGAGTCACGGTCGTCACAGAGCTCGGGGCTGGGGAACACCGTCTGCGTGCAAGCGAGGCATCCGCTCACGCACAACACGGCGCCGCCGCCACAGTCGCCCAGCAGGCCGGTGTCACACCCGGGAGGACCGGCCGGGTCGGGACCCGCGCACGCGGACCACTCCGGCCACTGACATCCCCCGGTGCAGGCCCGAGTGCGGGAGCCGCAGGTGCAGCAGGCCTCGCTCTGCACGGTGCCCGGCGCGCAAACGCCCTCGCCCTGACACCCGGACCAGCCGCCCCATTGGCAGTCACCGCCGCAGAAGCGTGTCCGCGTGCCGCAGTTGCCGCAGCCGGTGCTCTCGCTGGCGCCCGGCGGGCACTGGCAGTTCACCTCGCAGCTCGTGGATGGCAGACCTGGATACCCGCCCTGGTCCACCCAGCCGCCCCCGGCAGCGCAGCCACCGGAGAACGGGTCCCGGCTGACGCCGGAGGGCGCCCACCCGAAGTGGAGGTGGGGGCCGGTCGAGCTGCCAGAGCTCGCGGAGCGCCCGATGAGCTGGCCGCACGACACCTGTTGCCCCACCGAGACCGCGATGGACCCGTTTTGCATGTGGCAATACACGGTGCGGCTGCCGTCGGCGTGCTGGATGCGGACGTGGTTCCCGCACTTCCCGCCGCAGGGGTTCCCGTAGTAGCCCCAGTTGTCACAGCCGTTGAAGGCGGCCACCACGGTCCCAGGCGCGCCGGCCAGCACGTCGGTGCCCATGCCCAGCGGGAAGTCGCTGCCGGTGTGGCCGTCGTAGCACTTCCCGCCGCAGCCCCAGTCGAGGCAGCCCCCAGCGCCGAAGTTGTTGTCGAAGCCATAACCCAGCGCGATCGCGGGGTGGTACGGGCGGCGATAGCGGGTGGCGGAGGCGTCCACAACCGAGAGCGCCGCCACGAGCAGCGCGAGCTGTGCGGAGCGGCCGGTCATGGGGCGGGGAACGGCCGCCAGGCGCCGTGGACGAAGGCGCCCGCGCCTCGCGGCGAGAAGACGGGCGCGCGACCCCCAGGGAGCCGCCGTCGTGCGCCGGTGCCGAGGTGCAGCCACCACGAGCCCTCCGCGTCCTCGAAGAGCAGCTCGTCACCCGCGAGGCGCGTGGGCGAGAAGCTCGCGGCCACGGGCGTGTCCACCGGGAGCGGCAGCTCGCGCACCTCCCCGGCGGCGCCCACAAGGGTCCACCGCGGCGCCCCGGTGCGACCCGACACCAGCACGACGCGGCCGCCCTCGACCGCCGGCGACCACGCTGGCGAGAGGCCGGCGGCCACACGGCCCGAGAGATCCCACAGCTCGTCAGCGGGGTAGCCCTTGAGGAAGACCACGCGGCCGCCAGATGCGGCGACGGAGCCAACGTCCACCGAGGATGCGAGGGCGCGGCCGTTCGCGAGGCGAGCCCCCACCAGCGGGCGCAGCTCGCCCCCCGGCGTAGTGACCAGGAGCCCGTCGGCAGAGAAGATCGCGCTCCCCACGCCGCGGGCCCCGTCTGCCTGCGGGGCATGGGCGTGCCCCTCCTCCAGGGGCGTGAGCGCCCCTTCGGCGAAGACGGCCAGACGAAAGCGCAGGGGTGGATCGGCGTGCTCGGGCAGCTCTCGTGGGAGCTCGCCGACCAGGAGCTCCCACTCGGCGGCGGCAAGGCTGCCAGGCAGCGGCGCGACGAGCCTCGCATCCAACAGATGCCAGCCCAGGCGGTCGCGTGGGCTGGGGGCCCAGCGCAGGTCTGCGGAGGCCCCAACCAACGGCGCCTCCTGCCGTCCCGGGGCAGACCGGACTGGGGCGTCGAAGCCGCCAAGACCGGGGTCTGCCGCGACCAGTGGCGCCTCCAGCCGCCCCGGGGCAAGCGGGACCGGGGTGTCGAAGTCAGGAGGACCGGGGTCTGCCGCAACCAGCGGCGCCTCATGCCGTGCCACCGGCGTCTGCGCGGGCTCCCGAGCGCACGCGGCCGCGAGCAGCAGCGGTCCGACCAGACCGAGGCGCCACGAAGCGAGCCCGTCCCGCGTCATGACCCGTCCTCGCGGGGGATCGCCACCCGTACGAGCGGCGTGACGTTGCCGTCCGCGGCCACGCTCATGAGGTCGAGGTCGCCGTCGCGATCGAGGTCCAGCGCCAACACCACTGCGGTGTCGAGGCTGTCGAAGCCGAGGAAGGGCGTTGCGTCGCCGAAGCGCCCGTCGCCCTTGGCGCGGTAATGGCGGTCCGTGCCCCCGCGGTTCCCGATCACCAGGTCGTCGTGGCCGTCGCCGTCGAGATCCGCGGCCAGCGCCGAAGTCCCATTCGCGCCGTCGACGGGCACGGCGCCCAGGGTCGTGTCGAGGAACTGCCCGTAACCGTCGCCCACGAGCAGCCGGTCCTGGCCTGCAGGCGACACCAGGAACACGTCGCGATCGCCGTCGCTCTCGGCGTCGAGCAGCGCGGCCGCCGAGAAGCCGACTTGCCCGCCAGCGCTGAGCGGCGACGCGACGGGCCCGCCGTAGGAGCGCACGAGCACCGGCGGCTTCGACTGGCGCAGCACCACGGCGTCGGCCGCGCCGTCCCCGTCGACGTCGCCCGCAACCAGCGCGGACGCGTCGTCCCACCGGAAACGCGCGGGCGGGTCGAACGCCGCGACCACCGCGGTCAAGCGGTCGGGGAGCTCCACGACCACATCGTCGAGGTAAAGGCGCCCGGCCAGCTCGGGAGCGCCCGACACCCTCAGCCCCACCGCCGCCAGCGCTGGCGACGGCGCGCCCCAAGCGCTGGTCTCGACGTCCACTTCGGCCCAGTTGGCTGCCGGTACCTCGAGCGCAGGACCCAGCACCCGCGCTCCGTCCGACCCGACCAGGACCGGCTCGACCAGGACCGGGGTCCCGTCGCCACGCACACGAAGGCGCAGGCGCACGGGCCACCCGTCGGCAGCGATGGGCAACGTCGCCACGAGCTCGGGCACGGACAGCACCGCGGTGAGCCGACCGATCCCGCGCCCCAATGGGTCCTGCTCCAGCCGCTCGAAGGCGCAGCCGGGAGCCGCCGGCTCCAGCATCCCCACGGGGAGGGCGGGACCGGCCGCTGAGAGCAGCGCCTCGTCGGCGACGCCGTCCACCCAGCGCCGGAGGGCCACGCCGTCGAGCCCCTCGACCAACGCCAGGAGCGACACACCGGTCTCCGCGCTCACGTCGCCCACCGCCAGCGCGCGGCACGCCCCATCGCGGACCGGCAGCCGCCCTGCCACCGCCAGCCCGGTGGGCGTGGGGCCGAGGCGCAGCTCGGACGCCCCCGTGGTGCACGCCACCACGAAGCCGGTCCCCGTGGATACGACCCCTCGGACCTCGCCGCGTCCCCCCGGTCGGAGCGGCACCTGAGCGCCCGAGGCGGGGTCCACCACGCGGGCGAGCGTGAAGCGCCCGTACGGATCGCCCACGAGCACTCGGAGCCCGTCGTCTGTGGCGAGGACCACGTCGTCCCAGCCGTCGAGGTTGGTGTCGAAGACCACACCCCCGTGGACGGTGCCGCACTCGGGGGCCTGGGCCTGGTCGGGCGGCGCGATGACGAAGCCTCGCGGCATATTGGACGGCCGAACGGCTACGTCGACCCGCTCCTCCGGGATGTCGAGAGGGACGGCATCAGCGGCAGATTCGGTGTCCGCTGAGGCGGAGGTCTCAGCCTCGGACGCCTCGACCGCCTCGGACGCCTCGGACGACTCCAGCGTATCCGAGCGACCGCCCGCGCCACCGCACCCGAGGAGCCAGACCAGGGAGCCGCTCAGGGCGCCTCGCATAGATCCCCCACCCCGTCGTCGTCGCCGTCGAGCTGGCCCGGGTCCGGCACAGCCGGGCACAGGTCACAGGGGTCTCCGAAGCCGTCCCCATCCGCGTCGAGCTGCTGGGGGTCGTAGAGCAGCGGGCAGACGTCGCACGCGTCGGGTGGATCGGGCGCCAGCGTGGCCGCAACGGTCTCGCAAATCACGCCTCTCAGCGCGTCGCACGGGAGGTCGTTCCACCCACCCGGCGTCCACTCCACGCAGTCCTCCAGCCCGCCGGCGTCGTCCGGCTGACTGCTGGCCCACTGCGTGAACGAGGGCGGCTGCCCGTTCGTGGTCAGGAAGGAGCCCTCGGTGACGGTGTCGCGCAGGTCCAGCCAGACGGAGCCCTCGCCTGCGAGGAGCGTGGCCTCGGCGGGGCTCGAGAGCGACAGCAGCTGCGCCCCGCGCCGCTTACAGAATCGCTCGGCGCCGTCCCGGGTCCGCCCGTCGGCGCGACACACCAGGTACGCGGCGCCGGAGACGACCTCGTCCACGCGCTGGCACCCGAGCTCGGCCGCGCAGTCGAGGCAGGCGAAGGGCATGGTGTCGCGGTTCTCCTGCTCGGGGTCGAAGTCGGCGGGGCAGCCGTCGGCGACGGACGGCAGCTGGTCCAGGTCCGGATCGTCGAAGGGCAGCGGCGCCCAGCCGCGGAGCAGCACCGGGCTGGGGCCGGTGGCGCGCGTAACCACGAGGTCGGGGTCTAGATCGCCGTCGGCGTCGAGCACCGCCACGCCCAGCGCCTCGGGCGCCCCAAGGCGCGTGATCACCGCGTCCGAGTAGTCGAAGAGCCGCCCGGCGCCGTCGTTCCGGAGGGCGACTAGGCGCGACGACGTGGCCGCCACGAGATCGTCGGCCCCATCGAGATCTACGTCGGCCCTCAGGAGAGCCGTCGGGTAGGCCCCCGGGAGCGCCACCGAGAGCGAGGTCTCGTCGTAGAAGCGCCCCTTGCCGTCGCCTCGCCAGAGGCCAGGACCCGACCCCCCGAGGAAGAAGATGTCCGGCGCGCCGTCGCCGTGCGCGTCGAGCAGCACCGGGACGGCGGCGGTCTCAGTTGTAGGGGTGTGGCCCACCGGCACCGGGAGGAAGGCGCCCGCGCCATCCCCCCGCAGCACCAGGGGAGGGAGCACGGTGCGACCCACGACCAGGTCAGCCAGCCCATCGCCGTCGAGGTCGCCGAGCGCGACGCCCGTCGCAGGGGTGGCGGCGCTGGTGGACGCGGGCGCCAACGCCAGGCCCAAGGCTGCGTCGCTCAGGAACGCGCGCACCGCGGGGATCGCGCCGCTGGGTTCGATCACCACCACCACGCCGAGACCCGGCCCCAGAGAGCCGCACGCGGCATGGCGAATGTCTGGCAGACCGCCGGCCAGCGGCGCGCCCAGCCCTGCCTCGCTGTGTTCGTGGATGCCGCTGCTCCCGGCGTCGGTGGCGACGAATGGGTCGGCGTCCCCGTCGCCATCGAAGTCGGCCGCGCAGACCGCCACCGCGTTGGCGGCGAGGTCCGTGACACTCACCGTGCGCCAGTGGTCCTTCGAGTCGCGCTCGAGGAGCGTGAGGGTCGGTCCGCCCCAAACAAGCAACCGGGGGCCCGAGGGCGCACTCAGCACCAGGAGATGCTCGCCCGCCGCCAGGTCCAGGGCCCCATCCACCTCGACGAAACGCAGCAGGGGCGGCGGCACACCGCGCACTCTCACAGAGGCCTCGGCGCTCCCGTCGGGCGTCTCCACCCGGAGTGGAAGGAGGCCCCCACGGGAGCTACCCGGGGTCTCCACGGTGAGCGTGTCGCTGCCCAGCGCACCAAGCATGGCGGGCACGCCGTCGAGCGTGACGGCCGTCGCGCCGCTCAGGCGGTGGCCCGTGATCACGAGGGTCTCCCCGCCGCGAAACGACAGCTCTGCGGGCTCCAGCGAGTCGATCCGCGGCCCCGAGCGCGCCGGGACGTCTTCGACAGCCACGTCTTCCGCGTCGGCCGGCCCGGCGGCGTCGCCCGCGATCTCCTCGGTTGGCTGAGTCGCGTCCGCCCCGGGAGAGCGACCCGCCCCGCACCCGAGCACAAAGAAGAGGGCAACCGAGCGTCTCACGAGATCACTCTGCGCCAACCGCGGTCGCCCCCGCAAGCGAGGGAGGCGAGACCCTTGAACCCGGCGCCAGTCCCGGCCAAGCTGCCCGCATGTGCCCCCCGCGTGAACCGGAGTCGGACTTCGAGCTGGAGATGATGGCGTCCGGCGTTCGACCGCTCCGACCCGCCAAGGCGGCCGACGGCCTACTCTCCCCCGGCAAGGAGCGGGAGGCCCACCCGACTCCCGGGGCCGGCCGCGCGGTCCCGCCGCCTTCGACGGAGGCGCGAGCCAAGGGGCCCTCGGACATGCTCTCCGCCGTGAAGGCGCCGGCCCCGGACCCGGAGGCGCGCGCCCACGAAGAGACGCGAGCGCGGCTCGCGGCAGCCGAGGTGCGGCTGTCCCAGCTGCAGGCGCAGCACGCGGAGGCGCAGAAGGAGGCCTCGAGTCAGCTGAGCGCGGTGGAGCGGCGGCTCGCCGAGGCCGAGACCCGGTACGAGGAGGCCCACGCCGAGCGGCAGTCCCTGTCGCGACGCCTGAACGACGGGACCCCGCGCCGCGCCTCGCCGGACGGCGGGTCCGACCCAGAGCACTCGGCGGCCCAGAGACACGGCCGGCGCCCTCGAGCCGCGTTCTACGACCACGACCCAGCGGACCACCCGAGGATCCTGGCCGCCGCCTTGCGAGTGGATCCGAGGGGCTTCATCGCCGCGCTGGAGACCGCCGACACGCTGACCGAGTGGCTCAACACGCACGTCGCCGTGGCCTGCACGGCGCCCACGTGCCGCCCGAAGGCACCGATCGCCCATGTGGAGGTGCCGCCGGAGCGGTGCGAGGTTTGCGGCGGCTCCGACATCCGGAGGGCGTGGACCGAGCTCTGCGCCACCGCGAAGGCTGCTGGGATCACGACCCTGGGGGTGGTCGGGGGCTCTCCCGCTTACCACGAGCAGCTCAGAGACCTTTCCTCCGGGACTCCCGGGCTGAGGTTGCGAGTGGTCGACGGCACCTCGCGTCAGACCCGCAAGGACGCGCAGGCCGTGCAGAACGCAGACGTGGTGGTGATCTGGTGCGCCACCGAGCTGAATCACGCCGTCACCGCGAGCTACCGGCCTGACCGCGGGCGCCTCTTCCACGTGCCCGTCCGCGGCATCGCGCGGATGTTGCGCGAGGTCTCCGCGCGCCTTCGAACGTGAGGCTCGACCTCCGCGGCGGGGCCGGGCTGTCGGTCCTGATGCTCGCCTGGTACGTGCGCCACGGCGTCGTGGTGGCAGATGCCGGGCACGAACCTCCGTCCGTGGCGGCGTGGTCCGCTTATCTCGGGGGCGTGGGGTTGTTCGTGGCCCTGCTCGGCTGGGCCGTGGCGTTCCTGGGGGGGCGCGGCCCGCGCGTGGCCGCCCCGATCGCGGCCGGCGTACTCGGTGCGCTCGTCTACGTCGACACCTGGTCGTACGGGACCTTCGGGGTTCACGCGCTGTCGCCCGCAGTCCTCGCTGCGGCCGGAAACGACGGCGCCGCGCGCGAGCTGGCGTTGCCAGTGCCCTTCCTCGTGGTCACGGCGGTCGTGGCAGTGGGCGCGGCGGCCCTCGCCGCGTGGCTGCGTCGACCCGTGGCGACCGGCCGCCGCCAGCTCTGGCTCCTGACGGTGCCGGGTGCCGCGACGGTGGCTCTGGTCACTGGCCTGCACACCGCGCGCGCGGCGACTGACCAACACCTCTTGGCCGCCCTGCCGCTCCCCGGTTGGCTGACGGACGGGCCGCGGGTGTCGTTGGACGAGACGCGAGTGGAGCTGGGGCCCGCGGAGCTGGTGCGAGGGGAGCGACCGTCTGCCCCCGGAGCTCACGAACTGCCACACCTCGTCCTGATCGTGGCCGAGTCGTTGCGCGCCGACCTCCTCCGACCCGACGCGCTGCCGCGGCTCCACGCCCTGAGCCGCTCCCCGCGCTGTGTCCACTCGTCTCGCCACGTCTCCGGCGGACACACCACCGAGTATGGGGTCTTCACGCTGCTCTACGCGCTCGACCCGTGGCACCTGCCCCCGCTCCGGCGTGACGGGGCGCGCTCCCAGCCGCTCGAGGCCCTGCGCGGTCTGGGGTATCGCCTGGAGGGCGTCTCGGCCTCGGCGCTGCGCCGCTGGAACGGCGCCGGGTTCCTGGTGGACGGCTTCGACCACTACGAAGAGCACCTCGAGACGGGAGGCTGGGAGGACGACGACAGGGTCAGGCGTCGGGCTCTGGAGGTGCTCAGAAGCGCCACCCAGCCCACGCTGTTGTTCGTGTTCCTGAACGGCACCCACCACAACTACCAGTACCCACCGCGCCACGAGCGGCACCTTCCGGTGATCGATCCCGGTTACGACCACTTCCTGAGCGACGACGCCCTGCGCCGCGACGGCGACCGAATCCGCAACCGCTACCTGAACGCCGCCTTGTGGGTGGACGAGGTGGCAGCCGAGATCGCCGCGGCCACCCCCCAGCCCGGTTGGGTCTTCGTCACGGGCGACCACGGCGAGGAGTTCTGGGAGCACGGCCTCCTGGGCCACGCGGCCCCGCGCTTCGTCCGCGAGCGCACCGACGTGCCGCTCGTGGTCTGTGGGATGGACGTCGCCACCCCCGCGCTCTCGAGCCACGTCGACATCATGCCGACCATCCTCGGTCGGCTGGGCGTCGCCAGCGAGGCGTGGGCGTCCGGCAGCTTGCTCGGGACCGCGAACGTCGCCCTGGTCGGCGGCCTCGACTTCCCTTACGGCAACCCGACGATGGCCGTCGCAACGTCCACCGCGACGCACTGGGTCTCGCGGTGCCGCGACGCGCCCCTCCCCTGCCTCGAGTCCTTGCGCTCAGTGTCGCTGGACGACCGGACGCCTGCGCCGCCTCTCCCTGACTTGCGTGCGATCGCCCAGCGCATCAGTCGTTACGGCGTCGGCGCTCAGCCCTGAGCGGGGGCGGCCGACGGAGCATCTGACGCCGCGGGCGAGAGCCTCGAGATCCCACCCGATCTTCGCGAACCCGGGGAACACAGCCAGACATTATTCCTAACAGCATTATCTTGACCTGCATAACTCTTCGCGCCATGCTTCCGGCGTGAGCTTCCTCGACCGCACCGCCGAGCTCGGTCGCCTCGACGGCCTGAACCGAAGCGCGGACGGCGGCCTCGCCGTCGTGTGGGGCCGACGGCGCATCGGCAAGACGCGGCTCCTCCTCGAATGGGTGGAGCGGAACGGCGGCGTCTACTGGATGGCCGATGAGTCCACCGCTCCGGAGCAGCGCCGCTCACTGGCGGAAGCGCTCGCTCTGCGGATTCCGGGTTTCTCCGACGTGGACTACCGGGATTGGCCAACGCTGCTCGCGCGCCTCGCACGGGACGCCGCCGCCGCGCACTTCCGCGGCCCGATCGTCATCGACGAGCTGCCCTACGCGGTCTCGAGCGCGCCTGAGTTGCCTGCCGCGCTTCAACGTTTCGTCGATCACGACGCAAAGTCTGCCGGTCTGACCGTGGCGCTTTCAGGGTCGAGTCAGCGAATGATGCAGGGCCTGGTTCTCGACGCGAGTGCGCCGCTGTGGGGTCGAGCGCGCGAGGTTCTGGTACTCCGCCCGCTGCCGATCGGGTTTCTGGGGCGGGCGCTCGGCCTCACCGATCCGGCTGACATCGTGGCCGCGTGGGCGACCTGGGGCGGCATCCCCCGATACTGGGAGCTGGCGGCTGGCTTGCCCACGCGCGAGGCGGTCCACGACCTCGTGCTCGACCCGATGGGGCCGCTCTTCGATGAGCCGTCCCGGCTGCTCCTCGAAGAGTTCCCGTCCGCCACGGTGCTTCGGCCCTTGCTCGACGCTATCGGCGCGGGTTGCCACCGGGTCTCGGAGATCGGCGGCCGGGTGGGGCAGCCAGCGACGTCGCTCAGCAAGCCGCTCGTGCGCCTCCAAGAGATGGACCTGATCGCCCGCGAGACGCCGTTCGGCGAGCCGCCGCGCTCGACGAAGCGCTCGCTGTACACCATCGCCGATCCGTTCATGCGGCTCTGGTTCTCGGTAGTCGGGCCGCGGCGCTCGGTGCTCATGCAGGTGCCGCGTGACGCCCGGCTCCGCTACTACGACGCGCACGCGCCGCGGCTCCTGGAGATGACCTGGGAGGAGCTCTGCCGCCAGTCCGTCCCGACGCTCGGTGACGTGCTCGGCGGGCATTACGGCGTAGCGCAGCGCTACTGGTCAGGCCAGGAGGCCGAGTGGGACATCGTGGCGGAGCGCCTCGATCAGGAAGGCTCGATGGTCGGCGAGGCCAGGTGGTGGCACACGGCAGGCGCAGGCGACGCCTCGAAGGCCGTCCAGGCGTTGCTCGACCGCCCGCTCCCACCGGGGCTGAGAGGTCCGGTCACCCGGGGGCTCTTCGTGAGGGAGGCGCCGGCCACGCCGGTTCCCAGCTCGATTCGGGTGATCACGGCGGCCGATCTCGTGGCGGCGAGCGTCTGAGCACAAGAAGGTGCAGGTTACGAGCGCCGTAGTTTGACACAGGCTCCGTGCGCACGTAACCTGTGTGGATGAACTTAACCCTGTCTATCGACGAAGCTTTGGCAGAGCGTGCGCGAGCTGTCGCGGCCGGTCGTGGAAAGAGCCTGAATCAGCTCGTTCGCGAGCTGCTCGAGGCCGAGACCGGCATGCACGACGGCGCGGCTCGTGCGCGAGTGCTCGAGGAACTCTGGGCCTCGTCAACCGGGAACTCTGGGGGAGTGCGAATACGACGTGAGGACGCGTACGAGGAACGAGTAGGGTGAGCGACTTCTTCGACTCGAATGTGCTGCTCTACGCGGACGATGCTAGCGCCGGGACGAAGACATCCACCGCACGAGAGCTGCTGCGTGTAGCCATGACCCGGCGAACCGCCGTCATCTCCACGCAAGTTCTCCAGGAGTTCTACGTCAACGCCAGGAAGAAGTTGAAGCTCGACGGCCCTGCGGCGCGGGCTCGGGTGGAGGTGTACTCGACCTTCGAAGTTGTGGCCGTGACACCTGCTCTCATTCTCGCGGCCATCGACCTCAACCGACTCGATTCCATCTCTTTCTGGGACGCGCTCATCATCCGTGCAGCGGAGCACGCGGGATGCGACACGCTCTACTCCGAGGACCTGCAGGCAGGACGACGATTCGGGCCTGTTCGCGTGGTGAATCCGTTCGCATGAATCGGCACCGACGCGGGCCGAGACTGCCAAACCCCAAAGCCCGGATGCATGTGGATGACCGCGTAGATCGCGCGCGCGCCGAGCGCGAACTGCTCACCCACAGAAGCGCTTCACCAGCTCGAACAAGGTAGCGAGCCCCCAGCGGAAGCCGTGGATCGGGATGCGCTCATCGTGCCCGTGGAACATGCTGGCGAACTTCATGTCTGGCGGGAGCCACACCGGGATGAAGCCGTAGCAGGGCATGCCCAGCTCGGCGAACGCGCGGGCGTCGGTGAAGCCCGTGAGCATTTGCGGTACGGGAAAACAGCCCGGGTCGGCCTCGCGGAGCACCTCGAACATGCGGAGCACGATCGGGTGGTCCTTGTCGAAAGTGAGCGCTGGGCCCTTCTGCAGCACCTCGATCGTATAGTCGCCGGGGACGCGCTCCCGGAACTCGCGCACGAAGCCGTCGGGGTCCGTGCCCGGGAGGATCCGGCAGTCGACGGTGAGCCACGCCTCTCCGGGGATCACGTTGGCTTTGGTGCCGCCGTGGCACATCGTGGGAGAGATGGTGTCTTTGAGCAGCGCCTTGAACACCTTGGTGCGCTCGCCGTCCCGCACGAGCTTGTCGAGGATGAAGTCGCTGAGTAGCTCGCTACCGATCCCCTTGAAGACCGTGCCCTTCACCCCGCCGAGCACCTCGGCGATGCCCTCCAGAAAGTCGCGCACCGGTTGAGTGCATCGAAACGGGAAGGGCTGCGACGCCACGCGGTGAACGATGTCGGCGAGCTTGATGATCGCGCCTTCCGAGTGCGGCATGGACCCGTGACCGGGCACCCCCTGAATGGTCAGCCGCATCCAGACGAAGCCCTTCTCGGCAACCTGCACCGGGTAGACGCGGTGACCGTCTACATGGGTCGTGAAACCGCCCACCTCGGTCACCGCGACGGCGCCCCGAATCCAGTCGGGGTGCGCGCGGGCCAGCGCGAGCGAGCCGAGGCCGCAGCCGGCCTCCTCGTCGGCCACGAGGACGACCTTGATGCCGCGCTCGAGGGGAAGCTGGTTGCGCGCGAGGTGCCGCATGATCGCAAGCGCGCTCGCCGCGCCGTTCTTCATGTCGATGGCGCCGCGGCCCCAGCTGCACCCGTCCGCCTCGACCGCCTCGAACGGAGGGTGGGTCCAGTGCGCGGGATCGGCGGGGACCACGTCGAGGTGCGCGGACAGGACGAGCGCGTCGTCCCCAGGCGGACCGTAGCTCGCCACGAGCGAGCGCCGACCGGGCGCGGCATCGAAGACCCGCGCTTCCACCCCGACCTCGGCGAGCCAGGCGACACACGCGTCCGCCGCCAACACCTCGTTCCCCGGAGGATTGGTCGTGTCGATACGAAGCAGGTCTCGGAGCAGCCGCTGCCCGTCATCGAGCAGCGCTACGGGCGCGCCGAACGGGATCGGCGGTCGCGAGGCAGGATCGGCGGGGCTTGTTACTGGCGGTGCGATGGCTTCGGATGCTCGCTCACGACCGGATGCTTGGCAACCGGGACGCGGCGGTGATGCACCCACAGCTGCACCATCCTCGGTGTTGGTAAAGCGCTGAGGCCCCCCAACTCGCGCGCTTGCAAGAACGGACTGTCCGAACGTCACTCATGGCATGCGCGTGCTCACATCACTCCTCATCACCTCTCCCATCGCCGCCGCCGCCCCGCCCACGGCCGAGCTCGTGCGCGATCGCGCCTTGTTTCAAGGCCAGGTCGACGCCATCTTCGGGCGCGAGTCACGTTCGGCGCGGCTCGCGGCGGCTGCATTGAAGACGATGTCCAACGACGCTCGGATGGTGGTGATCAGCGCGTCGTTCGGGCGCTTCGCAACCCTCAGCTCCGAAGAGGACCGCACCGCCATCTTCCTGCGCGCGGACGGCGGCGTGTTCTGCTACAGCGACACGGACTGTCCCCCGGGCGCCGACGAAGACGCCGACGACCCGCGACCCGGCGAAGAGCCGGGGTACCACCTGCAAGTGGACATGGGCGCCCCGGCGTTCATCGGCCAGGGTGAGCTGCTGCTGCTGCCGTTGCCGTCACCCGACGACGTGGGATTGGTGGTCGGCTGGTCGTCGCACGACAGCGCGCGCGGGCGCTACGAGCTGGTGCGCGTGCGTCGCGACGCGGTCCAGCTGGGGCGCCCCCTCGTTCGGGTCGATCGCTTCCAAGACATGGACGGCGATGGGAAGGTCGACGGGATCGTCACGCGCCACGGTGTGGGCAACTTCGGAGAGTCCGGGGGGGCCCGAGACCTGCTCTTTGGCGATGGGCGGGGCCACTTCGTGAGCGATGTCCGCCGCGCGCGGGCGTTCCATAGCGCCGAGCTGGCGTCCGCGCTGGCGGCGCTGGAGGCCCCGGGCGCCTTCGAGGCGCTGGAGGACGAGACGACGAGCTCTCTGGTGGCGCCCGTGCTGAGGGCGTACGGCGTGGCCGCGGTGGGCCGGCTGCCCGCGCGGCGGCTCCGGGCCGCGGCAGACCGTTGGGTTGCAGCCCTGCCGAAGGCGCTGGGGCTCTCTCCGGGCGACGAGGACGAGCGGCTACTCGCAGCCCAGGGTGTGCTGCGTTGCCTCGGGAAGGCCACGCCCACCGTCGCACGTCTGCTCAAGTGCACCAGCCTGCTCGAAGAATGATCGAGGCGGTCGCACGTACCGCCGCACATTCGCTGAGTGGGCGCGATTACCCGGGGACCCACGTCCCATGGAAGCCGTGCGGCACGCGCTGCGGCAATAGCACCCGCGCGACAGGGCCCTTGTCCGGCGCGGAGGCGTCGAGGACGACGAACGCGCTCTTGTCGATGGTGGCGTCGTAGGTGAACGCCACGAGCCAGCCTTCGTCCTCGCCGGCGCCCTCGCTATCGGGCACGAACGTGACCTCGTCGATCGAGTGACCGGCCGGCAGCTGGTAGCGTGACGTCTCTCCAGTCTGTCGGTCGTACTTCTCGACGCGGTCCGCTGGCGCGATGCCTCCTTCGAGCTCGGCCGACCGCGCCGACCCGTAGCCGAAACGGTACGGCACGCCCTGGAAGCGCTCGTCGATGCGCGGGAACTCGGCGTTGGTGTCGTCGATCTGCGCCGCTTTCGCCTCCTTCTTCGCAAGGTCGAGCGTGTAGCGCCACACGTCGCCGCGCGTGTCGAAGTTGCCGGGCCCTTCGACCCACATCTCTGGGTAGCGGATGGCGTCGAGGTGGACGAGGTTCGCGTCCGCGGGGTCGTTCCACGCGTTGAAGGTGTGGAAGATGTAGCAGGGGTCGATGTCTATCCAAACAACCTCGCTCCCTGCAGCGCCGCGCGGCAACAGGCCGATCCGCGCGCCGTTCGCCTCGTCCCAGCGGAAGGGCAGCGCGGAGCCGCCGAGCGCGAGGTTGATGTCGAATATCACGGGCAGGTCGTAGAACAGCGCGTGCGAGGAGGTGAGCTGGAAGTCGTGCATCATCACCGACCTCTTGAGCGCGACGGACTCGCTCCTGACGATGGCGCCCGACGCGTCGGCGACGTGGTACGCGATCGTGGGCTTCAACACGTCGTACCCGAAGAAGTGCAGCTCGCCGGTGGCGGGGTCCAGCTTCGGGTGTGCGGTCATGGGCCCGGCGAGCTTCCCGGCGTAGTCGTGCATCCCGAGGGTGGAGAGATCCGGGAGCGACACTTCGTACGGCAACCCCACCTCGGCGAGGCACAGCGCCTTGCCGCCGTGGACCACGATGCTGGTGTTGGCTTGATGGCGCCGGATCATGTTGAGCGGCGTGGTCTCCTCGCCGGGCTTCGTCAGAATCTCCGTCTGGACGTACCGGTTGCGATACCAGGAGGCCTTGCTGTCCTCGATGCGCAAGCCGTGGACCATCCCGTCCCCGACGAACCAGTGCTCGGACGTGCCGCTCGTTGGGTTGGCGCCGTTGCGCAGGTAGGTGCCCCGCAGGGAGGGAGGGAGCGCGCCCTCGACCACGAGGTCGGTCGCCTCGGTCTCGCCGACGGGCGCGTACCCGCGGCACAGCCACCACGCCTTGTCGCACGCGTCAGGCGGCGCCGCGTCCGGTAGCGCAACGCCGCCATCAGCGACGAGGTTCTTGGAATCCCCGGTGCTGCATCCACCGAGCAAGCGGGAGGAGAGCAGCGAGGCTCCACCGTAACCGAGGAGGTGGAGCATTTGACGACGGTTCATGGGCCGAAACATCGGCGGAACGTAGGGGAGCCGTTGGCCTCCGTCAATCGTAAGCGGCAGGCTCCGGATGGGGGCCGCACCTCAGGTCAACCGCAGAGGAGTACCGAGCCGCTCGTGACGACGATGGGAATGGCGAGCCACTGTGTCGTGGACAGCCGCGCCCATTCACCGCGATCGCGGTCGCCGCGCAGAGGCTCGAGGAGCAGCGAGAAGCCGCCATATGCGAGCATGAATTGTGCGAATCGGCTGGACGACGGGCCGAGCAGCAGCCAAGCGAAGATCGCCAGAGCGGCGGCGATCCAATACACCTGGACCGGGTGGCAGCGCGCGCTATGGGTGGCCGATGACGTGACGAGCCCGAGCCGCAAGTGTTCGAGGTAAGCCGGGCTCCCGGCGATGCTCAGCTCCGGGTAACGGTGTCGCCAGCTCGGGAATCGCATGCCCGGAAGGCGGGACACCGACGACAACGGCCTGCCGAAATCGCAGCCCTTGAGCACACATCCAACACGCCCTAGCGCAAGTCCGAGGGCCATCGACGGCGCGGCTGCGCCCAGGAAGGGGCCGAGCTCACCGCCTACCGCTCGTACCAGCGCGACGGCGCCCAGAGTGCCGCCGAGGTAGCCGCCGACGGCCATCATCCCGCCGTCGAAGGTGAGGAAGCGGCGTCCGCCTTCACGCGGGTTCACTGCTTCGAAGAGGAATCGCCCTCCGAAGATGCCCCCGACGTGGCCTCCCACGATACCCGCCGCCGTCACGTACGCCGGTGATTGGCCGGCGAGCAAGAATGTGAGTGGCCACGAGAGCGCCAGCGCGAGCGCGACCATCGCGGCATAAGACGGAATGGCGAGGGGGCCGATGCGGCAGAGGATCGGGCGCACGTCAGCGCCCGAGCCGATGGCCGGCGAGGTCCTTCGCGAGCAAGGCGAGCTGATCCGTGAAGACGAGGGAGCGGCGAAGGTTGGAAACGACGTCCGAGCCGCTGAAGATTGGCGAGAAACGACCGCCGCGCTCGATGAGCGCGGAGGCCTCGGGCACGACCGATCCTGGCTGGTCGGCCACCTTGGCCACCTCCGCCATGAGGGCGCGGTACTCGATCCAGACGACCTCGGCGAGCGGCCAAGGCAGGGCCAGCAGATCGTGGGCCGTCGCCGCATCGAACTCGGATGCACCCGGCGGCGGCGCGAACTCCGGCGCGAACACGCGGGCCAACATGACCTCTGTGCCGAGCGCCTCGTCGCGCACCGCATCGCCAAGCGGCGGAATGACCAACGCCAGTACAGCCGCCTCCAGGCGTGAGAGGGCCGCGGGCGGTAGCCCCGGGGCGAGCTCCCGCGCCGCCCGGCACACCGGGTTGCCGACTACGGCAGCCGCGACCCGGCCGAAAAACGCGCCGCCCCGCGTGTAGTCCGCGGCCAGTTGGAGCCCGTCCAGAAGCCCGTCCACCGCGCCCTCGACGTCGCCCGATTTCGCCTTTCGGCTCGCCTCCTCGGCGGCGATGCGGCCGAGGCGCAGCCACCCCGCGCGTGGACTGGGAGTCTCCGGGTCCAACAGGGTGAATGGGCTGCCACCATCGGCGGCGAGGGCTCCATCGGCCAGCAGCGCCGTGACTTCCGCTGCCTCCGCGTCGCGCTCGAGGGCGTCCACGGCGCGACGGTAGGCGTCGACGGCACGGCCGGATTTATTCACCAACTGTAAAAAAACAATAACTGAAAAAAATA
>SXGT01485414.1_pt1 | contig 26950 bp, 22 predicted proteins | sample 3176221 | NCBI WGS metagenome assembly SXGT01 (sample SAMN11356862, study PRJNA531348) | freshwater metagenome | isolation source: freshwater sample F1-120 | place: China: Fuxian Lake, Yuxi | collected 2017-12-25
AGTTCCAGATGCATAAAATCCGGCGCATCCTGTTCCAGCAGTTCGAGCAAACGCCCCGGTGTTGCAATCAGGATTTGCGCATTTCTGCGAATCACGCCTTGCTGATGTTTAAAGTCATCGCCGCCGGTGACCAAGCCGACCTTGATTTGGGTAAATTCAGCCAGTTGCCGGCATTGCTCAAAGGTCTGCCTGGCTAATTCGCGGGTTGGCGCCAATATCAATGCGCGGGTGCCGAATTTACTGGAAGGCAAGGTCAGCAGTCGATGCAGGATGGGTAAGAGAAATGCGGCGGTTTTGCCGCTGCCGGTTTCCGCGCTAACCAGCAGGTCTTTATAGTCCAAAGCAGGCGGAATAGCGAGTTGCTGTACCGGCGTAGGCTGTTCAAAGCCCATTTTTTTAATGGCCGCAAGCAATTCTTCAGCCAGTAATAAACTGGAAAATGATAAGGGTATATCGATTGGAGTTGATTGGTCGATTGGATCAGGCTGCATGAATCTTCAAGTAGGTTGAAAAGCAAAGTGACCGGCATTATAAACTTTTTGGCATCAGGCCTATGATTAAATAACGGCTCCATTGCCAATAGAGCATTAGCTGTTAAGCTTAGCGTATTGTTATTCAATGACAGTGATTCAATTACAGCTATTCAATTAAAAAATCAGGATAGAAACTAATGATACCAATCAGAGATACCGCACCCTGTCATTCAAAGCCTTTGGTTACCTGGGGCATAATGGCGGTTTGCATCATCATATTTTTAGCGATGGAATTGATGCCGGATCAGTTAAGTTACCGACTGATCAATCTTTACGGCATGGTGCCTATTCGTTATTCGGACCCGGAATGGTCGGAAAATTACGGCTTGCCTTTTGACGGTTATTTATCCTTCCTGACCAGCTTGTTTTTACATAGTGGCTGGCTGCATATTATTGTCAATATGTGGTTTCTATGGATTTTCAGCCCGAGCATTGAAGATAGAATGGGACGCTTGCCGTTTTTTATTTTTTATCTGCTATGCGGCCTGTTAGCCACTGTTTTGCAATGGTATTTTGATCCGCGCCTCGCCATCCCGGTGGTTGGCGCGTCGGGGGCGATTGCCGGAATATTGGGGGCTTATTTTTTTATCTATCCCATGGAACAGGTTGTCGTGTTTTTTTTCCCCGTTCTTTTTCATATCCCCGCCATCGCGTTTTTGGGATTATGGGTAATTTTTCAACTACAGGACGCCACCACTTCAATTGTTGTTCCAGGGACGACCGTCGATGTCGCGTGGTGGGCGCATTTGGGCGGATTTATCGCCGGCTGTGTTTTGTATCGCTTCTTTATTCGCAAAGACAGTCCAGAAATATAAAATATTTTCATGGCTTTAAGGTATAATTTTCGATCTTAAAAAATGGGTCTTTTTGTATCTCCTGGTTTATACTTCGCGCGGTCACCGTTGCGGAATTTATGGTCGAGTCCTTTTATTCGAGAGCAAGGCGCACAAACAGGCGCATAGTGGCTCTATGTAACTGTTTGTGCAACGCAGCTATCGGATAAAAGGGCCGACCAGAAATCCGTAAGGGTGGTCGCGCGAAGTATAGCTATCAGGAGCGGATTAAACCGAAACAGGAAATTGAAAATAATATGAAAAAAGTCAACGTTGCGTTGGTCAGGCTACTCCAGTTTGTCGTTTTTGTCGTGTTCACCTTTGTGGTAATCGTTTATTTTGGAGCGATGGTGTTGCTGCCACTGGATGCGATTGCATTACTTATAAAACTGATGGGCGTAGTCGGTCTTCATGGTTTTATCGGCGCTTTAATTGCCATTCCGGTTGTGGCTTATTTAAGCTTGATTGTTTACAAAACACCGGGGCTTTGCAAAATGATTGTTGATATAGGGGTTGATCTGGTTAAAACCGGCAAAGTAAAAATTGAAGGATTTAATGAGATAGCCAACGCTGTAAAAGCCTAGAGACGCAATAAACCCCGTCTCTACAGGCAATTAAGTTTTTCCCGATGATCATAAAACAGGGGTGTGCCGGAAGCGACACACCCTTTTTTATGCCTCACTAAAAAGCGTGTTGATGAAAGCGGCGATATGGTCTATTTCTTCAATACACACCGAATGTTCCATCAGGTAGTCATGCCATTCAATTGAATAGCCCAAAGCTTCAAGTGCATTATGCGATGCTTTGGCGGTTTCGATGGCGATCACCGAATCCAGTATACCGTGAGCCATAAATATAGGCGTTGCATTATTGGCGCCGGACCGTTCGGTTTTTAATTGCTCTGTCGTGGGCAGATAGGTTGACAAGGCAATAATGCCGGCTAATTTCTGCGGATACCTTAAGCCTGTATGCAACGCGATCAAGCCGCCCTGGGAAAATCCCGCCAGCAAAATATGTTCGGGGCGAATGCCTTTGTCCTGCTCCTGTTGAATCAGCCGTTCCAGCAGTCCTGCCGACTGATATATCCCGGTAATATCGGGGCTGCGTTCCAGCGGCGAGTTCAAAATATCGAACCAGGCGCGCATTTTCATCCCGCCATTGATAGTCACCGGCTGAACAGGCGCATTCGGAAAAACAAAATGAATATTGGCTGCTGCGTTTAAGCGCAATTCGGGAACCATGCCCTCGAAATCGTGCCCGTCCGCACCCAAACCATGCAGCCAGATAACCGAATATTTGTGAACCGATTGGGGCAATATTTCAATGATGCTGAGTTCAGAATTCATACTTTCTCCAAAAATAGGTTGTTAAAAAAATAGCTTACCAGTCCCCCACTTTGCCCCCCATTATTATTACCCATGTATCCCGATAATAATAACAATCTGTGAACATCTGCGTCATCTGCGGCTGAATAATTATAAAAACGGTATTACGGCCATAAATTGCCGTTACATTTAGGTAAATCGGGGTCCATAAAATCCCATGGCTGGGCGTCAACGACCCATATATCCTTCTGTGGTTTAAAAACACCCGGATCATCAAGGGTTGCGGCAGAGACCGGTCTTATTTTGCTGAAGGCGCTGTTCCTGCCGAACAACGAAGTACCGCATTCGGGACAAAAAGCCCGGTACATCGTGTTACCGCTCGCAGCAAGTGTCGGGAATTCCTTGTAATGACCGGTGACGGCAAGCGCTGAAGCATGTACAAACAAAGCCGGAAAATAAGCCCCGCCCAGTGTTTTTTGACAGGTTCTGCAATGGCAATTGGCGCCGGCTACCGGTTCCGCCGAAATTTCATATCTGACAGCACCACAAAGACAACCGCCGGTCATCGGGAGTTTCATGTTTTTCTCCTTGAATAGAAGGTTTCGCGCTAAATCTTAGTACAATAAGCCTTACATACCTAACTTATCCGTTCGTGGAAAATGTCAGACCCTGTTATTTTAATCAGTTTGTTGCTGTTGGCTTCAGTGTATTGGTTTAAAAGCCAGCAGATTCGGGAAATAGCGCTCAACGCAACCAAAGCGCATTGCCGGGCTATGGAAGTGCAAATGCTGGATGACTATGTTGCGCTAAAGAGCCTCCGTTTACAAAAGGACAAGAGCGGCAAAACCCGGCTGCAAACCACCTTCACTTTCGAGTTTTCCTCGACCGGTAATGAACGTTACCAGGGACGCATTGCCATGCTCGGCCACCGGGTCGAATCCATCTACCTGCAACCGTACCGGATCGACCTGAATTAACCCGTTGAACTTGATTTAAACAAACAACCTTTTAGGAGTACAACATGAACCGTTGCCCCTCATGCGGTCACGAAAACAACAAAGCCGAAATGCGCTGCCCCGAATGCGGCAGCTTTTACTCAAAAGTTGCCGAAATTATTGACCGGGAAGCCGCCGATGAAGAACTGCATACCTTCCGCGGTCAATGTAAACGTATTCTGCATTCAGGCAATATAAAACAAGAACTGCTGGCCGAGTGGGAGCGGATAAAAGGCGGCTTGTCTAAAAAAGCCAAATTCGCACTGTTTGTCATTTTTGTCTTTGTTTTTGCGTTGGTGGTTTCAGTGTTGTAGTTTGCCGAAAAAGGTAGATGGCTGCCCTTAATCGGCCACCGGTTTTAATAGCAGCCGGTGTTCCGACTTTCCCGCTAACAGAGACAGCGGCAAACCTTGCACCCAATAACGTTGCTGATCGCGGTAATAAGGCGATAAAGGATGGGCTGACTGACCACCCGGCATGTGTAACAAAGCATCGTCAAGGTGAGCGGGTGAAACTACCAGCCGTTCACTGGCGCCAAAACTTGGAACGGCTACCCGCACGCAACCACTACAACCGGACAGCTCATCTTCCGGCATATTGAGGAAGAGGCCGAGCAAGGATGAAAAGTTTGAGAACGGATGAGAAAAATGCGCTTTATTCACCCTCCCCCACGTCAGTTCTGATAATTTAACACCGGGGTATTTTGCCTTCAGTTGCTGCGCGCTATGTTTTAACTGCGCCAGAATAAAGGCGTCCCAATTCGGATAATGCAGCGGGTCAGGCAGTAATTGCGGTATTTTTTCCGTCAGCATGGCCTGTAGCGGCGTATCGATAGTGGTCCAGGAATACTCGAAATTTTTATCAGCTTCCCGGCAGGCCGCCAAAAACGGCGACAATACCGTTTCAGCCAACAGCTTTCGAAACCGCACCAGCAAGGCAAAGCCTTTGCTGTCGGTATCGGCCTTGCCGTTCCAGGCTAACACGGTCTCCCGCAATTCACGCAAATCCGCTTGCTGCTCACTAGCCTTTGCAGGTAAAACGCTTAATGCCAGTTGCCGGTAAAAATCATGGAATTCGTTTTCGGTATCCAATTGCAGCTCAAACATAGCCATTTCATCGATGGTTTGTTGCTGTTTTAGTCGTTGCGTAATCCGGTAAGCCCGGTAGCCATTGGCAAACTGGCGCCCGATCACATACGGATAATCCTTGCCCAGCCGTCGCTCGTTGGCCGACGCCAGCAGTCCTTCCGGCGGATTAATGACACGCGGCAACTGCTTGGCTTCAACATAACCCTGCCAGCCGACCGTTCCGTCCGCCCATGAACGACTGATCGAACCATCGTTGCCATAGCGCCTGGGAATCCGGCCCATCAAGGTCCAGGCTATCTGGCCGCGATCATCCGCCAATAACACATTTAATTGCGGGCCGCCGCTTTGATTGGCAATGGCGACGGCCTCCTCCAGTGTTTTAGATTGATCCATGTCAATCAATCCGAGGGTAACGGCATTTTCATCCAACGCCGTCCAGTGAATCGCAACCGGCTTGCCCGACAAGGGCTCTGCTGCAACCGGTCCCCAGATAGTTTGCTTCACCGTGACTTGCCGGGATTCGGCATCTTTGACTTTGATGGTTTCGGACATTTCTTCAAAGCGTTGCCAGTTATCGGCAACCTTATATTCGCCGAAATTTTCAGGATTTAATTCCAGGCTTACCAAATCCAGGAAATCACCTGACAAACTGGTGCCGCCCCAGGCGATATGGGTGTTGCTGCCGGCGGGAAATAACGGCAGACCCGGCAAAGTGACGCCCGCGACATGCACAGATTGATAATTCATTTCACAGCGATACCAGATGTTGGGCACGGAAATCCCCAGATGCATATCATTAGCCAGAATAGCCCGACCATCATGCGTTTTTGCACCACTGACAGCCCAGGCATTGGAACCCGGCATGACATCTCGCATCTGCACGGCTTGCGCCAGTTTTGTTGCATCCGGTACATGCTCTGCAAGTAACGATTCCAGTGCGGCAACCGGTATAGGCTGTGCAGGCCGACGAGCGGCAGCCGCACCGAATAAGCGCTCGGTAAAGCGGTCGGTATCCGGCGTCAGAAAAGCCGCAACCGCCTCGGGTAAATTTTTTTCCATGACACTTAACATGCGCTCTTCCTGTTCGGCCCCGGCGGTAAGCGTGTCAAACATACCTAACGCCACCAGCAGGCTGTCTTCAGGTTTCCAGCGTTCGGGCCGGTAACTCAGTACGGTAAATTCGAAAGGCAAGGCATAGTCTTGATCGAGATAACGGTTCACACCTTCAGCATAAGCGTCAAGATAGCTGAGATGGTCCGGCGGCAGTTTCGTCAAAACCTGTCTTGCCAGCCGGTTGAAGCCGTAAGTTCTCGCCCTGACATCACTGTTAACGGCTTTCTGACCGAATATTTCCGCCAGTCGCCCGGCGTTTTTTCGACGCATCAAGTCCATCTGAAACAGCCGGTCGCGTGCTGAAACATAGCCAAGGGCGCGTACCGCATCGACATGATTGGCAGCACTAATAGCCGGAATACCGTACTGATCCGAAGCAATCGTAACTGGCGCCGTCAGTTGCCTGATCACAATCTGTCCGTCCAACTGCGGGAGGGAAAAATACAAAAGCAGAAAAACGCCGCCCGCACCGGTAACAATCAGACCTGCCAACAGTGAGAGGGGATAACAAAAGAATCGTCGAAATACGGTCATAACTGATCTCATGAGGGCTTTAACAAAGGTCGTGAAGTTGGCGATAAAGGCGGATAATTCAATCCCTTGAAATGGCTATCGGATAGATTGGCCGATCGGAAACAGCACTGGCAACCACTGACAGTCTATTTTATGGGGTTTCCCTATTACGTCGGTTAAAAAACGTCCCTTGTATTTTACTGCATCCGGGTAGCAGTGGAACTTATGTCATCTGCCTGTCTCTTATTAAGAGTCAGGGAAGTAAAAAATATTAAAATTTATGCCATATCCAGGGGGAAATAAACGAATTTGAATACCAGGCAACAATACGGTGATTTAATTAAGGTTTTGTAGATAAAAAGATTTTTCGACAGACAGAAGTATTTATAATGAATTTGACCTTATCTTTATATAAGTTTTTGTAATCGCTAAAGGTCAATTGAAAAACTACAACAACTAAGAGGTGGTTTATGCGAATCTTTAGTCAAACACGCTATTGGCCAACTGCATTCTGTGCGTTGACCGTTTTAGCATTCACTCAGATAGCCCAGGCGGATCAACCTGCTGCGGTCGCCTGGCAAATCATGGAATCCGCAACCAGGGGTGTGGCCCAGGCAGGCAATACGCCGGGTGGCGACGCCAAATTCCCGGTTCAATTCAGTCTGTGGGATAGAAAGCAGCAAACACCGTTGTTGGTAATATTCCGTAATTGCGGGGAAGACCCTGAGATTGTCGGTAAACCCATGTTAAATTTTGACGCCTACATGGCAGGCAAAGATACCTCACCGATTTATAACCCGGACTGGAAAGCGCCCGGTCCACGCTGGCGGCTCTGCCCGCAAGCAGATGCGTTAGTGGTAAGTCCCAATACTACGGCGCCTCAGCAAGTGATGTTTGAGGTTGATTTTTTACGTCTGCCTAACGAAGGGATGAGTCCCGGCCTTGACCTGGACGTGTACAAAATATCAACGGCCGATTTGCGGCTTTGGCCGACAATTGAAGAGCTGGCGCGGCACTTTAGAAACCAGCCGCCGGATGCGCAAGTGCCTTTATCAGTGCATTACCGCCTGTCCAGGGGCACCTGGATCATGGGGTCTTACGCGGAGATTTACGGCGCACCGTCTCCCGATCTTCTAAGAGGCGGCAAAGGCACCGGCGATTACGCCAAACTGATCGACAGTCTGCCGGTTAACCTGGAAGCATTCCGACGTAAATTGGAAATCCCCGGAAACCCCCGTCATGATGGGCTGAAAAGCATTGTAGCTGCAATGGCCGCCGCTCGGGAGCGTGGGTCGGCAGAAGAAGGTGAACAAATCTGTTACCCGGAAACACCGGTGAAAACAGCCGACACCCAGTTGACGCCGTCACGGGCGGTTACCCACACATTGACCGGACGGTTCTCCACCAAGTGGACAACCGATCACAGTCTGCATCCTGGATTTGGTTTCCGAGTATTGGTTTACCGTGCCGGTACGTCGACTTTACTGGGTTCATCCTGGGTAGAATCGAACGGATTGTGGAAAGTGGGTGTACAGGATACCGCCGGCTTTGTAACCGGTCAGAAAATCGATGTGACTTACCGTTCGTACAACAATTATTTCGCGCCGCAAAACCAGGCGGGTAATCGATACTGGTGGCAAGATCCGGTGTGGACCGTCAACAGTACCTCGTTTGATGTCGGTCATCGAGTCGCCGATACTGACGGCGGAGCTTATAACGGTGTTGGCGAACTGGTCGACAATGCCATGACCATGTGGTCCCGGCTATACTGGGATGCGGGTATCAATCCGGTGCCTTCTTCACCGATCCGTTTCTTTTTCCCCAATACCTGGAACAATTGCGGCGGCGCCAGCCCCTGGAGTTGCGCATCAGGCAATGATCTCTGGCTGATCGCTTCGCACGGCGTACAAGGCGATGTGGTGAATCATGAAATGGGCCATGTCCTGAACAACACGTTCTGGAACAACAAAAGACCGGCAGGTTCCGGCGGCTCGCATGATCTGAACACCTGTTACCCTACCCGCCTGGGTATGGCCTTACGTGAAGGTTTTGCCAACTTTGTAGCCGCCTGGGTCGGTTATCCATCCCGTAATGTCGCCGAAGGCGGCTTTAACTCAGGCCGTTGGGCATTGGGTTGGGATGCGGAACAACGCAATACACCGCCTAATTGTACCAACGGCTGGGAAAACGAAGTCTGGGTAGCGCGTACTTTCTGGGATTTACACGACACCCGTACTGACGGCGACGACATCTTGTGGTTCAACCATCCCGGCGCGGTTCTTTCCCTCTACCTCGGTAACAGCATAGCCAACGACGGCGATGCGCGTGACATGCGCTTTTATGAAACGATTTACCGGGATGCCGCATCAGCGGGTCATGCCGGATTTATCACGGATATATTCGAGCAAAATCATCATTAAGCATTACGGTTAAATGCTTACCCCGGGAATTCAATTTAAACGACGGGCCTGCCCCAGTAAGAATTGAATTCCCTTTTTATCGTTATTCCCTGCGTTGGTTTTCTGTTTCCTGAACAATGGATTGGTTGATAATATGTTGATTTACAGAAACCAATACCATGAAATTTATCGTCGTCTTGCTGATCAGCTTCTATCAAAAATTCATTTCCCCTTACAAGGGCTTTCGCTGCGCTTATGCCACTCTGCACGGCGGCGACAGTTGTTCCGAGGCGATTAAAAAAATTGTACTGACCAAAGGCTGTATCGGTGGATACCAAGAGACCCGTGAACGCTTTAAAGCCTGCAAGGCCGCTAACGAAACACTGATCAGGATGCGGCAAAGGCGCGATAAAAATCGTTGCGGCGATTGTCCTGATTGCGGCTGTGATTGCATTGACGCATGTTCATCCCGAAAATCCGGCGACGCTGATTGCGGAAGTTGTGATATGCCTGAGATTTCCTGCGACTTGCCTTGCGATTGCTCGTTTTAACAAGGTAAAAAATGAAAGATGAATGTGATTTTTCCAACACCGAACAAGACAAGTTGTGCGTTCCTGTAGAAGATATGCAGGTGCTTGTGCCTTTAAATAAAGAGGTGCTGCGATATTTCACTGAAACCTGCCAGATAAGGCCGGAGAATCTAGGGGTATGGGTCAATTATTTGTTGAGCCGGGATATTGAAATTGCCCGGAGAATGGACTTGTAAGAACGCATTGCCGCTGCGGTCAGGCACATTGTACGTACCTAATCGGTCACAAATGCCAGCTGCAATGCGCCCTGCAAATTTTCGGGAACAGTTTTAATACTCGAAGAGAAGCGCACATCGCGGCTCTATATCGCGTGTACGCCCTGTACGTCAATATAATACCCGGAACTACACCACAAACGGCGGCATCAAGATGCGGCCAACCCGGCAATGTTATAGCCGCAATCAACATAGGTGATTTCCCCGGTGATCCCGGAAGCCAGATCAGAACACATGAAAGCCGCGGCATTGCCGACTTCTTCGATGGTGACGTTTTTCTTCAGCGGTGCGGTGTCGGCGGCTTTATTGAGCATGGCCTTAAAATCATTGATACCGGATGCAGCCAGTGTCCTGATAGGACCGGCTGAAATCGCATTAACACGCGTACCTTCAGCACCCAAGGCTACGGCCATATAACGGACATTGGCTTCCAGACTGGCTTTGGCGACACCCATAACGTTGTAGTTGGGAATCGCCCGTTCCGCGCCCAAATAGGTCAAAGTCAACAGTGAACCGTTACGGCCCGCCATCATCGCGCGGCCTGCTTTTGCCAGCGCGGTAAAGCTGTAAGAACTGACATCGTGAGCAATCCTGAAGTTCTCGCGGGTGGTGACATCGACATAATCGCCGTTCAGCGCGTCACGCGGAGCGAAAGCGACCGAATGCACAATGGAATCTAAACCATCCCAATGTTCGCCGAGTTTGGTAAATACCGTATCGATATGTTCATCAATACTGACATCGCATTCAATGGTGATTTTGGAGCCGCATTGCTCAGCCATTTCTTCGACACGGCTTTGCAATTTTTCATTCTGAAAAGTGAATGCCAGCTCTGCCCCTTCACGGTGCATGGCCTGAGCAATACCCCATGCAATTGAACGATTACTGGCTAAACCTACAATCAAGACCCGTTTGCCCTGCATAAAACCCATTATTATCTCCCCGTGTGATTTTGTTGTTGTATTGAAAACTGTTGTAATTAAATCCGCACCCGTCCGCTATGGCGGGTGATCTTCCAAGTATCTACGACCCGTTTATCGATGTCCAGTTTTTTGTCTGTCCGTGTGCAAACCAAAAAAACATCAAGTCGTTTGGCCGTCGACTCGCATTTCAGCGCCTATCAGTTTGGCAAGATCAGGGGTCTTTGTCGTCTCGGATTCCTGTGTGATTGAATGAATGTGAATATCCCGCTGCGGAAATGGAATCGATATATTGTGTTCACGCAGGGCTTTTTCGAGACGCATGTGCAGATCGTGGGTAACCGGCAGCCGGTTTGACAGTTCGCTGACGAAAATACGAATGGAAAAATTCAGCGCACTATCGCCAAAACCGACGCACAGCACACTGGGCGCCGGTTCCGCCAATATCAGCGGAGTCGATCGAACGGTATCCATCATGACCTTGTGCGCCAGCTCGGCATCGGCGCCGTAAGCAATTCCAATAGGAATCACAATACGCGTGATCGAGTCGCTCAAGGTCCAATTGACCAGCTGACTGGTAATAAAAGTTTTATTGGGAATGATCATTTCCTTTTGATCCCAGTCAATCAGTGTCGTGGCGCGCATTTGGATACGGCTGACCTTGCCGGTGACATCACTGATCGTCACGGTGTCGCCGACCCGTATCGGCCGCTCAAACAGCAGGATAATGCCGGATACCAGATTGGCGAATATTTCCTGTAAACCGAAGCCCAGGCCGACGCTGAGCGCCGCCACCAACCATTGCACCTGCGACCAACTGCCGCCCAGTTCATTGGCGACACAAATGAAACCGATGGAAACCAACAGATATTTTGCCAGTTGGTTAACGGCATAACGGCTTCCCGCTTCTATCGACAAGCGCCTGAAAACCAATAATTCGACGATACCGGAAAAATTCCGCACAGAAACCGCCGCGACAAAAATATAGAGGCCCGCTAACATCAGGTTGGTCAGCGTGATCGGTTGATAGCTTTCCTGATGATCGATAGTCACCAGATGCTGCCATAACACGATACGATCAAGAAATGAAAAGGCCGGCAGGATATTTTTCCAGATCATCCCGAATCCGGCCAATAAACTAAAACCGATAAATACATTCAGCAATTTGATGGTTTGAGCGTTTATTTTCGGAATATCGACGAGCTGTTCGTCTATCGATAAAACCGGGTCTTCACCGCCTGCGACCGCATGCTGTTTTTCACTCAATGCCACGGCTTTGCGTTTTTGCCGAGCATTTTCTATAGCCAGTTGCCGGTTAACCAGGGTTAGCCAGCGAAACACCAATTCGTGGAGAATGATCGTGAGAAAAATCAGCCGCAACGTGGTAATCAATTTTTGCTGGAGTTCCAGCGCACTCAAGTAATAACCGGCGACGGCAAAACCGGCAATCACCAAAGGCACCAGTATTGCCGCCGAATACCAGACATAACGCAATTTCACCAGTGTTCTGTCCGGATTGGCGGCGATAACGTGTTGCAATAACCCTCGGACGGGGTTTAGCAGGCGGCTTAAAAAAACCGCCATGGCGATCATACCGATAATCAGCGCCAGACGGCCCAGGTTATCGCCATGAACGGCTGCTTTAGAGACGGCTGAACTGTTGATAATAAACGCGCAAGGCACCGAGACAAAACGCAGCCATGCAAACTGCCGCTGTAACAGGCCCGCGGTGTCTTTTTGCCATTGAAAGTGTTTACGCGCGATACCGGCAGGCGCAAACAAACGGTAAAAGAATTGCAGAAAAAACAGCGGAGCGGCAGCACCCACCAAGCCCTCGCCAAGCGCTTTGCTAAAATCGCCGGGAGTGTCTGTATTACTCAAACACCAGCCGAAAACAGCGATAAACACGGGAATCGGCAATACCAATACCAGGGTATAGGCCAGCGCTTTTAAGGTGTAGTAAAAACGATCGGTATAAATTTTTTCAACTTTATTCGAAATCAACGCCAGTTGCAGCTTTGCCGGTTTTCTGCTTGACAGCAGGCCGATCAGGCCAATTAAGCCGATAAAGCTCAGAAACAGGTTATGCGCCAGCAACCCGAAACTATCTTTAATCGCTACCTGCCAATTGGAGGGCGATAATAACCATCGAATTGATCGGTACAGGGCCACCGGATAATTCGCATTGATCGGTTCCGAACTCGGCACCCATAACAGGCGCTCATCCAGATAGACCGCAAATTTATTGGCCTGGGTAAGCATTTGCTGCCTGGCGAAATCATAATCGCCCAAGGTGCGCAAATAGCTTGCATAGGCGACGGACAACTTGTTCAGCAACTCTTTCTGATTGATCATTAATACACGCAGTTCCGCCTGTATCATCATGCGCTGCTCTTTGGGCAACGCCTTATCGACCTTGAGCTCCATAACCTCCTGCAATGCCGTATCGATATTGCTCAGTCTTTTGAGGTTGTCTTCGACCTTGAACTGCTCAAGGCTGGTGACTGCCGTTTCATTCTGTATGGTTTCCGATTGCGGCGTCGATTGATCCTGAATTAGCAGGTTACGGCGTTGCTCGCGTAAAATTTTGCCCAGTGCGGGACTCAAACCCGCCAGACTGATTTTCTTTTCGGCATTTTTAAAGTCATTTTCGATGGCGGCGGCCTGGCTATCGGACCGGCTTTTTTGCTCGTTATAGCTTTCAATCTTACTCGTAATCGTTTGTAAATCGCGGCTATATTGAATGTTTTCCCGAGTGATCGTTTGAATAACAATATGCTTGCCGGACAGTTCCTTTTCCGCCTGACTGAGTGCGTTTTGCACTTCCTTCGCTTCCTGTTGCCTGCGCTCGGTGACAAGGTCTTCAATCATCGCAATCACCGGGCTGACGGCATTCTTTTGCAAGTTCAGCAATTGCAGCTCGGTTTTAAGCAAATCGACCCTGGCCGGATTGCTGATAGCTTCAACATCCAGCATTTTTAGTTCGGCTGTGCGCGCATCAATCAGCGTTTTCAACTGCATTTGCCTAGCCTCAGTCTCCAGCTTTGAATCCGAACCGACAGACGGGGCCTCGAGTGTATGCTGGGCTGTTTCAATATCTTGTTGCGCCGTTACGATTTCTTCACGGATCAGTGATGAGCGATTATTTTGTAATACCAGCTCGTTTTCCAGCTTTTTTATCTGTTCGTCCAGGCCGCTGATTTTGCCTTTTTCAATAATCAGGCGTTGATCGAGCTCATCGGTGGAGATCTTGCTGAAATCCTCGGTTTTCTGTTTGGTCGGTTTTGATTGAGCCTGATTGACCTGCGCCTGTTGAATTTCTTTTTGCAGTTTTTTGATGTTTTCCGGCGCCTCCTTTATGGCTTGCTTAAAGAATGACGCCTGCGCTTTAAATGCTTCGGTATTGCCGAGATTGTCCTGCGCCGACTGGTAAACGGCCAGTACTTTCGATTTCAGCGTTTCATCAATCCCCTGGCGGGTCTTAACCGCTTCAATTTTAGCCTGTAATAGCTCTTGGGTGATGTCCGGGCTTACGCTATGCTGATCTGCATTTGTGGTGACATTGACAGCCTCGACCCCGGCGCTGAATATAAGAGCAAACAGTAACAACAAAAAATGACTGGTCAAGTGAATGGCGGGGAAATCAATACGTTTCATCAGAATAAGCGGGTTACCACGGGATAGGAAATGCGTCGTCAGGCATAGGGATTTTAAGAAGAAAGCACGGAGTGTCTCAACACAGGTAACGAATCAGTGCCTTGTTGCTCATCCGGTTTAAAAATCTCTTTTATCCGGAAATCTGGTCTTTTCGAACAATTTTCAGCCTCGATATAATCCGCCGGCAGCATCCAGCAGGCGCTTTTGAGCAGCGAAATGACGTTCAATATAGCCGAGTTCGAAGCGTTCATAGCGGGTCTGCGCAGCGACTTGCTCGATAAGCCCCAAATCCAGCCGGGCCAGAGGCCGACCGGTGCTCATGGCGAGGATCTGCGTCTGCGCCGCGCGTTCGATAAAATAGAGATCATCGAAGGCCTGGGCGACTGTCGGTGCTGCGGTAATAACGCCGTGATTACCCAGGAACAGCACATCGGCGTCACCAAGAATGCCTGCCATGCGCGCGCCCACCATATCCGACAACGCCACACCGTCGTAATCGGTATCGTAAGCCACCCGACCGTAAAAGCGGCAACTCGTGTGCAGCGCCCATTCGAGGCGACCGTCAGCAATCATCGTCAACGCCGTCGCATAAGGCTGATGGGTATGCATTAGCACACGGGCGCGCAGTACTAGCCGGTGAATCGGCGCATGGATATGATGGGCCGACGCCGAAGGCTCACCGTCACCACGCACCACTTTACCGTCCAAGTCGCAGACAATCAGGTTTGAAGCGGTAATCTCCGAGAAATGCAGACCAAACGGATTAACCAGGAAGTGCTGCCCATCCGGCAACAGCGCAGAAAAGTGATTGGCAATCGCCTCGTGAAGGTTATTGGCGACCGCCAGATGGAAAGCCGCCGCTAAATCGACTCGCAGGTCCCATTCCGTCTCGGTCAAGTTCGATTTGTTCATAACGTTACCTCTACCGGTAAAATGTCAGGTTGATTCAGGCTAATGGCCATAAACAAGCACATCCTGTATGCAGCTAACATCCTCCTTGAAGGATGTATTATGAGTGTCCCTCTGGTTCTCAAGCCGGAGCTCTCATCGTTATACACAAATCTGTTCAAAACTTGGATGTAGGCCGGAATAAGCACGCCCGGCGGTAGCAAGAGCGTGTGTTTCCGGCATCACGTAGCTTCGAAGTACCGGAAACGCCTGTCCTGCGCTAATGCGCGGACAGACTTATTCCGGCCTACGCCGAGTTGTGTATAACGATGAGAGCCGGAGCTATAAACAAAGACTTCTCCTGCAATCGGCTTGAACGCGATGTTATGTTATGCGTAACCTTACTGTCCATTTGCAATTGCCTGTTGAATAATCGGAGCAACGGAATCAACAGTAATGCCTCGAACATTGCAATATTTGGATTTTAACCATACCGACAATTTCTTTTGCCCTTTGCTGGCATTGCAGCCGCGACAACAGAGTGCAATGTTTTCTCTTGTAATGATCTTGGCGTCGTTAATTATGTGCTCCCAGCTCGCAGCAGATTTTATCGTGAGTGCTGGTAACACAAACTCAACACCGCAATAGACGCAAGTCCTATCTCTTTCCCGAACTTCCTTCTCCAGCCAGTCAGGAATATTCCAATTGTTCGCCACATGATGCCCTGATTTTGTTACATATATTAATCCACAAACCTAACGCCACAGCATCAACAAACTCACCATACACCAGGACACTCCCGCCGCTGCCGGAATCGTCAACACCCAGGCCCAGACAATCCGTTCGATCACGGACAATTTAAGCGCATGAGGATTCTTGGCAAAACCAACGCCCATAATCGCCGTTGAAATACTGTGCGTGGTGGAAACCGGCATACCGAAATGGGCGGCGGTTAACAGGATTGTCGCCGAACTGGTTTCCGCCGCAAAACCGTTAATCGGATGTAACTTGACCATTTTGTGGCCGAGAGTCCTGATAATGCGCCATCCGCCAACTGCCGTACCCAGCGCCATCACCAGGGCGCAGGTGAAGATAACCCAGGAGTCGATGTCTTTTTCTCCGCCGTCCGGCCTCAGGAATTCAGCCCATTGCGGCAACTGATCGAGCGTACCGGCGCTGTTGGCGGAAAAAATCGCCAGGGCGATGATGCCCATGGTTTTTTGCGCATCATTACTGCCATGCGCAAAGCCCATATAACCGGCTGACAAAAGCTGGGCCTTCCCGAATACCTTGTTGATCCATTTCGGGCGCGCCATTCGCGCCAGGACGCCGCCGGCTGAATTCATGCCGCTAATAATCGCCATCAAACCGCCCATAATCAGCACGCCCAAGGTAAAACCGGCCACCGGCGAACTGACCATGGGAATGACCACCTTCCACAGTATGCCTTTGTTTTCAGTCCAGACCGCCGCGGTTTTCGACCATATCAAGACATCAAAATTATTGTTTCCGGCTGCAAGCGCCGCGCCGCATAAGCCTCCTATCAAGGCATGACTGGAAGAAGACGGCAAGCCCAATGCCCAGGTGATAAGATTCCAGATAATCGCGCCGGTCAAGGCGCAGATCAACACTTCGGAGGAAATCGTCACCAGACCGGTATCCACTAATCCCGATGAAATAGTTTTGGCGACAGCGGTACCGGAAAAGGCCCCGACCAGGTTGGTCGCTGCGGCAAGCATGACCGCTTGCGTAGGCGTTAATACTTTGGTGGCGACCACGGTGGCGATCGAGTTAGCGGTATCGTGAAAGCCGTTAATGAACTCGAATACCAGCGCCGCCAGGATGACAAGCAAGAGCAAGGTCAGCATGACAATCCTTCTTATGAATTTTTTAAGGCAATATGATAGACGACATTACCGGCATCACGGCAACGGTCAATCGCTTTTTCGAGGATTTCAAACAAATCCATTTTTATTAAATAGCGAATAGGATCGGTTTCATTAGCATAGGCATCCCGATACAAATCAAGTATTTGTCGATCGGCTTCTGCTTCAATGGTTTGCAACTGGTCATTTAATTTTTTGATTTCGTCCAGATCCATGCCTTTACGCAGCAATCCGACCATTTGTTCCAGAACTTTGCAGGCTTGTTCGAGCATTGCGGCACGGCTGGTGAAATCGACATCACCGATACGAGCCAAAGCCGGGGTATAACGCTCGGCAAATTTTTCTATGATTTTAGGAATCTTGTAAAGAGCGCTGTTAAGGGCCTCGATATCTTCACGATCGAGCACGGTAACAAAGGTATTGACTAATTCTTCGCTGATTTGCCCGAATAAATTCTTTTCCCGGCGACGCGCCTGTTTAAACTTTTCCAGTGATTGTTCCGTAGCTGGTGTGCTTAGCAATTCAATTAACGCTTTAGCGGACGAACGTGCGGATTCGGCGCTGGCTTCCAGCAAGCCGTAAAATTTATCACCTTTGCCGAAGATGGTTTGTAATGAGAACATGGTGTTTCCTTGTTTATTAGCCTAAGGCATTTATTAGTTTTATTCGCTAATTATCGCATAACAATGTTCTTAAACGGCAAAAGTTGTGAATTGAATCCGTTAATCATGAATTTAATAAATCGCATGAATTAACAGTTTACTTATCTGTGGAAATGAGGTTAAGGTTTAGGCAACAGATGATTAATGTTATCGGTTGGCTATTTAAACATGGGTATTTTATGGCGGTACTCTTGTTGAAAATGTGCCTGAGCCGAACAGTCAAAATGTTGAACTTTACATCTGTCGAGAAAAAACTCTCAAAGGAGTATAGCAATGACCACCCTGCACTTTTCAAAACCAATACACGAAAACCGGCGAGACAGTCGGTTCAATAATTGTTTGCGTCGATTCCTGAATTTGCCGCCCCGACCAATCCAATTTCTCGCTTGCCTGCTGCTGTCTACCCTTATGCCGGTGGCTTACGCCGAAGGCGCCGCATGCGAAGAACCCGGCGAGACGCATATCTGGATTTCGCCACTCAAACCCGAAGCGGGTGCTGCGCTCAAGATCATGGCCGTATCCACCGACGGCCCTGTGTCGGAACTGGCCCTGATCGACAGCGACGACCAACGCACATCCCTGCCATCCCACCGTCGGGGCGGCCCGCCCTGGAGCCTGATCGCCGGTTTGGAGGACTTGAAAGCGGGCAATTATCGAGTAGTGACGGAGCGGGACGGTAAACTTACCGCCTGTCATCCGCTCACTATCGGTGGCTCAGGCGCGCGGCAAAAACCCGAAACCTGGGGACTCGCCACAGAAGCATTTTATTCCGCCTGGATCGAAGAATTGTTTGGTGCGCCGCCGGAGGAAAACCTCAGCTTCCCTTCGCTGGAACCAGTGCTGCGCAACACTGAGCACAACTTTCTGTTCAACCATCTCGGTCTCAATGAAGATAAAAACCTGCCGCTAACCCCTGATTGCGCAGATCTGCCCTACACGTTGCGGGCTTATTTTGCCTGGAAGGTCGGCCTGCCGATCGCGTATCGCGCCTGTGGGCGCGGCTCGGCCAAAGCGCCGCCGCGTTGCGGCGCGGCCAGCATTAATACCGGCTTCACCCAAGGCATCAGCCCGCAATCCGGCTTCAAAAATCTCAACAGGCAATTGGCGGACGCCATCCATTCCGGGTCGGCGCGAACAGGGCTTGAGGATGAGTCCACAGACCTGTATCCCATCCGGCTCAGTCGGGAGACGCTCTGGCCGGGCCGGGTCTATGCCGATCCCTACGGCCATGTGCTGGTGCTGGTTGAATGGGTGCCGCAAACGGCAAACAACCCGGGCATCTTGCTGGCCGTCGATGCCCAGCCGGACAACTCGGTCACTCGCAAGCGCTTCTGGGAAGGCACTTTTCTGTTCGCCAACATCGCCGGCGCCGGACCCGGCTTCAAGGCCTTCCGGCCTTTGGTCCAGACCGGCGCAGGCGGATTGCGGACGCTTTCCAATGATGAACTGGTTGATAATCCCGGCTTTGCGCCCTTCTCCCTGGAGCAGGATCAACTATCCCCAGACGATTTCTACGCCACGATGGGCAAACTCAGCAATCCCCAAGGGCTGGATCCCAAACAGGCTTATGAAGCCACCCTGGACGCTTTGGTGGAGCAGATCGAGACGCGTATCAAATCGGTAGACAACGGCGAGGCGTATTTTCGCAAGAACCCCGGCAGCGTCATAGCGATGCCTGACGGCGCGGCGATTTTTCAGACCATCGGCCCCTGGGAGGATTACTCCACACCGTCACGCGACATGCGCCTGATCATCGCCATCAATGTGTTGAATAATTTACCCGAGAAGATCGTGCGTCATCCCGAATTGTTCGTGATGAACGGCAGGAGCCCGGAAGAAGCCAAGGCCGAGATCGAGCAATACCACGCCGACCGTATCCGGGAACGCAGCATCCGCTACACACGCACGGACGGCAGTTCGTGGGAACTTTCCATAGCCGACGTGCTGGCGCGCAAACCGGCTTATGAAATGACCTATAACCCGAACGACTGCCCGGAAATGCGTTGGGGCGCAAAACCGGGTACCGAGGAATACGCCACCTGCCGTCGCCACGCACCGGCGCAACAACATGCGAAAATGGAGCAATACCGGCTCTGGTTTCGCGAAGCGCGGAGGCCGACGCCATGAAGATTACTTGAGTTCGTTCAAAAACTTTTCAACTATTTTTGCGGGCAGCGGAATATAGCCGCCTTTGATGACGATTTCCTGGCCTTCTTTCGATAACACCATTTTCAGGAACTCGTTTTCGAGCGGGGGCAACGGCTGATTGGGCTTCTTATTAACATAGACGAATAAATAACGGGTCAACGGATAAGCGCCGTTCAGTGCGTTTTCGGCAGTCGCTTCGATATAATCGGGGCTGCCTTTTTTGGCCAACGGTATCACCCTGACGCCGGAAGTCGAATAACCGAGACCCGAATAACCGATACCGTTGACCGACGTTGTCACCGCCTGCACGACTGAAGCGGACCCCGGCTGTTCATTCACATTACTCTTGAAGTCGCCTTTACAAAGCGCATGTTCCTTGAAATAACCGTAGGTGCCCGATACCGAGTTACGACCATATAATTGAATCTTTTTCGCACCCCAGGCGGCAACACCGGCATCTCCCCAGGTTTCAATGGTCTTGAGAGCCCCACATTTCAACGTTTCTGAAAAAATCGCATCAATTTGCTCCATCGACAAGCCCTTGATTGGGTTATCCTTGTTCACCATTACCGCCAATGCGTCAACGGCCACCGGAATCGGGGTCGGTTTATAGCCGTATTTGTCTTCGAAGGCCTCTATCTCGTCATCTTTCATCTCGCGGCTCATTGAGCCCAAATTTGCGGTGCCCAGGGTCAACGCAGGCGGCGCGGTCGAAGATCCCGCCGCTTGCACCTGAATATTCAGGTTCGGGTAAAAACCCTTAAAAGCCTCGGCCCACAAACTTATCAGATTGGCGAGAGTATCCGAACCGATGGTGGACAGCTCGCCTGAAATACCGGTAACCGTTTTATAAGCCGGGAGGCTGGGGTCAACCGTCAACTTGGTGCCTGCTTGACCGCTCAAGGGGGCAAATGACATAACACCTAGCGCCAAAGCCAGCGATGCCTGTTTAAACACAAATTTCATATCAACTCTCAATTGTGGATAGGTAGGATGAGTTTAGAAACGTGCAAGAATTCACTTCGACAACTTGTTTGCTCTGACAACTTGTTTACTCTGCCGGGAAGTCTTTGATCAAGTTATTCCATGCGCCTTCCTAAATATGACGGAATTATGACAGCAACAGGCTTTTACGCACAAGCCATATAGGCTCTTGTCACAATGTAATCCGCCAGGATTAAACATTTACCTACTTGGATGCCTAATCCATATCAAGCCTCAACAACACCTTGATCCAGCTTGAACGCCGCATGTAAGGCCCGTACCGCAAGTTCCAGATACTTTTCATCGACAACAACCGATATTTTGATTTCCGATGTCGAAATCATGCGGATATTGATGCCTTCAGAAGCAAGCGTTTTAAACATGGTGCTGGCTATACCGGCGTGAGAGCGCATGCCGACGCCGACAATGGAAACCTTTACAATAGCGTCATCGCCGGTTACCTTTCTGGCGCCCAGTTCAACACAGGTTTTATCCAGTATGGCTTTTGCCCGCAGATAATCATTGCGATGCACGGTAAAAGTAAAATCGGTGGTCGCATCATCGGCAATATTCTGGACGATCATGTCGACCTCGATATTGGCGTCTGCAATTGGCCCCAGAATTTTAAAGGCGACGCCCGGCAAATCCGGCACGCCGGTGATTGTTAATTTCGCCTCATCCCGATTAAAGGCGATGCCGGATATTAAAGCACTTTCCATTTGTGATTCCTCATAGGTAATGAGCGTGCCATTACCTTCTTTAAATGATGATAATACGCGTAACGCAACGTTATATTTGCCGGCAAACTCGACCGACCTGATTTGCAACACTTTTGAGCCCAAACTGGCCATTTCCAGCATTTCTTCAAAGGTAATCCGGTCGAGCCTGCGGGCTTTGGGTTCCACCCTGGGATCAGTCGTATAAACACCGTCCACATCGGTATAAATATGGCATTCGTCAGCTTTTAAAGCGGCTGCCAGCGCAACGGCGGTGGTGTCGGAGCCGCCGCGACCCAGCGTGGTAATATTGCCGTGTTCATCAACCCCTTGAAAACCGGCGACAACCACCACTTTGCCTTCGTGAAGATGAGTGCGTATGCGACTGTCATCGATATTCAGAATGCGGGCTTTGGTATGGACGCTATCGGTCAGGATTTTTACCTGACTGCCGGTATAGGAACAGGCGTCACAACCCAGCTCATGCAAGGCCATGCTCAACAGCGATACTGTAACTTGTTCACCTGTGGACAATAAAACATCCATTTCCCGGTCATTGGGTTGCGCCTGCATCTCTTTAGCCAGAGCCACCAAACGATTGGTTTCCCCGCTCATTGCGGAAACCACCACAACGATTTGATCGCCCAGATCATGAGCGATTTTTACTTTTTCGGCGACTGCTTTAATACGTTCGATATTACCTACCGAAGTGCCGCCGAATTTATAGACATAAAGTGCCATTTTCTAACCTGTTAAGTGTTATTTCTTGCGAAGAAGTCGAAGATGATCTCCGAACCCGCTATGGTAAAAGGTTTTTGCGTTTTATTAAACTTTTATGATAATCGTTGAGGCGGGTAACCAGCCTCAAGCTATGTGATAAGCATGATGCTATTCTTCAGTCCAGGTTTCAAAAACCTCAGCCAAATCAACGGCCAATTCAGGAAACAAATAGGGAGTGGCTATGCCGTCGGCATACATGTGTTTAAGTTGGTAACACCCCTTTTCATCCAGCACAAACTGATGTATGGCTTGTTGTTCAGGATAAACCAGCCAGTATTCGATAACGCCGCTTTCTTGATACAGGTCATATTTAATAGTCATTTCCCGTTTGGAATTGCCTTTCGACAGGATTTCGATGATCCAATCGGGCGCGCCGTTACAGCCAGTCTCATCCAATTTTTGCTCATCACAGATCACACATAAATCCGGTTGCACAACGGTATGAATGTCTTGGTTGGCGAGGATTGATTTTTTGCGATCGTAGAGGCGCACATCAAACGGCGCGGCGAAAACCTGACATTTTTTATGATTAAAAAAATTGGATAATGGACGACTCAGATTCATTGAAACGCGTTGATGTTTCACATTCGGCGCAGGCGACATCAACATGATTTTGCCTTTAATCAACTCGACCGCCTCGTCAAACCGCCAGGTCAAATAATCGGCATAGCTGTATGTTTGGTTTAAATCCAGTTGCGATAATTGGGTGATTTTAGGCATAGTTTAATCCTCATTAACGGGCCATTTTCATTACTAAGAATCAAGCCGTTTTATTTTGATTTATTGACATTTTTTCTATTACCAATAGTCACCACGAGAATACACAACACACTATCTTGTAACTCGCAAATAATACGGTAATCCATGATGCGATAGCGCCATAAACCACCTAAAGGCCCTGTTAATGCCTTACCGGAGTTGCGTGGATTATCGAGATTGGCAATACGTTAATCGAGATAATCGACAATAATTTTTGCGGACTGTTTGTCCAGTTTGCGGAGTTGTTGCTTCGCTGAATCAGTGTAATTAATCGTCCAAGCCAAGTTCTTTTCTTACCTCGCCGGCTGAATAGATTTTTTCCTGACCATTTCTAACCCGCTTAAGCACGTCGGTTGCAAGATAATAATCCTCAATATCTTCAAGTCCGTTTTCAATAATTTCACGCAGGTAATCAGCCTTTGATCGTCCGGTTTGCGTTACTAAAAAATCAAGCCGTTGTTCGGTTTCTCGGTTTAGCTGGATGGATATGGGCATGTTTTAAAGCCTCTTAGGTTTGTTTGAACATCCAGAATTTGGCGACGAGGTGATGATATAATCAAAAATGTAACCTCATCTTTAAAATAGCATAGTCATTTCAATATTTTCAAAGACATAGTTTTCAATGTCTGACTCAAAAACAACATTTATGCCTTGTGTTTCAAAATACTTAACAAACTCTTCTTGTTTAGCACCAATTCCAGTGTACTTTGACAAAAAAAGAATTTTTGCCCCTGATAATTTCATTTGCCTTAAAACAGCAGGGAAATCATCAGAAACCACAGGTTTTATTTCAATTAAATATCTTCTCTGATAAGTTTTGTAATCGATTTCGCATTCCTGGTAAAGTTTTACTACTCGAGAATTTTCATTGATTACATCTATAGAAACAGAAAATAAAACATCTAACCCATTGCTCTCAAATATAACCTCTGTAGTTTTCAGCTTAACACCACCAGCATTTTCAAGTAATTGTTTAGCGAGTTCATTTCTCTTTTCAAGCACTTCCAACTCGCCATCATCTTGTGATTGCTCAAAAACGACATAAGAGAGATTAATTGAAATTGAATAGGTTTTTTCAAGATATTTATTTACAGCTTCCTTAATAGATAGGAGGGTTTCCTCAAAATCTTTTTTTGGAAACTTGCTTACGAAATTTGCAAATTTTAATCTGTAAACCGGATCGATAAACTTCACCTGAATAGCATTATGTTCTGGGGTTTCAGATGGTGTTTGAAAATTATTGATAACTATACTTATTATTTCTGGATATCTAGACTTTATATTTTGCTGACTTAATATCCATTTAACATATTCTGGATCATTTGCTAAAACTTCAATTGGTTTTCCTTTATATTTTCCGAAAGGAACAGTTGTTGGCATGTTATTGCTTTGTTCTACCCGATTCATGTTTTTTATTCCTTATTTATAAGGCATTATTAGGAAGAGTTGAGCGAAGAAAAATCAGTGAATACGTGCTTTTTTGTACTTACTTAAATTGCGGTGATAAGCAAAATTAGCTTTGCCATCCCTGCTTAGCTATCGTCGTCGAATTGGCATAATTTCCGTGTTTAAGATTCATGCGCCCACTTTTGATACCGAAGTTGTTCAATAATCAACCGTTGTACAGCTTCACGATTAGCAATAAGCTTTTCTCTATAAGCTCTATTTATATTACGAGACTGAGATTCATAGAATGATTCAGAATCGTCGCTGAAACTAACCGTAGATGGATAGCGAAGTTCGAGAAGTTCGTCTATCTGCTTAGCATAGAACTTTCCCATCTCAAATGCTTTTATAAATTCTACTAATTCATTTGCTTTATATCCCAGTTCCTTTACATCAGCCTCCCCTGATTCAACAGAATCAAGAAAGATCTGGCGCAAATAGATCGGGTGGAACTGTGGCTTAAGTATTGTCGGATCTTTATATCGGCGAAAGAGTTTTAACTTTGATACATCGATCTTCCGTGTGGGATTGTGCTGATCTCGAAGGTGACAGTTTGGACAAAGAGGCAGCAGATTCTCAACTAAGTTATTTGAATGATCCTCGTCAATATGATGAATATGAGGGTCATTACCTCCGCATATTGCGCACCTGTGGCTATACTCGTTGAGGAGCGTATCCCTCGTTTTTTTTGGTATTGACTCTCGGGTCATGAGAAATCCTGATACAAACCTTTACTAATTCAATTGTCCTTCCACCCAACCAACAACCCCAGCCAAAGCCTCAGCCAATCCGGCAGGATCATTCCCCCCCGCCATTGCCAAATCAGGCTTGCCGCCGCCTTTGCCGCCCACTTTAGCAGCCACAAAGTTAACCAGATCGCCCGCTTTTATCTGTCCCATTTTGTCTTTGCTGACCCCGGCAACCAGGCTGACTTTGTCACCTTCGACAACAGCCAGAACGATAGCGCAAGTGCCCAGTTTGTTTTTCAGTTGATCCGCCATATCGCGCAGGGCTTTAGGCTCAACATCATTCAGTTTAACCGCCAAGACTTTCACGCCGGCCACGTCAACTGCCTGTGCGCTGAGTTCATCACCGGCGGAACTCGCCAGTTTTGAATTTAATCGTTCCAGTTGTTTTTCCAGTACCTTGGTTTTTTCCAGCAACTGCTCGACTTTTTCAGCCGCTTTTTCCGGTGAACTTTTTAACAGGCCTGCTATAGTTGCCAATGCTTTATCGCGGTTCGCTATCCAGTCAATGCAGCCTGCGCCGGTGACCGCTTCGATACGTCTGACGCCCGCCGCTACGCCGGTTTCGCTGATGATTTTAAAACAGCCGATGTCCCCTGCCCGCTCGACATGGGTACCGCCGCACAGCTCGGTAGAAAAATCGCCGATTTTTAATACCCTGACTTCCGCGCCGTATTTTTCCCCGAACAAAGCCATTGCGCCCGCTTTGACGGCATCATCCTTTGCCATAATTTGTGCGGAAACGGGATTGTTCAAGCGAATTTGTTCATTAACGAGACGCTCCAGCGTGCTGATTTCGTCGCTAGTAACCGGTTCAAAATGCGAAAAGTCAAAACGCAAGCGTTCGGTATTGACCAGTGAGCCTTTTTGGCTAACATGCTCGCCTAAAGTCTGTCTTAATGCGGCATGTAACAAGTGTGTTGCTGAATGATTGAGCTCGGTGGCTTTTCTGTCTGCGGCGCTGACTTTTGCATCGCAGAGCTGGCCTTGGGTCAAGGTTCCCGATGTCAGTTTACCTTTATGCAGGAATAAGTTACCGCCCTGTTTTTGCGTATCAACCACGTCAAATACAGCGCCGTTAGCCGTGATTTGCCCGCAATCGCCTACTTGGCCGCCGGATTCGGCATAAAACTGTGTTTTATCCAGGATAACCAGACCTTCGTCACCGGCCTGCAAGCTAGCTACCGGCTGGCCTTCCTTGAAAAGCGCGACAATGTGAACTTCATCATCAAGCTGTTCGTAGCCGGTAAATTCGGTTTGCGCATCCAGTTTTATATCCTGGTCATAGTCGGCGCCGAAGCTGCTGGCGGAACGCGCCCGCTCGCGCTGAGCCGACATCGCGGTTTCAAAACCGGCATGATCGACCGTCAGGTTGTTTTCACGCGCAAAATCAGCCGTCAAATCGACGGGGAAACCATAAGTGTCATACAACTGAAACACGGTCTCTCCTGGGATAACCGTACCTTCCATTTTGGCGACACAAGCTTCCAGGATCTTCATGCCCTGCCCTAAGGTTTCGGCAAAGCGCTCTTCTTCTTTTTTCAGCACGCGCTCAACTTGAGCCTGGGCATTTTTAAGCTCAGGAAAAGCCCCGCCCATTTCTTCTGCCAGCGGCGCAACCAATTTATAAAAAAAGATGTCGTGAATACCGAGACGATAGCCATGACGAATCGCGCGACGAATAATACGGCGCAACACATAGCCGCGCCCTTCATTCGAAGGCATGACGCCCTCGGCGATCAGGAAAGCACAGG
>SXGT01914327.1_pt1 | contig 26939 bp, 22 predicted proteins | sample 3176221 | NCBI WGS metagenome assembly SXGT01 (sample SAMN11356862, study PRJNA531348) | freshwater metagenome | isolation source: freshwater sample F1-120 | place: China: Fuxian Lake, Yuxi | collected 2017-12-25
CTTGCGGAACATGGTCTGGAGGAATGGCAGCATGGCCGCACGACAGAGCTGCTTCTCGCCTGCATGCAGAAGCAGGGCGGCATCGTCACGAGCGAGGATCTCGCCGACTATCGCGTGGTGGAACGCGAGGTTCTCCGGGGCCGCTATCGCGAGCATGAGGTGCTCACCATGCCGCCACCTTCAAGCGGAGGCGTCGCGCTGCTGCAGATGCTCGGCGTACTCGAGAGCAAGAAGCTCCATGAAGCGGGCTGGTCGAGCATTGAGGGTCGGCATCTGATCATTGAATCCATGCGGCGGGCCTTCGCGGATCGTGCACGTTTTCTCGGCGACCCGGATCAAAGCCGCATCCCGCTGGCCGAGCTGCTCGCGGGTGAACGCATCGCGGCCATGGCGGCTTCCATCGGTGTCGAGGCTGCGCGTCTCGATGACGCGGCGCTTCCGCCGCCGGAGCGGGATGAGACCACTCATCTTTCGGTGCTGGACGGAATGGGTGGTGCCGCATCACTCACCACAACGCTCAACGGGTCGTTCGGCTGTGGAGTGACCGTGCCCGGCGCCGGGTTTCTCCTGAACAACGAAATGGACGACTTCTCCACCGCACCCGGCCAGCCCAACATGTATGGCCTGGTCCAAGGCGAGGCAAACACAGTCGCGCCCCTGCGTCGCCCGCTCTCCAGCATGACGCCGACGATTCTCTGCCGCGACGGCAAGGCCGTGTTCGTGACGGGCAGCCCGGGCGGGCCGACCATCATCAACACGGTCCTTCTCTCCATCCTCGCGCGGGTGGACGGAGGGCTCGACGCAGCAGGGGTGGTGAAGGCACCGCGCTTCCATCATCAATGGCGCCCGGACCATGTGAGCTTTGAAGCGGAAGCCTTCACTGCGAAGGAACGGCGTGCGCTCGCGGCGCGCGGTCATCAGTTCGCGGACAAGGCCCGTCGCCAAGGCGACTGCCACGTTATTACGCGCGACCCGGCAAGCGGGATTCTCGAAGGCGCTGCGGACCCGCGTGGTGGCGGTGCAGCACGCGGATTCTGAGGCATGCTGCGCTTTCTCGTGGTCACGGCGAAGGAGGGTTCCGAGCGTTGCTTCACAGGCTCGCGCGTGAGCGTGGGGCGTGATGCAGAGTGCGACCTTGCGTTGCCGGAAGTCAGCGACCTCTCATGTCGGCACTGCGCCTTCACGTTTGCGGAGGGTGTCTTGCGCATCGAAGACCTCGGTTCGCGTCACGGCACTTTTCTGGACGGCCTCCGCGTGGGCCATGCGGAGGTGCCGGTGGGGGCCACGGTGCGCGCGGGCAGCGCGCGCATCACCGTGCTCGCGGTGGAGAATGCGTTCCATCCGACGAGTGCCGAGCCTGAGGAGGCAACCCTCACCATGCCTGCGGGATTCGCCTCTGCCGCAGTCGAGGGTCATGGACTGAATGACCTCCTCGCACCGGAGATTCCGGGCTTCACCTTCATGCGCGTTCTGGGCCGTGGCGGAATGGGTGTGGTCTGGCTCGCGCGCCGTGCAGATGGCTCCGTGGTGGCGGTGAAGTTCCTGCACGAGGGGCTCGCCGCTTCCGCTTCCGCACGCGCGGATTTCCTGCAGGAACTCATGTTGCTCTCGCGCATGGAGCATCCCGGTGTGGTGCGCTACATCGATCACGGCATGGCGGGAGCGGTGCCCTTTGCGGTCATGGAGTTCGTCCCCGGGGGCTCGCTCCGGGATGAACTGTGCCAGCGCGGGGCACTGCCCGTCCCGGATGTGGTGGCCATTGCCACGCAAGTGGTGCAGGTGTTGCAGCACGCCTCTGCAACGCACGGCATGGTGCACGGCGACTTGAAGCCCGCGAACCTGCTGCGCACTGCCGGCAGGGTGCGGCTGTGTGACTTCGGGCTCTCACGGCTCGCGACATCGCGCACGACGGATCTCCGCGCCAGTGCGGCCTACTGTCCGCCGGAACTCTTCCGCGAGGGCGTGGCGCGCAGCATGCAGTCGGATTTCTACAGCCTCGGCATCACGCTCTTCCAACTCGTCACCGGGCGTCTGCCCTTTCCACACCTGGATCTCGCGGCACTGGCTCACGCGCATGCGACGGAACCGCTGTCATGGTCTCGTCAGGATGTGGCCCACACATCCGGCGCGCTGCGCATCTTCATTGAACGACTCGCTGCGAAGACACCGTCGCTTCGGCCGCAGACCTGCGACGAAGTCCTCGCCGATCTGGCGCTGCTGGGCACATGAAAAAAGGAGTGGCGCGGAGGCGTCCGTCCTCCGCGCCACTGATCCACTCGTGCGGCTGCACCGCGCAGCCGCGGAATTTCTTCAGTTGACGAACACGGCGTAGTCGCAACCCAGCCAGGGCTGGAAGCTCACGATGCTGCCGCTCAAGTCGCAGGCCCCGTTGAAGACCTCGTAGACCGCGCCGAGATGGTGGCGCCACTCGGTTGCGCTGAAATCGACGGGGTGAGCTGCGGAGAGGCTGGAGCCGGGGCTGACGCCCGCGATGCAGTCCGTGGTGGCGACGTTGATGTACTCGATGGTGATGCCACCCGTCGCATCGAGGGTGCAGATGACGGTGTTGGCGTCTGTCTGTCCCGCTTGGGGAACGTTGCTCCACTGCAATTGCACCCAGGCGCCCGAGGGGTCTTCCGTGGTGCTGACAGTGCCGCCCGCCGCCGGGTTCAGGTCGTCCCACAACACGGCGATGGAGGGTTCGTCCGCGAGGTGGTTGGCCACGTTCTCGAGCGCGAGCGGCAGTCCGCCACCGAAGGTGAGGCGGCCGTTGCTGCTCACGTACACGTTGGTGCGCTGCGTGCCGTAGAAGGGGAAACTCATGAACGAGAAGGTGACAGGCACGACCTGGTCGTCACCGAGTGCGAGATTCGTCGCGGTCAGCTGCGGCACCGGTGCAGCATGGATCGCCATGGTGTCCATGATGGTCGCGAAGGCGCGGGTCGTGGTGGGATCCACGATGATGCCTTGGAGGAACGCATGGTTGCCCACATCCGCGCTGCTCGACGTGACAGGCACGGTGAGCGCCAGATTGCCGGCTGCATCCGTCGCGAGCTTCGGGAAGAAGAAGCACTTCGGCGAGAGCGCGAGGTCGATCATCACGCCGACGTTTGCCACCCAGTAGGGCGCGAGGTCCGTGTCGGCGGCGAGATAGACCGAAGCACTGCCAGGTGCGCCGGAGATGGCCAGGCTGCAGGTCTGGCCGGCGCGTGCCGGAGAAACCTGCAAGGGGATCTGTCCCACGACGGTCGCCGTGAGGAGGAGGAGGACTGCGGGCACTGAACTTCTGAGTGACATGTGGTCGGCTCCTTGAGGCCGGGATAGTGCCGCTCGGAGAGCGGCGGCTTCGCTGACGCTTCTGACAGTTGTTTCGGGAACTGAGACGGATTCAGTATCGGCCGCAAAAGCGTGAGCCTGTAGCACGGAACTATGTCGCGCGCGTGCGCGGGTCTTGGAGGCTCAGCGCAAGCAACGCGACCCAACCAGCAGCAGGTGTGCGGGTTGGGTCGCGTGGCGAAGGAGCGGGAGCAGCGCGCGGCGTGTGCGTGGAATCAACGCACCCAGCGGTAACCGTTGCCCACAGGCTTGAAGGTGATGCGCTTGCCGTGAAGGTCGAAGGGAGTGCAGCACGGCAGGAAGCTCTCGAAGAGCGGACCGGCATTCGTGTTGGTGCCGGTTCCCGCGTTCGCCGAGAAGTTCGCAACGGTCATGGTGCCCAAGAGACCACCCGGTCCGATGCCCACCAACGAATCCGCGAGATCGATGCCAGGCCAGGTCATGGAGATGGCACCGTTGGAATGCAGGCTCACCACAGCACTGTTGCTGTCTGGCAGATAAAACTGCGGCACGCCGCTCCAACTGATCTGAAAGACAGTCGGGGTCGAGCACGTGCTGACGCTGCCCTGCACCTGCGGTGAGAGGTCATCCCACAACGCGGCGATCTTCGGCAGGCCGGTGATGAAGTCACCCACCTGCTCGGTCGGGTCAACGCTGGTGCCACCAAAGGTGAGGAGCCCGTTGCTGCTGATTCCGACTTGTGTCCAGTTGTGTCCGTAGAACGGAAACGTGAACGGCAGATTCACCGTGACAGCCGTGTCCTCGCCGAGGTTGAGTGCCGTGAGAGTGCCTTGTCCGCAGGGCACGGGGTGGATGCCTTGCGCGACCGCGCTCGAGAGCACGGCGCCTGCCGGTGCCGTGGGAGAGAAGCAGGCCGCCTGCGCATACACCATGTTGCCCGCGTAGTTCTGGTCGGCGTGCACTGCGGATGTGAACTGGACCTGACCGAAGCTGTTGCAGCTCAGCCAGGTGATGGCGTACATGGCGGGCGTGAATCCGAGGTGCACCGTGCCGAGTCCTGGCGCTTCAATGGGACCGGGGGCTTGATCGAGCACGATGTGTGCGGGCATGCCGGGGAGGCCGCCCGAGAGGCTCACCGTGAACGGTTGCCCGACGGACAGTTCCGTGCACGCGAGCGTCGACGCCTGCGCGAACGCAGAGGTGCCGAGGAGCAGGAATGCACTCACGATGAGGAAATGCTCTCGCATGCCGCTGGGATCCCTTCCAGGGCGCCGCCATGGAATGCGCCACCCGGTCAGTCTTTTCGGCACGTCGCCACAAACCATTGAGTCGCGCCAAAGCGGACTCGCGAGAGAGCTTCAGCGCGCGGGACGGAAGACGAAGAGGTCCGGCTCGAAGGGGCCTTCAAAGAAGAGCTGGCCCGTTGCACTCACGCGCAGGCGGTATTCACGCCCGACCACCACAGACTTGTGGACGGCAGTGCCCTGCACTGTGCGCACTCCATCTTCGCGGCAGGCTTCCGGGTTCACGAGGTACTCGGCCCAGCGTTTCCAGAGGGCGGACTCCGCGTCGCGGGAGGCCGCAGCGCTGCTCCGGAACCGCCGCGGTACGCCGTCGCTGCCGGGCTCCATGTCGATGGCATCACCTGCCACCGGAGACTCGTGGTCGCCGTAGATGCGCGCAAAGAGCGTCAAGCTGCGCCCGCGGAGCGGATCGCCTTCGGCGATGCTCTCCGTCGGGAAGATGATCTGCCGCGTGTCGCAGTGCACATCGGTGCCGCGGACCTTGAAGCGACGCAGGCCCGTGCCGGGGATCATCTTGCCGATGGCATCAGTGTCCGCCCATAGCAGCGTTGTTTCGAGGACTCCGTCGGGCCCGGGCCGGGCACTTTCGATGAGCAGGCGCGCCCTGCTCTCCTCGGCAGTGAGCCGGGCAATGCGGTCTTTCAGTTCGCGGATCTGGCGTTGCAGCGCGGCCTTTTCGAGCCGACTTTCGATCAGAGTCCAGCCGAACAGCAGTGCGACCAACAAGATGGTGCACCAACCGAGAAGGCGGATCTTGTCCGCGAAGAACCCGCCTTTGCGCTCCATGCCGCGACTTTACCCGCAACGACGGCCTCCCTAGGATGCCGCGCACATGACGACGGCAGGCGAACAACGCACACTTCTCGGCCTCATCGCCACGAAGCTGGGCGCCATGGTCTTCGTGTTCATGGCGGGAGTTGTGGCCGCGCGCACCCTCGGAGCGGGTGGCAAGGGCGAAGTGGACGTCGCGCTGGGCCTCTTTGCGTTGCTCTTGTTGCTCGCGCCCAGCATCGAGGAACCCCAACTCATCCTGCTCGCGAAGGAACCCGCGGCCGCCGGGCGCTTGGCCGTCAACGGTCTCGTGCTCGCGCTCGGGTTCGGGCTCTTGGTGCTGGCAGTCTGGTGGTGCGTGCTCGGATCAGGATCAGGCGTGGTCACGTTGTTCATGCCGCGCAGCGGTGCGCAAGCGGCGCCTCCAGAGCTGGTCTGGCTGATGCTCACGGCACCATTCGAAATCCTGAGCCGACTGCTTGCGGGAGTGCTGCAAGGACGACGGCGCATGCGCTCGTTCATGCTGGTGGTGCTCATTCGCCATGCGGTCGTGCTCTCAGCGATGCTGCTGCTGGTGCTCGGATTCGAGCTGGGAGTGACAGGCGCGGTCCAGGCCTGGGCCTTGGGAGCGCTCTCGGCGGCGGCATCGGCCGCCTGGTTCGTCTTCCGCGACACGGAACTGCGCGCCAACGGGCTCCGTTGCGACCTTCGCCTCATGCGCGCGCAGATTGGTGGCGGACTCCGCGCGCAAGGAGCCGTCGTGGCTGTGGCCGTGATCCTGAACGGAGACCAACTGATCCTCTGGCACTTTCACGGCGCGGCAGCGGTCGGCATCTACGCGCTTGCTGCCGCGATCACCGGCCAGTTGCGGCGGCTCATGGTGCAGCCCGTGAAGGAACTGCTCGGGTCACAGGTGCAGCAGACGGCTCATGACAAGGAGGTGCTGGCGGACGCCATCACCCGCGGCGTCCGGCGCGTCCTCGTCTTGCTGCTGCCGCCGTCGCTTCTGCTGGCCCTCGTGATCTGGCCCGCATTGCTGCTGGTCTACGGCGAGGCCTTTCTTTCCGCTGCCGAGCCCGTCTGGGTCCTCCTGCCCGGAGGACTCTTCTGGGCTGTGGCTGTCGTGCTCTCCTGGTGGTTCATGGGACAGAACCGCTTCGGCGTGCTGACCCTTGCGGCCCTCGGCATCGCAGCCCTGAACGTGCTGCTCAATGTGCTGTTCATTCCGGCCCATGGCGCACTCGCGGCCGCATGGACCAGCACGCTGTGCTACGCGCTGCACGCGCTGTTGTTCGCTTGCGCCTTCATCTCCGGCTCGAAGCGCGGCGCTGGCACGCTGTGGCCCACGGCGCATGAATTCCGCGCTCTCTGGACGAAGCCCTTCGCCGCCGTGTTCGGGCGTGCGGCGAACTAGTTGCCGCCGCCGGCTTCAGCGCGCCAGCGCGCAGCGGAGGGCTCGTCTCCGAGGCCTTCGTGCAACTTCACCAGTTGCCCCGCGATGACTTTCCGCAGCGGATCTGTCGCTGGAGTGCGGCCGAAGGCTTCCTCCAGCAAGGGGATGGCTTCGACGGCCTTGCCCTGCATGGACAACAGTTGCAGCACGCGGAGAGCGAAGCGCGGCACGCGGGGTGCGTCAACCTGCGGGAAGAAGGTGCGCAAAACCCCCACCACTTCGCCGGGTTGCTTCAGTTGAACGGCACATTCCGCCATGATCTCGACGAGGTCGAGCGCGCGCGGATCGGTCGGGGGCATGGCCGGCAGCGCGGTGATGGTCGCTGCGAGGCCGGCGGCCCAGTCCTTCTTCAGCAGCATCAAGCGGGCGCGTTCCAAGCCTGCGAAAGCATGGCCGGGCTGCACTTCGAGGATGCGTTCGAGTTCGCAGAGAGCCGCGAACTGTTCTCCGCGGCGGGCGAGAAGCGCTGCCATGTTGAGGGCTGCGATTTCGTGCGCAGGTGCGAAATGGAGCACCTGCGCGTAGCACTCCATGGCGCGGTCAAACTTCCGCTCTTCGAGGTGCAGGGATGCCTGCTCGAGCAGCGCTTCCACATCGGTCCGCGAGGCCTTCAGGCGGCGCTTCAAGCTGCGCATCCTTTCGGAGCCTGCATCCTCATCCTTCTTCACTGCTTCGAAGCGCTTCTGGTAGTTGGCCGCATCCTCGGCGTGGCCGGCGGCCTGTTCGATGCGGAAGAGCGCGTGCAGCGCCTCCGCGGAACGAGGATTCCTTTCGAGAGCTTCGAGGTAGAGACTGTGCGCGAGGGTGCTCTTGCCTTGGCGCTGGTAGATCTGTCCGAGTTTGGCAGACGCGCTCGCCGAAGAGGTGTCTTTCCGCCGTGCCTCGCGGAGGAGCGGCTCCGCGAGATCATCCTTGCCCGCGCGGAGCGCCGCGATGCCGGCGAGGTAGCAGTGCTCGGTCGCGGCGGGGAAGCGCCGCATCAACTCCTGGTATTCGCTGAGCGCCTCTGCGAAACGGTCCGCCTCCAAGAGAGTGCCCGCATACTCGCGACGATAGAGCTCGTTCGCGGGATCCATGGCGACGGCGCGCCCGAGTCCGTCGAGCGCTTCCGACTGGAGCTCAAGGCGCTCTGCAGCGATGCCGAGCGCGTGCGGAATCTGGGGGAGCAGGTTGATCTTCGGGTCGTTGCCCGAGATGGCAATGAGTTCCTTCCACACCGGCAAGGCCTCAGACCAGCGGGCCTGATTCTGCAAGCAGATGCCGAGGTCGAAGAGAATCCCGGCTGTGCCGGGTGCTAGTTGGAGCGCACGCTTCAGACGCTCAGCTCCGCGATCAAACCGGTGCAGTCTCATCCAGGCGTTGGCTGCGGACTGGAGCCCCTGCACGGAAGCCGGATGAGTCGTCACCCAGGAATCGAAGGTCAGGGCTGCGTCTTTCCAACGCTGGGCCGCGAGGAACTGCTGGGCAGCCTCAAGAACGGGATCTGGCGTCTGGGCGGCCGCGTTGCCACAGAATGCTGTGGCGGCAAGGAGCAGCGCGCCGAGAATCTCAGCCCAGCGCGACGGGCGCGCGGGCGTCTTCGGGGCTGAAGACGAGCACCTTCCAGCGAGCAAGGTCCTTGCCGAAGAAATCCTTGGGCGCCTTGACGCTCCACGCGGCGAATCGCACCGGGCCGCTGTCCGGGATGGCCTTGGGATCGACATGGAAGATGTTGTAGCTCGTGGCCGTGACCGGCCGCGCGTCCTCGGAGTTCGAGCGTTCGATGGCAAGGGCGTCGAGGCGTTCTTGATCGAGCGTGGAGGCATCCAGGATCTCTTCGCAGTTGAGCATCTCGTGGTGCTTGACGAGTTCATCGAGCACATCGGCGTGACCGAGACGCGCGAAGTGACGGCTCAGCGTGGTGCGCAACAGTGCCGGTGTCAGGTGGCGGTTGTCCTCCGGCCCGAAGGCCTGCGTGAGCAGGCGCCGACGCAACTGGGAACGGTCGCCGCCCGTCACGCTCAAGCCCCAGATGTCCTCGATGAAGACCTCTCCTATGCGCTCGAAGAGGTCGCAGGGCCGGATGCCCAGCATGTCAATGACGCGCAGCGCGAGTCCGGGTGCGTGTTCAAACCACTTCACACCCACGGTGATGAGCCCGCCGCGGATCATGTCCTCTTCCGTGAAGGTCTTGGATTCGTAGACGATGCGGAACTCGCCTTCGTGCTTGATGGCGAACTCATCGCGCCGTTTCCAGTAGCCCGTGGCAGGGAGCACGCTGAACGGGAACACGCTGATGCTCTCCGGGCGCGTCATCACGGTGTAATCAATGCTGTTCCGGAAGCCGTTGATGTTGTCGCCAGGCAGGCCGAGGATGAGCTGCTGGTTGTTCGAGTGCAGGCCGTACTTCTGCAACAACGGAATCTTCGAGTCGAGAAACTTCCTGTCCCACTTGCGATTGATGTACTCGTAGGCGTCGTCGTTGGTGGTCTGGATGCCCGTCTCGATGTAAACGCCTGCTTCCTTCATCAGGCGGCAGAGTTCCTCGTCGAGATAGTCGAGGTTCGGGAAGAAGGTGACGTTCTGGCTGGCATCCTTGTGCGCGAGAATGAAGCGCAGGAGATCCTTGGCCGTGGATTTCTTGTAGCCGAACATCGAATCGAAGAACCAGATCTTCTTGATGTTGCGGTGCGCAAGAATGCGTCCGAGGTCCTTCAGCGTGCGTTCCATGCTGAAAGCGCGGCGTGTCGTGCCGCCCCAGTAGCAGTAGGCGCACCCCATGTAGCAGCCGCGGAATGTCTCGATCGCGAACACCGTAGTGCGCTCGATGACGTCCTGTACTTCCGGGAGATCAAGCACCGAGGGGATGTCGTCCAGGTTGTCGAGATAGGCGACCTTGCCGGTGGTCTTGACGCCGGCCGCCTCGCGATAGGAGATGCCGGGGATGTCCGCGAGAGCGGGAGTGCCGTGAACCCGGTTCTTCAGCACCAGTGAGAACGTGCGTTCGCCTTCGTCGCGGACGATGAGGTCCGGCGCGGTGTGGCGCCCCAAGAGGTCGCGCGAGTAGTCCTCGTCAGAGACGTCCGGTCCGCCCCAGATGATGAATGTGTCCGGGCAGGCGATGCGCACACGTCGCGCGGCTTCGTACATGCGATAGCGCGACCAGATGTACATGCTGAAGCCCACCACGTCCGGCTTGAACTCTTGCGCCACGGTGAGGATGGCACCGATTGTGGTCTCGGGGTTTTCGTGCGGCGAGCCGCCCACGAAACGGATGTCCACCGCACCCTGCAATTCCGGTTGCGCAAGCGCATAGGACTTGAGGTTGAGGAGCGCCAGCGAAACCGGCGCGAAGTCACAGTGGCAGAGGAGCACCTTCATGGTCTGTTGATCAGCGGAGCCATCGGCATTCAGTCACTCAAGGATACACTGCGCTCGTGAAATCGAGAAACACCTTTCCCGGGACAGGTTTGCAGAGTCACAACACTCGGATTGTGGCACGCCCTTGGCCATGAGCGGGGATTTTACGGGTGTGGTCGGAATCCTTGAAGAGGGCGGGCGGATGCTGCATGTCGCCAACGAACGCCAACTCGAGGGTGCCCCGCGCATTTGCTGGGACCTTCCCGGCGGCGGCGTCGAGGTCGGCGAGAGCCTGCATGAAGCACTGCGGCGCGAGTTCATGGAGGAGGCAGGATTGGACATCGAGCCCGGGCCGCTCGCCTTCGTCATCGAGCGCTTCGGAATGCGGACTGCAACTCTCTCAGAACGTTCACGTTTCTTCGTTTTTGTCGTGAAACGCAGCGCGCGCGCGTTGACAGTTGCACCACTGCCGCGCGATCCCGAGATCCTCGACTGCACATGGTTCACGCCAGAGGAGATGCAGACGCGCTGCCCCGAGGTCTACCAGCGCGTGATTCTCGACTGGCTCGCATCCGGCCGCAGGCGCGAGTACTTCGTGCTGCGTCATGTCACGCCCTTTGCAATGCCAGATGAAGTGGGGGGCGATCCTCATTTCTTGCGACATCCGATGTGAGCGGTTCCTCTGGAGGTGCGGAGGACTCGACATGGGTGCACCGCAGCGTTTGGGAGGGTTGGCTGGAATTCGGCATGACGGTTGGGGCGAGGGCGCGCTGAACGAGGCTCCCGGCATCTGGAGCCGGGCCATCGCGGTCTTCGAGCGCGACTTGAACGAGAGCGGGTACTCCGCGTTCACGATTCGTGACTACAAGAATGATGTGTGGCGCCTCGCGACCCTCGTGCACGCCCGCCCCGAGACCATCACGGAGGAGCATGTGGCGCACGCGCGGCGGATGGATGTGCAGCAGGGCGTGGCGCTGCGAACACGGCGTCGCAGGGCCTCCGCATGGTCGCTCTTCCGTCGGCGCTGCTTCGGATCGGTGGAGGATTCGGCATTGCTCAGGAAGATTGCGGACCCTGCGCTCGGGCTCTCAGTGGATGATCGTCTGCTGCTGGCGCTGGTGGCACTCGCGGGTTTGCGCCCTGTCGAAATCGCGGCCCTGCAAGGACGCGATGTGAATCTCCGCGATGGTGTATTGCGAGCGCGCCGGGGGTGGCGGCGCATTCCCATGCATCCCGTGCTGGTGGAGGCCTTGCGTGCCTGCATGGCGGTGCGCCCGTTCCAGAGTTTCCGGCCACTGCTGGCCGGTCCGGCGGGACACGCTCTCGGTGAGCGCACGCTGCACGGTCGCTTCCGGCGCATCGCGAAGGCCATGGCGGAGCCCGGCCTGAAGCCTGCTGATCTTCGGCGCGGAGCGGCGCGTCGGCTGCGTGCCGCAGGTACTCCCGGCACCCTGGTGCGCGCCTTCCTCGGACTCGAACGCGAGCAGCCGCTCGCACCGCGGAAGGGGGCCTTCCTCGAACTCGGCTGCATGCGCGAGCGCATCTTGCAACTCCTTTGAGGAGACGGGTGCGTTCAGCGTGCGGCGAGCTCAACCGCGCGGCGATGGAGAGCGAGGGCGAGTGAACCCGCGGCATCCATGTTGCGGCCGACAGTCACGAACCCGTGTCCGCGGCGGATGATGGCGGCGGCGGATCCGAGCTCTTCGGCGGTCTCGGCCGCATCCGCGAGGGTGCCGAAAGCACGGCTCTCACGCGTGAGTTTGAGCGGGAACTCTTGCGCGAGTGCATCGGCCCACTGCAGCATGAGACCGTCGTGGCCGTGGAAGACGGCCTCGGCATCGGTGCGCAGTGCATAGATCCGTTCGTGAAGGAACGCGTCACTTGAAGGCGTGCCGGCTCCGAGCACATGCAGGCGGAATTCCTGCCTGTCGGCGCGGACGACCTCCACGAAATCCGTCCACGCGATGGCGGACTTGAGACGGCTGCGCGTGGGCGTGATCACGAATCCGGCCGGTGTGCGGAACGAGAGGTTGCCTGCTGATGCGCCGCCTTCGACAGGCGCAAGACCTTCGGCATCGAAGCTGCCGCACCAGCGGGCCAGCAAGGCCATCTCTTGTGGCCGCGCTGCCGGGACGTGGTCCCGGTGTTGCACCTGGAAGCGGTGGCGGATTCCGCACTCGGCGTTGTCATGGGTCATGCTCACCGCGTGAACTCTGCTCCTTCACGTCCCGCCACGAGGGCGTCCACCACGGCCGGATCAGCCAGCGTCGTGATGTCGCCGAGATTCTCGAGATCGCGGGCTGCGATCTTTCTGAGGATGCGACGCATGATCTTCCCGCTGCGCGTCTTCGGCAAGCCGGGCACCAGTTGCAGTGCGTCAGGGGCCGCAAACGCGCCGATTTCCCGGCGCACCGTCAACACGAGTTCGCGGCGCAGTTCTTCGCTGGCGGTTGAGCCGACTTTGAGGATCACGAAAGCGTAGATGCCCTGACCCTTCAAGGCATGGGGCATGCCCACCACGGCGGATTCCGCCACGGCGGGATGTGTCACGAGTGCGGATTCAACTTCGGCCGTGCCGAGCCGATGCCCCGAGACATTGAGCACGTCATCCACGCGGCCGGTGATCCACCAGTAACCGTCCTTGTCGCGGAACGCGCCATCACCGGTGAAATACATCCCGGGAAAGCGCGCGAAGTAGGTGCTGCGGAAACGTTCGTGATCGCCCCAGACCGAACGCATCATGCCCGGCCATGGCCGGAGCATGACGAGGTTGCCGCTCACGCCGTTGCCTTCGAGGATCTTGCCGTCGTCATCGACGAGTGCAGGTTCGACGCCGGGGAGCGGAAGCGTGGCACTGCCGGGCTTCTGGGCTACGGCTCCCGGCAGTGGTGCAATGAGGATGCCGCCGGTCTCCGTCTGCCACCACGTATCCACGATGGGGCAGCGTCCGCCGCCAACCACGCGGTGGTACCAGAGCCATGTCTCCGGGTTGATGGGTTCACCCACGGTGCCGAGCAGCCGCAGCGAAGCGCGACTCCGCTTCAGAACAGGTCCATCGCCATGCTGCGCGATGCCGCGAATGGCAGTGGGTGCGGTGTAGAAGATCGTCACCTTGTGCCGGTCCACCACGTCCCAGAAGCGCCCGGCATCCGGGAAAGTGGGCACGCCTTCGAACATGAGTGTGGTGGCGCCGTTGGCGAGGGGCCCATACACGATGTAAGTGTGACCCGTCACCCAGCACACATCCGCGGTGCACCATTAGATGTCGTCGGCTTTCCAGTCGAAGACCATGCGGTGCGTCCACGCGGCCCAGAGCAGATAGCCCGCAGTCGTGTGGAGCACGCCCTTCGGTTTGCCCGTCGAACCCGAGGTGTACAGGATGAAGAGCGGGTCCTCGGCGCCCATGGCTTCTGGTGTGCAGGCGCTCGACGCGCCACTCACCAGTTCGTGCCACCAATGATCGCGTCCGTTGACGAACGGCACCGTCGCTCCCGTGCGGCGCACCACGAGCACGTGCTCGATGCTCGGTGTGCGGGCCAGTGCGACGTCCGCGATCTGCTTCAGGGGCACGACCTTGCCGCCGCGCAGGCCTTGATCTGCGGTGATCAGCACCTTGCAGGCGCTGTCATTGATGCGGTCCGTGAGCGACTCGGCCGAGAACCCACCGAACACCACGGAGTGCACGGCCCCGATGCGCGTGCAGGCAAGCATGGCAACCGCCGCCTCGGGGACCATCGGCATGTAGAGGCAGACACGATCGCCGCGTCCGACTCCGAGACCTTTGAGCGCATTGGCAGCGCGGCACACTTCGGCGAGCAGTTCCGCGTAACTGATGCGGCGCTGTTCGCGTGGATCGTCGCCTTCCCAGATGATCGCCGTGCGCTCACCGAGGCCGTTCGCGACATGACGATCGAGGCAGTTCGCGCTGACGTTGAGAAGTCCGTCCTCGAACCAACGGATGCGCGGCGTCGTGAAATCCCACTCCGCGCTGCGCGTGGGGGAGCGCAACCACTGGAGTGAGGCGGACTCCGCCAGCCAGAACGCGGCGGGATCTGCCTGTTCGCGAGCGGCGAGCAGGTCGCGCGCTGCGCGTCCATCGACGTGCGCCAGCGCGCGGAACGTATCGGTCGCTTCGATCAACTCACCGTGGTCGTGGCTGGGCTGGCCTTCGTGCATGTGCTCTTCCCCGCAGGCGGTGCGGAGCTTACTCGCGGCGCGGGGGTGGCGGGCGAATCGAGGATCCGGGCTCAATTCCAGCAAAGCTGCAAGCCGATACAGGAAATCAGTCGTGTCACGCCGGGCGGGGGTCTGGCGACGGGACTCCCTGTCGATGCGGCACTTACGTCAAAACACCTTGCATCTGTCCGCGCGCGATGCACTCCCGCACACAGGACAGCTGGAAAACCCGCAAAACTCCGTGGCTTCTCGCAGGCGCCGGCTGTATGCTGGGGGCGTCTTCTTCAGCGGAACACCTGTTCCGGTGCCGGAGAACGATCGCTTGTTCACCAAATGGGGGTGGGCCTGCGATGTGTCGCACTCGTTCACACCAGGTTCCAACATGAGTGATTTGTCTTGGACGCAGGGCCAGGGACGGAATCCGTCCCTTCATGGCCAGGCTGATCGGGATGGCACTGGCAGTGCCTCCCATGATCGCCGTGCGTCCACGCCGGAACCGGTGCGCGTGCTCCTCATCGACGACACGGGTGTGCCTGTGGCTGGGGCGCGTGTCACTCTTGAAGCGCGGCAAGTTCTGAGCGACGACTCCATGCGTCTGCAACTTGTGCGCGGACTTCTCGAGCCTCTTGCCGAGCAGAGCAGTGCCACGGGCGAAACAGTGTTCCATGACCTTTCGCCGGTGACCTATCGCGTCTCCGTGCAGCGCGAAGGTTATGTGGGACGTGCGAGTATCGAGGCTCGCCCTGGCGACGACCTCGTGATCGCGCTTCGCCGCGGACGCAGCTATTGCGGCACTGTGCTCGATGCAACCACCAAGGCCCCCGTCGCGGGCGCGGTCGTGCGCGTGGCCGGTGTGGATTGGAACAGGCGCGAACTCACGCGCTCCGTGGGCGAGACGGATGCGTTCGGGCGCTTCGAGGTCAGTGGCATCGGCGAGCACTCGCTGGACGTGACCATCCAGGCGCCGTGGTATCCGGAGTTCCGGCGCGAGTTTCCGCGCGATACGGACCAGACCGTCTTCCGCATGCAAGCGGCACCGCGTGCTGTCTTCGGCCGCCTCGTGGATTCCGTGAGTGGCGAGCCCGTGTCGGGTGCCATTGTGCGCACAACCAGTGGCAGCACGGAGAGTGCGGAGGATGGGCGTTTCCTGCTCACGGGAGTCGGGCTCGATGGCGAGACGCGCTATCTCGATGATGGCAACGCTCTCATCACGGTCGAAGCCGTCCATTCTGCATATGCAACGCGCACGGGTGATGTCTCCGTGCCGGTGGACGTGCCCGTCGGTGAATCGCGCACCGTGAATGTGAAGACCGTGCCCATGACGCCGCGGGAGACCTGCACCGGCCGCGTGGATTCTGCAACGGGTGCACCTGTTGCGGATGCTCTCGTACTGCTCGCGGTGGCCGGCTCCAATCTCTCGCAGGCTTCCGTACTGCGGGCGACCCTGCGCACGCGCACGCGCGCTGACGGTTCCTTCGTGCTGCCCGCAGTGCCGCAAGACCACGGTGCCCTGCATCTGGTCGTGCTGGCCGAGGGACATGCCCCGTGTGTGCTCGATTTCGATGCCACCCGGGCGCGCCAACTCGAGTTCCGCCTCGATGCCGGGCTTGACCTCGATCTTGAAGCGGCGGCTTGTGCCACGGGCAATCGCCACGTGGTGCTTGAGGAATGTGCTCATTCACCTGCAGGCCCGAGGACGACCCTGCGTCGCCGCAATGCCATGGCTGATGCCGCCGGACGGATCTCGTTCCGTAGTGTGCGTGCTGGTCCGGTGCGCGTGATCCTGCCCGGTGGGGGCATCATGGAACTCGATGTCTCGGCACGCGGCGCCGCCGCCGTGACCGTCGCCACGCGCGTCAGCGGCTAGAGTTCGCTGCGCGCGGCGTTGCGCGTGCTCTTGCGCGCCGCCCTGCCCACTGGAGTTGACCGCGATGCGCTCATGGAGCCTCGTTCCCGGCGTGCTCTTGATTCTCGTGTCGCTGCTCGGTGCTCAAGCGCAGCCGGATGAGGCCATTGCACTGGAGTCCGCTCTGCGGGCGCGCCTCGCGGAGCCCATGCGCCACTTCGACCTCGACCTCGCGATGTTGGGGGAGGATTTCTTCGGAGCCGAGCCGCAGCCGCAGCATTTCTCGGCCGACGGCGCACGGCTGTGGTTCCGCTGGAAGCGCTGGAACGAGAAGCAGACGGGCTGGTTCGAGTGCAATGTGGCGGATGGATCACTGCGGCGTCTGGCAGCCGAGGAAGAACCGGAGCCGGCGGTCCATTGGTCGCCGGATCATGCGACCCGTGTGTGCGTGAAGGATGGCTGGGTCGAACTCACACACGCCGGCGTGCACCGTCAGGTGTTCCGTGCAGCGGAGTCAGTGTCAGGGCTCGTCACCGCCGTCGCTGGCGATGCGGTTCTCTTCCGCATGGGGGCAGGACTCTGGCGCGCCGGCAGCGGCGGCGTTGAGCAAGTTCTCGTGCTGGGTGATGGCCCGCGAAAAGTCGCAGAAGAGGGTGCTGAGAAGGAATCCAGCGCACTCCCGCGCACGCTGGCGGAGTGGCACCAGCGTCATGAACGTGCGCTCTTCCGCGTGCTGCACGAACGTTGGCAGCGAGAGGAGGAAGAGAAGAGGGAACGCGCAGCGCGTGCGGCGAAGCCGACGGGGATCTTCCGCTATGAAGCGCCTGCAGGTTGGAAGCTCGAACGCATCGTGGCCTCCCCAACCGGCACGCACGCGCTGGCGCTGCTTCACAAGGCGCCTGTCGCGGCCCGCAGGACGGAGATGCCCGATTATCTGGGTGCGGACGGCTACACCTCCATGCGCAGCGTGCGTCCGAAGGTCGGTGAGGAAGAGGGAGAACGCGCGGCGGAGCTCGTCGACATCCTTCAGCGCACGATCAGGCCCGTGAAGCTGCCGGAGGGTGCCTGGGCGGCGGATGATGCATCCTTCTCTCCTTCAGGTCGGACGTTGTGGCTTTCACTGTCGACCCGGGATGACTCGACGGCCATGCTCGCTGCAGTGGATCCGGCTGATGCGCGCCTCGAAGTGATTCACGAGGTGAAAGACAGTGCGTGGGTGCTCACGCGGCATCTGCTGCCGCGCTGGATTCGCGAGGACTGTGGCATCTTCGTCAGCGAACAATCCGGCTGGATGCACTTGTGGCGTGTGGAAGCCGACGGGCGCGGTGCACGTGCGCTGACCACGGGACGCTTCGAGGTCGCGCAATGGGAACCGGACCCCGATGGCAGGACTCTGTGGTGTGTCGCGACACCGCGCACTCCGCACGAACGCGATCTGGTGCGCGTGGATGCGGATACGGGCGAGATGACGCTTGCCAGTGCCGGAGGCGGCGGGCGGAGAATCCTCCGCGCGCCTGCGGGCACGTGCCTCGCGGAAGTGTTCTCGAAGCCGGATCAGCCATGGGAGCTCCGCCTGCTGGATACAGCGACGGGAGCACGGCGCACGGTGACCGATTCGCCAGCGCCGGCATTCAAAGGCTTCACGTGGCAGCGCCCGGAGATTGTGCGCGTGCGCGCTTCTGATGGCGTGGATGTGCCCGCGCGCATCTTCCGCCCGGTTTCCGCAGGGGAAGAGCTGCGTCCCGCGGTGATCTTCTGCCATGGCGCGGGGTACCTGCAAAACGTGCACGATTGGTGGAGTCGCTACGAGAGGGAATTCGCGTTCCATCATCTGCTCTGTGAACTCGGGTTCGTGGTGCTCGACCTCGACTACCGCGGCAGTTCCGGCTACGGCCGCGATTGGCGCACGGCCATTCACGGACACATGGGTGGCCGCGACCTTCAGGACTTCGCCGATGCGGCGCGCTGGCTTGTGACGAATGAGCGCGTGGAGGCCACGCGCATCGGCATCTACGGCGGGAGTTACGGCGGTTTCATCACGCTCATGGCGCTCTTCCGTGAACCCGCGCTGTTCGCTGCAGGTGCGGCACTGCGCCCGGTCACGGACTGGGCGCACTACAACCACGGCTACACCGCGAACATTCTCGATACGCCATTGGAGAATCCATCGGCATTCGAGCGTTCGAGCCCCATTCACCATGCGGCGGGTCTGCAAGGGCGGCTGCTCATCTGCCACGGCATCGTCGACGACAACGTGCATGTGCAGGACACCATCCGCTTGCAGCAGCGGCTCATCGAGTTGCGCAAGGAGAACTGGGAAGTGGCGCTCTATCCCGTGGAGAGCCACGGTTTTCGTGACGCTGCCAGTTGGTCCGACGAATACCGCCGGATCCTCAAGTTGTTCCGCGCGCTTTGATGCGGGACGGTACTACGACACGGTCATGCTGGAGACGCCGCGCGCGGCCGGCAGATACATGTGCTTCACGTAATCCGTCAACATGCGTTCAGCGCTGAAACGCCAGCCGAGTGTGAGCAGTGAGTGGCGGATGCGCGAGATCCAGTGCTGCGGCGCTCCGTCGGCAGCGCGGTCGAAGAAGAGGGGCACGACTTCACGCTCAATGGTGGAGAGCAGCGCCTCGTGATCACGTGCGTCTTGCATGGCGTGATCGGCGTGGGGCCCTGTGGCATTGATCGAGAAACCGTTCCTGCCATCGCAGGCTTCCAGCCACCAGCCGTCCGGGATCGAGCAATTCAGCGCGCCGTTGAGAGCGGCCTTCATGCCGCTCGTTCCGCAGGCTTCTTCCGGTCGGCGGGGGTTGTTCACCCACACATCGACACCCTGCACGAGCAGGCGTGCGACGTGCATGTCGTAGTCCTCGACGAAGACCACACGCCCTTCGAGCGCCGGGTCGCGACTGAGCTCCACCACATCGCGAATGAGCTCCTTGCCGCCGTGATCCTTCGGGTGGGCCTTGCCCGCGAAGATCATCTGCACCGGGCGCTCCGGGTTCGTGAGCAGGCGGAGCAGGCGCTCGCGGTCGCGTTGCAGCAGCGTTGCGCGCTTGTAGGTGGCGAAGCGCCGTGCGAATCCGAGGGTCAGCGCGTGGGGGTCGAGGAGCCGCGCGGCGCGGGCTTCCGTCGCGGCAGCATCAGCCCCGCGCCTGAGTTCCTGGGCAATGAAGCGCCGGCGCACGAACCCGATGAGGTGCGATTTCAGAACGCAGTGCACTTCCCAGAGCGCGCCGCTGGAAATACTGCCGAGAGTTTCCTCGAGGGCATGACCGGAGCCGTCTCGTGCAGAGCCCGCGGGCAGACGGTGTTCGGCCAATTGGAGCACTTCGCGCGCAATCCATGAGCGCACGTGCACACCGTTGGTGATGTGTCCGATGGGAACTTCCGCCGCACGCCGTCCCGGCCAGAGCATCTGCCACATCTCGCGCGAGACTTCGCCGTGCAGGGCGGAGACGCCGTTGGCGCGGGCCGACAGCTTCAGCGCCAGCACCGTCATGCAGAAAGTCTCGTTGTCGTCGGACTCGTCCACGCGTCCGAGTCCGAGGAAGCGTTCGCGACTGATGCCGAGGGCGGCCCGCATCGGTTCGAAGTGCTCCATGAGCAGTTCTGCCGGGAAGCGGTCATGTCCTGCGGGCACCGGCGTGTGCGTCGTGAACACAGCCTTGGCCGCGACGCGGTCGCGGGCCTCTTCAAACGTCAGTCCGTTGTCGGTGAGTTCCTGGCGGATGGCCTCAAGCAGCGCAAAGGCGCTGTGGCCCTCGTTGAGGTGCAGGACGCCGGGGCGGATGCCTGCCGCAGCAAGTGCGCGCAGCCCGCCCACGCCGAGGACCAGCTCCTGGCGGATGCGGCTGGATTGATCACCCCAATAGAGCCGGTGCGTGATTTCACGCCAGACTTCAGGATTGCCGGGGATGTCCGTGTCGAGGAGCAGGATGGAGTTCCGTCCGACGCGCACGCGCCAGACGGCGGCATGCACCGGATGCGCTCCGGCCTGCACCGTGATGTGCAGCGGTGCGCCGCTCGCGTCGCGCAGCATTTCGAGCGGAAGTTCGGCCGGGTTCAAGGGCGCGAACTCCTCGTGCTGCCAGCCCGAGGCATCCAGACGCTGGATGAAGTAGCCCTGACGGTAGAGCAGTCCCACGCCGACCACCGGCACGCCGAGGTCGGAACTCGCCTTCATGTGATCACCGGCGAGCACACCGAGCCCACCCGAGTAGATGGGCAGCGATTCGTGCAGTCCGAATTCCGCGGAGAAGTAGGCCACGGGCCGCACGTTGAGCACGCCTGCGTGCGTTGCACCCCAGGTGTCCTCTCCGCCGAGGTCCTGCTCCATCTGGCGTGCGGCGCGGAGAATGCGTGTTTCCAGAGCGAAGGTGCGCGAGCGATCCGAGAGTGTCGCATCGTCCATGTGCGCAAGGAACGCGAGCGGCTTGTGACGCACGTCCTTCCACAGCGTGGGATCGAGTTCACGGAAGAGCTCAGCCACCTCGGGATGCCAGGTCCACCAGAGGTTGCGCGCGAGAAACTCGAGTCGGGAGCGGAGGATGGCGGGCGTCATGCGGTTTCCGATCTAACAGATCCCCCATCGGCTGGAAACGCTCCCGGAGGAAAGCGTTCCGGATTCGTTGCGTGCGGGCGCCGCTTTGACGGCACCTTGCGGTGCTGAGCGCTTCTGGCACGCTCAAGGCGCGTGCTCTCCGGCCTGCCACTTTTTCTCGCGCATCCGCGCATCCTCTTGTACGACCTCGGCGCGAATCGGCGTCGGCCCGACCTTGCTGCGTTGCGGGTCGAACGCGACCCGGAGCGGTTCCTCTGGCGCGTTCTGCCGCACGCGGCACGGAGTTTCGCACTCTCGATTCTCTGTCTTTCGCGCGCTCACGCACGAGCGGCGGCACTCGCCTATCTGCAGTGCCGCATGTTGGACACGGTGGAGGATCTCGCGCTCGATCCGGGTGAGAGGCGCACGGCACTTGAGGGGATGGCTGTACGCCTGCGCCATGGCGCTCCTTTGAGGCCACCTCTGCAATGGAAGAGGCAGGATGCGCGTGATGATGTGCACCTTCTGCTTCTGGAGCGCGCAACTGACGTGGATCAACTCACGCTTGCGCTCCCGGAGCGCGCGCGCGCGCTCCTCCTTGCCCTGGTGGAAGAGATGGCCTTGGGCATGTTGCGCTGCGATGCCACGCGCTCCGTCGCCGGGGCATTCCCTGACGACCGTGCGCTCGTCGACTACTGCGACGTGGTGATCGGATCACCCTTGCGCTTCTGCATGGAGTTGTTTCTCGGAGGTCGCCGTGATGCAACCCGGCGCACGCTGGAAGCCCGCGTGCACATCGCCGAGGCCAGCGCCTTCCTGCAACTCGCGAACATCAGTCGCGATCTCGAGAAGGACTTTGCCCGTGGCGTGGTGCACGTGCCGGAACTGGAGCCGTTTCTGCTGCATCGCAAGGCACACGGCCTCACCGAGGCTGTTCGAGCTGCGCGGGCGAGGCTTTCCCGCCTCGCCCTCGGATTCACGCCGGGCTTCGACGCGGCCGTGGCCGCCGTTGCGCCCGGGACCTTCTCTCCAGCGGCCCTCGCGGCGCGCGTCATGCGTCGCACGACGCTGCGTCATCATCAGCGCATGCTCCGGCGCGCGCTCTCTCCGCGCTGAGCCTTGAGAAAGCGGTTCGCGGTCGCGTGACGGTCTGGCGCATGCGTACGCGAACACCGGCGCACTGCGGACGGAGCCTGCGTTGATCAGCCGGGCAGGTTGAGTTGCAGGCGTGCGGCTTCAGAAATCATGGACATGGTCCAGGCGGGTTCCCACACCAGTTCCACCTGAGCCTTCGTCACGCCGTGCACGCTGGCGACCTTGCGCTCCACTTCGCCGGGAAGTGAGCCGGCAACGGGGCATGCAGGAGAAGTAAGGGTCATGCGCACATAGGCCTCGCCGGCGGTGTCTGCGCGCACCTCATAGATCATCCCGAGCTCCTGGATGTTCACCGGGATCTCGGGGTCGTAGACGGTCTTCAGGACCATGTTCACACGCTCGTGCAGTTGAGCGTCCACGGGGCCGAGTGCAATCGGGACAAGCGGCTCCTTCGGTGCGGGGGGCGCAGGCGGCGTCCACTTCGATGGACTCATGGCTTCCCACTGCATGGGTGGCGGCGTGGTGCCGCGGAAGCCACCCCCGGTGAAGCGGCTATCTGGTTGCGCTGGCAGGTCCGTCGGAAGCGGTTCGTGGGTGGAGCCCGCACTCTCCGCCTTGGGCGCATCTGCGGCGCCGTGAACATGGGGATGCGAGTGATCGTGAGGATGCGTTTCGTTCATGGTTTCACTCCGTCGTCACAGGTGCGCTCGTGGAGTCGAGCGCCGCCAGCAGGGTGTGCCAAGGCAGGGTTGCGCACTTCACGCGCATGGGGAAGGCCGAGACTCCGCTGAACACGGCGAGTTTGCCGAGGTCCTTGCTGCCGTCCGATTTCCCCGTGGCGAGCTCGTGCACGTCCTGAAAGACGCGTTCGATGGCGGGGCGAGCAAGCCCCTTCACTCCATCGGTCATGAGACTCGCGCTGGCCGTGCAGATGGCGCAGCCGGCGCCGTCAAATTGGATCTCGCGCACACGCTCGCCATCCATGCGCAGGTAGACCGTGACGCGGTCCCCGCAGAGCGGGTTATGCCCCTTGGCGCTGCGGTCGCAAGGTGCGAGGGCGCCGAAGTTCCTCGGTTGCCGTGCGTGGCCGAGGATCATCTCCTGGTAGAGGTCGTCGAGATCGTTCATGCGCCGAAGAGCCTCTTGGTTTCGCGGACTGCGGCAGCGAGTGCCGCCACATCTTCGAGGGTGTTGAAGACCGAGAAACTGGCGCGTGCAGTGGCGGGCACTCCGAGTCGGTCCATGACCGGCTGTGCGCAGTGGTGGCCCGCGCGAATGGCGACACCCATGCGGTCGAGCACGGTGCCGAGATCGTGGGGATGCACTCCATCCAGCGTGAATGAAAGGACGCCGCTCCGGTGCGCCGGTGTGCCGATGAGGCGCACGCCTTGGATGGCGCCGAGGGCCTCTTCCGCCGCTGCGAGAAGTGTGTGCTCGTGCGCGGCGACGGCATCCCAGCCGAGCGCACTCAACCAGTCCAGCGCCGTGGCGAGGGCGACGGTGGCGGGATAGTCAGGTGTGCCCGCTTCGAACTTGTGAGGCACGTGGTTCCAGGTGCTCTCTTCGAAGGTGACCGACGCGATCATGTCGCCACCGCCCTGCCACGGCGGCAGGGATTCGAGCAGCGCACGTTTGCCGTGCAGGACACCACTGCCATTCGGCCCGTAGACCTTGTGGCCGGAAAACACGAGGAAATCCGCGTCGAGGCTGCGCACATTCAACGCGAAGTGCGGCACGGCCTGACAGGCATCGACAAGCGTGGTGATGCCGCGCGCGCGCGCGAGGGCGGTCATCTCAACGACAGGGTTCACAGTGCCGAGCGCGTTGCTCACCCACGTGAACGCTGCGAGCCGCGTGCGCGGCGTGAGCAGGGATTCGAAGGCACCAGCGACGAGATCACCAGCGTCCGTGATGGGGACGACTTTCAGCACGGCGCCGCGCTCGCGGCAGATCATCTGCCACGGAACAATGTTCGAATGGTGTTCGAGGGCCGTGATCAAGACTTCGTCACCGGCGGCGAGGCGCGTGCGTCCGAAGGTCTGGGCCACGAGGTTGATGGCCTCCGTGGCCCCGCGCGTAAAGACGATTTCCGCCGGATCACTGGCGCCGATGTGCCGTGCGATCTTCGCGCGCGCACCTTCGTAGTGCTCGGTGGCTTCTTCGGAGAGCTTGTGCACTCCGCGATGCACGTTCGCGTTCCACCTTTCGTAGCACTCGACGAGCTTCGCGATCACAGGCGCGGGCTTCTGGCTCGTGGCCGCGTTGTCGAGATAGATCAGCGGACGCTTGTGCACCTCGCGCGCGAGAATGGGGAACTCCGCACGCAGCTCCGCACTGCCCGGGATGAGTCGGCGCGTGCTCATGCGGGCACCCCTGTCTCGTCCGGCCGTGCGATGCGTCCATCCACGCGCGCGTGCAGGTGACGCCGGACGCTTTCAAGGGGGAAGCGGTCGATGATCTCGTCGGCGAAAGCGCGGGTGAGGAGCCGCCGGGCTTCCGGCAGATCGATGCCACGCGAGCGGAGATAGAAGAGTGCTTCGGGGTCGAGTTGGCCGTAGGTCGCGCCGTGAGCGCAACGCACATCATCCGCGTGAATGACCAGCTCCGGGCGCGTGTTCATGGCGGCGTCGGGGGAGAGGATCAGGCTTCTGCAGGATTGCTCGGCATGAGTGCCATCGGCTCCGGGGGAAACTTCCACGCGGCCACTGAAGGCGCCGCGACTCGAGCCATCAAGCACGGCCTTCAATGCCTGACGACTCTTGGTGTCCCGCGCGTCGTGGTGAATGCGCGCCGTCAGATCGTGAGCCTGTTCATGACCGCCGATGAGCAGCGCATCGAGCTGGAATTCCGCGTGGCGGTCCGCGAGATGCGCATGTACTTCCGTGCGGGCGAAGCGGCCTCCGAGACTCGCCGCATGCACGTGGCAGTGTGCGCCCGACGCAAGGCTCGCGTGCAATGCGAGAGTGTGCGTCGTGGCGGATGATTCCTCCTGCAACAGGATCAGGTTCAGCACGGCATCGCGCCCCAGCGTCACTTCCACGGCCGGGTTCACGAACACCTGCCCCGAGCCTTGGAACGAGAGGATGAGAGTCGCTGCAGCACCCTCTTCCAGCACGACCAGCGCGCGCGGATGGATGGCGCGGGGCTTGTCATCTCCCGCCGCAAGGAAGGCGCCGTGGAAAGGCGCCTCGGGGCGCTGCGTGCCGGCGCAATGCAGGAACAATCCGTCGCGGTGCAAGGCGGTGTTGAGTGCCGCCAGCGGATGGAGTTCCGCCGCGAGGCTCTTGCCGAGATGACGTGTCACCAGTTCGCCGTGCAACGCAGCCGCAGCCGCGAGAGGCTGAAACGTGATGCCCGCGGCGTGCGTCGCGGGCTCGCTGACCGCCGGGGCGTAGGCCCCGTTCACGAACACCATGCGACCGGGTGCAAAGCCGCCGAGCAGGTACTCGAGCAGTGCTCGTTCACGCGAGCCCGCGAGGCCGACTGCGTGGGCCACCTCATGCGGTGTTTGCGTGAGCACTTCGAGATCGGCATAGCGCCACTCATCCTCCCCGGAAGTGGGGACGCCACGTTCGAGGAAGGCTGCATGCGCGCGTTCGCGCAGCGCGCTCAGCGCGGGAATGCCGCCGCCGTAGAGCGCCGGAATCAGCGCTCGTTGCGCGGCGAAACCTGCCGTGGCACTGGCGTTCACGCCGGGGTGCTCCCGCCGGCTTCGATCCAGCCGTAGCCGTGACGTTCGAGTTCAAGCGCGAGGTCGCGCCCGCCGCTGCGGACGATGCGTCCGTGCGCCAGAACGTGAATGAAGTCCGGCACGATGTGATCCAGCAGGCGCTGGTAGTGCGTGACGAGGATCACGCTGCGTTCGGGAGAGCGCAGAGCATTCACGCCCGCTGCCACCACCTTGAGCGCGTCGATGTCGAGCCCTGAATCCGTCTCGTCGAGGATGGCGAGTTTCGGTTCGAGGATGGCCATCTGCAGGATCTCGTTCCTCTTTTTCTCGCCGCCGCTGAAGCCTTCGTTCACCGAACGGTTCAGGAACTTGGGGTCCATCTCCATCATGCGCGCGCGTGCCTTCAGGAGTTCCAGGAACTCCATGGCATCCAGTGCAGGCTTGTTGTTGGCCTTGCGGATGGAATTGAGGGCGGTGCGGAGGAAGTACGCGTTGGTGATGCCGGGGATTTCGACGGGATACTGGAAGCCGAGAAAGAGCCCGCGTGCAGCGCGCTCTTCCGGTGCGAGCGCGAGCAGATCGCTGCCGTCGAAGGTGACGCTGCCCGCCGTGACGGCGAAGCGCTCGCGGCCGGCGAGCACGCCTGCCAGCGTGCTTTTTCCGGAACCGTTCGGTCCCATGATGGCGTGCACTTCGCCCTGTTGCACCGTGAGCGAGATGCCGCGCAGAATGCCCGCGCCATCGACGACGCGCGCATGAAGATCCCGGACGGCCAGAAGTGGTTCAGACGTTGTTGTCATCCGACGCTGCCTTCGAGTGAGACCTGCAGGAGTTTTTGCGCCTCTACGGCGAACTCCATGGGCAGTTCCTTGAATACGGATTTGCAGAACCCGTTCACGATGAGGCCGACGGCCTCGTCCGCGGGGATGCCGCGTTGGCGGCAGTAGAAGAGTTGGTCCTCGCTGATGCGCGAGGTGGTGGCCTCATGCTCAACCACCGCAGTGGGGTTGGCGACCTCGATGACCGGGAAGGTGTGTGCTCCTGAGGTCGGGCTCATGAGAAGCGAATCGCACTGGCTGTGATTGCGCGCGTTTTCCGCGTTGCGTCCGACCTTCACGAGTCCGCGGTAAGTGTTCTGACCGTGGCCCGCCGAGATGCCCTTGGAGACGATTGTGCTCTTCGTGTTGCGGCCGAGGTGCACCATCTTGGTGCCTGTATCCGCCTGCTGGCGGTTCGCGGCCACGGCCACGCTGTGAAACTCACCCGTGGATTCATCCCCCTTCAAGATCACCGAGGGATACTTCCACGTGATGGCGGAGCCGGTTTCCACCTGCGTCCACGAGATATGCGAGCGTGTGCCCGCGCAGAGTCCGCGCTTGGTCCCGAAGTTGTAGATGCCGCCGCGCCCGTTCGTGTCGCCGGGGTACCAGTTCTGCACC
>SXGT01829813.1_pt1 | contig 26935 bp, 20 predicted proteins | sample 3176221 | NCBI WGS metagenome assembly SXGT01 (sample SAMN11356862, study PRJNA531348) | freshwater metagenome | isolation source: freshwater sample F1-120 | place: China: Fuxian Lake, Yuxi | collected 2017-12-25
AGCGAAGACAAGTGCGGGCGGCGCTTGTCGTAGCCGAACTTGACCGGCAGCCAATGATTCTGGAACAGCTTGGTGAACTGGGATTCGCCGTATACCCTCGATCGATTCGTTCATGAGCCAGACCGTTCCCGCAGTGCTGAAGACCTACCAGGACTGCGAGCAGTTTCTTTACCAGCGAACGAATTTCGAGCGGACCACGCCCGAGGTCAAGAAAGCTCACGACCTCAAACTCGACCGGATGCGCCTGATCCTCGCGCAGCTGGGTGACCCGCATCTGGCGATTCCGATCCTCCACGTGGCGGGGACAAAGGGGAAAGGCTCGACCTGCCAGTTTGCAGCGTCGATCCTGCAGCAAACCGGCCAAAGGATCGGGCTGTTTACATCGCCGCACATCCACCGCTTTGAAGAGCGGATGACCGTCAATGGCGAGATGATGTCGCCTGAGGATATGATTGCTCTGCTGAATGAGTTCATCTCGCGAGTCTCCGCGAGCACGGAAGACCTGCTATCGTCTGCGACGTTTTTTGAAATCACGACGGCCTTGGCGTGGCTGCACTTCGTACGTCAAAAGGTCGACTATGCTGTCTTCGAAGTGGGTTTGGGCGGACGGCTGGATTGCACGAACCTCTGCCAGCCCGTCGTGACGGCGATTACGCGCATCGGGCGCGATCACGTCAAAGTCCTGGGCGAGGAGATCTCGCAGATTGCCTGGGAGAAAGCGGGGATCATCAAGCCGGGAGTTCCGGTGATCAATGCCGCGAATTCGGTGGAAGCCAGGGAAGTCGTTCATCAGGTTGCCATCGAGCGAGGCAGCCCTGAATGGGAACTGGGGAGTGATATTCGTATTGAAGTCGCGGAGTTCTGGACGGAAGCCAAGCCGATGGCGAAGTTCACGGTCAGAACTCCTTACCATCAATTCGACAATCTTGAACTGTCGGTCTGCGGTGCGCACCAAATTGATAACGCAGCGACGGCAGTCAGCATGATTTCGCAGCTGATGCACGCCGACTCGAGTGTGGTTCTGAGCAACGATCAGATTCGAGACGCGGTTGTTGACAGTCGTCTGCCGATGCGGATCGAGAAGGTCTCATTGAAGCCGATGATTATTCTTGATGTCGCGCATAATGGCCCTTCTGCAGAGGCTTTGGTGCGGACGCTGAAGGGGCTGTCGGTGAAGCGGAAGTATCTGCTGGTGGCCTGCAGCAAGGACAAAGAAATTGCGGAGATTCTGCAGCCGCTTGCGGGATACTTTGATGAAATGACCGTCACACGTTACCTGGAAAATCCACGAGCCGCTCAACCGTCGGATCTGGCAGAGATCTTGAAGAGTTTAGAAACGACAGCGATTGTTGCGGAAAACGATGTCCCGCAAGCCGCGTTAGAGGATCTGATTGCCAAGGCAGGGCCGGACGATCTGATTTGTATCTCTGGATCGTTTTTCTTAGCGGCCGAGATGCGGGGGTATCTGGCTCGAAGGCGAGCGGATCTTTCGTGAGTTGATTACTGCACGGTTTCTGGAATCAGATCCGGAGCCCAGATGACGGACGTTGGTTCGACGCCGGATTTACCGAGTAGCTGTTTGAAGTCCTCTTCGGCCTTGGCTTGCGCATTGACGTGGCGTGAGACGCGGGCGCGGACGCCGCTTTTATCGGCGGGCGTGTTTTTGACCAGCATGACAACGTCTTCCAGCGGCATGATCTTGGTCGTCTTCTCACTCGTCAGGACGGCGAATTGGTATTCGGCGATAGAGATCGTGAGAGGACGTGGGTAATCATCCGGCGAGGCGGTTGACGAGGATGAGGTAGTTGCGGATGTGGAGACAGGGGTCGGAGCAGGCGGGACTTTATCGACATTGAGAGGCAAATCGGATTTCGCCGATTCCTGGGCGGGCTGTTCTTTCGAATCGCCAGCACCGTTACCGCCACCAAGTCCCGGGCCTTTGAAGAGGCTGCCGAGGATGAACGTGAGTGCAAGAACTCCGAGGAGGGCTGGACCGGCTAGTCTTCTCATGATTCGAGCACTTTCAAGACTGTTGTCGTGTTGTTAAGGAAGCGTGGATTGTTCCTGGAAGCCGAGGTTGGCGTATTCGAAACGAGTCAGGGTGCCAGCATCGGCTCTCATTCGCTCCGTCACCATCGGGATTCCTTGTTCGACGGCTTGTCGCACGTCGGCACGGGCATCGCCGTAGCTATAAAGGATAATGACGAGCCCCTTGGGTTGCGAGATCGATTTGTATAAGGAGAAGACTTGTGTGGTGAACTCCTGAGGAGTCGAGGCTCGAAACTCGATCGTTCGACTGGGCGTCTTGAGGACAATCAGATTCTGTGATGTGACATGCATATCCCACAGGTCGGTCCGTTTGATGACCTCTTCGTATGTCAGCACGTGACGGATGATCTTGCCGGGAGAAGCCTGGGCGAGTTGCTGGGTCTGGTCTTTGGCGATCTTGGCCGTGATGTCATCAACGAAGCGGATGTTGTCAGCGGCGTCGGGAGCGTTCAATTTGTTGGATGTATCCTGGAACAGGGAACGCAGGTATCCTGCAATCAGTTGCTGCTGAGACTGGAGCTGTCCGACGCGGTTCTCTGCGGAGGATTTCTCAAGCTCGCTCTGGTTGGCCTGTGCCTTCGCGTCTTTGAGTGCGGCTTGAAGTTCTGCGAGGAGGAGTTCCAGTCGGCTGAGCTCTTGCGACTTCGAGTCCAGTGAGCTCTTTTCTTCGGACAGCTTTGCTTCCACGCGCGTCGACGACTGCTTGACGAGCATGAACTGTGCGAAGACGACGATCAGTAGGAGGTCGAGCAGGGGTGTTAACTGGAGGGTGATCCGTTTGCGCGAAGCGATCATGACTGGGACTCCTGCGACTGGAGTCGATGGCTCATGGAGAGTTCACGTTTCACGCGGCCGATCATCAGACGGACTTGTTGCTGAAGTTCTGTCAGGCGAACAAAGTTGGGTTCCAGCAGGCTGTTGAGGAACATGAGGACAATCGCTGCGGATAGGCCGGCGAAGGTCGACCAGATCGAATCGCCGAAGCGAGTCACGATGTTATTGAGCGTCGTTTCCGCGCTGACAGCCGCTGATTGCTGAAGGGCTGAGCCGATGGCGAGGACGGTTCCGAGCACGCCCGCGAGCGGGTAGGCTTCGATCATTGAGCGACACAGGTTGTAGACGGTTTCGAAGGCGAGTGAGCCGAGGTAATAGCGTTTCTCATCGAGCACGCTGATTCGCATGAGCAGGGTGCGTCGATCCGTGTCGCGAGAGGGATCTTCCAGGACGTCGCCCACGTCTGCGAGGAAGGCATCGATCTGATCCGACTTGTGAGCATGGCGATCGAGAATGCTGCGGTTGGAGAGTTTGCGGGTGAAATCATCGAGCATCGAAGAAATCCGACTCCACTTCCACGATGCCCAGATTTTCAGAATGAGCATCAGGAACAGGTGGGCTCCAAATACGGCTACGATGACAGTTGTCGAGATCGAGGAGAGGTAGACAAGAAGGTCGGCCGTGGGCATCAAGGTCGCTTTCACAGAGTCGAAGCGGAAAGAAGGTTGTCAACGCGAAGGCGCGAAGACGCAAAGGAAGCTGGATTGACGATAGCTTTTTACCGTGACGTTTGACAGGTTATTTGTCACTGAAAAGCAGATTCTTCAACGGTAGGTACGCCGTATCGAACGTGAACTGAAAGGAATAGTCGGGTGCTGGTGAGGCTTTGCGAACCGCACCAAATACGCCCTCGCAGGCCAAGCGACTTTGTGAGCACATTTGGTGCGGTTCGAGGACTCACCAGCACCCTACACCGGAATACGTCTACGCTCGCTCGAGAATATAGAGTACGTTCTTGGCGCGCAGGTTGGGAGCGAAGGGGCGTTCGGTGTTTCTGGTGCCGATGATGGGGATTTCTTTGACAATCCGGAAAGCTCCCTGGATGGCCAGGTCGCGGAAGTCGTGCATCGACATGAAGTGGATGTTCGGCGTGTTATACCACTGATACGGCAGCTGTTGAGTGACCGGGGCGCGGCCTTGCAACAGCACCTGGAGACGGACCTGCCAGTGCCCGAAGTTCGGGACGACGACGATCGCCATCTTCGCGACCCGCAGAATCTCTTCGAGCAGTTTGACGGGGTGACGGACCTGTTGGAGAGTCTGGCTGAGAACTGCGAAATCGAAGCTGTCGTCGGGGATATCAGAGAGACCTTGATCAAGGTCTGCTCGAATGACCGGCAAGCCTTTTGAGACAGCAGAGACGAATTCGTCCTGCTCGACTTCGACCCCCAGAACATCGCATTGATGTTGGTCCCGCAGCGTGACCAGCAGACGCCCGTCACCACACCCCATGTCGATGACGCGCGTACCGGGAGTGATGTGGGCCTTGATGATCTTATCCGTCAAGACCGCAGAGGGGTCCGGCATGCAGTAGCGTTTACGGGGCATAGGTTTTTTGAACGATTCTTGAGATTGAAGTCTAACCACGGATGAACACTGATTGACACGGATGGAAAAGTCATGAGGTTGATCTACTATCATTCACATGACTCGCGACTCAAACCTCACGACATTTTTTATCCGTGTGGATCCGTGTTCATCCGTGTTCATCCGTGGTTGGTTTGTCTGAGACTCTCATACGCTGACGACAGAAACGGCACCATGAACTCCGTCAGTTGGGCGATTTCGATCAGGAAGGCGTCGTGGCCTTTGGTGCTGTCGAGTTCGAGGTAGGTGACGTGTCGTTTGGCGCGGATCAGGGATTTGATGAGGGTCTTGCTTTGTTCGCTGGGGAACAGCCAGTCGGTGGTGTAGGAGGCGATCAGAAAACGGGCTTTGCTGTGGGCGAAGGCGTTTTCAAGCGTTCCGTGGGCTTCTGCGAGGTCAAAGTAATCCATCGCGCGTGTCAGGTACAGGTAACTGTTGGCGTCGAAACGCTCGACGAAGCGTTTGCCCTGATAGTGCAGGTAGCTTTCGATCTGGAATTCGGTCTCCTGTTGAAGCTCGTAGGCGAACGAGGTTCCGTTCTGAAGGCGTCGTCCGAACTTGGTTTCGATCGAGCTTTCCGACAAGTACGTGATGTGGGCGATCATCCGCGCGAGGGCCAGGCCGAAGCGGGGAGGGTTGCCGGTCTGATAATACTCGCCGTTCTGGAAGTTGGGGTCAGCGTAAATGGCGCGACGCCCGACGGCGTTGAAGGCGATGCCTTGCGCGCCGAGCTTCGCGGCCGATGCTAAAATCACAGCGGCTTTGAGCATATCGGGATAGCGGACCGCCCATTCGAGAACCTGCATCCCGCCTAGTGATCCGCCGACCGCTGCGAGAAGTTTGGTTACGCCGAGGTGTTTGAGCAGTTCGACGTGAACCTCGACCATGTCCCCGATCGTGATGAAGGGGAACGAGAGCCCCCAGGGCAGGCCGGTCGCGGGGTTTGTGCTTCGTGGGCCGGTTGTTCCCTGGCAGCCGCCGAGGACGTTGGCACAGACGACGAAATACTTATTGGTGTCGAGCGTCTTCCCGGGACCGACGAGGGCATCCCACCAGCCGGGCTTGCGCTGATTGGCGTGCCAGCCGGCGACGTGAGCATCACCGGTCAGCGCGTGACAGATGAAGATGGCGTTGTCTTTCTCGGGTGTCAGCTGGCCGTAGGTTTCGTAGGCGACCCGGATCGGCCCGAGAAGCTGTCCGCCGCCGAGTTTGAGCTTCTCCGAGCCAGCGAAGAGCTCGACGAATTGCGTCGTCACCAATCCACACGACGCAGGATCAGCGGGCGTCTCATTGGACGCGGCTTCGCTTTCGTCTTCTTCATTAACGGTCGTTGGAATGGCGGTCACGAATTGCAGCCATGAAAGAGAAAAAGGCGCGACTAAGAAGTCTGAAAGGATACTAACGGGGCAAGACGGATGTTAGTGATGTGTGCCACAGCTGTGTCAGCCGTGCAGGAGTGGACGTTCATTGCGCGATCGCACGGCTGGCACAGCCGTGGCACACGGAGACACATCTATTATCCGTGGCGGCTCGAACTTGGCAAGCAAGCCGGACACTTGGATCATCAGGTGATGGCGAGAAACTCGCTGGCGCGTTGTTCGATGACCTTGATGCAGTCGAGCCAGAACTCTTCCTGGGTGATGTCGCGTCCGAGGGCTTCCTGGACGGCCTGCTCGCAGGTCATCTGGCCGGACAAGTAGAGAAACTTGTCGAGGCGTTCTGGGAAGTTGTCCATGGTCTGGCTGACGTGGAACAGGCCTTGGGACAGGAGATAACCGAAGGTGTACGGGAAGTTGTAGAAGGGGTAAGAGCCGATGTAGAAGTGGAGCTTGGAGATCCAGAAGGTCGGGTTGTAGCCATCGTCGGCGAGGGTATTGACGTAGGCTTCTTTCTGGGCAGAGACCATCAGTTCGCTGAGTTCGTCGGCGTTGAGTTCGCCGTTGACTCGTTGCTTATAGAAGTTGTCTTCGAAGATGTACCGACAGTGAATGTTCATCAGGAACGCGACGGCGTCCTGCAGCTGATGATTGAGAATCTGGGCTTTCTGCGCGGTCGTGTTCGCCATTTCCAGGAAACGCTGGCCCATGACGGCTTCGCCGAAGGTCGATGCGGTTTCGGCGAGGGTCATGGGATAGTCCTGCAGGACAGTCGGGAGGTCTCGCATGACGTAGGTGTGGTAAGCGTGGCCGAGTTCGTGGGCGAGGGTGGAGGCGGAGTCCATTGTGTCGAGGTAGGTCATGAAAATCCGGGAAACACCTTTGCCCGGTAGGCCGGTGCAGAATCCTCCCTGGCGTTTGCCGGGGCGGTTTTCTGCTTCGACCCATTTCTCGGTCAGAGACAGTTTCGCGAAGTCGCCCAGCCCGGGTGAGAAGTCATGGAACGCATTGATGATGATGTCGCAGGCTTTGTTGTAGGTCAGTTTCTCTTTGGACGACTCACCGGGAAGTGGCGCGAGCAGGTCGTACCAGCGGAGTTGATCGATGCCGAGGATCTGCTGTTTGCGTTGGAGGAAATCGACCAGGCAGCTCTTTTTCTTCGAAATGGCTGACCACATGGAGGTTAGCGTCTCGCGGGACAGACGACTGAGCTTGAGGGGAACATCGAGGTGATCGGTCAAGCCGGCGCGTCGATAGCGGGTCAATCGTGAGCCTGCCATGTGATTGAGGGCTGCAGAACACGACGGGCGAATGGTGTTCCAGGCCTTTTCAGACGCGTAGAAGTTATTTTCACGCACGCTTCGTTCGGGCAGGTCGTAGGAGATCTGGCCGGGGGATTTCTCGACCAACTGCCCTTTCTCCATGACCGTGATTTTGAGACGTCCGGAGAGATTGTCATACAGACGTGACCAGGCATGGATGCCGTCGAGGTCGATTTCAGCGAGAAGGTCTTCGAGTTCCGGTGCGAGTTTGAGGTTCTGGAGTTCCTTTAAATACGAGAAATAAGGGAGCAGATCCTTCCGGGACTTTCCCTCGAAAGCCGTTTTCAGATCTGTCAGGGTCAGTTGGGAAAGGCCGGCCTGGACCTGGATATCGACTTTCTCGCGTTCACTTCTCAGACGGGCGATTTCGGCTTCGGCGCGTCGGACCTTCTCAGAGAGGGGATCGTCTGCGGAATAACACTCAACGGCAGAGGCAAGGTCTGTCAGCAGAGTGACACTCTTCAGGTACAGTTCCAGAAAAGCCTCATTCGCGACGAGTTTGGCGAACGACTGGTCCACGATGGAAGCCTTTAACTGACTGCCAAGACTGCGAAAATCTCTCTCCAGGGTTTGAAGATTCGCTGCGAATTCCTTTTCGAGTGGTGAGTACCCGAAGGCGTTCAATTCCCAGTTTTGTGGATACGTCGAAGCAGCGGCGGTCGGAGGCTTCATAACAGGGCCAGTCTTTCCATTCCCGGAATTGTGTACGCACTTACGGAGTGTCTTTGGCGAGAATAGGAGCAGATGGCGTTTGAAATCAAGCGAGGACCACTTGCACCAGTGAGGAGTGATTTGACGGGATCGTCAAATAAAGTGTTGCGTTGGCGATCAATTTTCGATGGAATCTGAACAGGATTTTCTCTTTGCACATCCGACATTCGAGAGACCATCGATCAACGGGCGTCGACAGATCCGGTTTGAATTCTGACCAAAGAAACGAATTCAACTGGATTTTACGATCCCTGTCCAGTCGTTATAATCGACAGGGCATCATGAATCATTCGGACCTTATGGACAGGAACCAACCATGGCGGCAGCAAACAAAAGACTCGACATTCAAGAAGTTGGCGATGTCACGATTGCAAGTTTTCTCGACAAGAAAATTCTCGATGAAAACAACATTCAAATGGTTGGTGCTGAGCTGTTTGGACTGGTGGAAGAAGATGGTCGCATGCGAATCATCCTCGACTTCACCAACGTCGAATATCTCTCCAGTGCCGCGCTCGGCAAGCTGATCACGATGGAAAAGAAGGTCAAAACCGCAGGCGGAAAACTTCGCCTGTGCGGAATTCGTCCCGAGATCTACGAAGTCTTCGCGATCACCAAACTCAACAAGCTGTTTGACATCAAAGACACCCAGGAAGACGCCTTGCGTGGGCTTTAACAGTGAGCGGGGCGTCTCAAGTTTGCGTATTATCCGGCCTCATCGGTCCGCGAAGTAAATGCAGATTTGACGAAGCTCCAACAGTCGACATAGCATTCAATACTGGTGATCGGTTACGACCTCGTTGGACGTACCCTGCAACCTGAAAGGGCTTTGTTCCGCTGGCTGGCCCTGTTGTCTTCCAGCGATCATCTCCTGACACCAACAGAAGTGACCTGATCATGACGAAACCTGTGGACCATCAATGGGTGATCCCCAGTGATACCGCGGCGGGGCAGGAAGTCCAGGAATCGATCATCAAGCTCCTGGAGCAGAACGATTTCTCCGATCGCGATGTCTTTGGAATGCGTCTGGCCCTTGAAGAAGGGATCGTCAACGCCATCAAGCATGGCAATCGCATGGACATTTCCAAGAAGGTCCACGTCGATTGCAAGCTGTCGGAGGATCATGTTCGCGTTGTGATTCGCGATGAAGGCCCTGGCTTTAAGCCGGAAGAAGTGCCCGATCCGACCGCTGATGAAAACATCGAACGCCCTTGTGGCCGCGGAATCATGCTGATGCGGGCGTTTATGTCGCTGATTGAATACAATGACAAAGGCAATGTTCTGACACTCGAAAAACGCAAAGAGTCGTCGGAAGTGAAACAGTAGGCTTGTCAGAGCCGCGCCGGTCAGGAAACGGAATCGACGAACAAGTAATATTGTTGCTTAATCGCTGTTGCTGCCGCACTGCGCTCCTTTTCAGTCGCGGCTCTGAAATACAAAAGAAAAATCACTCATGGCTCATCCTGGCGCTCGCGAACCTCTGGCTGCTCCGACGATCGAACTGACCACCGGCTGGCATTGCCTGCATATCTATTATCAGGTCGATGCGGCGGCCCTGGCAGCGATTCAGCCAGGGAAACGCGAGCAGGGGATCGAGGAACTGACGCAGATTCTCGACCCGGCCCGCGAAGGAGCACCGCTGCGTCTGCAGACCTCGGTCGCGACGGGGCATCGGGCGGATCTGGGGCTGATGATCATGGATACGAATCCGCTCAAGATCGATGGGATCACGCAGGCGATTCGAAGTTCTTGCCTGGGGACTGCGCTCAAGCCGACTTATTCGTTCGTCTCGATCACCGAGATCTCGGAGTACGTTCCGACCATCGAGCAATACAGTGAACGCTTGCGACTGGAAGGGACCAGCCCGGACGATCCGATGTTCGCCGCGAAGGTCAATGCTTACTCACAGCGTCTTCCGGCGATGAACCAACAGCGGATCTACCCGGAGTTTCCCAACTACCCGATCTGCTGTTTTTAACCGATGAACAAAATCCGCGACCCGCATGCCAACTGGTTTCTGCTCCCCTTCAGCGAGCGGTCGCGACTGATGTCCGAACACGCGACCTCGGGAATCAAGTTCGCGGGCAAAGTCTCGCAACTGATCACTGCCAGCACCGGTTTCGACGAATGGGAATGGGGTGTGACGCTGTGGAGCCGGTCACCGGAGTATATTAAAGACATCGTTTACACGATGCGGTTCGACGAAGCTTCTGCACGATATGCGGGATTCGGGCCGTTTTATGTCAGCTACATCATGTCGGCCAAAGAGGCACTGACGCATCTGCGGATTCTGGAGCAGGAATAATCGTTTGCAGGAACCTGTAGGTCGGCGGCAATAGACCTACCGATGAAGCACTTAGGCTGACATCTTGTAATCAGCTTCTTCTGCGACTTGTTCGTTTGTTGTCGTTTCAACTTGAATGTTTTTCAGAATCCGTTTTCCATCTCGCGTTAAGCGGTAACAAAGGCCGGCGTTGCGGTCGACGACGTCGATTTCGAGCAGGCCTGAGGCGACGAGGCGGCCGTGGATCTTGCTGACCTGGGCTTCGTCCAGGCCGAGCGTATCGCCCATGCGTTTCTTCCAGGGCTGGGTGGCGCGCTTGCGACCTTCGGTCGGGTCGGCGGACTCGCCTTCAGCGGGATCAGGCGCCGGAGTTGGATCAACATTTTCCGTAGTTTCTTCGGCAGTGTCCTGCGCGTAACACGCCAGGACCTGTTCCCAGCCGTCGATGCCATCGAGAAGAAAGAGGTCGTCCATACTGAGGTGTATCGACCTCCCGGGACGGCACGATCAGATTGGCCTGCGTCCCGCGCAGGATGCGCACGACTGTCGAATTGCGCGTAACCGAGAGCGACCACGTATCGGGAGGAGCTTCGCTAATCGCTACAGCTTCACTTTCGCGAGACAGTCGTGATCCCGAATGAGATTTTGTACGTTATATTGATTGCCCTCTGATCGTAGTGACAGTTCACCGGAATCTTGGATGAATATCGAACGACTTTTTTGTGATTCGTGTGGAGCGCCGCTGGAGATTCCAGACGGGGTGAGTTTTGTTACGTGCCAGCACTGTCGGACTAGTCTGCAAATCAAACGCGATCAGTCTGTGCGTCATCCGCAAAAACTTGAGCCAATCGATCAAAAACTGAACACGATGTCGAAGTGGCATGAAGTGGAAGCCATTGATCGCAAGTGGGAGATGGATCGTAAACAGCATCTCAATGAAGATGAATCCATTCCGACACTTGAAAATGCAAAAACTTTTCGAGTCGCGGCAATCTTTTATGGGTTAATGGCGACGGGTGTTGGATTAGCTTTCACTTGGCTTGCCCCGATTCTGGGCATCATAGTTTTCATGGGAATCTGGGGAGAGTTCATTCATCGTTCAAAACTTGCAAAGAGTTATCTAACCGCAGAAGCAGAGTATCTCCAGGCACGGCAGCGCGCGATTGATTCCAAGTCAGTTCAAGTTGAAACAACGTAGATAAACCAGGTAATTAAAAAATGTCCCTCGAACGAATGATCTGCGATTCCTGCGGCGCACCACTGGATGTGCCGGAGTCGGCGAGATTTGTGACGTGTCGTCATTGCCAGACGCATCTGCGCATACGGCGCGACGAGAGTGTTCATTACACCGAGCAACTCGAACAGATTGAGCAGCACACGCGGAAGATCTCGGAGCGCCTCGAGAATGTTTCTGCTTATCAGAAAGTCGAAGCTCTGGATCGGGAGTGGATGATCCAGCGAGAGGGATATAAGACGTACTCAAAAAATGGGTCTCAGATACCATCGACATTCGGAGCGGTCGTTGGCGGAATCGCTATGACAATCTTTGGCATCTTCTGGATGGCGAACGCCTCGCGTCACTCGTCGGGAATGGCCTTCTTCGGCGTCCTCTTCATCGGTGCGGGGATCGCGATGTCGGTCTATCAGTTCGCTTCTGCGATCAGGTATCAGGAAGCCGAATCTCGTTATCATCAACGTCGGGCAAGGTTGCTCGATCAAGCAGATGAGTCACTTGATTTAAGAAACAGAGATTGACCAGTCATAGATTTGAAGATCAAACTGCTCAAGCAGAAACGATGATCCGACAAGTGTTATCCATCAGCTGATGAATAACGATTGGACGCCCCCATCCCGACGTCATCGTAGACGGGCGGTTCGTTGTGGCTTGCTCTCCGTGAGATCCATGCGACTGATTCTGCGCATGGAAAAAGCTTCCGGAACGAATTCCGGAAGCTTTGAATCGTTGCTGAACTAACTGGAAATGGTTAGTTGGGCAAAGTGAATGAGTATTGGTACTTCAGCACCATGAAGAGGAGGGCACAGCCGATGACCAATGCAGCGGCAGCGACACCCAGCAGGGCTGTGTAGATATCCATTGTGGGAGGAGGCGCTGATGGGCCTCTATCGGAGTTTCGACGTGACATTGTCGCCTTTCTCAATTATGCCGCTCTTGACTGGGGTCAGAATCGTGCCCACAGCCGTGTCCGGTGTCAGGTGTTTGATTTTGATTTTACCGAGGTATTTGGAACTCTGTGGTGTGTCGTAACCGGTGCGGTAGACGTCGAGCTCGTGGCCTTCGACGAGACCGTCATCGCTGCCCAGAGAGATTTTGACGAACTGGACGGTGCCGTTTTTGTGCTTCTGAGTTTCGAGAACGAGGCCTTCGACCTTTGGTGGAGGATCGAGTTTGGCTTGATAAGCGGCTGGATCTGTTTCGAGATCATTCAGACGAACGACCCGCTTGAGATAGGCGGTCTCATTGAGAAGTTGGTTGTACTTGTCTTCGAGCGCAACCTGTTCAGCCTGGAGATTGAACAGGTCCGTGCGAGCAGTGATCAGTGCTTCGTTGGAATCATCGAGCTTGATGTGCAGTTGCTTGTTCTCGGCACGTTGAGCGAGGGCCTCGTCGCGTCGGAAGCCAGCCTCATCGGCATTGATAGCAACCAGTGCGGTGGCTCGCTGATAGTCACCGGTGACGCGGTCATAGTTGACTTGGAGGTTATTGCGTTCCGTGGTGACGTCACGCAGCTGGGCCTGAACTGCAGCCTGGGCAGACTCTGCATCTGTGGCGCGTTTGGTCTCGGCGTCAAGGCGACTGTTCAGGAAGGAGACTTGTGTGTCCATTTCCTGATTCGCCTTCTTCAGATCGTCAGCACGCTTCTCAGCGACGACCTTCCAGCTCTGGTGATACGAGTAGACCGTGGTCGCAAGGGCTGCGAACATGATCGACAGCACGATCTGAATAACAATCAATACCTTGCCGATGAACGACATGCCTGGCTCCTGCACCTTCCAGTTTTGACACGTTTGTCAGGGACTCTACGAAGGCGATAGGGTAGGAAGTGAGCAAATGGGATTTTGGAAACATCCGTGTCGTAAGTGTCGGCATCCGGCCTTAACTGGATTGATCGATGAGTTGCTGATTCCGGTTTTCCAGACGAATCAGGTTCCCCTCGACCCGCATAATCATATCTCGAACCTGATTTTGAAGATCAGACAGACGCTGACGTTCGACCTTCAGCTCATCGAGTTGTTCATGCTGACGGAAAACATCCTGACGACGCAGTTCGGCTTCTTTTCGCTTGGCCATCGTCTGGTTGTTGATTTCTGCGGCTTCTTGAGTCTTCTGTTGAATGAAAGACTGAATCTGCGCGAGTTCCTGGTGCTGATTATTGTAAGTCTTTTCCACGGCGGCTTTGTCCTGAGCCACAATTTGCAGATAGGCGTCTGCGGTAATTGGTGGCTCCTGGATCGCCTGCAGGGCAGCATTCTTCTCGGCGGTTACCTTTTTGTAGGCATCGAGCAGAGTCTTTGCCAGCAAGGGTGAGGTCGAGATATTCTCGCCCGTCAGCACCAGTTTTGATGAATACGTCGGATTTTCACCGGGCGTATAATCGAAACTGGCTTCTTTAAGCTCGGAGGCCATGGCGCGATAATTCGGAAATGCATCGAACCACCACACCTGCAGAATCGAGAACGTCAGAAACGCAATCGATGAGATGGTGATGAAAACGGCCAATACTCGGCTGATCGCCTGGATCATAAGCATCTTGCCCAGAATAACACGACATGACTTAGACAGAATTGTCTTATCGGAGAAATCGCGAACGAAACTCTCAGACGGGAACGCCAGACACAGCGATCCACCTCTCCAACATCGGACAGGCCCGCAATGTCAACGCAGTCAATCTATCCTATGGCTATACTTCAAGAAATGTCAATTCGGAAATGTTCCTGTTCACCGGGTTAGGGCAAGTCACAAGTCTGTAACGGTCCTGCCGATCGCGCCGAGTGGGATGAGTCCGACATGTTGCTTGTGGTCTCAGATAAGAGAGCAGACTGGAACGTAGAGCACGCGGAATGGAGCAGAGTTTGCGGAGAAGAGAAGCCAAAAAAAATGACGGCGAAAGGTTGAGTCAGGAGGGAGAAGAAGGCGTGCAGATGTGGCAACGAATATTCACATGATGATTTGTACCGATTCTAGCTCTCGTTCGCGGTCGTACTTCGTCTCTCAAATCATTCTCCCGCTGTGTTCCTTGTTACCTAAATTCTTCTCCGCGACCTCTGCTCCACTCTGTTACCTCTGCGTTCCAGTCTTCTCTGCCAAGGGTGCAGACGCTGAGGAGGCTTGCAGTTTGCCGTGGCCATGACTCTTAGGCAGGAATAGGCTCCCCCCAATGTTATGGCGGTTTCAGTCGGCCTGGCGGTAGCGAGGTTGGCCATCCCAGCCGAGCTTGCGGTGCAGCGTTGCGTAAAAGCTGTGACATGGCAGGCGAACAAGCTGGAAGTCGACCTTGGCGGCTCTGACTTCGACCAGATCCCCGTTGGCGATGGCGACCGAGAACTGACCGTCCATGATCGCGATACCGCCGCGAGAAGTTTTCGCGACGCGGAACTGGTAGAGGCGGTCAGAGCGGTCGACAATCGGGCGGACAGTGAGTGTGTGAGGACAGATGGGAGTGATGACGAAGGCGGGCATATCCTGCCGGAGAATCGGACCTCCTGCGGAAAGGCTATGGGCCGTTGAGCCAATCGGCGTGCTGATGAGGACGCCATCGCCGGAGTAGGTCGTGATTTTTTCGCCGTCAATGGACAGTTCGACATCGATCATCGCCAGGGGAACATCGGAGCAGATCGCGACTTCGTTCAGGCCGAGAAATTCGCTCACACCAGCCGAGGTGTGGATTCGACACTGATACATCAAGTGATTGGTGATCTGATACTTGCGCCCCACGATGGAAGGGAAATCCATCTGGAAATCATCCATGGTCGCGTCTGCCAGGAAGCCGAGACGCCCCAGGTTGATGCCAAGGACTGGGACCTGGACTTCTGCGAACTGCTTGCAGGCCCGGAGGATCGCCCCGTCACCACCGACGACGAGGGCAAGGTCGGCCTTCTTGTGTTCGTCTTCAAGAGCATCAGTCGTTGCCATGCCGATGAGTTCGACGCCGGGCTGGCTGTAGAGGAAGTTCTCCAGGCGTGCAGCGGCCTGCTGAACGTGACTGCGCTCGTCTCGGGCAATGATCAAAAGCCGCAGGGGCTTACTGCTCACTCGATATTCTCCCAGAAATTGAATTATCAGGCATTATCAGTCTTGTGTAGGGTCCGCTGTGCGGACCATCAATACGCGATGTCACCAGAAAAATCCATTGTACTTGTCATTACCTCAACAACACACGCGGGATTGAAGGCCGATTCATGGTCCGCACAGCGGACCCTACGAAAGAAAGTCGAATCCTCAGTAAATCAAAAAAAGCAGCCAACGGAAAGACCCTTGGCTGCTTTTCTGGCTGAGAATTTGAGGTCGCTGAGAATCAGGCGGCTCGACGCTGTTGTTGAGCAGGGAACTGCAGGACCTTGCGAGAGAAGCAGGCATCGACGGCATTCTGCACACCATCGACGACGCGTTCGAGTTGATGAGGCGTCAGTTCCGGGAAGATTGGCAAAGCCATGATTTCGTGGCAGGCTTGCTCTGCTTTCGGGAAATCGCCCTTCTTGTAACCACAGTATTCGAAGCACTTTTGCAGGTGCAGTGGGATCGGATAATACACGGCACAGCCGACTTTCTCGGCAGATAGAGACTTCAGCAGAGCATCGCGCTGGCCGTCTTTCACGCGGATGCAGTACTGATTGTAAACGTGATTGCGGTTAGCTGCATGGAACGGCTCGATGAAGGCCCGGCTGTGACCGGCTTCTGCGAACGCCCGATGATAGAAGGCGGCGTTTTCCTGACGACCCTGGCTGAATTTGTCGAGGTACTTGAACTTGACGTTCAGCACAGCAGCCTGAAGAGCATCAAGACGGCTGTTCATACCGACTTCGACGTGATCGTAACGACCGCGGTCACCGTGGACGCGGAGGCGTTTCATACGGGCAGCCAACTGAGCATCGTCGGTCGTGATCATCCCGCCGTCACCGGCACCGCCGAGGTTCTTGGTCGGGAAGAAGCTGAAGCAGGTGATCGTGCCGAGGACGCCAGACTTGCGACCGTAGTATTCAGAACCGATCGCCTGAGCTGAGTCTTCGATGATCGCAATGCCGTGACGCGACGCGATGCGCTGAATCTCTTCCATGTCAGCACATTGGCCGAACAGGTGAACCGGGATGATGGCTTTCGTGCGAGGCGTGATCGCTGCTTCGATGGCAGCTGGATCGATGTTGAAGGTATCTGGCTGAATGTCTGCAAAGACGATTTTGGCGCCGACTCGGTGAATGCAGGAAGCCGTGGCGAAGAAGCTGAACGGAGTCGTGATGACTTCGTCGCCCGGGCCGATGTCCAAGGCCATCAACGCAAGGACGAGTGCATCCGTTCCGCTGGCACAACCGATCGCAAACTGGGCATCGACATACTTGGCGACGCTGTCTTCCAGCATGGTGACGTTTTCACCCATGATGAAAGTCTGTTTGGCAAAGACTTCTGCAACAGCAGCCTGGATCTCGTGAGACATCGACTGGTACTGAGGCACGAGGTCAATCAGAGGCACCGGATCATGGTGCACAGTGGGGTGAGAAGAGACGGACATCAGCGACTCCCTTCGCGACTATCTAGTACCGGGTTCATTGGTGGTGTTGAGCGGGTGACGTGAGACATCTTGTCATGCGTCATGGAAAATTGGTCGTGAACGGCCCAATCGCTCGATCAATCAGTGGAAGCTATGCCTGTTGAACCGTTTCGTCAACAGGAGTTTCACAAGATGATTTTCTGGAACGGGCTGCTTTGTAGAAATGTCAAACTGACATTTTCAGGCTCGCTTCCTCTCCTCATTTCTGAAGACGGAGCTCGATCCAGTAGAGTTCAATGGATTGCTGACCCGGGATTTTCGCAGGCTGGAGGGTGAGGGTGGCAGGGCCTTTCTCCAGATTGATTTTTCCAGACAACCAGGGCTTGAAGGCTTTCATGTAGGATTCGCCCGGTCGCGGGACGACGTCGTCCTGTTCGCCAATGAGAGGGGAATCGTGAGGTTCGTCGATGGTTGCAGTAAAGGAGTCATCGCCAGCTTTGATTGTGATGGCAGTCCCTGTGTTTTCCGCAGGGCAGCAATAGTGGAGGATGACATCGTAAACGCCAGCCGTTTGGACATCGAGAGGATAGGAAATAATCGCGTCGGTCGATCTCCATTCCGTGATGTAGGAGCAGTTGGCGTGACGTGACGACCGTTTGACATCGCCAGAAAGGGTCGCATCGCGAGCGGGAAGGTGAGTCACGGGGTATTCCGGGTAACCAACCGGGAAAGGGCGTGATTCTTTCGGGAGAGGAAAACCGGTCTCTGATTTCCATCCGACGAGCCCTTTCATCATTGAGGCACGGATCTCTGGCTGCTGATCGTTGAGCTTGTGCATCTGAAGTTTGTCGTTTATCCGGTCATAAAGATCCCCTTTTTCATCGAGGATGTAAGACTGGTTCCGGACACTGACTCCCTTTTGAGCGGAGTAGAGTCGCCGGCCGATCGGCGTGGATGATGTTTGAGTCAGCATTCCAGACAGATCGATTCCGTCCAACGGCTGAGCCGGCGTGGCCTCAATCCCGCACAATGTCTTCAGCGTTGGCAAGAGATCGATCGCGCCTGACAGTTGGTCGAGCGATCGTCCTGCAGGGATCCGCCCCGGCCAGCGAACATAGCAGGGGACGCGAACGCCTCCTTCATTTGTACTCCCCTTTCGACCTTTCATGCTGGCATTGTATCGCCAGCTGTTCGGGCCGTTGTCGCTGAAGAACACGATAATCGTATTCTCGTCGAGGTGCTTTGAGGCCAGCATTTCGAAGATGCGGGCGATCTGGTTGTCGGCGTCTTTCACCATCGCAAGCGCAGCGCGCGTGAAATCAATGCCTTCCTTTTCCGTCCCCTGGTAAAGACTTGCGAGCTCTTTGGGCATGCTGTCGTAGAGCGCTCGATCGACCTGCATCGGCGTGTGCGGGACGCAATAGGCAAGATAGGCAAAGAAGGGCTTCTGCTGTGAAATCGAGTCCTCGGCGAACGCGATCATCTTCGTCGTGAAGTCGGTCGTGACGTGACCCTCGCCGCGAATCAGGTCGGTATTGTGTTCGAGTGGCGGGCTGAAATACTGGCCCCAGTGCCCGGAGGTGAAGCCATAGAATTCGTCGAAGCCCTGGCCGTTGGGATGATACGGATATTGGGTGCCGTTGTGCCATTTACCGAACAGACCAGTGCGGTAACTCGCCTGTTTGAAAACCTCTGCGATCGTTTCCTCGTCGGGATTGAGACGTTCCTCTCCGACGGTCACCCCATGGACGCCGCTGCGGGTGTGGTAGCGACCGGTCAAAAATTCCGCCCTCGTCGGGGCACAAAGCGGACAGACGTAAAACGAATCGAGTCGGCCCCCTTCTTTAGCAATTCGGTCGATGTTGGGAGTCTGGAGGTTCTTGTTGCCAGTGCTGCTGAGGTCGCCATAGCCCATATCGTCCATCAAGATGACGATGACATTCGGCGGGCCGGCCTGAAGTGGAGAGGCTGCGACGACTGCGAACATAGCGGCTAAACAGGCAAACCAGCGAGTGAGCGCAGACATAATAGGAATCCCCGGAAATCATGAGAGTACCACCGGGAGGGCGAGGCTCCGTTCGAGCCGCTGTCCCGCGTTGCATCGCAATATCAGCTTAGCGATATTGGGCGACGAGCAGAAGTTTCGAGAAAAGCCCACTTCAATGGGTGTCTGTTGCATCGCTGTTGTTTCGCAACGCAAACAATCGGCTCAGACGGAGCTTCGCCCTCTCTATTTCGCTGCAATCGAAACACAAAATGCAAGGCGTCAGTCGTATTTCGAGGCGTCATCGCGAGTCAAATCAGAAATCCTCTTGATGTGAAGCGGGAAACTTCGCTAGAACTCTCGTTCACACAAGATGATGTGGACAATGATGTCCTTCTCACACGATACAGGCAAGGATGCCCATGAATTCCTGGTTCGCAAAACTGCACCCTGCACGACTGGCTTCGATTCCTGCTGACCAAGTCTATGCCCGCTTCGTCCATTTGCTGACGAAGACAACTCGCTCTGCGGTCTTCTGCGGCTTCGCTGTCGGGTTGATTGCGTTGTGCCAACTGGCCATGCTGGTCGCAAGCTTCGGGACGTCTCCGATGATCGTCATCGGGTACGGCGTTGCATTCTGCGTCGGAGCAGCTCTCGCGAATGTCGTAAAAGTATCTCGTGGGATTGCCTGCCTCACGCTAATCGCGACCGCCTGTCTGGGACTGATGATTATTCCGCAGCTGGCTTTGATGGCGTCACTGGCTCCGGTGGTGATCATTCCATGTGCAATTTGCCTGTCGTTGATTCCAACAGGATTTGCCTGCTTGAAACTTGTCTTTGATTCAAACAAGACCTCCCCCTCGCTGGCCGGATGTGCGATCGGACTGGCGGTCTGTTTCTTCCTGGACCCAGTCACCTTTGGACTTGCTGGGACATCACTGGCTGCTGCAGCGCTGCTGGCAGTTCATGCCTGGATGACACGCAACGCCAACGCAGAACCGGTTAGTTCTGTTGTTAAAGGTGATTTTAGTGGTCTGGCTGCAGCGGTGTGTTCGGGGATCGCCGGGGCCGTCGCGATTCGCTTTGTCGCTCAATTGATGCCGCCCGCTGCCTGGACGATTGCATTTGAATTGACTGCGTTTTGTGGCTGGACGGCGTTTGCGATCTGGGCTGGTAAGAATCAGGCACGTCGACAGGTGATGACACTGGCCGCCGCTCTGTGTGTCGTCGGAACGCTGGCTGCGTTTCCGTTGTTCGTGGAAGCATCGTTGGCGATCAACGGATATGCCTCCTGGTCGGTCGTTTTGTTCGCAGCTCGTGGTGTTGTTATCACGTCATTGATGGCTGCTGCAGGGCTGTTGTTCGGCTGCTCGCTATTGAATGCGACGTCAGAGAAGTTTTCGATCCATTCGACCGCCGGTCGCCTGTGTTGTCTTTGCGTGGCGTTTCTCTTGGCGAAGATTGGAATCATTCCCGCTGTTGGCGTTGCCGTGACGGGTGTCAGCGTGACAGGCTGTTTGACCGCTCTCGTCTGTTGGAAATACTCGCCAACGAAACTCTTCCAGCTGCCTGCGATGCGTCGCAATGCTGGACTGGCTTGCGGCGCGACAGTCTGCGGGCTGATGGGGTATGTGGTCGTCGCCCAGACTTACCAGCCTCAGATGGTGACAAATACGCTGTTTTCGACCGTCGCGTTTCAGGCCTACCGTGCTGGTGTGCCGCTGTCTCGAATCTCGGTCATGAATGATGCTCGAACGACAGATGTCGTCGAAACCGCGACAGGAACATTCTCAACACAGGTCGTGCACGGCAGTCAGTGGCAAGTTCGCAAGAACGGCATCATCGTCGGAGCGCTGAGCACAACCCCGCTTGTAACGCCGCAGAGTCCCGCGGATGTCGTCTCTGCGGTCCTTCCAATGTTACTGCACGAAGGTGCCCGCGATGTCCAGATCCTAGGAGCTCAGGCGGGAACACAAATTCGTGCCACGCTGGCGTTCCCAGTGACGACTCTGGAAGTCGTCGAAGGTAATTCACAGATCGTCAAATGGCTCAAAGAGCAGGCTGAGACCACCCAATGCGGGCTCGATCTGAATGACCCCCGTCTGACGATCAAGGCGGTCGATCCAACACTTGCCAACATCACGGGCTCCAAAACTCAGTTCGATCTGATTCTTTGCAACACTGATCACTCGGCATTGTTCGATGCCGCTGGCGGGATGACTTGCGAATACTATCAACATGCTGCCAAACGACTGAAAGCCGATGGATTCTTCGCTCAGCGATTCCAGATCGCCGACTATGGTTCCGCCGCGATTGCGACACAGCTGGCGACACTGAGCCAGGTCTTCAAGCAGGTCTCCTGCTTTGAAGTTGCCCCGGGAGAAATGCTGCTTCTAGGAACCAATTCGGATTCCGGTTTCTTACGCGGCAATCTGCTCGAACGAGCCGTGAAGTCGCATGTCCAGAATCTGCTGGCAGAAATCGGCTGGGACCCAGCGATCCTGTTCAATCTGGCTTACGTCTCCAACGGTGGTGAGACAGCAGAAGCCTTCCAGACCGCGATCGCAAAAGCACGTCTCAACACAGCGACTTCAGGGACCGCGATGCAGATGTTTCCTCGCGAACTGATTCGCTGGGCGGATAAACGCAGCGAGCTTCAGCGTGAGTTCGCAGCCTGCTCTCTGCACCTGATTCGTCACCTGGAAGTTCTCGCTCAGGATGAAACGATCGCCCAACTCGGCGAACAGCTTGATGACGTCAAGAAGCGACTTACCGATACCAATAAACGCGAGCAACTCATCGCGTCTCACCCCGATGAGCCCTGGTTGTATCGAACCGAGATCAAGCATCAGCTGACCGAGAATCCTCGCAGTCAGATTGTCCCGGTCAAAGGGGAAGGCCTCAAGCGAGTCGTTCACCAGGCGGATCATCGACGTCTGGACTATTTCGAAGCTCTGGGACGCTGTCTGAATCAATCGTCAAGTTCAGAGGCTGATTACGTCGAGCTCAAAAGCTATCTGCAGCCCTTTGACCCGCTTGTCAGTGAGTTCATTCACCCGGAACTGGCTCGTATCTGTCAACAACGTGGCAGCGAGTATGCTTATGAAGAGTTTCTGCATCGCCTGCATACGATTACGTTCTCGCCACGTTCTGATCGGTCTGTTCGAGACATTCATCGCGTGATTGAACTGTTGTCAGGCGACGAGCTGACCGAGGTCAGTCCGGCACAAAAATATGACATCGCCAACGCGATGCTGGAGATCCTGAAGTTCCGCTGGGATCTGCGAGCCAGCCAGCCACCACTCAAAGACAATATCGTTCTCAACGATATCTCTAGTTCGATTGACTCGATCAACATCGCGTTCGCCCTTCTGGAACGAACGTCCGTTGAGCCGGCGCGAACCACCCAGCGTTGTGAGTTCGTCAAGAAAGAGCTCCTGGCACCGCTCGCCGACTATCGCATGGACCTGATGAACAAACAGGCCAAGCCCAAACTGCCGACGCCATAAAAGAATTTTCGATCCACCAGACTACAAATAAAAAAGAGGGAAGATCAGTCTTCCCTCTTTTCATGCGCAAGTAGGATTCGTACACCCGGCGATGCTTACGCAGCATCGTTTGATCATCTTATTTCAAAGATGACAGGAACGTGATGAGATCGAGAAATTCCGAAGGTGCCATGGCAGATCCCAGACCTTCGGGCATGCTGCTCTGGCGGAGCTGGGCACGCTCTTCGATCTCTTCGGTCTTGATGGTTCGCTTTTCCTTGCCATCAAAGATGACGAGTTGTTGCGGAGTCTCCTCGACCAGCAGCCCGGTATACTGCTTCCCTTCGGTCGTAATGACCAGAGTCGAAAGATACTTCTCTGCGACTTCCGCATTCGGATCAATGATCGATTGCACGATCTTGAAGCGGTTCAGACGCTCGCCGACCTTCGCCATCGAAGGACCGAAGGAATTCTGATTTTCGATCGAGTGACAGACGTTGCAGTTGCGGGTGAAGACGCTGCGACCATTGCTGATGTTCCCATTGGGAATATCGGCCAAAGCCTGCATGGCCTTATTGCGCGCTTCTTCCGGCTGCTGCTCGCGTCCAAGTAGAATCTGCAAGTACGGAACGGCCTGAGCGCCTTGCTTATCAGTCGCGATGATCTCGTTGAGCAACTTGGTCGATTTCTCACTCCCCGCGCCGATGTTTCCTTTCAGGAACTCGCCACGCCAGACACTCAGGTTGGCCCCGAGGGCTGCTTCTGCCGTGTAGTTGACGTAGTAATCATCCGGGGTGATGTTGACCGCATCGAGCGAGGCTGTCATCGCATCAAGTGTCTCATAGTAACTCAAACCGCGGATCGCTTCCGTACGAACACGTGGATGCTGGTCTTTGGCGGCTGTCTTGAGAAGATCCAGGCTGCCAGAAATCTCCTCTCGTTCATCTGCCAGAACCCGGACGGCAGCAGCTCGGGCATTGAAGTCCTCGGCTGCCAGAATCTGCTTGAGCAGCGCCGCATCAACCTTATGGAACGCCTGCTGAGTCCAGAGGACTTCCATGGCATTCTTCTCAAATTGTGCCTTGCTTGGATAATCCTGTGTCATCCACTTTTGAGCAACGGCGAGGACTTCTGCTTCCGGACGTGACTGAATCTCACGTCGAATCGCATACTGCATCCGCCATTCATAAACACCAAGCTGCTTGAACAGGTCTTCGACAGATTTATCCGCCTGCGTGATCGGCTCAAGCAATGGCTTGGGGTTGTAAACGAGACGATAAACACGACCGTGAACGTGATCGCGGTTCGGATCCCGCTGGCTGTACTGCATGTGTCCGATGAGTGGGTTGGCCCAGTCGCCGAACCAGAGTGCGCCGTCAGGACCGATCAGTGGATCAACCGGACGGAAGTGCTTGTCGGTCGATTTGATCAGATCAAACGGCGTGTTGCGGTCATTGGGGTTATGACGGACACGGGTTCCATGATATCCGCCGCCCGAATCCTTGATCTCCCAGCGAGGCAGACCGTTCATGTTGATCACGCAGGCGTAGATGAACTGCCCTTGCACGTCATCCGGGAAGTGACGTGAGACGAGGAATTCACTTCCGCAGACAGGACGCATACCTTCGGTATCAAAGACCGCGTTCAGCCCCTTACGACCCCGGTACTGCATACCAGACAGAGGCGTATCCCAGTGCTGGCTGGCACCGGTTCCATCGCCACAGATCCCTTGCCCCCAGCCGGTGAAGACGTAGCACCAGGGATTACCATAACCGGGGGTATTGAAGTGAGTAATTTTCCAGGTACGTGGATCGAGAACGTAGCAACCGGACGAACCAAAGTTGCGAAACGGTCCCCAGGGAGTTTCGACCGCCGTGCTCATCGCGACCCCTTCGAGCATGTGCAGTTTGCCGCTGTGGCTCATCTCGAAAGCACCAATCGAGTGGTGTGTATCTTCGGTCGCAAAACCATCGAACATATGAATGATGTCATCGGCTTTGTCGTCGCCGTCGGTATCCTTCAGGAAGACCAGGCGAGGCTGATCGGTGACGAGCACACCACCATCGAAGAATTCAAAACCGGTCGGGCAGTGAAGCTTGTCGTAGAAGATCGTCGACTTGTCCGCTTTGCCGTCTTTGTCGGTGTCTTCCAGGATTACCAGCTTGTCGGCTGGCTTGGCGTCACCTGGTTTCCACTGCGGGTAGCTCGGCATTGTTGAGACCCACAACCGCCCTTTGCTGTCGAATGCCATCTGTACGGGCTTGGCGATTTCTGGAAACTTCGTCTCATCAGCAAACAGCTTGATCTCGAAGCCATCGGGAACGGTGCAGGTCTTGATCAGTTCATCCGGTGGCAGGATGCGAGGACCAGCGGCTTGATCTTCCGAATAAGCTTGACGAGGTTCGCCGAAGCGGGTTTTGGGTTCGAACAGGTCGCCTGTCTTTGAGTCGTCAGGTTGTTGAGCAACATGCTTGCCCTGCGCGATGTCCCAGACATAACGATCTCGAACAGCCGCCATATTGCGGATCTTGGCGAACTCAAGAGGAAACGTCTCTGTATCCCAGGTCCGTCGCCCACCGTAGACATACCAGCCGTTGAGCATGCGGTAGTCCTGCAGGTGAACCCAGGACTTGTCGTTGACGGCAGCTCGGAGTTCTTCATTGATCGGAATCTGCGAGCGAATCGGGACCATCGCGTGGAACAGTAGGCGCGAGACCGCCAGATCGCCAGCTTCGTTGACGTGCGCACCGTTGATCGTGTACTGCGGGCCTGGCTGTTCCGAGAAGAGTTTGTGAGAGGACTCAAAGACATCCACAAACGGCAATTTTTCCTGAGCCGCAAATTCGCGAGTGGCTTCTGAGTAAAGCTTCAGATTGTCATTGATTGGTCCGCTCGCGGGGAGGTAGCGATTCTCAGTCTCTTCGAAGGCAATCGGGGAAATGATGACAAACTGCGGCGCCTTGTTGTTCTTCGAGTACTTGCGTGTCATTTCCGTCAGATATTTGCGATAGTCCGATTGATATTTCTCAATCCCGCCTGGGCCTGCGTAGGATTCGTTGTATCCGAAGAAGCAGAAGAAGACATCCGGCCCGAACATCAGCAGCGGGTCGTCAATCTTGTCGTAATCGCTGGGACGCTGACGAATCCCGACTTCATCGGCAGGACGAGCGAAGTTGCGGATCACCAGTTCTTTGTCCGCAAAGTGGGTCTGCAGCATCGTTTCAAAATGGCCGAAGAGATTCATCCGCTCCGCCATCGAGTTTCCGACGAACGCGATCTTCTGATTCGCCTGGAATTCGAAACGCTTTGCCCCCTCGGCGGCTGTTTCCGTCGACATGGAAGCATAGTCAGCAGGAGTCTTGTTCTTCTGGAATCCATCGAAGCCGTACGGTGTTGGATTGTATGGCCCGACAAACGCGACGTTTGCATCGCTGGGGATCTTCAGATCAAGTCCCCAATAGACCGCATTGACGACCATGCGTCGTAGGTCTTCATTCACAAGATCGCTGGCAGCCCCCATCGTCGTCACAAAGATCTTCTGGGACTTTCCAGTTGACGTTCTGACTTCGCGCGTCCAGGCGATCGGCATCATCGGATCGTTGACGTCTTGAGTCTGCTTGTCGGTCGAGCGAGGCTTGCTGCGAACGACAGGTGCAGAATCAGGCGTCATTCCGTCGAGGACCTGCCCTCGCATCAGGATGGTTGCATCCTTGGGAGGATGGGCTTCGTAGACATCACTGTCGCCAAAAACCTTGGTTACGCCGTTGAGAATCGGGCTGCCTTTTGCCGAGGGCTCAATGATCCCCAGTGTGGCTTCCGACTTGTGATTTCCCCAGTGGCTGACCCACTCTTCGCCGAGGACGGTTTTGCCCCAGCGGTTGAGGTCGGCATGTTGCCCTTTGATGCCACTGAAGGCGTGCGTACTTGTCCGAAGGCCGATGACAGGAATGCCACGGTTCATGGCGTTCTTGAAGCGAACGAGTGTTTCCTCCGGCCAGTTGCGGAAGCGGGTCAGTATGATGACGGCATCGGCAGAATCGAGCGCCTCAGGATGAGACAGGCTTTTCTGATTCTTGGGATTGATCGTCCCATCGTCATTGAGAGAGAAAAGGACGGTCGTCTTAAATCCATGGCGCTCGCTGAGGATCTTGGCGAGCATCGGCAGTGATTCTTCCGAGCGATACTCTTCGTCTCCCGAGATCAGCACGACATGCTTTCCGGCACCGGGACCTGAGGATGGCGGGAAGGAAAGATGGTCCTGTGCGAGCAGCTGTCCGGCAGATGCAACGCAGACAATCAGCGCAAAGACTCTTCGATACAGTGTTTGCATAGAGGCGGCCTTTTTTGATCAGGGCAGAACATTGTCCAGAGACAACGACAGTCTGGCAGGAATGTGCTATTAAGGGCGGGATAAGTCGCAGAGAGACGCATCAAGTATCTTGAATGCTATTGTGAACTTCAACGCCGAGATCACAAAAACTTATCAACTTCAGCGAAAATACACGCCCGGAGAGCGACGGCGTGCAGGTTTAGGCAAACGTCAGCTCAAACTGAATTTGTTCATCCGGCACGATGAGATCA
>SXGT01123777.1_pt1 | contig 26932 bp, 27 predicted proteins | sample 3176221 | NCBI WGS metagenome assembly SXGT01 (sample SAMN11356862, study PRJNA531348) | freshwater metagenome | isolation source: freshwater sample F1-120 | place: China: Fuxian Lake, Yuxi | collected 2017-12-25
AGCGGCGGCTGCGGCACGTGCAGCTCTAGCCGCATCTCTATATCGCTCAGTAAATCCCATTATATAAGCGTGTTGTAACTCTCCGGCTGCATCGATCAACGCCTCTCGCAGCTTCTCATTTTCGTCACTCACGCGCCTATTTGCCTCGTCAGCTTCTGCTAGGCGTTCGCAGAGGCGTATGATTGCGTCAGCAGCGTCGTTATATAAATCTGGCTTATCTTTTATAATCGCTGCGGCTAATGCGCGATTACGCAGCCGCTCAACAATGTCAGTCATTTTCCATACCTGTCCATAGATTTGATGTCCGCGCCAATCGGTAAACCGTCAGCCCAAGGCGGCGGCATCGTCATAGCTTTCGTCAGATCCCGTATGTTCACTTTTTCCTCATATTGAATGTCGCCCATAACGCATACGATTTCGTCGTGTATGGTGACTAAAGGATGCAAAGTGAAAGGGATCTTTGTCAGCGCAAAACGCAATAGATCAGACGCGCACGCTTGCACAATGTTCTCGCAGATTTTGCCGCCGTAAGTGTAAGTCGTTTCCCATTTGCGCGTCATTTGGTTTTGACCCGCATATGCGATTGACGGAGGAAACCCGTCTTGCCGATCAATCAAACGCGCTTCACGATAAACAAGCTGTCGCCCAGATGGCAGACGAATTAACAAACAACCAGAAAGTTTACCTGCGCCCATCGCCAACGCGACTTTGCCAACCCTAACAACGCGCGACTTAGCAGCGCCGTCTAAAACAAGTCGCGCAGCTTTCTCAAGGTTTCTCCAGAATTGAACAATGTTTGTGTTCGCTGCGCGCCAAAGCGTTACGGCTTCTTTGGCTTGCTCGTCTGTGAAATCAAGGCCGTATGTTGCCGCAGTGTCCTTGAATTTCGACGGTCCCATTCCAAAGCCGCAAGCAAGCACCAGGACTTTGCCAAACTGTCTATCTTTCGATCCAAGCTTGTCTGCGGTAAAGGTGTAAACATCTTCACCGCTCTCGAACACATCAAGAATGTCTTGTTGCCCCGCCAACCACGCAACAACCCGCGCTTCGATTTGAGAAAAATCACCGACATAGAATTTACCTTTATGTGGCTTGAAACATCCGCGTAAACATGCGGAGACAACATCAAGACGCGTCGTAGCTACCGGCGGGATATAATTCGCGCGGGTAGAAATTATCTTTTCTATCTCAGCATTTGGATCGACGCCCTTAATGCCGCGCGGTAGATTTTGAACTTGGACCAATCGTCCTGCCCAGCGTCCCGTTCGGCTTGCGCCGTAAAACATAGTCAGACCGTGAATACGGGCGTCAGATGTCGTGCATTTCTCCATTGCTTGTAATTTGGCAACGGAACTTTTTGCGGCCTCCTTGCGGATACCGAGCATTTGAACAATATCTGGCGGGATAACCAATTTTGACGGACGATGGACGAAGTGCGTCGCTTCTGGTTCGAGTTCGGATAGAAAAGCATCAATACTTTCCTTGTCTACGGCGGGGAGTAATTGCTCTGCTTTCTGTTGAGGTATGCCCAACTGCTTCAAGCGCTCATGGCACCAACGCGTTAACGCGCCTACGTTCCCAACTGTCGGGACATTGCCAAAAGAGGTATTGCGCATACGTTCGTCGCAACGCTTCAATTCAATCTCTGCGACGTCTTTCAATGCGGCGATTGCCATTTCATCAATAGGCATTCCGCGGCGCATCATCGTGTAATCAAGACGCCAGATTTTTTCTTCGTCTTCTGGCAGCGGCGGTAAGTTCTTCGCTATGTCGCGCTCAACTTCGACGTCCTGGATGCAGTAATTGCAAAGCGCAGGAAAGCGCCACGTTTCTTTCTTGTCTTTCGTTTCGTGCCAGTAGGTTCCATTGGCGCGCGGCTTCGACATAGAAAGCATTAATCTGTGTCCGGCCATATCTTTGCGCCAGCCAAGTCGCAGCGCATCCGCAGCCGTTTCAAGTTTCATTGGCAAGCCCCAATACGCTGCGCGCGTCATCGTGCAATGCCATTTACGCGTGTTAATAATCGGCCATTCGATGAGGTTCGGTAACAGAACCATCTCAAAGTTAGCGGCGTTCCATGCGTAAAATTCTGTCTCTTTATCGTGAACCGCCGCGTATAAATCTTCCGGCATTGGTTCATCAACGGCGCGCCATACTTTCGCTGGCGCGTCGTCTATCGCGTAGCCTACGCACAGGATCTTAGTAGAAGGATGCTGTGCGTAGACGTAAGTTCCGACTTTCCTAAGATCAGCCTCAGAACAAGTTTCGATGTCTATGGAAAGACGGATCGCCATAACTAAAGGCGCTCCACCGTTAAGCGGACATAACCTTCAATGTCGTCCCAATGATCCTTGAATGTTGGGTCGCCCGCTAAGATGCGGCCAATCTTGTGCGCGACCATCTCCAGCGTCTCGCGCTGGACTGCGGTCAGGCGGTCCCAATTACGCGCGCCCGCCATTACATACTTAAGACCCTGCGTGATTTCCGCGTGATCTGTGTAATCGCCGTGGGTTAGGCCGCGCTCTTTTAATAGTCCTGTAACTGGCGGCGGCTTATGGAGTTTCTTGGCGTATTCATTTGCCAGGTCCGTCGTGGTTGCGATTGAACTGTCGATTTCGGCATCAACTTGTTTAAGAATATCGCCCAGAGGGAGCCTTTTCTGTTGCTCTGTCATACACTGTCCTTCCTGTCTCTCTACAATCAAGACAGGTGAGGCAAAAAATATATCGCCTCACCTAATTTCAAAAGATTAGAACGGGGTATCTTCCAGTTCTTTCTCTTCGCTAAACCCATCAGCAAATTCGTCGCGGGCGCTCTTGCGACCGTCAAGACGCGGCATGTCAAACTTTGTAATTTGCACATGCTGTAAAGAGAGTGCGATCCCCTTATTGCCGCTGTTGTTGTAGCCAAAGGCGCGAACAACAAGACGCGCGCGCTGTCCCGCAAATACACGGTCAGCTTCGACAATCTCTTCACAGGTTGGGTTGGGACCTACAATTCCTGGACGTGTCTTTGTCCATGCAGAAATGTAAGTTTTTCCTGGTCCATAACCAGTATAATCTTTCTCACTAGCGTCGCGTATTGGGTTGCGAATACCAGTAGGAACTTTGCCCCCAAAAAATTCTTTAGCTTCCGCTGCAATAGCTGCAACTAGCGCCTTGTATTCCGGCGTGTCTTGCGCCGCTTGGTCGAAAACAAGATTTGTAGAGAAGCGCTCGTCGCCGCCTGGGACGGCAGCGCGCGGCTCAAACAAATTAGCAAAAGAAAGAATGCCTACAGGCGTTTTGATGTTCTGACCCATGTCCTAATCTCCTAATGTCAAAGTTTTGGATCAATCGGCAAAGGCGGCTTTAGCTGATGTCGCCTTTGTCTTTCGCTTTTCGGGACAGTTACCCGACGCCGCTGGACACCAACGGCAGTGTTTGCCCTCCACGATAGACAGCTTTGTCTTGTCGTTTTCGGCAATAAGTTCGACTGTTGGTTTGAGCACCGAGTAAGCCCAATCCAGCATGTCAACTGTTGCAACGTCCCAATGTCTTATTGGGCCGTCTGGATGCTTTGCGCGCGGTTGAACAATCGTAATTCTGATTGTTTCAGGCGGCATGATGTTTTCTGGCAATGAGAGATACGTGCCCAACGCGTAATACAATCCTTGCGAATTGTCGGTCGGATCGACTGCGACGCTAGCGCCAAACTTTAAGTCCACCACGTGCAATATTTTGTCTGGCGTTAATGCGACAAAATCGGACGTGCCAAACATAACTTCTGGCGGCTTCTGTCTATCGTTTTCCCATAAACGCGACAACGAGACACGCTTCTCAACTGCATACAAGTCTGTCTGCTTCGCAAGGCTCTCAACGTAATCAAGGTAGACACCAAGATTAGTCTCAAACAACTCTTTTACTTCTTGCGATACATTCACCGCAGCACTGCTTTTACCAACGCCACGCTGTGCAAGACACCATTGCGCGTATTCATGCGCCAGCGTTCCTTCATCAGCATATTTGTTTGATTTGCGCGGCACGCCCTCAGAAAGAGAAGGCGACATCGTGCAATTCAACCAAATATAAGCCCCGGAAGCAGACAGCTTCGCGTGCGCGCGTTCACTGTGCGCCATTAGCCATTTCCTTGTAGATTTCTTGAGCGTCTACTAGGAGCGACTGCGACTTATCGAGAGGAATGTCGCCAAACTTTTTGACTTCATATTTGTCTAATAGCTGGCGCGTCTGCTCCCGAAAGATCGGGCTAGAGTAAGTCTTGGTCAAAAGCTTTAAAGCTTCGTCTCGCGCGTAGTGGTTCTCTAAAGACGGATCTTTTTTGACGTCAGCTTTAGTAACTGCCTTCGCCAATTTTGATAAAGATACTTTAGCGCGCCAGGGGGGATCGTCTCCAAAACCCCTGGCAAGAGAAATTAAACTTTCCAATGCTTGTTCGTGGTTGTCTGCGACAACCTCGACATGCACTGCTGGTTTAACATCGGTAAAATCGTGGACGTAGCTTAGTCTAACATGCTTATTCATCTGCGCTTCCTGCGGCAAAGAGGGTGTCTAGTTCCATTGATCTTTCGGCCAAGACCCGATTAATCCTGTCATCTGCGCCAGACATAGAGATGTATCTCGCCAAGACAGGTCTTGTCTGGCCGATGCGTCTACAACGTCGGATCGCTTGGTAGTTATCGCCGGGGTTCCAGGATGCTTCGGCTAAGATGACATCGTGGGCCGCGGTAAGTGTTAAGTTAGTGCTTGCTGCTTTTATCTGGCCTATAAATACTCTGATGTTGGGGTCTGTCTGAAACCTGTCCTGCGCTTCCTGTTTTGTTTTTGTTCCTACCCCTCCATCAACACGCACTACACCGAATGTGTCAACCATTTCGCAAAGCGTTTGGATCACGTCCCTGTGGAAACCGTAAATAACGATCTTTTTATGGGGCGCGGTTGTTAACTCTTCGTTAACTAATTGGGCAACCCACGGCGCTTTCGCCATGCCGATTGCGCGGCGTTCTGTTGCAAATGCTAATTCTGCTTGCGCAAGATTGCTTAAAAAATCACCCCCCTTGTCAAAAACCGCGCTAAGTCGGGCGTCCATTTGTTTTAATGCGGTTGTTGCCCTGCACTTTTTTTCTAAGTCAGACATCATCAACGGGTAATTAGACACCCGTAACGGCGGGATCTCTTTAATGACGTCGTCTGTCTTTAATATAGACATGACCGGCGCAAGCATTCGCCGGATTACCGGCAATTTCTCAGGCTTGGTTCCCTGGATTTGTCTAATTGGGCGGTAATTTGTGCCCGCCTGGAAAATGTTAACGCGGCAGTATTTGTCTTCAAAGCTCTGCCAAGACAAACCCTCAACCATCTCAGGCCATAGAGCCCGCATAATAGGATATAATTCCGATACGCTTTTGGTGGCGGGCGTTCCCGATAGGGGAAGCGTATATGTCGCTTGTTTGTGGAGGCCGCTATGTGGGTTTAAAACAAAACGCGTGCGTTCGCTATCGCGTCCAAGCATGTGCGCTTCGTCTAAAATTAATAAATCCCACTTCGTGCGGGGATCGCGCAGCGCGTCACGAATTGCATACCCCGACCGAGAAACTGCGTCATAAGAAAGTATAACGACAGCGGGACCAATTATAGGAAGCGTGTCATTGGCTGTGCGGATCACATGCAGATCGCGCACGCGTGTCTGTCTTGTTTCAAACTCGCGCCGCCAGTTCTCACGTCCATGCGCGGGCGCAATCACAAGGATGCGCTGCGCATTTATTACGTCAGCGTAAGCAATAGACGTGTATGTCTTGCCTAGACCAGGTTCATGCGCGACATAGCGCGGTGTCTTGTCCTGGCACAGCCAATCAACTGTTTGGCGCTGATAATCAAAAAGAGACATCTGGGCGCTCTAACCAGCGGACACGTGGAAGGGACATGATGACCTGGCGCATTCCATGACCATGTATCTGTCCGCTACGGCTCTCACATTGTTTGACAAGTATTGTTGATACTTTTTCAATTACGAGAGGTTGTGGTTTAGGAAATACTTTCCCTTTTTTATTTGATATTTCGCTGTCTTTCATCGCAACACCGCACAAAGAAAAATGAAGCCGCCGGAAAGAATAATCATCAAGAGAAAGATCGCGTAGATAACGCGACAGATGTATTCGCTATTAGACATCGTTCTGCCCCACTTGCGTTGACAGGAACCAATGCGCGAGTAGCAAAGCTTCTGCTTTGTTGTGATCGCGTTTCTTTGTGAGAAATTTCGCAACGTCTGGATAAAGACGTGAAGCAAGATCGCGTGATGCGTCAGCGTCACTTGATAAATTTAACGCGCGCTTCCAGCGAATAGGCGATACAAGATGCGTGCGGATTTCGAGAGCAGCTAAAACGCCCTCGATCATTCCGCAGCCTTTGCCAAAATTGAAACTTGAACTTACGCCTTGCTTGGGCATGGCGTTCACAAGCTCAACGACTGCGTCCACGTTCCCGAATGGCTTGAGATGTTCTTTAAGTGTCTGCGCCCAGGCGGTTGCTTGAACCATCTTTGCGGCGACGGGCATGTCCGCGACAAAGGCCGCGCGAGAAGGACCGCGCACAACAATGGCGTAAGCGGCAGATATGGAGCCAGGGTCTACGCCAATGACAATGTCTGCCTTGTTACTCGCCATTAGCAACAGTCCCAACAAATGAGGTATTGAGATACCGCATGGGCTCAAAGTCCTTGTCTAAGCGGCGGGCTAAAGCCATAATCAGCGCTATCCCGTTTGCCGGGGAGCGTTCTTCTGACTGCCAGTAATAGAGTGTGCGAAGCGACGGGACCCGCATGTTTTGGGCCAACAGCAAAGAGCGAACACGTTCTGCCCCGCCCAGGTCTGTGATTAGTTTACCTAAATCCCATCGGGCGTCCGTGACCATGTCCTCGACTGTCCTACTGTCTCGATTTGAATAAAGACAGTAATGCCGCTGATTTGCACATAAGTCAAGTTTATAGGTATATCTACGCAAACCCCCGGCAAATGGGCAAAAATTAACCTTCATCTAGTGAACAAGTCTTGCACTGTCCGTATTGGTGTGCGATAGGACCAACATAGTTAGTAGGAGGTAAACGATATGTCTCGCAGTCCTAGGAGAAGGATGCCGCCCGCGGCGGGTCAAACCAGTGAAGAACGGTTAGTGCATGAGGATTTTGCCCGCCGCTTACATAAGATCCTTGCAGATCGCGGCATGTCGCCATCTGATCTCGCCCGCAAAGTCTGGGGCACAATTGAGCAAATTGACAGCAAGACAGGCCGCGTTGTTAACGCCGCGCGAAACCGCGACAGAATTTCTGTTTATCTTGCCGCCAAAGGTTTCCCAGATCCTAAAAACCTAGCCAAGATTGCTAAAGCATTAGGAACGACGCCAGAGGAATTAGCGCCAGACATCGCAGCCGCGACGATTGAGCGTGAGGTCCCAGAAATGAATATGACGGTTGTCGCTGGGCATGATGATAAGGCGCTGCTTAGAATTAATAAGCTTATGCCAGTAGATGTAGCGATTGAGGTTATGCGGTTAATTCGGGAAAAGACCGCGCAGTGATTTTTGATGACGGCGACCCGTGGTTGACCGACCGTGAGATAGGGCGATTGCTGCATAAGCACGCTGACACGGTGTCTAGGTGGAGGCGATACGAGGGCCTTCCATTTCTTCCCGGTCGTCCTGCTCAAACGAGATACAGTGACCTAATCAAATGGTTAGACAAGCGCAAAGAGATACGACACGCGTCGCCTGGTCAGACAAGCGACAGGTCTGGGAAGTCCGTTGGACAGAACAACATAACGGTGGCTACAGAAGCCGCGCCGTCTCCACAGGTATCAAGGACCCTAGCGGCAAGTTTGAGGCGCAAGTTTTCGCAGCGGAATTTAAAAACCAAAGCGCAGCAATAGACGAAGTAATTGAAGAACCCCGCATTAATGAAATCATAGATCGCTACGTGACAGACGTCACAGCGCGACGAGGTCAGACTAAAAACGCTAAATATATATTTAATGATATTCGCAAAGCATTTGGCGCGCAAAGACTGTCAGCAATGACAAGTCAGGATTTTGTAGATTATCAAGTTGAGTGTTCAAACAAGCATAAAACAATAACAGTTCTCACAAGATTAAAGCGACTGCGCACTGCGATATTGCACGCGCATAAGGTTGGTTTGCTAGACAAGAGTATTGACCCGCACATTCCATTTCCCCCGGAGCAACAAGGTCGCGTTGTTTTCCTGGACGAAGAACAAGAGGCAGAATTTCATGCGCTTGCTTGCGGACTAAGTATTGGTTGCGCGGCATTGCATCCAGTAACGCTCTTTACGTGTCTTGGATTAGACACAGGCGCGCGACAGATGGCGATTATGGGTTTGACCTGGGACAGAATAGATTTGCGCGAAGAGACGATTGATTACAGAGAACCTGGAATGATTGTCTCAAAGAAACGTCGCGCGGTTGTGCCTATCAATAATAGATTAAGACCTGTCTTGCAGCGCGCGTATAAAGAGCGTGGGGATAATAAACTCTTTGCTTATCCCGCCGCCCTTGAGAAAGATTACCGCGCCTTCATTAGATCGACGCCTTATCCTTGGGCGACAGCGCATGTCCTGCGGCACACTTACGCGTCACTTTTATTGAAGGCGGGCGTGGATGTTATCCAGGTCGGGGATTTGATGGGCGACACACCACAGACAGTATTAAAGACCTACGCGCATACTAGCCGTAGATGGTTACACGAAAGTGTTAATACGCGACATCCGTATTAATTTAAAATACTGTCTTTACTGTCTTGCCAAACCAGAAAAATTGGGGCAGCTTCGGACCCCTTCGCGTTTTCCCTACCACTAGTTAAGAAAAAACCCCGCCAAGGTGCGAGATCCTTGACGGGGTGAGTAGGGAGGAAACGCCCTAAAAAGGAACAGGGCAGTGACAAAAATGACTATAGATGACGACAACACGCGTGACAAGTCTTTAATTGCTAATGACAGTAAAAACAGTAACGGGACAGATATATTTGGCGAACAAGAAACTGCGACAAAGGAAGGATTAGCGATCCTCAAGAAAGCAGAGACTTGGGTAAATAATGGATTTGAAGGTGAACTCATTGCGACGCGTATTGGCGGCAAGCAAGCGTGCGATGAAAATTGGAACAGCGAAGATCCTTGGCCTACAGATAAATTATACAGAAGATTAAAACGTGGGCACGGCTTTGGCGTCAGGACAAGAATTTATCCAGCGATAGACATTGAAGAGACAACTAACGCGCAAACTATTTTAGACATTGCAACGCGTAATTATCCAGACGCGCCGATACGTTCAAGACCAGGAACAACTAGCAAAGCATTATTGTTGAGACGCGCAGACGGAGAACCCGTCAAAAAGTTTCGTGTATTGCGTCTACCAGATGAAGCGCTTTTGATGGAGATACTTGGCGCAGGGCAACTCCACAGCGGCGGCACAAGAAGCGACAAAGGCAATGTTTGGTTGCAATGGGATAAAGCGCCCGTTGCAGATGAACTCACGGTTGTTACGAATGAAGAACTAGAATTTTTCTGCAATGAAGTCATAGGCGAATTAAAGAACATAGGCGTTCAAGCAGAACTCAGAATACAAGACGACAAAGGAACAATTACAGGCGGAACGCCAGCAACAGAAGAAGAGATTGCCGCAGACAGTGTTTATAGACTGTTTGATGAGCTTGGTATGGTGGTAGGCAGAAGCGCAACTAGAACAGGTTGGGTTGATGTCGTGTGTCCGTGGGCAGCCGAGCATACAGATCCAACTCAAAATCTCGCGGGCTATCATCCTGGAACAGGTGGCTTCTCATGTTTTCATGCCCACTGTCAGGGTCGCGGCATGAACCAAGTCAGAGAATGGTTAGACAAGACCGCGACGCCGGACGCGCATCTTTCTGCGACCAATGCCGCAGCAGCAGAGGTTTTCAGAAAGGATGGGTATCAAGACCCTTTTGAAGACAAGAGCGACTTTCTTTCTAAGGAGTGGAAACACGCGGTTAGAAGATTGAGAGAAGCAAGAGACGAAGAAGGTCACAAGGAATTTTACGGTAATGATGGCGGCGAAGGTTTCGTTACCTTTGATTTAAACACGCCTATGGCGATGCCTTTCATTAGGCCGGACATAACGGATTGGCACGCAAGGGGCGAGACAGCGATCATGGCGTCCGCGCCAGGGACAGGCAAGAGCACGTTATGCTTGCTGTATGCGTTAGCGATCGTCCTAGAGCGTCCAGATATTATAGGGCAGACAAGTATAGATTGGACGGGCGACGTCGTAATCGTTTCTAACGAAGACAGGTTCGCCGCGATCCAAAGGAAGCTTCTCGCATTTTATAAAAAGCTGAACATTCAGCCAGGCGACGCCAAGCACAAAATTCACTTATGGAACGAGCGACTAGCAGTCGTGTCTAAGACAGGAAGTCTGGGGATAGTTCCTACACGCGACGCGGTTAGATTTGTGGACAGGCTCGCGGACCTGCGGGCGAAGTCGCCGGTGGCTTTGGTTGTTGTGGACACGTTGGCGTCAGCAGTGGAAGGCGGCGACGAAAACGCAAGCGGCGACATGCAAGTCTTAATGAACCATTGCATTGATATAGCGATAAACGGGTTTTGCGCTGTCACGTTAATTCACCACGTTAAGAAGACCACGTCAGATACTGAAGACGATGTGTCTATGAATGACGTTAGAGGGTCCGGGGCGCTTGTGGGTGCGGCGCGCATGGTCGTCGGTGTCGCTAAGTGTGGGTCCGCGCGTGAAGCTAGACATGGTTGGACAGTAGACGAGCGGGTGAGGTCTATACGGTTCGCAGGCTTGAAGTCGAACGATAGGCCCCTGGCAGGCGAGAAGTTTTTTCGCTTTGAAGGCGTGGACCTGGTCGCGCGTGACCCGCGCGGGGGCGGGTCTATCAGTTCGGTAAGGGCGGGGGTGTTGGAGATACTGGCAACGCCTGGCTCCTTGTTGAAAGATTGGAAAGCGGAAACCAGGGCTGCGGTAGACGCAGCGCTTCATGCGCAGGTAGAGCTAGTCCTGGATAAGCAGGGCGTAGGGGTGTGGGCGACCCGTTCAGCGGTCAAGCACGTGTTGGACAGTGTGGGCGGTGACTTGAAAAAGGACCGGGCGGCGGTTTTTGAGGCTTTGGCGGCGCTTATTGATGAAGGCGTTTATAGTGCACAAACTGTGCGCAATAATACGGGGAATTATAAGACCGTTTTAGCTTTTCCGGCATAGCGCGGACCTACGCGCGGACCCTACGCAGACCTACGCAAACCTACGCGCGTAGGTGCGTAGGTCCCTATAGTCAAAAATGGACCTACGCGGGTCCTTTTTGATCTATAGGACCTACGCGTAACCTACGCAAACAACCCTACGCGAACAAATAAAAAGGGCCCGTGGGCCCTTTCTTATTAGTGCACGTATTGTGCGCTGTTACGCGCTAGTCAATATAACCGTGAGCGGCATCATATTGCGCGGCGTCCTGTTCGGTTTCAGCGTAAATGTAGCCTACCTTAAAATCGAAAGGATCATCCTGCGCACGTGCGCCGCGAACCAATATCGCGGCGCTTTCTTTTTCGGCGGGGCGTATGACCCAGCCACGGCGTTTTAATGTTTCTGTTAACATCATGCTGCGCTCTTAAGCTTGCGCGATAATAGCCCAAGACCCTCGCGCGCGAGTTGATGCGGGTCATAGACGTTGACGTGCTCTTTAAAGACGGGGCCTACATTGTGAAGCAAGCCAATGCCTATGGTTTCGATTCCGCCGCGCGCCCATAAGTCTTGGGCGCGTATCCATGCGCTGTTAGAATAGCAGTCCATGCCGTCGCTGAGAACGAATAGGATGCGGCGCGTAACGCCTCTAACCTGTTTAAGACGCCCCGCCGCCGCCATAGCGCCCACTAGATTGCACGTGCCGTCATAGCCCGCCATCATGGGGACCATGTCGCGGCGTTTACGCCACGCCACGGCATAAGGTTTCATTATATCAATTACAGGGTCGCCACGTCCTACAGCGGCGCGCCCTGTCCTGGATATTTCAAAAGGAACAGCGGCGCGGTCCATAGCGTCGCCAATAGCAATCGCCATTGCGGCGGCAAAGGTTTCCCCCATGCCCTTCATGGACCCCGACCCGTCCAGGACAACCGCCACGGCGGCGTTGGTTCCTTCAGTAAATTGACGCCGCGCGAAGACATTGGTCGCGCCGCCAGCTATGCGCCCAAAGGCGCGGCGGTCCAGGCGTCCAGATAGCAAACCGTGTTGCGTATCAATTTTAGCGGGCGATTTTACAAGGCGCGTAAGGTCCGCTTTCAGCTTGGCGGTGGAGGGGAAAAGCTTGTCTAGGTTGTCCATGCTGCTAAAGCGCTTAGTCTTTTCTGTTAGCTTGGGCATAGTGCGAGGAATTGACGCCAGGTCCATGTCCGCGCCGTCTTGCCCTATGGGGCGAGGCTTGCAGCGTTTTAAAATCTCTTCCGCTTGTTTGTCCAGGTTAGGCTCAACACCGGGCGCAATGGCTGGGGCTTGCGGCGCGTCTTGATCGTTTGCGCCGCCTTTACCGTTTACGCTGTCTTGTGCGTCGTCCTGGTCGCCGTCCTGGTCGTCCTGGTCGTCTTGTTTGTCCTGGTCGCCGCCCTGGTCCTGGTCGCCCTGGTCCTGGTCCTGCGCGTCTTGTTTGTCCTGGTCGTCCTGGTCCTGCGCGCCCTGGTCGTCCTGTTTGGTTTTGCGCCAGGCGTCAACGTCGCGCGCCAGGGCAAGGACGTCAAAGGTATTGGCGCACGCTTCCAGGCGCGGCCATATCCACGCCAGGGCGTTAGCGGTCGCCTTATCCAGGGCGGGCGCGGCGATATTAAAGCCCAGGGCCTTCCGTCCATAGACCGCCAAGGTATAGGAAAGCGCCGCCATGTTTGCCGGGGTGTAGCCCGCCGCAAGATTTTCATTAAGCTTTTGGTTGGTTAAATTTTCCAGCAAGGCGCGGGCATTGGTCGCCACGCCGCAGGTTAGGACCTGCGCTTCAATGCGCGGGTCCTCTAGGCCGTTAACCAGGTCATGTAGGCCGTCATGGACCGCCATACGCCAGGCGTTAAAGTCAGTGAAAAAGGTATGACCTAGCTCATGCAGGACGTAGCCTATCCATAAGTCGCGCTCTTCTCGCGTAAGACGCGCGTCCAGGGGAAGAAAGGGCAAGGTCAGGTCGACCGTGCGATCGTCTTTTCTTATGCCCGCCGTCGCGCCGTCAATGCGGACCCGCCAAGTCCTCTTACAGTTAGGCTCACGGGTCTTATAGAGCTTTTGGGCGGCGAGTAGACAGGCGTCAATCACGTCCTGGTAAATAATGGTTGTCATGGTGTTAACCTTTCGAGACAGTAAGGACATTATTCTTGGAAAGCAGCAGCGGCGGCATTGCCCCGCGCAGAGCGCTCTATTTCATCTTGCTGGGCTTGGGCTTGAGCTTCCAGGTCCGCAGGGGTTAGACCCGCCGCGAAGGCGTCCAGGTTATTGAAATTAAGGTCCGCGCCCGCCAGGACCTCAAGCGCCTGGACGTCCTCGCCATGCGCCAGGTTAAGGACGCAAACCTTAAAGGCGTGTTGAGAGGGGACGCCCGCAACAATCCAATCGGCAAAGGCGACAAGGCGTCTAAAACCTATAGCTTGCGTCAGGTCGCCGCTATTACACTTAGCGCGCGTAACGCCCGCAAACCTAACCAGGGCGTCAGCCAGGGCGCGCGGCGCGCCTGTTTTTAGGATTAGGGCTTTTGTTTCCTGGCGCTTGTCAGGATAGCCCACGTCCAGGCCCACGGCGAAGCGGTCCATAAAGGCGGCATTGACGGCGGCGGTCCCTATAAAATTGCCTGAACTATCGCCGCGCCCATTGGTATTGTCAGCGGCGAGGACAATCACGCCCGGCGCAAGGTCCACGCGCTCTCCTGTTTCCAGGATGACGAAGCGATGATCTAAAGTTGTTTGTAAGGTCGCCAGGGTCCCGCTAGGGCATATGGTAGGCTCGTCTAGCAGGACGACCGCGCCAGGCGTGCGCAGGGCTTTTGTTAGCTTGCCGTCTTGCCAAACAGTATCGCCGCCAACAATGCCAGGACCGCCCCATAGAAAGGCCGCTTCTGTGTCGCGGTCAAAAGCAACACGAAAGAAAGGTCGCCCCAGGTTTGCGGCAATCTGCATTGCGGCGCTTGTCTTGCCTGTCCCCGGCGGTCCAAACATCCAAGCGCATTGTTCCTTTGAAATAGCGGTCAAAAGGTCCGCGAGTAAGGTTTCATCCCAAACATAATTGACGTCTACGCCAGGCGCGCCGGGGTCATTCCAAACAGGCAAGGCGAGGCGGTCCAGGCGCGGGCTTTTCACGTTAAATATTTTAGAGGCGGCAAAGGTTTGCCCGCTGGGCGCAGCTTGGGCGCCAGGGGCGGCGGGCGCAATGGTGCGCAATGGTAAAGCCTCGCGCGCGTCTTTGGCGTCCTGGACCGCCTTGTCTAAGCGCTTGTAAACGCCCGCCACGTTGTCGCGCAACGTGTCCCAAATAGCGGGCGCAAGGAAACCTTTGACGCCTTCCAGGGGCGCAAGCGCCTGGTCCGCGCCTTGGTAGGGGTCCGCTGCGGTCAATGTCTTGATTGTTTCACGTGAAACAGGACGGGAAACATCAGTTAAAGCCTCGCCCTGGTTTACCTGGACGTCCTGGGGCGCGGCGGGCGTGATAGCAATGGCGGTCTTTACGTCTACGCCAAGCGCCGCAGCTAGGCTGTATAGCTCGTGCTGGTGAAGCTTGGACACGTTGTCCTTGCCTGTCATGGCTAGGCATGTCTTTCCCTGGGCGCGTAGTGTTGAACTTAATGCGGCCTTTAGGGCGGTGCGCTCTTCATTTGTCATGTCACTGGTTCCTTATGGTTTTTTATATGAAAAAATAGACGAGGGGTTGAGCGATAACGGTCGCCGCAAGGGCGACCGCTAACATTGAAAGGACGTCCAGGGCGCTCATATTAGGCCGCCATAGCGCGGCGCGCCGTTGTCAGGCTTTCATAAGCGCAAGACGCAAACCAATAGGCCCCGCAATCGTCGCCCTGGTTCAACAAAAGACGCGCCTCGTTTAAATTGCGCAGCGTTACGCGCAAAGCTTCGCGCGCGGCGTGGTTTGCCTTAACTGGCTTAGACCGCAGCGCATTCATGGCGCGATTGATTGCAGCGTTTAAATTTTTGATCTTAATCATGTCACTGTTTCCTTTATGGTTTCTTACTGTCCTGTCTACCGGACAAATCAAGACATACTACATAATCTTTTATTATGCAAGAGCTGTCTTGCGCTGTCTTGATCTTTTTGGTGAATTAATGGTAAAAAGGTATTTAAATACCACATAACCAGGTAGACAGGTCGGACATGGCGGACCCGCAAACTAAGCCGAAAGAGAATTTAACGCTTAATCAAAGACTTAGGAACAACGCGCGCCGCAGCTATCACCAACGCCATGCAATCCTTGAACAAATGACTGATGAGGCTTTCGACGTCCTGCGCGAATTGTTGTCTAGCAATAACGAGAGCGTAAGACTTGCCGCAGCACGTGAGACACTAGACAGGGCGCAAGGCAAGCCGAGACAGGTTCAGCAAGTCAACGTCCAGGCTACAGACATGACGGCGTTACACTTGGCAGCGCTGCGGACACTGGCAAACAATGCGCAAGCTATTGATATCACACCAAATAAAGCTATAGACCATGTCAGCCAGTAAGGGCCTTAAGGCCAAAGACCTGCGCGACAAGATAGAGAAAAGCGCACGTAACCTATTGATTGATATAGACAAGCCACATAATAGCGTATTATCTAGCGCTCAATCGTCTAGCAATATCAATGACTTAGACACGCTAGACAGGCCGGTTCCCGAAGCCCCCCGCCTCTCCATAGGAACCGCAGCCGCCGCCGCGAACGGCAACCCTCACGTCCAAGTAGACCAAATTTCACCCCAACCTGTCCTGACCAATCACCTCAAGACAACCCCCACACCACCCCAAGAACAATTTACGTCTGTTTTTGAAAAATATTTTGGTGGTTTACCAGAGATTGTAAACACGGAGAAACCACCGTGCGACCAAAAGAAACCTTCAAAGCCGCCTGCGACTACGCGGCCATCGCCGCCGCCGCCATCTGTGTTGGCGTCGCAGGCGCAACCGTCCTCTTCTTCTACGGCTGCGTCTGTGTCTGCGCCTGTATCGCAGACCGCATCGACACCGCCATCAAAAGACAAAGATAATCCGTTTGTAGATTTCGTTTTGCGTTACCGCGAAAACCCCGCGGACTTGGTCAAGAATGTTTTTGGCGCGCAGCCCGATCCTTGGCAGGAAGAATTTCTCGCGCACATCCAATCTGGCGCGCGACGCATCAGCGTGAGGGCAGGTCACGGCGTAGGAAAATCGACAGCCTGCGCGTGGGCCGTGATCTGGCACTTGATTACGCGCTATCCGCAAAAAGTAGTTTGCACAGCCCCCACCGCCCCGCAGCTTTATGACGCGCTCTTTGCTGAAATAAAATTTTGGATCAACAAACTGCCTGCATATATGCGGCAGCTATTTGAGATCACGTCAGACAGAATAGTTTTGAAGTCTTCTCCAGAGGCTAGTTTCGTGTCAGCACGCACGTCTAGCAAAGAGAAGCCTGAAGCGCTGGCCGGTGTCCACAGTAATAACGTGCTGTTGATCGTGGACGAGGCCAGCGCTGTTGAGGAAGCAGTGTTTGAAAGCGCGGCGGGATCTATGTCCGGCCACAACGCGACAACGGTTCTAATTGGGAACCCAACACGATCCTCTGGTCTTTTTTATAAGACGCATCACGAATTAGCGACTGAATGGAGGACAATGCACGTTTCGTGCGTGACGTCGCCCCGCGTTACAGAGGATTTCGTTAAACAGATTAAGGACACTTATGGCGAACTCTCGAACGCTTTTCGTGTGCGTGTTCTCGGTGAATTTCCTCTTGCTGATGATGATACCCTTATCCCAGCCGAACTTGTTGACGCTGCAATGCGCAGAGACATCGTCCACGACACAAACGAGCCAATCCTTTTCGGTGTTGATCCCGCACGTTTTGGCGACGATGCCGCTGTCCTTTGTGTCCGCCAAGGTAATGTCGTCATGCACTTTAGGTCGTGGCGTGGCCTCGACCTCATGTCCCTCTGCGGAGCCATAGTTAATGAGGCAGATCAACTTAAACCGGCTGAGATTAACGTCGATAGCATTGGTCTTGGCGCTGGTTTGGCTGATCGGCTTAGAGAGCTTGGCTTACCTGTCAGAGATGTCAATGTCTCAGAGGTTAGCGCGCTCAATCCAAAGGCCAATCGACTGAGAGATGAACTGTGGGTTTCCGTCAGAGATTTTCTCGCGCAGCGCGCGTGTAGACTGCCTAATGAAGAAAGCCTACGCGCGGATCTAGTAACGCCAAAATATAGTTTTACCTCAAGCGGCAAACTGCAAGTCGAGAGTAAAGGCGAGATGAAGAAACGTCTTCGTCGTTCGCCTGACTTTGCGGATGCGCTTGCACTTACATTTGCTGGACGAGGCGCGATGGTCGGGGGTCGCATGGCGTCTTGGGTTCCAGGAAAGCCCCTTCAACGCCGCGTTTCGATTTGCTGAAAAGGATAGACCCTCATGGCTCGCCGTAGAAAATCACGCCCACCTATTGATGCGCCGACAAACACGTCGCGTTCTTCCTATCCGGGTCTTGTTGCAGACATGGACGATGATGACGAGGACAGACGTATGCGTCCTAAATACGTCGATAGCATCCGTAACTCTGCGCAAGGCGAGAATGATCGTGAAACCAACACGGATTATACGCGGACGGCTGAACCGCCTTCAAGTTCTGACGAAAGCTCTCCTACGCCTATTCGCACTGAGTTTCGTCCTCTTGATCCTATCGAGTTTCAGTCTCGCGTATTTAAAGCGTATGAACAAGCAGAGTTATATGTGGATACTTATGTTGCGCCTGCGCGTATTAGTGCAGCGGAATATTATAAGGGTGCGCCTTTCGGAGATGAGGAAGATGGTCGCTCTCAGATTGTGCTCACGGAAGTAAGAGACACAATCCAATCTATTCTTCCTTCCCTCATGCGCGTCTTCACAAGCGGCGACAAAGTTGTCGATTACATGCCGCGCACGGCGCAAGCTATTCCCGCTGCGGAACAGGCGTCAGACGCAATTAATTTTATTTTCCAGGACATGAACCCCGGATTTAATATTCTCTATTCGGCGTTCAAAGATGCTTTGCTTAAAAAACTGGGCATTATTACTTGGTGGGCGGAAAGCGAAGACCGCGTAATTGAGCGTAAATTTTCTGGCTTGACAGAAGAAGACGTTCTTATGTTTCAGCAAAATAATCCAAATGCTGAATTTGTTTCTATTGAGCCTGAGCAAGTCATCCCGCCAAATGCTCAGACATATAAGGTGCAGGTGCGTTTGATCGACCGCGAACGCCGTTACCGCGTGCGCGCATTGCCACCTGAGACTTTCGTAATTGACCGTCGCGCGCGTGACACAGACAAGTTCTTTGATCTTGTCGGTATGCGCGACATGGTGACGGTATCAGAACTTGTGCAAATGGGTTTTGACGAAGACGAAGTGCGCGAACACGGCGCGCCTGGACAGGATGAGAATTGGTATTGGAATTTTGAAGAAGTAGAGCGCAACCCTGGATATGGTTGGCCTAACTATCCGCCTGATCCGTCAATGATGCGCGTGAAGTATATGAAAATATATATGCGCATTGATAAAGACGGCGATGGCATTGCTGAATTGCGCTGCATTCACTGCATTGGCGCAGGCTGCTACGTGTTGAAAGACGAGGTGGTTGACCATGCGCCATTTGCATTGTTCTGCCCAGACCCCGAACCCCACACAATCTTTGGACATTCGCTTGCAGATAGCACGATGGACTTGCAGCGTATCAAATCCCACGTCATGCGCGCCACGATGGACAGTCTCGCGCAATCCATTTTTCCTCGCACCGCAGTTGTCGAGGGACAAGTCAATATGGATGACGTCCTCAACAAAGAAGTAGGGGCGATTATCCGTATGCGCCAGATTGGCGCTGTGCAGGATTTATCCACGCCGTTTGTTGGGCAAGCGGCAATGCCAATACTGGAATATATGGATGAAATTAAAGCACAGAGGACGGGTGTCACCCCGGCAAGTCAAGGTCTTGATGCTGATCTGTTGCAAAGCACAACAAAAGCTGCGGTCACGGCGCAGATTAGCGCTGCGCAAGAGCGAATTGAAATTATTGCGCGCATCTTTGCTGAGACAGGATGCAAGCAACTTTTCACAGGACTGCTTAGATTAATCTGCCGTCACCAAGACAAGCCTTTGATGGTTCGCCTGCGCGGACAATGGACGCCTGTTGATCCGACGACTTGGGATGAAGACATGGACTGCACCGTCTCTGTCGCATTAGGTCGCGGCGATGACGCGCAGCAAATGACGTTCCTTGGACAGATCGCCCAGAAGCAAGAGCAAATCTTGCAGACAATGGGCCTAAACAATCCGCTTGTTAAGTTGTCTCAGTATCAACAGACGTTGAGCCAACTTGTTCGCAAGGCCGGATACAAGAACCCCGATAGTTTCTTTTCCCCAATCACACCTGAGATGGAGGCCCAACTTGCGCAAGCCGAACAAGCAGCCAAAGCCCAGCAAATCGACCCCAATGTCCTACTCGCCAAAGTCGAACTCGCCAAAGCCCAAAGCGACACGTTCGCCAAGCTCCAAGGGCAAGCAATATCGCGGGCCAAATTGCAGCTAGACGAAGATTTAGCACGCGACAAAATGGAAGCCGACACGATCCTGCGCGCTGCCGACTTGTCTGCCAAATACGGCACGCCTGTCGATGTTGGAGCCATACTCAAATATGTTGAGCGCCCGCGCCCAGACATTACGGCTCTGACAGATGCTCTCATGGACAGAGAGAAACAAACCTCCGCGCAGGTTCTTACAAATATTGGCATATCCGCCAATCAACCAGGGCCACAGGCTGCGCCATCCGCGCCGTCTAAACCGTCGCCACTTGCGGCGCAGACACAAAGCCCTCTCGCAACACCCGCAGGTAACGCATGACGCAAATCGTAGACGACGCAATCCGTCTTGGTAATGACGCCGAGTATATTGAGAACTCCGAAGCCTTCCGCCTCGTAATGTCTGAGCTTGAAAAAGGTTTAGTCGATGCGTGGGCGGCAGGGCAGTTCAAGACAGCGGAAGAACGCGAAGAAGCGTTCAACCGCGTGCGCGGCGCACGCATGTTCCGAGACAGATTTAACGGTCTAATCGAAAACATGAAGATGAAGAAGGCGCAGGCAGAGAGATCCATCAAAGCAGAGCGCGCCAGAGGACAGGGTTAATTTTAATCTTGTGTCTTGAATAAGGAAGGACTAACATGACAGACAATTTAACGACTGCGCCGATAAGCCCAGAAGGGTCCGGCTCCGTCGATGAGACTGCCGCAAGGTTTGAGCGCCTTCTGTCCCCCGAATACGGGGAGAAACCGAAGCGGTCCCAAAGCGAGACAGCCGAAACGCCGCCAGAAGTAGAGGCGAAAGCCGAAGCAGAAGACGGCGCGGATGACGAGGCCGAAGAGACAACGTCCCAAGAAGCCGAAGAGGCTCCCGAAGACGAAGAGGCCGAGAAATCCCCCGACGCACCCGAAGAGGATGCCGAGGAGCAAGACGACGCGGACAAGGTCTACACCGTCAAAGTTGACGGCAAGGAGATGCAAGTCCCGCTAGACGAATTGCTTAAAGGCTATTCTAGGACGGCGGATTACACCCGGAAAACTGAGGCTCTGGCCCATGAGAGGAAATCCTTTCATGCGGAAGCGGAGCAGGTCAGGGAGGAAAGGGCGCAATATGCGCAACTTCTCCCAGCGCTGGCGCAGCAACTTCAAGCAAGTCTGCCGCAACAGCCCGATCCTGCACTGCGTGAGACAGACCCCCTCGCGTATGTCTTGGAGAAAGACAAATACGAGGAAGCAGTTGGGCGTTTGAATGCTGCGTTCTCTGAATTGCAGCGTGTCCAGACGCAACAGACGGAGGAACAGCTTAGACAGGTCCAGGCATCCGTGTCTGAAGCCCGTAAAAAGCTCCCCGAACTGATACCGGCGTGGAAAGACGAGAAGGCTTACGAGCGTGATAGGCCAAAACTGCGGGAATACGCGAAGAAACTTGGTTATTCCGACAACGAAATAGACCAAGCCTACGACCCCCGCGCAGTCGCCTCGCTCTGGAAGGCTATGCGGTATGACGAGCTAGTTTCTCGTAGACCCAAGCCCGACGTGCCTCTCGAAAAAGCCATCCGGCCAACGTCTGCGGTCGTCGCACCTGCCGCGCGTAGCGCTAGACAGAGCCAAGAAGCCCGGAAACGTCTCGCTCAAACTGGTCGCATCGAAGACGCTGCGGCTGCTTTTAGATCGCTTCTGTAGGTAAAAGGCAAAGACAATGGCAACAGTAACCCGCTATGACAACACGAAGGCGGTGCGCGAGGATCTTACTGATATTATTTACAATATCAGCCCTACGGCCACCCCGTTTATGAGCAATATTGGCACTGAAAGCGTCGATAACACCTACCATGAGTGGCAGACAGACATTCTTGCTGCTGCTGACGCTACAAACGCCGTGATCGAAGGCGCGGACGCCTCTGACACGTCTTTCGTTGCAACCAACCGCGTTGGTAACTACACGCAGATCAGCCAGAAGACCATTAACGTGTCTGGCACGACCGGCGCTGTAGACACGGCAGGCATGAAGACACTGGAGAGTTATCTTTTAGCCAAGCGCGGCCGCGAGCTTAAGCGCGACATGGAGCAAATCCTTCTGACCAACCAAGCTGCGGTTGTCGGGAATAACTCCACGGCTCGTAAACTTGCTGGTTTCCCAGCATGGATACGTTCAAACGTCGTTGCTAACGGCGCTACGGCACCAACGATGTCTTCAACTAACGACGGTTATCCGAACGCTGGCTGGACAGGTCTAACGACCCCTGCGGCCTTCACTGAAGCCATGCTCAAGACAGCTATGCAGTCGCTCTGGACAGCGGGCGGCGAAGCTAAAATGCTCATGGTTGGACCAGTGAACAAAGTCCGCTTCTCAGGCTTTGCCGGTATCGCGCTAAACCGCGTTGACCGCCCATCGCCAAAGCAGACGTTCATTCTTGGGGCGGCTGATGTTTACGTCTCCGATTTCGGAAATTTAGACATTGTTCCAAATAGGTTTACAAACGAAACCTTCGCTCACTTGATTGACCCTGAGTATGCAAAAATCGGCTATCTCCGTCCATTCCAGCGCAATCCGCTGGCTAAGACGGGCGACAGCAAGCGCACTCAGATGTTGGTGGAATACACCCTCGTTGTTGGGACGGAAAAAGCCCACGCAACGATTGCCAACATCACCACGTCGTAAGCGTAGCGTGTGTCTAGGACAGGTGGCTTTCGAGCCGCCTGTCTGTTATAGAGGTAGACAGGCAGGACATAACGCATGTCTGGATATAGACATTTAGACGATCCTAACTTTGACGTAGACCCCATGAACGGGGTCCGCCAGCGTCTTGTCATTGACGGCGATGGCATCATGCACTTTGAAACCACGCAAGACGACAGTCAGTTGCGTGATTTTGCGCATGAAAAACGCAGCAATTATTCAAAGAACGAAAGACTAGGCGATGTTGTTCACGCCGCGTCTATTCCAGTTCTTGTCCAATACGATCTCATTAAGCGCGGGATCTGGGGCGACAAAGTTCTCTTTAAGAAATGGCTAAACTCGATTGAAGCCGCTCCCTATAGAACAAGGGAGTTTAGGTTTTGACTGTCTTTGCCGATCCGACATTTACTGCGAATTACCAAGGTCTTTGCAATAAGATTGCAGATACTTTGAACCGCCAGGATCTTAATGCGGTAATTCCAGATTTTACGGTGTTTGCAACGTCGCGCATTGAACGCGATATGGCGCGCGTAAAGCATCCTTTAGCCGTGTCCCGCGCGATTGCAACTGTCCAGAATAACTACGTGCCTTTGCCGATAGATTATTTGGCTGTCTATCAAATGATGGATCAAGACACGTCTATTGTTCTTGATTACGTTTCGCCCGACCAATCGAAAGAAGTTTTAGCTTCTGGGTGGGGTGGCACGACCGGTCCGTATAACAGCATTATGCCTTCTGTCCCGCCCGCTGCGGGACCAATCTACTATACGATTGTCGGTAATCAGTTGCGCATATTCCCGCCGCCTGGCGTGTCTGCGCCTGTTTATCTCGATCTTTGGTATTACGCGCGTTTAACCGCCTTAAATACGGGCAACCCGACAAATTGGGCGATTACGCGTTACCCCGATCTCTATCTTTACGGGTCGCTGGTTCACACCGCCCCTTATCTCAAAAACGACGAGCGCATTCAGACTTGGGAAGGCGCTTACCAATCCATTCTTCGTGACATTGAGGTCGAGGCTGATCGCGCCGTGCGAACTCAGTCAAAACTCAACGCCGCGCGCAAAAGTTTCTGACAAAAGGATTAAGAAATGTCAGTAGATTATAACACGACACTTAAAAATAACAGGATGCAGCTAGTTGCTGATCTAGTTTCTGGCAAAGTTGCCGCCTCATCAACTGGATCTGCAACGGCTGGTTATCTTGTAATTGGCGATAGCACGCTAGACGGCACATCAAGTTCAACAACGGGTGTGCTTGTTAAATTTACGCTCAATGCCGCGACGGGAACGGTTAGCGGCGGCGTGTTGACGCTTTCCAGCACGCCAATCTCAACAAGCGCCACAGGCACAGGCACAGCGGCGAAAGCAGAGCTTTGGAGCAATTCCGGCTCAACGGCAACGCAAGTAATCGTTTCCGGCCTGACGGTTGGCACGACAACTCAAAACATAGTGATTAACGCGACTGCGATCTCAACGGGTCAGTCAGTCACGTTATCTAGCGGCACTATCACACACGGATAATCACTATGGCTAAAATGTTTAACCGCGCGCGAATGACCGTCACCTCTACGGGAACGGGCGCTCTATCATTGGGCGTTGCTGTCGCGGGTTATCAGACATTTTCTTCTGCCGGTGCGCAGAACGGAGATAGCGTAAGCTATGCAGTAGAAGACGGGCTAAAATGGGAAATCGGGACGGGGCAGTATAATTCCGTTGCCGGAACATTAAGCCGCACAGTTACGCAGAGCTTTGACGGCACGACTTACGGCACAAGCCCGATTTCCGTTACGACATCTGCGCAAGTATTTATCTCGCCACTAGCAGCCGATCTGCAATACGGCACAGCAGCCGGAAACCTTGTGCAGTTAGATGGTTCTGCGCGATTACCGGCTGTCGATGGTTCGCTTCTTACGAATGTTCCTGTAACAGCTACTAATTTTACCGGCACGCTACCTGTGTCAAAGGGCGGCACAAACGCAACATCATTTACATCTAATCAAGTCACTTACTACAACGGCACTAGCTTAGTCGGTAGCGCAAACTTAACATTCAACGGCACAACTCTGACAGCGGCGAATGATACGTTTATCAACGGTGTTAGAGTAGGTGCAGGCGGCGGCGCTGTTGCAACTAACGTGGCTGTAGGCGCAGGCGTATTAAATTCGAATACAACGGGAGCGGCTAATCTTGCGCTTGGCTATGTAGCTTTAGCATCGAATACGGTAGGCACTGAAAATGTTGCCGTTGGCCCGTATTCTCTTAATTCAGCGGTCAATGCAAGTTTTAACGTAGCAGTCGGATCTACGGCGCTTTATGTTGCAACGGGGTCAAATAATGTTGCAGTAGGATATGAATGTCTTCGTAGTGTTACCTCAGCCACAGTTAATGTCGGCGTTGGTAATCAAGCTCTTAGATCAAACACGGCGAGCGGCTCGACTGCTGTCGGCCACCAAGCGATGTATAGTAATACGACGGGTATTCAAAACACGGCTGTCGGGTATCTAGCTGGGTATTCAAATTCAACGTCTAATGATAACACGTTTGTTGGGTTTTTATCGGGCAATGCCGCTACTGGAGGCAATAACACCGCAATAGGTAGAAATTCGTTTTCCGCTGCTACTACCGCCACTGGCTGCACAGCTATTGGTCGTCTTGCAATAGGTGGCGGTGTTGCAACAGGTGCTGATAATACGGCTATCGGTAACTCTTGTATGCAGTCTCTTACAAGCGGCGTTAACAATGTTGCTTGTGGTAGTGTTGCTATGTTTAACACTACTACTGGAAGCTCTAATACTGCCGTTGGCTATTACTCTTTATATACTAACCAAACTGGTTCTGGAAACACTGCTGTCGGATTATGGTCTTCATATTTTTCAACAGGTATAAACAACACCGCAATAGGTCAGCAAGCACTTTTCACCAACACCGCCTCCAATCTGACCGCTGTTGGTTATCAGGCATTAACTAGCAATACGACAGGAAACTCAAATACCGCTGTCGGTTATCAATCACTACTTACTAATTCAAGTGGTTCGTCTAATACTGCTTTTGGTTCATCTTCTCTTATAGGTAACACAACGGGGGGGCAAAACGTAGCGATTGGTGCTTCTGCTCTCGCCGCTAATACAACTGGCGGTTCAAATATCGCTATTGGTGCCTCTGCTCTTGGGTTAAGCTCAGGAGCTGGCTTAAACACAGCTGTAGGAGACGCGGCTGGCTACAACATCACAACCGGCAGCAACAACATCTGTATTGGTAGAGATGCTGGCAGAGATGCTGCTGTCCGTCTAATAACAACGGCATCAAATGAAGCTGCTTTCGGAAATGCAAGTCTTACTGGCGCGTTTATTCGTATTGCGTGGACTGTCACATCAGATATACGCGACAAAAATATTATTGGAGCAGTCCCTCACGGTCTAGCCTTTATAAATAACATTGATCCAATCAAATTTCGTTTCAAAAAGTCTCGTGAGGACGATACACCACACGGCCCAATTAGATACGGCTTTTCTGCACAAGACATACTCGCGGCAGAAGGTGATGAAAATATCATAATTAATTCCGATGACCCTGAGAACTTAAAATTAACAGACGCATACATGACACCTGTCATCGTCAATGCGATTAAAGAACTTTCCGCTCAAGTGGAAGCATTGAAAGCAAAGGTAAATTAAAATGAGCATATCTTACACTTGGACAATCAATCAGCTTACCGCCTACCCAACATTTGAGAGCCACACGGACGTTGTGTTCAAGGTTCAATGGTTTTATCGCGGCGTTAATTCTGATGGGATTGGTTCAGCGCGTGGCGGTATTGCAGATGTTACCTACACGGCTGGCTCACCATTTACGCCCTTCGCTGAACTAACAGAAGAACAGGTTCTCGGTTGGGTTCAAGACACAATTACACCTGAGAAACTAGCTCAAATAGAAACTGAGATTGTTGGCGATATTGATTATCAAATTGAACAAGCTAACGCTAATAATCCGATTTCACCGCCGCTTCCTTGGGTAACGCAATGATTAATTACACTTGGATAGCAGAACGTCTTGACGCCTATCCTGAGAAAGATGGGTTCAATGATGTTGTGTTTGTGGTGTTCTGGCGCGTCAATGCCGTTGACGGCGATAAGGTCGCTACGCTTGCTGGAAAACAGGCAGTCACACTCGATCCAGATGGCGCGTTTACGCCTTACGAAGATTTGCAGCAATGGCAAGTCTTAAATTGGGTCAAGGATGCGCTCACGCCAAAAGGCGTTGCAGACATAGAGAATAATCTAGCTGGCATGATTGCTACGCAGATTAAACCACCGGTAAGTTCGCCGGTATTACCTTGGGGAAACTGATGGAAGGCCAAAAAATATCTATTGAGTTAGCTGTCGCTGATTGGAACGTCGTGTTGCAGTCATTAGGCAAAATGCCTTTTGAAATTGTTGCAAACCTTATTCCTGCAATTCAGTCGCAAGCT
>SXGT01900231.1_pt1 | contig 26910 bp, 18 predicted proteins | sample 3176221 | NCBI WGS metagenome assembly SXGT01 (sample SAMN11356862, study PRJNA531348) | freshwater metagenome | isolation source: freshwater sample F1-120 | place: China: Fuxian Lake, Yuxi | collected 2017-12-25
GTTTTGTGAAGTCATTTCGCTGACCCAACTGGGCCGCTTCATCGCCAGCTACCAGTGGTGCGGTGAGGGCCGTCCACCTTGTCCGCGAGTCTGGCTGGCCCATGCTCTCATCGCCAAGCACGTCTATCAATTCCCCACCAGCGGCGCGCTCATCGAGGCGCTCCACACCCGGCCCACTTTGCGGCGGCTCTGCGGTTGGGAGGGTGTCGGCGTCCTTGAGCAGCGAATCCGGATAACTCTCGTAGTTGATGGTCGCCGGATTGTCGGTGGTGAAGTACAGGTCGATGGTGGCGTTGTCGTCGAAATCCTGATCCCCCGCCCCCTTCTGCCACTGGATGGTGTACACGGGCTGGGAGCCCGTGTTCAACTGCCGGTGGGTATCCTTGGGTGGTTCGTAGAAGACGAAGGAAGGCGAGTGTTTGACCGCCAGTTGGGCTATGCTCTGCCCCACGGTGGTGAACACCGAGTCAGATGCCACCACGTAGATGAAGTAGCTGCCCTCCTTGACCGTGGTCCGGGTGTTGTTGGCGGTCACCGAGTCGGTGACGTTCCAGGCGTACTCGACGTGGGCGCTAGTCAGGGTGTCCGAGCCGGGAATGGCGATGGCCCGTTTGCCGCTGACACTTTTTCCGAGGGCGAAACTCAGGCTGGGGTAACGGCCGATCACCGACACCGTGCTCAGGCCGCTGACCGCCGAATAGAAGAGCTGCACCTCGGTGGAACCCTGGCGGTCGAAGTCGCGGACCCTGAAGTCCAGGTCGTAAGGATTGGCCTTCAGGCCGGTCCGCACCCCGGTATCCACGGTGTCGGCGCGGCTGGGGTCCACGTAATCGACGATCGGTTTGTGGCGGACCTTTAAGGTACCGCTGCTGCGGGCAAAGACCGGCAGATTCTTCTGGTCGTCGGCAACCAGATAGATGAAGTAGTTCCCGGTGGGCACTTTGTAAACCGAGGCGAAGAGCAGGGACTGCAGTGCCGCCGAGGGTTCGTCCCAGGTGTAGACCTGTGAGGCTCCCTCCAGGAAATCGTTGCTGCCGTTGGTGTTGACGGCGGTGGCGTCGTTTTCGTCGACGATCAGGGTGCCAAAGATGCGGATGTCCTGCACCGTCGCCAGGGTGCTGTCGGGCGAGAAATAGAGCGCGGCGCGCAGGCTGCTGGACCCCAGTTCGTCGTCGGGATCGGTCAGGTCGTAGCTGATCGGATAGGAGGTATTGGCCGTATCGGCCACCCCGTCTGGCTGGAGCACGCGCACCGTCGGCGCGGTATTGGCGTCGATGATGTCGATATTGGCGCCCAGCGCAAAGAAGGTGCCGGCAGCAACAAAGGAACCCAGGGGGCTGGTCCCCACCCGCACGGTGCGAGCGCCTTTGCCGGTGCCCGCCGCGCTGGCCGTGCTATTGGTCACCACCTGGAGGTTGGTCGCCGAATCGCTGCCCAGCACATTGAGTTTGAGCAGCAGCCCCACCTTGTCGTCGTCGTCTCCCCACTCGTTGTCGGTGGAGGAGTCCTCGTTGAGCCGGCCCTCGAAGTACTTGTCGTCGTCGGCCAGGGTGCTGCCCACCGTTTCCCATTCGCCCACCAGGAAGCCGTCGGTGCTCTTCTTGCCGGTCGCCCCCAGCCCAGTCCCGTTGAGGTTGTCGGCCGTGTGTACGTACACCGCCTGGTCGGCGATCTCGGCGCTGGCCTGGTGCGGATTGATCGGGGTATAATCCAGATCGTAGGCGTAGCCGCCCACCGGCACGGACTCGTCCTCGTAGCTGAAGGCCCGCCCCAGTACCTTGAAATAGGGGTGGTGGTTGGCGTTGGTGACCTGGTCCACCCCCAGACCCTCGGCCGCGCCGCCCGCGAAGGCCATGTAGACGTTGGGATCGTCGCTGCGCTTGGCGATCATCGGGGCGCTGAGGAAGACATCGGTGGTGGCGATACCGTCCTGGGTGCCGGTGCCGTCCGAATCGTCGTCGGCCACCTTCTCGGGCAGGGTCCAGCTGGCCCCGTTGTAGAAGCCGTAGTACACGTCCTGCTCGTTGCCGCTGCTGTAGCCGGCGGTGAAGACTATGTGTACCTCACCCCGATCGGGACGCCGGTCATCGACCACCGCACTCACCGGCTCGGTCACCTTCCAGTCCAGTTCGACGTTGTACTTGAGATTCCCGTCCTGGAAAACCGGCGAGGTCGCCGTGCTCCACACCGGGGCTGCCTGGGCGGTGCTCCAGCCGGCGCTGCCGCCCACCGCGTTGTCGTAGGTGTAGCGGTTGAAGAAGATGGTCTCGTAGGTGGCGTCGCCGAATTTGTACAGGGCGTAGACCCGGTTGGGCGAACTGACCCTGTCCACCACCACGGTGGGGAAGTAGAAGAGGGCGTTCACCTCCAGGGCGGCGTTGGCCGCCGCAGAGTTGTTGAAATCGTCGATATTGGCTCCGTCGCTGTTCTGGTTCCAGCCGCCGGCGCCCACCACGCTCCAGGAACCGGCCAGCAGGGTTTTGTGTTCGATGCGGTTGTCGGTGTCGTTGTAATAGGCCAGATGCAGCACGTCACCGCTGCCCCGGTCTATAGAAGGGCCCGTTTGGCGGTCCCCGTCGGGGGCGATGCGCACCCCGCCAGTGCTGCCCAAGGTTCCCAGCGAGCCCACCGCCTCCATGGTAAAAGGGCTGGTCTGGCGGTTGACCTTGGCCAGCATGACGTCGTCGGCGCCTGTGCCCGCGCTCGAACCACGCACATAGCTGACAAACACATTGTCGCGCTGGTCGACGACCATGCGCGGGAAAGCCGCGTTCCGCCCCTGGGTGTTGCCGTCGGTGGTGGTGTCGTTGACCACCACCGCGTTGTTGGACGGCAGCCAGGTGGCGCCTCCGTCCTCGGAGTGGTTGAAGTACACGTTGTTGGGGGTATTGGCGAACTCGGCCGTATTGCCATCTGGGGAGGAGTTGAAGGCGTAGACGATCCGGGGGTTGCCGCGGCTGTCCACTTCGAGGTCGAGGGTGGAAAAGGAGGTGCCGGCCCCGTTGAGGGTCAGGATATCGAAGCGCAGGCTGCCCGAGATGTCGACCGGGGTGGAGAAACTGGCCCCGTTGTTGTTGCTGCGCGCGTAGCGCACCAGGTAGACCGGGGTGCTGACCGGCGAAACCACCTCTTGGGAGATCCAGGCCATGTGTACGGTGCTGGACCCCGAGACCGCCACATCCACCCGCATGCCATCCACGTTGGTGGTCTCAAGTTGCTCGCTCCGCTCCAGGTTGTGGAAATGGCCGATCACCGGGTAGGTGGGTGTGGCCGCCTGGTTCAGGTCGGCGCGCACGGTGACCTGTTCGCCTTCGATAAAGTCCTGGCGGGCCGTGCTGTCGCGCAGCGAAAAACCCGTGGGCGTCCGGTTTTCCAGGCTGGGAAAGGCCCCGTGGCTCGCCCTGCACAGCACGAGGCCGGCGAGCAGCAGGCAGATGATCAGGGGGTGGTGGGGCAGCGCGTTTGTCAAGGTTCCATTCCTTATGCAGCGCTGGGCCGCCGCTTCGTGCGGCAGCAAGGCACCCCCATTTGAGCAACTTCAGTGCCACCTCCCGGTCTATCTGTCCCACCTCGTTGTTTTATCAGGCTTTATCAGGACAGGCTCCCTCGGGGTGCTTCCATGCCCGGGGAAATTCCTTCCCCCCCCAGGGAGGAAGTTTCCGCCCCTTTTGCTGCCCATGCCTGGCAGTTCTTTCCGGAAACTCTTGCCCGACATGGGGAAAAGGCGGCCCTTATCCGGCGCCGAGGTACTGGCATAGGATTTGCGCTTTCTGGTCCGGTCTTTTACCAGGGAGGGCTTTCGATGGTACGGAGCACAGGATGGCTGGGATGGCTGGGGCTGATGTTTTTTATCTACATCGTCCCCGAACCGCTGCTGGCGGCGAGATTGGAGCTGCGCCGATCGGGCACCACATCCACCGAGATCACCGTGGACGTGGGGGACGCGTTTTCCGTGGAGCTGTGGGTCGATGCCGAGAGCCGGCCCATCTCCGGGGCCGCTGTTTTCCTCAGCTTCGACGACGCCCTTTTTGAGCTGGTGGACCAGGAACTACCCGGTTACCTGCCATTTGTACCTGGCCCCTTTCTGGGCAACGGCGAGATCTACCGCAACACCCTGCTGCCAGAAGACGACCCCGCCGCTGCGGCATCCGGAATACAGGTGGACTACAGCGTTGTGCGGGCTATCGGCGAAGGCACCGGCAACCTGGCCACCTTCCGCCTTCGGGCCAAGGCCCCCACCCCGCGCGCCGTGGTCCGCATCGACGAGAGCGGGGCGCGGGAGACCCGCTTTTTTACCCCAGACGGCGCCCACCAGCCTTTTCAGTATATCGCCCCCCTGCAGATCCGGGTCAGAGGCATCGAACTGGCCGGCATGCCCGAGCGCCTGGTCCTGGCCCGAGGCCAGGCCGACACCACCTCGCTGCTGCTGGACCACTTCCTCTTCGACCCCCTGTTCGGGCCCGACCAGATCGAATGGTCCGTCTCGCCCAGCAGCGCGCTCTCCCTAGATTTCGACCCCCACAACCGCCTGGTGCGCCTGCAGGCCCCAGCCAGCGCCTCCCTTTGGGAACAACTGCGCTTCACCGCCACCAACCCGGATGCCCAGACCGCCAGCGCCGTGGTCGAGGTCTTTGTCAACGGCGGCCCCCAGCTGGTACCCGGCCTGGGGCCTTTGACCTTTGCCGAGGACCAGCCCTTCGCCTGGCCGCTGGACAACCTGGTCAGCGACCCGGACGCCGGCCCCGAAAAGATGCAGTGGCAGTTCAGCGCCACCCCCGAAATGGGTGCGGCGCTAGACCAGGCGGGCCGAACCCTGCGTTTCTCGCCCAAAACGGACTGGAACGGCGAGGGCCAGCTGACCCTGGTGGTGGCCGACGAATTTGGCTTCGCCGACACCGCCCAGGTCGCCCTGGTGGTGGTGCCGGTGGAGGATGCCCCCCGCTTTCTCATCTCCCCCAACGTGCGCCTGATCCGCGGCAGGCAGGACAGCAGCCTGACCCGCGAAGCCCTGCTCAGCGATGTCGAGCAGACGCCGGACCAGTTAGCGCTTTCGTGGGAGGGGGCCAATCATATAGGTGTGGAGGAACGCGGGGGCCGCCTGATCCTCTCGGCGCCCCTGGACTGGACCGGCACCGAGGAGATCCGCCTGCTGGGCGCCGATCCCAGCGGCCTGAGTGTCCAGACCCTGCTGACGGTGAGTGTGGTGCCCTCTCTGCCCCCCATCGTCCAGGAACCGCCCCGGCGCCGGGGTATTGCCCCAGGCACCCATTTTGTGCTCACCCTCGACTCCCTGGTGGTCGATCCAGACGACGAGGTCCAGCACCTGCGCTGGCAGGTGAGCGGCCAGCAGCAGTTGGCCGCTCACCTCAGCTCCACCCGCGCCCTGCGCGTCGAGGCCCCTGCCAGCTTTGCCGGCATCGAGACCCTGCATTTGGCCGTGCTCGACCCCAGCGGCGAGAGCAGCAGCTTCGACCTGCTCATTTTTGCCGCCGCCGCCGATGGGTCGCCCACCATCTCGCCCCTGCCCGAGTTGTCTGTGCCCCTGGGCGGCGTCGACACCACCGTCGATCTGGACGATTATCTCTTTGATCTGGATCAGGAACCGGCCCAGATCAGCTGGACCGCCGCACCCGTGGAAGGCGTGGAGGTGCGGGTCGACCCCGAGACTCACGTATTGGTAATAAGCCCGGCCGCCGACGCCTTCTCCGGGCCGCGCCAGGTGGAGTTGCGCGCCCTCGACCCAGACGGACACCAAGCACTGCAGTTACTCAGCCTGCGCCTGATCGACACCAGCAGGCCCATAGAACCCGATCCCGGGCTTCCACCCGACACCACCACCGCACCGGCCCTGCCCCCAGTACTGGCCGCCCTGCCCTCCCTGTCCATCGCCGCCGGCCAGTTCGACCAGAGCCTGGATCTCGACGATTTCCTCACCCAGGGAGATCCCGCCACCCTGACCTGGGAGGTGCAGTCCCCTGCCCGACTGACCGGCCTGGTGGACAGCCAGACCCACCGCCTGCTGGTGCTGGTGGAGCAGGGATGGGAGGGCGAGGCCTTTCTCATCGTGCAGGTGCGCGATGCGCTGGGGCAGACCGCCGAAGCCGTGGTAAGGGTGCAGGTGGCCAGCGCCGTGGCCGGCCTCGAACTGACCCAGAACCTCCGCATCGATCTGCTCGAAGGCGAGACCGAGATCCGGATACCCCTCAGCGATCTCTTCCCCGAAGGCCAGTCCCCCGCCGGCCTGGTCTGGGAGGTGAGCGCCGCGCAACCCGTACAGGTCAGCCAGGACCTCGCCGCCGGGGTGTTGGTCCTGCGCAGCAGCCAGCCCTGGACCAGCAATCAGACCCTCACCCTGCAGGCCCGCGACAGCCAGAACCAGGTGGCCGTCGGCCAGTTGGAGTTGCAGATCCACCCCACCGACGGCAGTGGGGGGAGCGAAGTGCCCGAGTTCCGCCTCGCACTCGTGCCCAATCCGCTGCAGCCCGAGTACCTGGACCTCTTTGTGCTCAGCGATTTGCCTCTCGCCCAGAACCCGCGCCTGCGCCTGCAGCACGGCGAGGACCTCACCCTGGTTCAGGTTGCCGAGGGCATCTGGCAGGGCAGCCACCAGCTGCAGCCAGGTCAGGCGGCGACCCCGGCTTTCCTGGCCCTGGGCCTGGACCAGAACCGCCAGCTGCTGAAGTCCAGCGCTGGGTTGGGCAAATAGGCCTGCAGCCGGACTAGCTGACCGCCGATATTGGCAGTAAACCGCCCCGGACAACCCTTTTGACAGGAGTGCCCCATGAAGTCAGCCCTCGCCCTCGCTACCCTCTTGTGCAGCCTGCCAATCTCGGCTCAGGAGGCGCAAAACACCGCCCCCGTGGTGCAGATTGTCGCCGCCGGCCCCTTTGCCGCCGAGACTCTGCCCATCTCCTACCTGCTCTTCGATTCGGAGGAGGACGCCGGAACCCTGCGTTATTCACTCTACGCCTACCCCGACAACAAACTGCCCAGCGTGGGGCAGATCCAGACCTTCGCCATCATGGTGGCCGACGAGCAGGATCTGCTCAACAGCAAGGGCACCGGCGACTTCGCCGAGGGCCAGAGCGGCGCTGATCTGCAGACCTATACCTGGGATGATCCAGGGCCGGAACTGAGGGGCAGGGGTTTCGCCGCCCTCAATCGGGTAATGGAAGGGAATTTCTACCTCTACCTGGTGGCCGACGACGGGGTGAACGAGCCTGTCTTCAGCGTCTCCGCCGAGCCCGTGCACATCAACCGCTCCGCCCCGGTGACTGCGGTCAGCAGCATCGGCTGGGCCCAGGTGAAAACAGCCCGACCCTGAGTTACAGCTCCCGCTCACAAACACAAGGCCCCCGGGGGATTCACCTCCCGGGGCCTTTGGCATTGATGGCTCACTTGGCGGGCAGTTCACCAGCCGCCGGCCCGGTGTATTCCCCTGCCTGCCGCTGCACCCAACCCCTGTCCCGGCCCAGCCTTTGGCAGGTGTCTGTTCCTGGCTATATTACTGCCGCATCCAGAACCCGCCAACCAACCACGGTGCCTTTGAGCCGAGGAGCCCGCGCGATGACCGAAGCCGAGATCTACGAATTCGACCTCAACGGGTACATCATCTACCGCGACCTGATCCCCCCCGACCTGGTCCGCCGCATGAACGAGCGCCTCGACGCCGACCAGGCCGGCGATTTCCCCCACAGCTTCCAGTTCCTCGGCCTAGACCCCTGCTTCATGGAACTGATGGCCCACCCTCGCACCCTCAAGATCATGCGCACCATCATCGGCGACTGGCTGCGCCTCGACCACACCTACGGCCTACAGATGAACAAGGACACCGAGGTGCGCGAGAACCTACACGGCGGGCTGCGCGCCGACCAGGGCGAACACCAGTACCATTGGGCGTACAACAAGATGTGGAACGGCCTGATCGTGGTGATGTACGCCCTGGAGGACGTGCCCCCCGGCGCCGGCGGCCTGATCGTGGTGCCCGGCAGCCACAAGGCGGCCATCAACAGCTACAAACCAGAGGTCTACTCCCACCTGGTGGTCAACCCCTCTTTCAAAGCCGGCGACCTGCTCATCTTCACCGAGGCCCTGGTCCACGGCACCCGCAAGTGGGTTGCCCCAGGCCGGCGGCGCGCCCTGCTCTACAAATACTCGCCCGGGTACTCCACCTGGGCCGACGCCAGCAAACTTCTGGAGTACGAAACCCTGGCGACCAGCCAGGTACAGCGCGACCTGCTGCGCCCCCCCTTTGTGGGCGGCCGCACCCCGCTCGAATTCCCGGAGGCCTGAGGCCATGCTCAAGACCGGCCCGTCCGGGGGTATCTACATCCACCCCTGGGACATCACCGACGAAGGCATCGAGAACTGCTTCGACTTCCTGGGCGACACCTGCGGCCTCAACGAACTCTTCCTCGCCGCCGTGTATCACGCCAACACCTTCCTGTTGCCGCACAACCCCAAACGCCTGTTGCGCTGGGACGAGGGCTCGGTCAGCTTCCCCCCGCAGCACTCGCGCTGGAGCCAGACCCGCATCCGGCCCGTGCTGGGCGAGTGTGTGGACAGCGCTGGGTACCTGGCCAACATCGTCGACGCCGCCCGGCAGCGCGACTGGGGGGTTTTGTTCTTTGTGGTCTTCCACTTCAGCCACAGCACTGCCCGCGCCTACCCCGAGGCCTGCTGTGTCGACGCCCTGGGCGAGCGCCAGCGCGCCAACCTGTGCCCGGCCAACCCCGAGGTGCGCGCCTATGACCTAGCCCTGGTCGAGGAATTGATGGGCACCTACGGGGGGGATGGCATCCGCCATGAGTCCCTGGGGTACGGCGGCTGGAACTCCGGTTTTGTGGTCGACAAGGTCGAGGTCAGACCCTCTCCCCGCGACCAGTTCCTGCTCGGCCTGTGTTTCTGCGGCCACTGCCTGGAACGGGACCGGCGCGCCGGCAACGATCCCCTCGCCCTGCGCCGGGCCGTGCGCGACCACCTCTTCGACAATCTGGACCGCGACCCCAGCGAATGGGACCAGGGCCCGGTAGACGCGGAGTGGGCCGGCAACACCTTCGGCGGCCAGCTCTGGTCCTACCTCGAAACCCGCTGCGACACCGTCACCTCCCTTTACGAGGAAGTGCAGGGCATCACCCGCGCCTGCGGCGGGGCCTTTATGCCCTTTGGCCCCGAAAAACACCGCGACGTGCTGGGCGGCCTCGACTACAGCCGCTTCCATCCCCATCTCAAGCGGGTCAGCTTCGGCTGCCGGGGCGCCGACCTCGACGAGCGGTACCAGAACCTGGTCAGCGACCTGGGCCAGACACCCGCCTGGGCAGAACCCGAAATCATGCACAACCAGCGCGCTTTCAAATCCATGGGAGCCCTGCGCGAGCAGGTGCTCATGGTGCGCCGGGCCGGCATCCGCCACCACTCCTTCCACTACTACGGCATGAGCCGCACCTGCGAGCTGGAGTGGATTGGCGGCGCCCGCCAGGCCTGGGACTGAACCGAGGATCTCGTTTCGCCGCTCCACCCCTTGCGGAGGTGTGCCATGGCTGTCCTGCTCTGCCTGCTCCTAGCCGCTCCCTACCTGCTCCTGGCCGAGGAGTTGCGCTTCGACACCCCGGAGGAGTGGCGGACCTGGAAATTGCCCCTGGGTGCCCTGGAGTTCACCCGGACCGGCGATCTCAGGCCAGTCCAGATCCGCAAAAACAACAACGCCGCCCTCGACGCGGCGCGGTACGGGGGCGGCATCCGCAGTGTGGGCTCCAACCCGGGCAGCGCGGCCCTGGTGATGGACGGCGACCTTACCACCGGCTGGACCCCCGACCCAGGAGTGCCGCTGGAGGACCACTTCATCGAGATCAACCTGGGGCGCGGGGTCTCTGCCTACCGGGTCACCCTGATCTTCGCCGCCGACGCCCCGCCCTTCGAGTTGTTCGACCTCATGCTCTCCACCGGCGAACAGCAGCTCGATCAGATCGCCAACCCCATCCCCAACACCCTGGTCTACCGCATCAACGAGCGCTTCAAGGAGAACACCCGGCACCGCCTGGTCTACGAGCTGGATCGCCTCGAGCACACCCCGATCCAGTACCTGCGCCTGGCGGTGCTCAAAAGCCCGCCTGGCGCCCGCCTGGCCGAGGTCGAGGTGGAGGGGGTGGGCGACAACCTGTTGCTGGGCCTGCGCGACCGGGGCGGCGATATCCAGATCGTCGTCGATACCAGCAAACCCGACGAGGCGGTGCAGACCGGCAACGCCAACGCTCTGATCGACGGGGACCTGACCACCCGCTGGCAGCAGCGCAACGAACCGCGCGCCCCCTTCGACATCTGGGGTAACATCACCCTCGACCTGGGGGCGGTCTACTGGGTGGACTGGTTCCGCCTCATCGGCGGGGTAGTGGTGCGCTCCGGCTCTGGAGGCGGCATCACCACCGCCCACTACGTGTCCCGGCGCAGCTTCATCTACAAGTACTACGAGGTGCTCACCTCCGACGGCTCCTTGGCCCCGGACGGCACCAGGGTCTGGACCAAACACTACGCCGACTACCCCGCCGACGGGTCCTTCACCATGGGCATGGCCGACCACAAGTTCGACGCCCGCCCTACTCGCTACCTGCGGCTGGTCTGGCGGGTGTGGGATGCCGCCTGCGCCGTAGCCGTGGGCGGCACCCAGGGCCGCACCTCGCAGTTCTGCTTAGTGACCGGGGCCACCGAGGAGATGCAGGTCTTTGGCGAGGGGTACCCACAGTCCCTGGAATTCTCCTCCCCCATCATCGATCTGAGCACGGACAAGAATCTGCAGCGCGTCCGTTGGCAGGCCGACACCCCACCGGGCACCCGCGTCGAGATCCGCAGCCGCACCGGCAACGAGGTGGTCCAGCAACTCACCTACCGCGACAAGGACGGCAAGGAGGTCACCCAGAAGAAGTACGAGAAACTCATCCCCTCCTTTCGCGGCCCCATCGACACCCTGCTGGTGGCCGGCGGCGACTGGAGCCCCTGGAGCAAGATCTACGGCGCCTCCGGCGAGGCCTTTCACTCCCCTTCCCCACGGCGCTACCTGGAACTGGATGCCCGCCTAACCAGTGACCATCCGGACCGGGCCGCCAGCCTCGACTGGCTGGCCCTCGAGTACACCCCGCCCCTGGCCAGTCGGACCCTGAGCGAGATCTCCCCTCCCGAGGTCCGCCCTGGCGAAGCGACCGAGTTCTCCTACTTCCTGCGCCCCGAGGGGGCCGCCCCCGGTCTCGACCAGCTCTCGGTGGAAGCCACCGTGCCCCTGCGTTTCGCCGCCGCCTTCGTGGACCAGCAGCAGGTAGATGCCAAGGCCGACTCGACCCCTGCCGGCTTCTCCGTGCACTTCCCCCGCCCGCTGCGTTCTAATCAACTGGTCGAGTTGCGTTTCTCCTCGGCGGTGTACCTGCAGTCCACCCGCTTCGACCTCTTTCTGGAGGACAGCCGCGCCAAGGTCCGCCAACCTGCCGAGCCCGGCGACGCCACCGAGCTTGGCACCAGCAACAGCAACGTGGTCCGCTTACCCGTTGCCGAGGGCCTGCTGGCCAACCTGAGTTGCACCCCGGTGCTCACCCCCAATGGCGACGGGATCAACGACCACCTGCGCCTGAGCCTCGATCTGGTCAATGTTCTGGCCCCCCGCCCACTCCGGCTGCGCCTCTACGATCTGGCCGGCCGCCTGCTCTATGCCGAGGAACGGCTGGCCCAGGCCGGCCAACAGGATTTCACCTGGGACGGCCGCGGTGCCGGCGCCGGCCTCCTGCCGCCGGGCCTGTATCTTCTGGAGCTGAGCATCGAGGGAGACGCCCGCCAGGAAAACGCCCGGCGCGTGGTGCGAGTGGTGTACTGATTTTGACAGACCCACGCCTCCCGGTTAGATTCCTGCACCGCTAAACCCACCCGCTGCCCATGCGCTCCCAAATCGTCTTCGCCGCTCTCGTGCTGCTCTACGGCCTGTCCTTCTTCCTGCGGGGAGAAGATCCCCGGGCCGCGCTGGGAGACCGCGTCATGGAGGGGGTCTTCTTCCAGGGCGGCTATGGCATGGATTGGGTCTACGACGGGGGCGCCGAATTCGAGCGTGCTCACCCCGACATCAAGGCCCACGTCTGGGGCAACCCCAGGGCGTGGGACCAGAGCCGACCCCGCTTTTTGGCCGGCAATCCGCCCGACGCCTTCTGGTGTATCCACAACATCAACTTCTGGGCCAATCTCAAGGATGGCCTGGTCGCCGACCTCGAGTCGCTGATGAATGCCCCGGCCTACGGCCAGGAAGGCGTGAAGTTCAAGGACACCTTTATGCCCGGCACTCTGGAGCAGGGCCAGTACCAGGGAAAGCAATACTTCCTGCCCATCACCTACGCCATCCAGGGCATCTGGTACAACAAGAGGATGTTCGACGAACACGGCTGGACCCCACCCGCCACCTGGGACGAGTTCCTCGCCCTCTGCGCAGCGATCAAGGCCACCGGCGTCGCCCCCCTCACCCACCAGGGCAAGTACCCTTCTTATTACGGGATGATCTTCCGGCCCCTGCTCTACAAGCTGGGGGGCGAGGAATTGCTGCTGGCCATCGACAACCTGGAGCCAGGGGCCTGGCAGCGCCCCGAGGTGATCCGCGCCGTCCAGCTCTCGCGCGAGGTGGTCGAAAAGGGCTATGTGCTGGAGGGCTCCTCCTCCTTCTCCCACACCGAGGGCCAGATGATCTGGCTGCAGGGCAAGGCCGCCATGATCCCCTGTGGCACCTGGCTGGAGTCGGAGATGAAAAACGCCCTGCCCCCCGGTTTTGAGATGCGCCTGATGTCCGTGCCCGGCTTCGCCGAGGGCAAAGGCGGCAGCGCGGCGATGGAGGCCGACGCCGGCCCCGCCTTCTGGGTGCCGCGCCACGCCGCCCACCCGGACTGGGGCATGGAATACTTCCGCATCCTGCTCTCGAAGAAGATGGCCGCCAATTTCCTGGCCACCATCGGCTCGGTCATGCCCATCCGGGGCAGCACCGAGGGCCTGGCCATCCCGCCGGCCATGCAGAGCGCCCTCGACGCGGTGGACGCCGCCCGGGGCGAGACTTTTAATTTGCGCTTCCTCTCCTGGTACCCCGAGTTGCGCATCGAATACGAAAACGCCCTCGGCGCGGTGCTCAACGGCGACCTGTCCCCGGCCGGGTTCGGCGAGCGGGTCGAGGCCCAGGCCCAGCGCCTGCGAGAGGACCCGGACCTGGTGCGTATGACCCGCCTGCCCGCCAACACCCTGGCCAACCGCTGAGTTATGCAGAAGAACTGGAAAGCCGGGCTGCTCTTTGTCCTGCCCGCCCTACTCTTGTACCTGGTCTTCATGATCGTCCCCTATGCCCTGGCCTTCGGGGTCAGCTTTGCCAAGTGGCGGGGGGTCTCGATGCAGATCGAGTTCAGCGGCCTGGACAACTTCAGCCAGATGTTCGGGGACCCGCATTTCTGGAGGGCCCTGCGCAACACCGTCTTCTTCACCGTTTTCACCGGGGCCATCGTCCCGGCCCTGGCCCTGCACTTTGCGGTGACCATCTCGCGGCGCCTGGTACAGGGGGCGCGTTTTTTTCGTATCGCCTTCTTCTTCCCCAACCTCATCTCCCAGGTGGCCATCGCCGTGTTGTGGTGGTTCGCCCTCAACCCCGAGTTCGGCATTCTCAGCAATTTCCTGCGCCTCTTTGGCCTCACCAGCCTGCCCTCCTGGCTGGGGGACCCCTCCTGGGCCCCCTGGTGTGTGGTGGCGGTCAAGGTCTGGGCCGCCACCGGCTTTTACATGATCCTCTACCTGTCGGCCATCGAGGGCATCCCCACCGACTACTACGACGCCTGCCGCATCGACGGGGCCGGCGAATGGCAGTCCTTCTGGCACGTCACCCTGCCGCTGCTCTCCGAGATGATGAAGGTCAGCGTGGTCTTCCTGCTCCTAAACGGTTTTGGCACCTTCGACGTGGTGCGCATCATGACCGACGGTGGACCGGACCGGGCCACCGAGACCCTGGCCACCTACATCTATGAGAACGCCTTTGAGCTGGGCAAATTCGGCTACGCCACCACCCTGGCGATGACCCTCTTCCTCATCACCTTTGCCCTGGCCCTGCTCTCCCTGTGGCTGCAGCGCCGCGAGGCGGTCGAGTACTGATGCTACTGCTGCGCAAGGCCCTGGTCCAGAGCACCTTTCTGCTCTACACGCTGGTGGTGCTCTTCCCCATGGTGTGGCTGCTCTACACCTCGTTTAAATCCACCGACGAGTTGTTCGCCAGCGCCTGGTCCCTGCCCACCGAGTGGGCGATGACCAACTTCGTCAAAGCCTGGAACGAAGCCCGGCTGGGCGATTATTTTTGGAACAGCATCTTCGTGACCAGCACCACCCTGGTAGTGCAGCTCCTGGTGGGCGCCATGGCCAGCTACTCTCTGGCCAAGTACCAGTTCCGGGGCAGCAAGCTGCTCTACTACGCCTTCCTGGCCGGCCTGATGTTCCCCATCTTCCTCGGCCTGGTGCCGCTCTTCTTTTTGCTCAAGGGCCTGCACCTGATCGACACCCACACCGGCCTGATCCTGGTCTACGCCGCCTCGGGCATCCCCTTCACCGTCTTTGTGCTCACCGCCTTCTTCCGCACCATCCCCACCACCATCATGGAAGCCGGCATCATGGACGGCTGCTCCCACTTCACCCTCTTCTGGCGGGTGATGCTGCCCCTGGCCAAACCCGGCCTGACCACGGTGGGCATCTTCACCTTCATCGCCATCTGGAACGAGTACATCCTCGCCCTAGTGCTGCTTTCCTCCTCCCACCTGCGCACCCTGCCCCTCGGACTGGCGGTGCTGCAGTTCGTGCAGTTCTACAAAGTGGATTTCGGCGCCCTCTTCGCCGGCCTGGTGATTGTCATGTTGCCCACCATCCTCTGCTACATCGTCCTGCAGGAGCAGATCACCAAAGGCATCACCGTAGGCGCCGTCAAGGGTTAGTTTCGCGTGGGCATTGCCGCCGACATCGCCATCATCATCGTCGCCGCCCTGCTCGGTGGACTGGTTGCCCAGTGGTGTAAGCAGCCGCTGATCCTGGGTTATATCCTGGCCGGCGTGCTGGTGGGCCCGCACACCGGGGGTGTCACCGTCTCCGACGCCCGCGGCATCGAACTCTTGGCCGAAATCGGCGTGGCCCTGCTGCTCTTCGCCATCGGCCTGGAGTTCTCCTTCAAGGAGTTGCGGCCCGTGCGCCGCATCGCCCTGCTGGGCACCCCCATCCAACTGGTCCTCACCATCGCCTACGGGTATGCACTCGGTTTGCTGCTGGGCTGGCCCTGGCTGCCCTCGGTGTGGTTGGGCGCCCTCATCTCCCTGTCCAGCACCATGGTCCTACTCAAAACCCTGATGGGCCAGGGCCGCCTGGGCAGCCTTTCCAGCCGGGTGATGATCGGCATACTCATCGTGCAGGACCTGGCGGTAGTGCCGATGATGATTGTCCTGCCCCAGCTCAACCAGCCGGCCTTCGACCCGACCAGCCTGGCGTGGGCAGCCCTCAAGGCCGCCGGCTTCCTGGCGCTGATGGTACTGGCCGGCACCCGGCTCATCCCCCGGCTGATGGCCCTGATTGCCGACTGGAACTCGCGCGAGCTTTTCCTGCTGGCGGTCACGGCCATTGGCCTGGGCGTCGGTTACGCCACCCATCTTTTCGGGCTGTCTTTTGCCTTCGGCGCCTTTGTCGCCGGCATGGTGCTGGGTGAGTCCGACTACAGCCACCAGGCCCTCAGCGATGTAGTCCCCCTGCGCGACCTCTTCGGGTTGCTCTTTTTTGTCTCGGTGGGTATGCTGCTCGACCCCGCCTTTTTGCTGGCCAATTGGGCAGCGGTGCTGGTGCTGGTGCTGCTGGTGAGCCTGGGCAAGGGCCTGATCCTGGGCGGTCTGACCCGCCTCCTGGGCTACGGCAACATCGCCCCCCTGGCCGTGGGCCTGGGGCTCTTCCAGATCGGCGAGTTCTCCTTTGTGTTGGCCCGGGTGGGACTCAGCAGCCAGTCCATCACCGAGGCGCAGTTTTCCCTGATCCTCTGCGCCACCATCGCCACCATGCTGATGACCCCGCTGGTCAGCGGCCTGACCACCCCCCTGTACGCCCTCCTTCGCCGCTGGTCCCCGCGCGAGCCCATGCAGACCATCCAACTGCCGCGCACCGAACTGTGCGACCACGTGGTCATCGCCGGCGCGGGCCGGGTCGGCCGCCACGTGGCCCTGGTGCTCAAGCGGCTGGAGCAGGGCTTCGTGGTCATCGAACTCGACCCCCGGCGGGTCGAACAGGCCCGGGAGGCGGGTTTCCCGGTCGTCTACGGGGATGCCGCCCAGGAGGTGGTGCTGCGCGCCGCCGGCCTGGAGCGGGCCAGCCTGTTGTTGATCACCGCTCCGGTGATCAGCAGCGCCCGGCTGATCGTCTACCAGGCCCGCCGCCTCAACCCGGCGCTGCGAATGGTCGCCCGCGCCGAAGGCCTGGAGCAGATGCGCTGGCTGCGCGACCACGGCGTGGACGAGGTGGTGCAGCCCGAGTTCGAGGCCGGCCTGGAGATCACCCGCCAGGCCCTGCTCCGCCTGGGCATCGCCCCGGCCCAGATCCTGCGCTTCACCGACGCGGTGCGCCAGGAACTCTACGCGCCCCTGTACCAGCAGGGCGCAGCCCACCAGAACCTGGGGCAACTGCAATGGGCCGCCAGCCAGCTCGAACTCACCTGGTTGCCCCTGCCCGCCTCCAGCCCCGGAGTACACCGCAGCATCGCGGAACTGGCCATCCGCACCCGCACCGGCGCCTCGGTGGTGGGGCTGCTGCGCGAGGGGGTCCTGCACCCCAATCCCACCGCCGACCAGCAGCTGCAAGCCGGCGACTTGCTGGGGATGTTGGGCACCCCGGAACAGTTGGCGGCATTACAGACCCTGCTGGAAATACCCTAGAGAGGTCATATGCTTGATCCCGTTGCCGAAAAGCTCTGGGAAACCTCCCGGCCCCTCAAAGCACCCGGCCTGCGCCTCGACCACCGCATGGTGGTGGTCCGCCTCTCCTCGGGAGCGCTGCTGATTCATTCTCCCGTCCAGCTGGACGAAGCCCTGGTGGGGGAACTCGCGGCCCTGGGCCCGGTGCGCCATCTCGTGGCTCCCAGCCTCTTTCACGACCTGTACTGGCCCGCCTGGTTCGCCCGTTACCCAGCGGCCACCTTCTGGGGCGTGCCCGGCCTGCGGGAGGCCCATCCCGAACTGCCCTTCGGCGAAGTCCTCCATCCCGACCAGCCCACCCCCTGGGAGGCGGAACTACCCAAGCTCTTCCTCGGCGGCATGCCCAAACTCAACGAGTACGCCTTTTTCCATCCCTCCAGCCGCAGCCTGATCCTCGCCGACCTGGTCTTCAACCTCAGCCCGGACCAGCAGCTGCTGGGCAAACTCTTCCTCAAGGCCAACGGGGTGTACGGCAAGGTGGCCTGCTCGCGTATCTTCCGGGCCTTTATCAAGGACCGAAACGCGTTCAAAGACTCAGTGGAGGGGGTGCTGGAGTGGGAGATAGAAAAGATCATCCCGGGCCACGGGGAAAACGTGACCCAGGATGGCAGACAGGTATTGCGTCGGGCTTTCGGGTGGTTGCACTAAAAGTCCGCGCCCCGGGAAACACCGGAAAGGTGTTTCCGAGCCGACGAACCCCGCAGGGAAAAGCCGGAAGGAGTTGCTTCCCGACACCCTTTCACCACCGATAAAACTTGTACCCCTTGCCCCGCTCCAATCCCTCGACCCACTGCCGGCACCACTCCGTGTGGTCGGTGAGCACACTTTGCGGATTGGCCCGGCTGCGGGCGACAAAGGAAGGGTGTACCTCCCGGCCCGAAGGGGTGCCGGCCGGCTGGTAGCGCAGGTCCATGCTCCAGCGTATCGAGTCAGAAACATTGGGTGTGGAACTGTGGGGGGTCTCCTTGTGCATCAGCAGTACGTCCCCCTTGTGCATCGGCAGGGGCACCACCGGCGTCTGGGGCAATTCCCCCTCCTCCATCACCGCACTCTTGGTGTGCAGGATGCCCTTGCCCACCACCCCCGGGATCACGTGCATACAGCCGTTCTCCAGGGTGGCGTCACACATGGGAATCCACACGGTCAGCACCTCGATGGGGTCGGCCTCCTCCCGCATCACCGCCGCGTCCTGGTGCCAGCCGGCCACGTGGGTGTTGGGGGTCTTGGTGGTCTTGGAGGGCATCTTGGGCCGCAGGTGCTGGATGGGGTTGCAGGAGATCTCCGGACCAACCAGCCCCTCCACCAGGTCCATCAGATTTTCGTTGCGCAGAAACTCGAAGAGCGCCCGGCCCCGGAAAATCATGATGTCGAGTTCGTTGTAGATGGTGCCGTCCTCTTCGCAGATCCGCGTCAGCCGCCGCCCAAAGGGCTCGTGCTCGTGCAGTTGGTGTATCTTGCCCTCGGCCATCAGCTCCCGCGCCCTGCGGTCGATATACGCCTCGTATTCGGCGATCACCGGGTCCAGGTCGCTGTCCTGCAACCCGCCCCGCACCACCACGTATCCCTCGCGTTCGAAATGCTCAAAGTCACCCTTGCTCAACTGCATTCTCTCTCTCTCCTAGTTCCAGCGGTGGCCGCGCATGCCTTTGCCGCGCTCCAGGGCCTCGGCCCAGCGGCGCGCCCATTCGGCGTGGTCGGTGAGCACGCTCTCCGGGTTCGTGCGGCTGCGGGCCACGAACTCGGGATGGAAGGGCCGGCCCGTGGGGGTGCCAGTCTGCTGGTAGCGCAGATCCATACTCCAACGGATATTGTCCGAGGTATTGGCGGTGGAGCGGTGGGGGATCTCCTTGTGCATCAAGAGCAGATCCCCCTTGCTCATCGGCAGGGTGAGCACGGCGCTGGCCGGCATCTCCTCGTCCATGATCACGGTGCCCATCCCCGGTTTGGTATGGTGTTTCAACAGCCCCTTGCCGTGGGTGCGGGGGATGATCTGCAGGCAGCCGTTCTCCACGGTGGCCTCGGTGAGGGGAATCCAGACGGTCAGGATGAAATAGGGATCGGCGTCGGCCCAGGTGACCCCCGCGTCCTGGTGCCAGGGCGCCACGTGTGGGTCGCCGCCCTCGGGGGTCAGGCCGGCCGGCAGTTTGGGGCGGATGTGCTGGATGGGATTGCAGGTGATCTCTGGCCCGACGATGCCCTCGACGAGGTCTAACAGATTTTCGTTGCGCAGGAAATCGAAGGAAGCCCGGCCGCGCAGGAACATGATGTCCAGTTCCCGATAGAGGGCATTGTGCTGGCGGCAGATACAGGCCAGGCGGCGCTCGAAGGGTTCCTCTTCGTGCAGGTGCGCGATCTTGCCTTCGGCCTTGAGTTCCCTGGCCCGTTTGTCGATGTAGGCCTCGTACTCGCGGATCACCGGGTCCAGGTCGCGGTCTTCCAGACCGCCCCTGACCACCAGGAATCCCTCGGCTTTGAACTGCTCGATCTGCGTGGCGTTCAGTGTCATCTTCGCTCTCCTTTGGGGGCTGACGTTGGCAAATATAACCAGACCCACCCGCAGGTCCAACTTGCCTGGGCGGGAACCTGGTCCTAAGTTGTGCCCATGACCCCCTACCTACTCGTCGACTTCGGCACCACCAGCACCAAATCCGCCCTGGTGGACCTGGACACCGGTGCCTTCTCGCATCCGGAGCGCTACCCCGCCATCCCCAATTCTGCCGGGCCACCGGGCCGCTGCGAAATCCCCCTCGGTGCCCTGCGCCGGCGCTTTCTGGAAATATGCGCCGACGGGCAGGCACAGGCCCCGCTGCGGGGCATCCTCCTGTGCAGCGAGATGCACGGTTTTGCCCTGTTGGACCGCCGGGGCGATCCGCTGACCAACTATATCAGCTGGAAGGACGAGCGCTCCCTGGAACCCGTGCAGGGCCAGGACACCTTCTCGCTGGTAGCCGGGCAACTGGGCAGGGCCTTCAAGGACCTGACCGGCATGCGCCCCCGCCCCGGCTTTCCGCTGATGAATGCCGCCCATCTGGGCCGCAGCACCTCGCTGCCTGCGGAAGCCCGCCTGGTCTCGCTGCCCTGCTGGCTGGCCAGCTGTTCGGGCGAGGGAGGTGAGACCATACATCCCACCATCCTGGCCGGTCTGGCGGTCTACGACCTTGGCCGTCACGCGACGGCCGGTGAATTACTCGGCCTCTTGCGCCAACTGACCGGCTGCACCTTTGCCGTCGGCGAACCCGCCCAGGCCCAGCAGGTGGCCGGTTACTGGCGAGGTGATGGGGCAAAGGTCCCCATCTACGTCGGGGTGGGCGACCACCAGTGTGCGGTGCTCGGGGCTGCCAACCTCCCCGGCCAGACCCTCTCCCTGAATCTCGGCACCGGGTCCCAGGCCTCGGTGATCAACGGCGAAAGCCCCAGCGAGGAGTTGGAAACCAGGCCCTATTTCGACGACCTCCTGCTGCAGACCATCACCCATATCCCCGCGGGCCGGGCCCTGGCTGCCCACCTCGACTTTCTGGCCCAGGTGCGCGCCACCCCCGACAGCCAGGAGTTCTGGGCCATGTTGGCCGCCCTGGACGAGCCCGATCTGTCAGGGGCCACCATGCAGTTCGGGTTGAGCCTGTTCAAGAGCGCCCGGGGTTATCGCGAAGGCGGCAGGATCAGCCACATCGAGGAGGGCACCTACACCCTGGAGAACTACCTCGCTTCCCTGCTGGCTTCCTTCCTCGACCAGTACATAGAAGTGCGCGACCTGCTCGACCCCCACCATCAGCTCACCCAGGCCATCCTCAGCGGCGGCCTGGCCCGCAACCTGCCCAGGCTGCACCAGCTCTTCGCCCACCGCGCCGCCTGCCAGGCCCTGCCGGCCACCCCTATAGACGAATCCCTGCTGGGCCTGCGCACCCTGGCGCTGGTGGCTGATGGGCGGGCCAGGACCTGCCTCGAGGCCCAGGCTATTTTTGGCCGGAACTGCCCAGCACCCAGCCGCTGAGCGCTGAGGCGGCCCCTTGCCGGCATCGCAGGGAATTAAACTTTACATTACAAAGTTCTTGACACTAATCGCTCTCGCCCTTATTCTCTGATCATGGCTCCCGACGATCCCTTACCCACCCCTACCCCGCAGCGGGCCCTCGACGAGCTGCGCCAGATTCGGCAAGCTATGGAGCGGGCTGGTTCCTTTACCGCCGTGCCCGGGTGGGGGAATGTGGGCATTGGCCTGATCGGATTAACCGCGGCGTTCGTCGCCCACAGCCAATCCCAGACCCAAGCTTGGCTGGGCACCTGGCTGGGGGCGGCCCTCATCGCCTTTGCCCTGGGCCTGGGAAGCCTCTTCCGCAAAGCCCGCCGTGCCCGCATATCCCTGCGCAGCGGCCCTGCCCGCCAATTCTTCCTGGGCCTGGGGCCGCCCCTGCTGGCCGGGGCCCTGCTTAGCGCCGCGCTGTGGACCCGGCACCACACGGACCTGCTGCCCGCCCGGTGGTTGCTGCTCTACGGCTGCGGGGTGGTGGCCGGAGGCGCGGTCTCGATCCGGGTGGTGCCGCTGATGGGGGGCTGTTTTATGCTGGCTGGAATCGCCGCCTACCTGGCTCCCCCGGGCTGGGGGGACCTCTTCCTGGGCCTCGGCTTCGGCGGCTTACATCTGGGCTTCGGCCTGCTCATCGCCCGGAGGCACGGTGGCTGAATCCCCGCCAACCCGCCGTCGGCGCCCTGGGTCCACCCAAGCCGGCGAGGCGGCGCTGCAGGCCATCAGGCCGCTGGGCAAAACCAGCGCCGCCGACCGCCTGATCCACGAACGGCTGCGCCTGGCCATTGTCAGCGCCCTGGCCGTCAACGACACCCTGAGTTTCACCCAGTTGCGCGAGGTGCTTCAGACCACCGACGGCAACCTCAGCGTACACGCCCGCAAACTCGAGGAAGCCGGGTACGTCGAATGCACCAAGTACTTCGCCGAACGGGTGCCGCGCAGCGATTACCGGCTCACTGCCAAGGGCAGAGCGGCGCTCGCCGAGTACCTCGACCAGATGGAAGCCCTGGTCCGCGCCATGCGCGGATCATCGGGCTGAGGAGGATCCAATGATCAATCGCGCTCAGTTCGAAGAGCAGCGGGGCAACGCCGCCGGCCTGGAACGCCTCTACCGCCAGGCACTGGCCAATGCCGATGAGTCGGCCTTCAGGGAAGAAGTCGCCCGCAGCGCCGCAACCCGGCCAGAGGACACCCTGCTGGCGGCCTGGGCCTACCGCCTGGACCTGCGCCCCCTTCCCGTTGAAGCACCTGTGCCCCAAACCAGCCACTGGACAACCGCCATCGCCGGCAGCGCGCTCATGGGGCTGCTGGCCTTCCTCTGCGCCGGTGGCCAGCCGCCGGTGCCAAGCCCGGAGGCCGCCAGCCCGCTTTTCTGGATCGGCTGGGCACCCCTGACCGGGCTGGGTATCCTCGCCTTCCTGGCTCTGCGCGGCGCCACCGGCAACCCGGACCAGCGACTGACCCGCTTCGGCACGCCCGCCCTGGCCATGATGCTCGTCGCCGCGTACGCGGGCCTGGCCTTCTGGGGCCGCACCGATCAGATCGCCCTGCTCGTCGCCCTCCACCTGCCCTTGGTGGCCTGGGCCGCTCTTGGAGCCGGTGTCTCCCTCGGGCGCCCAGATGTCCCCGAACAGGGCCACGCCTTTATGGTCAAATCGGTGGAGATCGCACTGACCGCCGGGATCTACTTCGGCGCGTGGATGCTCTTTGTGGGCCTCACTGCGGGGATCTTCGCGGCGCTGGGTTTCCAGCCCTCCGAAGAGACCATGCAGGCAGCGGGGGCCTGGGGCATCGGGGCGGTCCCGCTGCTGGCCCTGGCCACGGTCTGCGATCCCTCCCAGCCGCCCACCGCGCAACCCTGGCACACCGGGCTCGCCCCTATCCTCCGCATCCTGACCCGGCTGCTCCTCCCCATGGCACTGGCAGTGCTGGCGATCTATGTCTGCTGGTTCATCCCCGCCTACTTCTGGCGGCCCTTCGAGGAACGCGAGGTGCTGGCAGTATATAACGCCACCATCCTGGCGATCCTGGCGCTGATGACCGCTGCCCTGGCCGACCCGGGGGAGGAGCGTTCTGCCGCCCAGGACACCAGCCTGCGAATCCAGCTGCTGGGCTTGGGGGGCTCCACCTTTGTGCTCAACCTCTACGCCCTGGCGGCCATGCTCAGCCGCACCCTCGAATACGGGCTGACCCCCAATCGCTACGCGGTGCTGGGCTGGAACGCCGTCACCCTGGTGATGCTCGGCGTGGCGCTGGCCGGTCAGTGGCGCGTCCCCAGAGCCGGCTGGGCCAGTGCCCTGCGCATCGCCCTCGGCCGCGGGGCCGCGCTGGTCGCGCTCTGGGCACTGTGGGTGCTGCTCGCGCTGCCCTGGGCGTTCTGACCTCTGCCCCCACCCCCCCACCTCGGCCCAACGGACGGCGCCCCTGGCTTTAAACCCCGGTCTGCCGGCACTTCTTGGCCGCTGGCCGGGGTTCAGGCAACTGCCGGCTTCACCGCCTGCACCCGCACACTGACAAAGGCCGCCACCGCCTCCTCGATTTCCGCCTCGCTCAACCCCTGGGTCTCGGCCCGCGCCGTGGGATCGGCGACGATGCAGTCCGCGGAAAAGGTGTTTTCCCCCACGATGCTGACCTGCTCGAAACCCGCAGCGCTGATGGCAGCCAGGTACTCCTCGCGGCGCGACGCCCCGGAGATACAGCCGGTGTACGCTTCCACCGAATCCTTGATGGATGTGGGCAGCTCGCCGGTCAGCACGATATCCGAAACCATCAACCGGCCGCCCGGCTTGAGCACCCTGAAGGCCTCGCGGAAAGCCCGGTACTTGTCGGGTACCAGGTTGATAACGCAGTTGGACATGATCGCGTCCACCTCCGCTTCCCCCACGGGCAGTTGCTCGATCTCACCCAGGCGAAACTCCACGTTTTCGTACCTGCCCTTGCGGCCGTTCTCGCGGGCTTTGGCCACCATCTGCGGGGTCATGTCCACCCCGATCACCCGCCCCGTGGCGCCCACCTGCGCTGCGGCCAGGAAACAGTCGAAGCCCGCCCCTGCCCCCAAATCCAGCACTGTCTCCCCTGCCCTCAATCCGGCCAACGCCACCGGATTTCCGCAGCCCAGACCAAGGTTCGCCCCCTCGGGTACGGCGGCCATCTCTTCCTCCGAGTACCCCAGTTGGCCGCTGATGCGCTCCGCAGTCCCGCCGGAACCGCCGCAGCTCTTGTCGGTGGCGCAACACCCCTCCTCTTTCCCGGCGATGGACCCATAACGGGAGCGCACCGCCTGTTTCGCTTGTTCGGCGTTCATGCCTTCTTTCCTCCTGAAGTGGGGTTGAGGATCTCTTCCATCATCGGGCCCAGCACCTGCCTCACCATGGCGGTCAATTGCCCGGTCTTCACCAGCGACATACAACACACCTCCCCGTCCTGTTCCCAGGTCACCACCGCCAGCTTGTCGCCGGGGCGGATGCCCGCCCTATCCCTCAATTCCTTGGGCAACACCATCTGCCCGCGCTCGTCCACACTGACCAGCGCCTCCACCTTGCAACTGCAGGCGGGGGCGCAGCAGTCTTCTTTTTTTTTTGCCATCGGCTCTCCTTGGGGTTTGGTCTTGTTGTCTGCTATTTCTGATTTTACTGATTTTACTGATTTATCTGATTCATGTCAACCCCTTGCCAAAAAAAACGACCTGGGCATCAACCCAGGTCATGCATCAAGTGCGGCGCAGATCTCCGCTTCAGGAAGCCATGCGCTCCCGCAGCCGCCGCGAGAGCAGGCGCATCATGGTAAAAGCGATGGAGGAATAGCGGCGCAGGATGCGCTCCAGGTCGCGGCGCTGCAGGGAGAGCAGGTGGACCTCGGTGACCGCCACCACCGAGGCCGAACGGGGCTCGTCGTCGAGCAGCGACATATCGCCGAACACCTGTCGCTCGGCCAGCGAGGCGATGGCGGCTTCGGCACCCGCCTTGCGCACCTCGAGTTTTCCGCTCACCACGATATACATCTTGTCCCCGCGGGTGCCTTCCTTGATCACCACTGCCCCCTGGCGCACACTCTCCTCCTGCATGGAGAGGGCGATATGGTGCAACTCCTCCAGTGGCAGGGTCGCAAAAAGAGACGAGCCCTTGAGAAAGGCGATCTTGTCCATGGTGGTCAGCGGCTGGTCGGCGGCGCTCATCGCCTGGTCTCCTGTCTTGGCAAACACCTGCTCCAACAATAACCGGGCTTCTTGGGCCAGGCCACCTGTCGCGGTGCGGTGTGATTCCAGCAGGGCTCGTTGGCCCAGGGCAGCAGCCGTCCACACCACCGCCAGTTGGGTCCAGCGGTCGGGCGAGGCCAGCAGGCCGCCGAGCACTTCCTCAAGTACCACCTCTCCCGAGCCTCGGTTCCCTGGCTCCTCTTCCGCCTCGATCAGGGGCAGGAGCAGCGCGAGCAGCGCCGGGTCGCCGATGTTTTCGAGCAACTCCACCGCCTGGTCCCTCCCCTCCTGGTCGCTGCTGCTGAGCCGTTCGAGCAGCTCGCTCACCACCCCGGTATCGCTCAGGGCCCCCAGCAGCCGGATGACACCGTTCTGCACCAGCTGGATCTGCAAGCGCAACTGGTCGATCAGCAGGCCAGGGGCGGGCAGGGCCGCACTGGGTTTGAGCAGCTGGATGGCCGCCAGATGGCGGTTGGCCTCGGTCAGCCGTGCCCGGCACGAAGCCATCAGCGCCGGGCCCAGCGCCGGGTCGTCCATGCCGATCAGCGCGGCCAGCAACCCTTCCCAGGCCTTGAGCGGCAGACCGGGCAGTGCCCTCACCAGCGCCTGTCTCTCCTCTGCCCCGCCGATCTGCCCCAGGGCCTCCACCGCCGCCTCGACCACGTCCGGGTCGGGGTCGTCGAGCACGGCGATATACTCCGCCGGGGTGCCCCCGCGCAGGGACAGGCTGCGCACCGCGGCCTCGCGCACTGCCGGGTGCCCGTGCTGCAACAGGGCGCGCACCTGCGGGAAGGTGCCCTCGGGCATGCCCTGCGCCGCGCGGATGCCGGCGCCGATGCGGTGGATGTCCTCGCTGGCCAAGAGGTCGCCGACCAGCATCCGGCGCTGCGCCGCGCTCTGCTCGTCCTCGAGTCCTTCGAGCACCGCGCAGAGTTCGGCCTGCACCGGCGCATTGCCCGCCTCCAGCTCCAGTCGGGGCGCCACCGCCGCGATCACCTCCTGGCGGCGCAGGGCCGTGGCCCCCGTGCCCACCCGCAAGGCCAGCGCCCGGGCCGCACTCTGGCGCACCTCGGCGTCCTCGTCGGCCAGGCGCGGCAAGATGCGGTTGAGGCCCTCCTCCTCGGCGCCGCTGGGGCCCAGGGCCTCGAGGGCGGCGCTGCGTATACGCGGGTTCTGATGGTCGATGAGCGGCAGGCAGGCGGCGGCGGTCGCCGGGCCGGGGCTCTTTCTCAGGATCTCGATGCCCAGCTGGCGCACATGGTCGTCGCGGTGCTGCAGCAGACTGCTGGCAAACTCGCCCGAACCGGCGATCAGGCGGCGCATCGACTCCAGCGCATTGGCATCGTCGACGGCGATGTCCTGCTCGCGCACCGCCCGGATGAGCACCTCGGTGTAGCGGCGCTTCAGGTACCAACCGCCGCCCACCATCGCCGCGCTCAAGCCAGCCAGGGTGACGAACATCTGCTGCAGGGTGAGTATCTGCTGGGCGTGCAGGGCGGTGAGGCCGGCCCCGACCAGGCCGCCGACCAGCATAAAACCGCCCTCCATGATCATCCGGGCCCCATCGCTATGCCGTTGGGGCACCAGTTTGATCAGCACCTGGTAGGTGGGCGCCACCACGCTGTCCAGCAGCAGGAAGTTGAGCAGGTTCAGCGCGAAGGCAGTCCAAAGTTCGGCGGCGATCCCGTACGCGCCAAAGGTGGCGCTCAGCACCA
>SXGT01837079.1_pt1 | contig 26890 bp, 21 predicted proteins | sample 3176221 | NCBI WGS metagenome assembly SXGT01 (sample SAMN11356862, study PRJNA531348) | freshwater metagenome | isolation source: freshwater sample F1-120 | place: China: Fuxian Lake, Yuxi | collected 2017-12-25
GCCTCCGCCTCCGCCGCCACCGCCTCCGCCGCCGCCTCCGCCGATGCGCCGCTGTCGCTCGCCTGCGGTCTCACGCTGCCGAACCGCATCGCCAAGGCCGCGATGAGCGAGCGCTTGGCCGCCGCCGAGCGGGCGCCCAGCGAGGGCCTGCTGCGGCTGTACGAGCGCTGGTCGCGGGGCGGCGCCGGCCTCCTCATCACCGGCAATGTCATGGTGGACCCGAGCGCTATTGGCGAGGACGGCAACGTCGTCGTCGAGGACGAGCGGCACTTGCCTGGCCTGCGCGCTTGGGCCACGGCCGCCCACAGCGGCGGCGCCCGGGTGCTGGCGCAGCTCAACCACCCTGGTCGGCAGACGCCGCGCAACCTCAGCCGGCAGCCGGTCGCGCCGTCGGCGGTGCCCATGCGCGGGATGTTTGGCGCCTTCGCGCCGCCCCGGGCGCTGCGCGTCGAGGAGATCGAGGCGCTGATCGAGCGCTTTTCCCGCAGCGCCGCGGTTTTCGCCGCCGCTGGCTTTGACGGCGTCCAGGTTCACGCCGCCCACGGCTACCTGATTAGCCAGTTCCTCTCGCCGCTCACGAACCTGCGCGACGACGAGTATGGCGGCGACGCGGCGCGCCGACGGCGCTTTCTGTGCCGCATCGTCGAGGCCATTCGCGCGGAGGTGCCGGCTGGCTTCGCCGTCTCAGTCAAGCTGAATTCTGCGGACTTCCAGCATGGAGGCTTCTCGGCCGAGGAGTCGGTCGAGGTGCTGCGGGCGCTGGAGACGTTGGGCGTGGATCTCGTCGAGATCTCGGGCGGTACCTACGAGGCGTCCGTGATGTTCGGCGACGCGCCGCCCGAACGCGCCAGCACCGTCGCGCGCGAGGCGTTCTTCCTCGCCTACGCCGAGCAGGCCCGAGCCCAGGTCGCGTTGCCGTTGATGGTCACGGGCGGCTTTCGCAGCGCCGCCGGAATCGCCGCGGCCCTGGCCGCGGGCGCAACCGACGTCGTCGGCCTAGCGCGGCCCCTCTGCGTCGAGCCCGACCTGCCGCTCGCCCTGCGCAGCGACCAAGCCGCCGTGGCGCGCCGCGTCGATCTGCGAGGCGGCGGCAAGTCGTTGGAGACGGTGGTGCAGGGCACCTGGTACCAACGCCAACTCGATTGCATGGCGCGTGGCTTGGAGCCCGATCCCGGGCTGTCGCGCCTGGGCGCGGTGTTCGGCTACCTCGCGCCGCGCAAGCCCCCTGCGGCGGTCGCCGTCGACTGACTGGGCGCTGCGCTGCCGAAGCGAGCGCTGGCGGCGTCAGCCAAATCGTCGCAGCGCGAAGCTCAGCTGATGCAGGCTCGTCAGCTGCCAGCGTCCGACCCCGTCGCGTTCGATGAGGTCTTCGCGCGACAGCAGCGTGGCCTCGAAGCTGCCGGCGCAGAGCTCTGCCACTGCCGCCGCTGGTACCGAGAAGGGTGGGCCCTGCTTCTCCGCCTCAGGGTACTCAATGGTCACGAGCAGGCCGCGGGCAGCCGGGGCAAGCCAAGCGCCGAGGCGCTCGACCAGGCGCTGACGCGACGACGGCGGCAGGGCGATGACGCTGGCGCGATCGTAGAGGAGGTCTGCGGCGCCGATGTCGCTGTCCTTCAAGGCGAAGATGTCAGCCTGCAGGATCTCGATGCCGTCGCCGCCGCCTGGTCCCTGGCCAAGCCCGCGCCAGCGCACGACGCCCTCGCCCTCCACGCGCCGCTCGACGGCGAAGCCCTGCTCGTGGAAAAACGCCTCGCAGGCGATCGGCGACAGCTCGATGCCGAGGACGCCGTGGCCTCGGTCTCGCAACCAGCGTAGGTCGAGCGATTTTCCGCACAGCGGCGCCAGCACTCGGCTCCCCGGCGCCGCGCCTTCGGTCGCCGACGCCCAGTGGCTGAGCAAGCGGTCGTTGAAGCTGTCGAGGTGAAAGCCGATCTGGTTGGTCTGCCAGCGCTTTTGCCAAAAGTCGGGATCCATCGGCGATCCTTAGTCTGTCGCTCTGCGCCGCATACAGGTCGCGGGGCGCGGCGTGGTTCAGGGCTGTGTCGCGACGCCCACTCAGCCGAAGCGCAGCTCGAGGCCCGCCCGCTGCACGCGCTCCTGTTCCGTGGCGAGGTCTGCTGACGTCATCGGGTGCAGCTCCAGCCAGCCCGCTGGAAAGGCGAGCTCGAGGCGGCCCCGAGGGTTGGCGCGGATCCGCAGCGGCGGCAGCGGTTCTGGCGAGCGGGCCCGGCAGAGTCGGACAGCGATACGTAGCAAGCGCGTCAGCTCCTTGGCGACCCGGCGCGACTCCTCGGAGCTGATGAGGACGAAGGTCTCCATGTCGTATTTGCGGCGGTGGCAGCGGACCATCGCCGCTAGCGTGCGCTGATCGTCGCGCGAGAACCCCGGCATGTCCGAGTGCTCGACCAAGTACGCGCCGTGGCGATGGTGGCCGGCGAAGGCGACGGCCAAGCCGACCTCATGCAGCTGGGCCGCCCATGACAGCAGGGTGCGCGGCCACTCGCCCTGGAGCCCGAGTGTGACAGCGACTTGGGACAGCAGGTCGAGGGCGATGGCCTCGACGCGCGCCGCGTGCGCGACGTCGACCACAAAGCGCTCGCGGAGCCGGCGAATGGTGCGATCGCGCACGTCCTCGTGATCGAGGCGGCCGAGGAGATCCCAAAGCAGCCCCTCGCGTAGGGCCGCCGGCGCCGGCTGGATCCCGTCGATGCCGAGCGCGTCGAGGGCGGCGGAGAGGATGGCGACGCCCCCCGGCAGCACAGCCGCCCGCTCGGGGTCGAGGCCGGGCAGGGCGAGGCGCGCCATGTGCTGGCCGTTGAGGAGGCGACGCAGGCGCCGCAGCGAGTCGGCGGTGATGCCGTGGCGGTGGGCCGGACCGCCGCCCGCGCTAGGCTCCGTCGTCAGCAGGCCGTTGGCGCGCAGCACCGCGTCGATGGCGCGGATCGTGCCCGAGCAGCCAAACGCTGCCGTCCAGCCGAGGCTTCGGTAGGGACGGGCGATCGGCTCTAGCTTCTGGGCGGCGCGCAGCCTCGCCTCGCGCATCCGCGTCCGATCGATGAGGCCGTCGGGAAAATAGCGCTCCGACCAGCCGACGCAGCCCATCGCCAAGCTGTCTGCCAGCTGCGGCTCGAACCCCTCGCCCAGGATGCACTCCGTCGACGCGCCGCCGATGTCGATCACCAACCGCCGGCCACCGCCGTCGGCGACGGCATGGGCGACGCCGAGGTAGACTAGCCGCGCCTCCTCGCGGCCGCTGATGACCTCGATCTCGTGACCGAGCGCTGCCTGCGCTCGATCGAGGAACCCTGCGCTGTTGCGGGATTTTCGCAGGGTTTGGGTGCCCACCGCGCGCACCACGCTGGGATGTGCGGCGCGCAGCCGCTGGCCGAAGCGCTCCAGGCACGCCAAGGCGCGGCGGACGGCGTCGCGTTCCAGCCGGCCGTGATCGTCGAAGCCGGCGCCCAGCCGCACCGGCTCGCGCAAGCGGTCGATGATCTGCAGCTCGGCGCCGACGCGGCGGGCGACGATCATGTGGAACGAGTTGGAGCCCAGGTCGACCGCAGCGAGGAGTTCGGGCTGCATGGCGTTGCGAGCGCTCCCCTGGCGCGCGGCGGAGGTGCACGCGATGGGGCCCCTTTCCTCCATGGCGTGCTGGCTGTCAACCGCGCCCATTCGCGGCCGCGGCGGCTCCAGGCGGATGAAACACGACCGCTGTGGGCTGATCGGCGGCGCGCCACCCGCCTGGCCAGCCGCAGACTTCCATCAAGGCGTCGAGCGCCCAGAGCTGCTCGGCCTGCCAGTGAGGCTCGCTGAACAGGCCTCCGCCCTCCACGCGGAGCGCAGGTAGCTCGGCGTCGGCCCCAACCTCCAGCTCCACGCGTCCCTTGTCGTAGAGCGCCGCGTGGAGCTTGGGGCTCGCGGCGAGGATGCGCGCCGGGCCCGCCACGCGCAGGCCGACGCGTCCGAGCGCCGGCAGCTGCTGCAGCCCATCAGCGACCAGCGGCTCACGCAGCGCAGTGAAGTCACCGCTGTGCGCGAGCTGCGCCAGCACCACGTGGAGCGCCAGCGGTAAGCCAATCGGCACAAAGGCTTGTGACGTGGGCTCGTCGCCGACCGCGCGAAGCGGCGCCGCCAGCTCGCGCCCCACCGCCGTCAGCATCGCCGCGCCGTAGCGACGCGCCACCTTGACGGACCAGTCGCGCAGCAAGACCCCGCGGGCTCGACCAGGCAGCGCCAGCAGCGACGCCACAGCTGGCAAGGGGGCGCGCGCCAGTACGTCGCCGAGGCGCGGTTCGGGTTGTGGCGCGACGGATGAGCCTCGGGGCGTGTTCATGGCGGAGGCTCGGCGCGGAGCGCGCTGGGGGCGACTTGTGCGCTACACGCTCGCCGCCGGTGCCGCCTCTCACGGCCATGCGGCGCGACCGCTGCGGCGGACGCGAGCCCAGCGGTCAAGAGACGGTCACGATGTGGCGCCGTGGGCGCCGAATAGGGCACGGCGCTGGTCGGGGAACGCCGGACCATCACACGCTCGCGGGCCAGGTCGCGCTGTGTCGCCCAAAACCGATGGCAAGAGACGCGGCCAATCATGACCGGTCGCGCCACTAGTAGTGTCGTTCGAGCACGTACCAACCAAAGGCGCGGAGCATCAGCTTCGGCAGCGAGTCCTCGACCAGGGGATCGAGACGCCGCCAGCCCTCCTCGACGAGGGCCTTGGCCTGCTCAGCGCAACTCTCGAGGGCGCCGACCGCCTCGATCGCCTGCACCATCGCCTCGACCTTCTCCGCTTCGGAGTGGCGCAGCCGGAGCTCGTCGACTAGCCAGCGGCGCCGGTCGAGATCCATCGACGAGAGCGCCCGCGCCACCGGCAGCGTCACCTTTGCCTGGGTCAGATCTTCGCCGCGCTGCTTCAGGTCGCCCGCGAAGCCACGCAGGTTCAGGACGTCGTCGATGATCTGGAAGGCCAGCCCGACCGCCTCGAAGTAGCTGCCGATGGCCTCGATCTGCGCTGAGCTGCCGCCACCCACGATCGCGCCCATGCGGGCCAACGACGCCGCCGGCACCGCGGTCTTGAGCCGATGCACTGCCAGGACTCGCTTCTCGAGAGGCGCCGCCTCGCCGGTCGCCACGACGTGATCGAGCAGGTCGTCGAGGCCGCGCAGGTCGAGCGCCTGTCCGGCGTGGCCTGCCCGCAGCGCCCAGAAATACTGATCGTACAGGCGCAGCCGGTCGTCGGCTGAGACCCGCTCGGAATTCAGCATCTTCTGGCCCATGAAGTAGGCCGCCGTGCCGGCGTTGATCGCCACGGCCTCGCCGTAGACGGCGTGGCAGGTCGGGCCGCCGCGTCGGATATCGCTGCGATCCTGGACATCGTCGACGATGAGCGAGCCGGAGTGCATCAGCTCCGGCATGGCCAACCAGCTGGCGAAGGGACGGCTGTCGCCGCCGACGACGTCGCAGCAGCAGAGCGCGGCATACGATCGCCACGACTTGCCCCCGCGGTCGACGATGTAGCGGATAGGCCGCACCATGGTATCCACGAAGCGATCGGTGTCTACGCCTTCGATGGCGTCAGGCCGATCCGGCATCGAGACCAGCTCCTGCAGCTGCGCCCGCGTCATCTGCAGCGGCAGCAGCCGGGCCACCGAGCGGCGCACCTCGCGACCGACGGCCTTGAAGAAGTCGTCGAGGTCGTCGATGCCGCCGTAGCCGCTGCGTTCGACGAACGCCGTCGCCGTGACGCTCTTGCCGTGCCGTTCGCCTTGGAGGTGGACGCGCCCCTCCCAGAACGCTGGCTTCGACAGGACCGTGATGAACTCCTGATCGCCGAATGCCGCCTCGCCGCGCAGGCTGAGCCCAGCTGAGGGGATCGACAGCTCCCAGCTGGTGGGGTAGTCGTGGAACGTGCGGACGCTGGTCCACCGCCCGCCGGGGCGCAGCTCGCAGTCTTGGTGGCGAGTCTCCCGCCCTTCGCCGTCGAGCAGCACACCCCAGCAGCCGGCCGGCTCGTTGTTGGCGATGTCGTGGAGCACGTAACAGGTGACGCTGCTGCCGTCGTCGAGCTGCGCCGCGATCCAGTTCCAGGCGATGTCGGGGCTCTTGCGGGTGGACGGCGTCGCCTCGCTGTCGAGTGACGGCGCCACTACGCTCGGAAGCTCCGCCTTCGCTGGGGCGGGCAGGGCGCCGTGATGGCCGAATTCGTGGTCGTACCAGCCGATTCCGGTGACGATCGCCTCGCGGCGGCCGTCGAGCGTCACGGTCCCCTCGACCGCGCAACGCGGGACGAAGTAGTAGAACATGTCTTCGCCGCGCACGGCTTTGACCACGCCGCGATCGCCGTGACGGCACGCGGCCACCTGCGGACGAAAGGTGAGGTCCGCCGCGATGTGCTGCAGCTCGTCGCGCAAGACCAAGCGGTAGCTGCCGTCGTCTTGGCGCCAGAAGCGCTCGCCGTCAAAGTCGAGCTCAAGCCGGCCAATCGCACAGAAGCCCTCGCGCTGCAGCAGGCGATCGGGCCACGGCACGCTGTCGCGCACCAAGACCTCTCGGATGGCCCGCCGGAGCCGAACGTCGCGCGTGCCCTCGCCGCTCTCCAGCTTTTGCAGGCCAAGCCCGGGAGCGCGCGGATCGACTCGACCGCACGGCAAATAGCGTGCGCCATCGGCGTCGATCAGCGCCCAGGTGACCGAGTGGGCATACTGCGGCGCCCGTGTGCTGGGATCTTGGCCGGTGACGATGCGAAAGAAGCTTGCGAACAGGGAGATCGTGCGGCCGGTCGCGGTCTCGAGGTGGACGTTCTGGTACCACCACTCGGTCGTGGAGCTGCCGTGCGGGCAGTCGTGGATCAGCAGATCGATGGGGCCGGGCGCGGGCCAGTCGGCTGGCCACTGGGCGTCCGCTGTCGCAGAAGCCGCCTCGGCGCCAGCGGCGGCATCTTCCGAAGGTTCTGTCCGATCCGGCGCTTGCGCGTCGCTCGCCCCCGTGTCCGCCATCGCTGCCTCGCCTGCGCCAGAGTGCGCGAGCAGAGCCTGCCACTGACTGGACGAAGTGTCACGGAACCGGCTGGATCACGACGCGATGGGCGAGGCGTCGCCGCCACCGCCGCCGCGAGCGACTCAGTTGCCCTTCTTCTGGCGCTCCAGCTTCTCTTTGTAGTGGATGCTGTAGCGTGTCCAGGGGCGAGCAAGCAGGCGACGCTTGCCGATCGCGTCGCCGGTCCCCTCGCAGGTGCCGTAGTCGCCACCCTCGAACTTCAGCAGCGCGTGCTCAATCTCCGCCAACAGCTTGCGCTCCTTGTCGGCGATACGCAGCAGCGAGATCTGCTCGCTCTCGCGGCTGGCCTGGTCGATCTCGTCGGGCAACGACTCGGGCTCGTAGACGGCCTCGGTGACGCGCCGCTGCATGCGATCCTTGACCAAGGTGCGCTCTTCAAGCAGGCGCTTCTTGAAGAACTCGAGATCGGCCTCGGTCAGCTCCTCGTCCTCTTCGTCGTCGATGCGCGGCTCGTTGGGTGGCGTCATGCGTTGCTCCGTGGGCCCGTGGCTGGGCGCTCAGTGGGTCGCGCTCGCTGCGCTCCGGCCGCGTTGGGGGCGCGCGCGTCAAGACAGGAGGGCCAAGACAGTACGCAGCTTCTCGTTGCAATGCAATGGAGGCGCCGCGGGCTGACGAAGCGGGACATACAACGCGTTGTTTATCTTAGGTGTTCGTCAGTGGGCGCTGGCGGGGCGCCGACCGCCGCCGCGCAGAGAGGCTAGTCCTCCCGCTGCCCCTCGACCGCGCTCAGCGGGTGGCGACAGTGCGGTCCGTGGACCTGATCGGCCAGCTCGACCATGGGCTGCAGCGACGCCTCGACCAGGGGGCGCCAGACGGCGTCTTGAATGTCCGGATCAAGGCTGTCTGGGTGGTGGCCCATGCGAGCGATGCGGCCGTCGGCGCTGAGTCGCAGCGTCCAGCGGCCGCCACCGCGAAAGCCGGCGACCTCCAGACGATAGCGGACGCTACCGCCCAGGCCGTCGGCGTCGATGGTGTCGATCGCGCCGGTTTCGAAGTGACAGGCCGCCGGCGCGCGCTCCAGCCACTGCCGGATGGCTGCAACGCCGGCGAAGGTCTCGACACGCTGGTCGCGCTCGTCGCCCCAACCGTAGCGCACCACCTCAGCGTCGGCGATGAAGCAGCGGTCGACTGCGGCTGCCGCGCCGCGGCCGTCGAGGGCACGCTGCAGCGACATCAGCGCCGCCGCGAGCATCGCACGCGCCGACTCGACGCTGACCGCGTCGTCCTTGGCCGAATGTGTGGGCGTAGCCGCGCTGCTGAGCGCCGCCTCTGCCTGGCGGTTGGCGTTGGCGCGTGCCCTCACAGCAAGTTGGCCGCCAGCTCGGCCAGGGGCGAGCGCTCGCCACGCGACAGGGTGATGTGGGCAGCCAGTGGCTCTTGCCGGAACTTCTCGACGATCGACGTCAGGCCATTGTTGACGCTGTCGAGGTAGGGCTGGTCGATCTGGTAGGGGTCACCGGTGAAGATGATTTTGGTGCCCTCGCCGACGCGGGTCAGCACCGTCTTGATCTCGTGCGGCGTCAGGTTCTGCGCTTCGTCGACGATCATGATCTGCTGCGGCAAGGAACGGCCGCGAATGTAGGTCAGCGCCTCCAGCTCGACCAAGCCGGCGCTGATCAGCGACTCGTAAGAGCGCACGTCGGTGCCGTTGGCCTGGCTGGTGAGGAACTCAAAGTTGTCACGGATCGGCTGCATCCACGGGCCCAGCTTGTCTCCCACGTCGCCCGGCAGGTAACCGAGGTCGCGGCCCATCGGCAGGATGGGCCGGCTCACGAGCAGCCGGCGGAAAGTCCGCTGCTCCACCACCAACTCTAGCGCAGCCGCCAGCGCCAACAGCGTCTTGCCCGTCCCTGCCTTGCCGATCATCGTCACCAGCGGGATCTCTGGCCGAAGCAGCGCGTCGAGGGCGAACGCCTGCTCACGGTTGCGCGGCTTGATCCCCCAGATCGCCTTCTTTAGTCGTGCGATCGGCTCGACGCGGCCATCGGGGCTGACCCGCGCCAGCGCGTTCTGGCGCCGGCCTGTGCCACCGAGCAGCGTCAGGTACTGGTTGGGAGAGAACTCGACGGCGCCAAATTCGGCCACCGGGATCGACTGCCCTTCGAAGAGGCGGTCGATCTGATCGCCCTCGGCGTTCACCTCGGCGGTGCCGCTGTACACCTCCGAGACGTCCATGCCCTCGGGGTCGTAGTCCTCTGCGTGGATGCCGAGGGCGTCTGCACGGATGCGGAGGTTGGTGTCTTTGGTGACGAAAATAACCTTCAGGTCGGGCTCGCGGTCGCGCAGGTCCAGCGCCACCGAGAGGATGGCGTTGTCCATGGACTGGCTGGCGGTGACCTCTGGCGGCAAGCGCTTCTTGGTGAAGCAGACCCGCACCAAGCCGCCGGCGGTGGTCTGCACGCCCGCGTCTAGCCGACCGTTGCCGCGGTAGCGGTCGATCTCCCGGGCAATTCGACGCGCGTTGCGGCCGAGCTCGCTCTGGTCGCGCTTGAAGAGATCCAGCTCTTCCAGCACGTAGATCGGGATATTGACGATGTTGTCGGCGAAGGTCTCGAGGCAGCGGCTGTCGTGGAGCAGGACGTTGGTGTCGAGTACGAAGTTCTTGCGCATGCAGCCTCGGTGGGAAGGGCCTCTGGGCGGCCGACCAGCTGGCGGCGGCGATTTTTCAGGGGCGCGGTCGGCGTCGGCCGCGCCTGCTGCCCGCTAGTGGTGGCCACCTGGACCGTTCGGGTGGCCGTGCGCCAGCTCCTCGGCGGTGGCATCGCGCACCTCGACGATCTCGACGTCGAAGATGAGGACTTCGCCGGCCAGCGGGTGGTTGCCGGTGACCAGCACCTCGTCGCCCTCTTGGCCCACGATGGTGTACATCACCTGCCGCGACTCATCGGTCGGGTGCTCGGCCATGAACTGCTGCCCAGGCTCGAGGCCGTCGTGCATCTCGGGCGGAAACATCTCGAGCGGTAGCGAGAGGTTCAGCTCCGGGTCGTCGAGCCCGTAGCCCTGCTCGGGTGGCACGCGCACTTCGCGCAGCCGCTCCCCTGCCACCTTGCCGTTGAGCACCGCCTCAAGGCCCGGCACGATGTTGCCGTGGCCGTGCAGGTAGGGCAGCGCCTCGCCACGGCCGGACTCGTCGCGCGACGAGTCGCGGACCGCGCCCTCTTCGTCGCGCAGCACGTAATGGATGCTGACCACGCGGTCCTGGGTGATGTGCAACGGACGTCCGGGGATGATGAGTGCCATCGGCGAAGCTCCGGATTGGGTACCGCCTCTGCGGGTACCGATAGGTTGAGAACAGACGCGGCTCCTCGCGGTCGCGACGCAGCCGTGCTCATGTCGCGCGGCTACTTGATCCTGACGCCGTGCGGCCACTCCGGCGCGCGGCCCTTCTCTGCCTCGGCCGCGCCGCTCATTACGGTGCAGGCCGGGCGGCTCGACGCTGTTTGCTATGCGCCGCCCTTGGTTCGCTGCGTGTCTCCCATCACCGACGAGCGAGGGGGCGGCAGGCGTCCCAAGGTGGCGCCGCAGCGCGTGTGCATGGGACCGCTGAAGCCTGACAGGATCGGCCAGAGGGCGCAACGTCGGCGCCGGCGCCGCAAGCGATTCTACCGCTCGGGGTCGATCTCGAAGCGGTACCCGACGCCGCGTACGGAGAGCAGGTGACGCGGCTCCGAAGGCTGGGTCTCCAGCAGCTTGCGCAGGCGAACGACGAAGGTGTCGACCGTGCGCGTGTTGGGGTAGTTGCCGAGCTGCCAGACCTGCTCCAGCAGCTCCTGTCGCGAGATGGCGCGGCCGCTGTTCTGGACGAGGTAGCGCAGCAGGTCGGTCTCGAGCCGGGTCAAGGCGACGCGGGCGCCGCGTACGTTGGCGATGCGGGCGCCGAGGTCGACGACGGTCTCGCCGAAGTGCAGTAGCTCCGAGTTGCTGCGCTCCTCGCGGCGGCGCGCCCAGTCGCTCCGGCGCAGCTGGCTCCGCACGCGCGCCAGCAGCTCTTGCAGCGCGAAAGGCTTGACCAAGTAGTCGTCGGCGCCGGACTCGAGGCCGCGCACCCGATCATCGGGCGCTGCCCGCGCTGTGAGCATGATGACCGGCGTGAAGTCGCCAGCCTCACGCAGCCGTCGGCACAGCTCAAAGCCATCGAGATCGGGCAACATGACGTCGAGGATCACCACCCCAAAGCGGCGCTCCCGCAGGGCCCGCTCTGCGCTGTGGGCCTCTGTCGCTACCTCGACGCGGTAGCCGTCCAGCTCGAAGTTCAGGACAAGGCCGGCGGCGAGGTGCTCCTCGTCCTCTACCACCAACACCGCCTGAGGCTGATCTGCCATCGCCGCCCATCCTCCTGCCAGCCGTCGCCCCGCGGCCAGCGACTAAGACGCCGCCGCGACTCGCCCGGGCAGGCTGACCTGAACCTTGGTGCCCCGGCCCGGCCCCTCCGACTCAATGCGCATGCGGCCGCCGAGCTCCTGCACCAACGTCTGCACGACGTAGAGGCCGAGCCCGGTGCCCCGGCGGCGCCGCACTTGCTCGCCCTGCACGCGGTAGAAGCGCAGCAGCACGTTCTTCAGCTCGGCCTGCGGGATGCCGATGCCGTCGTCTTCCACCTCGATGAGAACGCCGGCGCCGTGAGCCTCGTCGGCGGTAGCGCGCAGCAGGATGTTTCGCGGTGGGTCGCTGTATTTGAATGCGTTATCGAGCAGGTTGGCGACGATGGTCTCCAGCGCCGGCCGGTCGGTGCGGACCTGTAGTGACACCTCTGCTTCGACGAGCAGCGCGGTCGTCGGCGCCCGGTGGCGCAGGCGCATGCGCTCGCCGACGTCACGCAGGACTGGCGCCACCTGCAGCGGCTGCAGATCGTGGCCGCCGCGCTCATGGGCGAGCCGGCTGGCCTCAAGGATGCTGTCGATGAACTCGTGCAGACGCTCGACATCGCACAGCATCATCTGACGCAGCGGCTCGCGTTGGTCAGGGCCTAGGCCCTCGCGTCCTAGGGTCTCGAGGCCGAGGCGGATCGACGCCAGCGGGCTCTTGAGCTCGTGCGTTACCGAGTCGATGAAGCGGTCTTGGCGCCGCACCTCGCGCATCTCGTCGAGCAAGTAGGCCGAGCCGAGCACCAAGACTACGACGATGAAGGCGAACGCCACTGAGCCGAGGACGATGAGCCAGGTGTTGGCCGAGACCTCCGGACCGAGCTCAAGCTCGCGGACGGCGATCAGCAGCCAGAACACCAGCAGCGTAATCGACAGGGTCACGGCGATGGCGCCGAGGACGATCGGCAGGGTGAGCGAGCGGCGGGAGCGGTCCATGGCCGCAGGGTAGGGCGCCGAGCGGGCGCGCGCCAGCCCACTGAATGACGGCGGCGCCGTGGACGTTGCGGTCTAGGGCGCGAGCAATTACGCTCCGTGCGCCCTGGCCTTGCGCCGCAGCGGAGTCAGCGATGAAGTCTACGATGCAACGACACCAGCAGGTCATGCCGCTTGAGGGGGCGACCTCGCCAAGACCCGGCCAGCGGTCGCTGGGCATGTGGCCGTGGCTCTTCACGCTGCTCTTGACCATGGCGCCCGCGCTCGCGATGGCAGCGCCGCCGCCGGAGCCGAAGCCCGCCGCACCGGCCGCCGACGCCAGCGCTGCGATGCAAGACGTGATCAGGAAGCTCATCGGCGCCGTGCGATATAGCCGTGACGCCAACGCGATCGCGGCCTTCGCCGGCGAGGCGCAGGGCGCATTCCTCTGCGGTGACGCCTGGGCAAAGGCGAACGAAGCCCAGCGCAAGGAGTTCATCGATCTGTTCCACATGATGTTCGCGAAGATCGCCTTCCCGCGGATCCGCAAGGACTTTGAGAAGCTCGAGACGATCCTCTACGACAAGGCTACCATCCGCGGCGACAAGGCGACCCTGCCTTCGACGATCGTGATCCTGCACCCGATGAAGAAGCAAGAGATCCTCGCCACCTACGACTTGCTGCAGCAGGCCGGCGCGTGGAAGGTGGTGGATGTGACGGTCAAGGGCGACAAGTCGATGTTGACCAATATCCGCGACGAGCAGGTACAGAAGATCCTGGCCAGCGGCGGCTTCGACAAGCTGCTCGACTTGATGCGCAAGCGCGTCGCCAAGCCGTAGCGCGCTGGAGGCGCGGGGCGCTGCGCTGCCATGGCAGCGGCTGCTGCTGCCTGATGGTCCGCTGGGCCTCGACAGCGCCACGGTCACAAGGGCGGCCTAGCAGCCTGGCGCTTCTGCCGTCGGCTCCTCCCAGCGCCGCGGGGCCGAGGATTCGGGCCGCTGGGCCGCCGCTCGCCGGACGCGCCGCAGCAGACCCCGTCGTGGCGACCAGCGCCCCATGGGTCGACAACGCCTCGGCAGGCGACAGCCGAGCGCAGAGTGAGGGGACATGGGGCTGGTAGATCGGGGAGCGGGGGTCTGGAGCCGGGTGCTGATCCGGGCGCCAGGGTGGGTGACGCTGGCGGTGGTGGTGTTGACGGTGGCGTCGGGGTTCGCCGCCTCGCAGCTGCGCATCAACACCAACCAGCTCGACCTCATCAGCCAGGACCTTCGCCAAGTGAAGGACGTCAAGCGCGTCGTCGATATGATCGGCGGTTCGGGGCACCTCATCTTGGCCCTGCGCGGCGCTGACGCCGAGCTGCTGCAAAAGGTCGCCGACGACTTGGCCGTCAAGATCAGCGCGGACAAGGAGCGCGTTCGCGCGGTCACGTACAAGGTCGACGTCGAGTTTCTGCGCAAAAACGGGGCGCTGTTCATGGAGACGCCCGACCTCGAGGAGGTGCGGCGCCGCGTCATGCTCAAGCTGCGCGACTCGATCCGCCGCGCCAACCCGTTCTTCATGGAGATCGAAGAGACCAAGCCGGTCGAACTTCAGCTCGACGACATCATCGACAAGTACACGCGAATCGGAAAGCGCAGTATTCGCACAGACTACTACCTCTCCGATGACAAGCAGATGCTCCTGCTGCTCATCAAGCCGATGTGGGACAGCAATCTGCTCGAGCAGACCGGCACGCTGGTCGCGTCGCTGCATGAACAGCTCGCCAGCTACAGCAAGAGCAACAGCCACAAAGTGAGCTTGGTCGAGGACTACGACAAGGCCGTGCCCAGCGATGCCCGGCGGATCGAGTACGGTTTCACCGGCACCTATCAGACGAACTACGACGACAGCTACCAGATTCAAGCCAGTCTGGCGCCCGTCACCGGCTGGGCGCTGCTCGGCGTCAGCCTGGTGCTGCTCGTCTTCTTCCGTCGCGCGATCGCCGCCGTCGTGCTCGTGCTCTCAGCGCTGTTGATCGGCATCGTCCTCACGATGGGATTCGCCAAGGTCGCGATCGGCGAGCTGAACATGATCACGTCGATCCTGGCCGGCGTGCTGATGGGCCTCGGCATCGATTTTGGCATCCACCAGTTCTATCGACTGGGCGAAGAGCTGGCGAACGGGCGCCCCTTGCCCGACGCGCTGTCGCGCACGGTGGCCTCGGCTGGCGTCGCATCTCTGGTTTCGGCGGGCGGCACCGCGATCTCGTTTGCGTCGCTTCTGCCTAGTGAGTTCGCAGGCTTCTCGCAGTTCGGCCTCCTGGCCGCGGCGGGCGTGCTGCTGACCGGCATGGCCATCTGGATTTGGGTGCCCGTCGTGCTGCTCCTGCTGGAGCGTCGACGGCCTGGGATCGCGGCGCGGATGTTGAGCGGCCTGGCGCCCACGGCTACCAAGGGAAAGGCGGCCGCTCACCTGCGGCGGCCGGGCCTAATCCTGGCGATTGCGCTGGTGGTGTGCGCCGCCGTCGCCGCCTTCGCGCCCCAGGTCACCTTCGAGTACAACACCCGCGCCCTGATGGTGGAGAACCAGCCCTCGGTGCGGCTGCAGGATGAGCTCAACGAGCGTTACCAGATCTCGGCGGATCCCGTCGGCGTCTACACCAAGACCCAGGCGCAGGCGCGCGAGCTGTACGAGATGTTTCAGCCGCTGGACAAGGCCAAGTACAGCACGGTCGACCAGTTCGTCAGCGTGTTCGCGTTCGTCCCGCCCGCCGAGCGGCAACAGCGCAACGCTGCGGTCCTCAAGGACTGGCGCCAGGAGCTCTCGGAGCTCGACCGCAAGGCTCTGCCGCCCGACATGGATGAGAAGTGGGATGAGGCCATGTCGTACCTCAGCGTCGAGCCCTACACGGTCGACAAGGTGCCGCCGGCGCTGGTCTCGCTCTTTCAGCACCTGCCCACCGCCAAGGTCGAGAACCACGGCTGGCTGACCTTTATCTACCCGACGGTCGATCTCTGGGATGGCAAGCAGATGCTCCAGTTCGCCGACCAGATCGAGGAGATCAAGACGCCGAAGGGTGAGACCTGGCACTCGGCAGGGATGCCGATCCTCTTCGCCAAGCTGGCGCGAATCGTGATGCACGACGCCCAGATGGCGGTAATTTGGAGCGCGATCGGTCTGGTGTTCTTGCTGCTAATCGACCTGCGCTCGCCCCTGCGTTCGGCGGTGGCCTTGGCGCCCCTGTCGGTTGGCGTGAGCGTCATGCTAGGCCTGATGGCGCTCCTCGGCGTGCAGCTCAACTTCATGAACATCGTGGTCCTGCCGATCGTCCTCGGCTACGGCCTCAGCCACGGCGTGTACCTGATGCACCGCTTCGATGAAGGGACACCGCCGATGGAAGCGCTGCGCTCGGTCGGCGCGGCGGTGGCGGCGTCAACCCTGACCACCCTCGCCGGCTGGGGCGCGCTGATGGCAGCGTCGCACCGCGGCATGCAGTCGATGGGCTCGCTGGCCTGCCTCGGCATGGTGGCGCCGCTGTTCGTCACCTTCACCCTGATGCCGCCGTTGCTCGAGCTGCTGTCGCGACGCAAGCGCGCCGGCAAAGTTGGCGACGCTGAGGTCACGCCATGACCGGACACACCCCGGCACACTCCCCGCCCGCCGATGCCCAACGCCAGCGCGCCACCGACGTCCGGGCGCTGGTGGGGCGCCTCTGGCCGCGCCTACCGCTCCTGCTGGCCGGAGCCGCCCTCGCAGGCTGTTCCTCGGTGACCTTTGCCCGCAGCGCCGTAGACTTCGACACCGCGTATCGGACGACGCTCTACCGGCTCCACATCGTGGCGGCGCCGGCGCCGGCTGGCGACGCCGCGCTGGGCGCGATGGTGGCGAAGATGGCGCAGCGGGCGATCAATCACCACCGCGACTACATCGTGCGCCAGGCTTCGACGGCGAACCAGCTCGACGCGAGCGCCTGCAGCGAGAAGATCGAGGGCGTGCTGCACCTGGAGCCCTTCGTCTGCCGCAGCGAGGATGGCGCTAAGGTGCGGCTGACGGCACGGCTGCTGCGCTGCCAAGACGGCGCCATCGTGTTCGAGGGAGCGGTCCATGACGCTTGGGCGAGCGAGGACGACAACCTCGTCCAGGTGCGGGCGCAATACGTGCGCGAACATGGCAAGGCTGTTGAGCCCATGGTGGCGCCGCTCTTCCACGCCGTACGCGAGCTTGTCGACGCGCTACCGCGACCCAAGCTAGAGAAGGACGCCGACATCGACGAGAAGATCGAGCTCGGGCAATAGGTCCGCGCGGTCGGCGCGCCTCAGCGGCGGAGCCGGCGCTCGAGCGCGTCGGCGACCGTCGTCACGATCTCGACCCGGGCATTGCGCTTACAGTTCGCTGAGATGAGGGTCCACGGCGCGTCCGCCGTGCTGGTCTGCGCCACCATGTCGTGGATGGCCTGGCTGTACGGCCCCCACTTTTCACGGTTGCGCCAATCCTCGTCGGTGATCTTGTAGCGCTTCCAGTCCGTCGCCTGGCGCTCCTCGAACCGGCGCAGCTGCTCGTCTTGGCTGATGTGTAACCAACATTTGACGACCACCGCGCCGTGATGGGTCAGCGCCTCTTCGAAGGCGTTGATCTCGTGGTAGGCCCGCCGCCACTCGTTGGGCTGCGCGAAGCCTTCGACGCGCTCGACCAAGACCCGGCCGTACCAGGTGCGGTCGAAGATGACGACGCGGCCGTCGCGTGGCAGGTGCCGCCAGAAGCGCCACAACCACGGGTGCTTGCGCTCCTCATCGGTCGGCGCTGCGACTGGCACGACGCTGACGAGGCGGGCGTCCATGCTGCCGGTCAAGCGTCGGATGGCGCCGCCCTTGCCGGCGGCGTCCCAACCCTCAAAGGCGATGACTGTCGAGACGTTGCGCTTGTGGGCCTGCCACGCGAGGCGGAACAACCGGTCCTGCGCGGCTTCAAGCAGGGGCGCCGCCGCTTCCTCTTCCAGCGTGCGGCTGAGATCGACCCGGTCGAGGACCGTCACCTTGTCGCGCACCTCCAGCTGTGGCGCCTTGCTGGGGCGCGGACGCTGCTCGGCGAGGGCGCGTTCGACCGCGGAGGCGAGGTGGTCAGCCGCGGTGACGTCGCGGTATCGCTCGTCGTTCGCCTCAATCACCTGCCACGGCGCGGCGCCGGTGCCGGTGTGGCGCAGCGCTCGCTCCGAGGCGACAGAGAAGGCCTTGTAGCGCTTCTGGAATTTGTGCGCCAGCGGCGACATGCGCAGCCCGGCGCGGGTCCGGGCACGCAGCTGCGCGCCGCGGGCGACGTTTTCGCCGCCGCGGTCGGCCTCGGCCTGTCGGTCCGCTGCCTCGGCCTCCTCGGCGACGGCTCGCTTGGCCTTGGCCAGCCGCTTCCGCAGGGTGTCGCGATCGAGGTGGAACCACAGCTTGACGAGGACGTAGCCATCGACGACGAGCGCCTCTTCGAGCTGGACGATGTGGTCGAGCGCGTCGTCGAACTCTGCGATCGTGCTTCGGTCTTGGGCGCGGGCGATAATGGGGTCGGTGTACCAAGAGCCAAAAAAGATCCCGACGCGGCCGCGAGCGGGTAGCCGGCGCCAGAAGCGCCAGGCGAAGGGGCGCTCGCGCTCGTCGTCGGTCGGCTCGAAGAATGAGTGCACCTCGACGCCGCGCGGATCGAGCCACTCGCAGAGGCGGTTGATGACCTCGGACTTGCCGGCGCCCTCGACGCCGCCGACGATCGCGATGACGCCGAGGTTGCTCTCTCGCAGCGCTTGGCCGAGGGCGATAAGCCGTGGGCGCAGCGCGGCGACGGCAGCCTTGTATTCGGGCTTGCTGAGCTTGCGGTCGAGCTCGGCGGTCTCGAACATGAGATGCCTCCCTTGCGGCGCGCGGCGGGCGTGACTTCGCCGGCGCGGCGCGGTGCTACATGCCCCTATGGCAAGCGTCATGCTAGGCCGTGGCCGGCGCGCCGTCACGTTGATTGCGTGCCACGCCGCGACCGCGCTGGGCTGCCCACACCGCTAGGGTCACAGCCTGTGCCGGCGGATCATGGGCACAGCGGGTCGAGGCAGACGATGGCGTCCTTGCCTGGCGGCGGCAGGAGAAGCGGCGCGCTCTGCAGCGTCACCACACGCGCCGCGGCCCCGCTCGCCACCTGCGGCGCGGCGTCGGCCTGGATTGGCTGGACCTGGGCATGCTGCCATGGGCTTGAGGGCTCGCGCACCTTGCAACCGCCCTCACCATCGCTGCGGATCCGGCCCGCGAAGGCGTCGCGGACGCCGTTGCCATAGGACTCGCTGAATCCGACGAAGACCAACGCGCCCTGGCTCGCCGGCGCCGCCTGGACGACCTCGTCGAGCTGCTCGCCGCCGACGCGCTTGTGCCAGATCGCCTTGCCGAGGCTGTCGAGCGCCAAGGCGTAGCCGTCTTGGGCGCCATCCCAATGGTCGGTGACGCCGAGCAAGACGACACCGCCGTTTGGGCGCGGCACCGCCACCAGCCCGCGGTCGTCACCGGCCGACCCGTGGCGGCTCATACCGAGGAAATTGCCCGCACCGTCGAGACGCAGCAAGAAGGCGTCGGACTTGAGGGCGCCGAAGCTGCGGGTAAAGCCGGACAACAGCAGCCCGCCGCCCGCGACCTGGATCAACCCGCGGCCCTCGTCGTCGCCGATCCCGCCGAACGTGCGCGACCACAAGAGCTTGCCGCTGGCGTCGACGCGCAGCAGCCAGGCGTCGTCCTTGCCTTGGCCGAAGCTCTCGCTGGCACCGGCGACGAGGGCGCCGTCGTCGCTGGGCTGATGGAGCGCCGCGAAGCCGGCGTCGCCCGCCTTGTCGCCGCCATAGGTGCGCTCATAGACGAGCTCGCCGGCCTTGCCGAGGCGGAATAGGAAAAGGTTGTGCTTTTTCGGTGCCAGGGGGCCGAAGCTATAGGTCTCGCCGACGACGACGACGCCGTCATCGGCGGTGGCGGTGACGGCGGCGGCGGTATCCCAGCTCTTGCCGCCCACCGCGCGGGCCCACGTCGGCGCGCCCTCGGCGTCGACGCGCAGCACCAGGGCCTCGTTGCCCTCGCCAAACGACTCGGTGGTGCCGGCGAGGACCGCGCCACCGTCGGGGAAGGCCACCAGGGCGCGACCTTCGTCACGGCCGGCAGCGCCATAGGTGCGCGCAGAGAGCGGTGCGCCGCAAGGAGAGAGCCGCAGCAACAGCAGGTCGCGCCCGCCGGCGCCGCCGGACTCTGTGGTGCCGAGGGCGAGGGCCGCGCCATTGGCGGCGACGGCGAGGGCCTCGAGGGTGTCGCGTTGCGAGCCGCCCAGGGTACGGAGCCAGAACCCCGGCGCGACCGAGGGGCCGCTGGCGCCGTCGGCGTCACCACCGACGCCCGGACCAGCGTCCAGGGCTTCGTCGCCGCCTGAATGGACGTCAGGGTCGCGACCGTCCGAGGCGCTCGAGCCGTCAGCTGGCGGGCCGCCGTCAGACCTTTTCGCGCCCTCACCCGAGTCCGCCGAGGACGTCTGGTCATCGGCGCCTGGCAACGCGCCGCCGTCTCCGTCGGCCGCCGCGCCAGCGCCACAGCCGCCGCTGACACCGCCGGACGCGGCGGCCAGGCCGATCCCAAACACGAGGCTCAGCGTCGGCAGTGACGAACCCGGAGCGCTCGCCAGGGGCACACGCTTCAGGGACAGGGCGATCCAGACGCCGACCAGCGCCACCGCCAGGCCATACCATGTGGCCGCGTACTCGGCGTGCTTGGACGGCGCCATCCGCACAGGGTGGGCGTAGCCATCGAGGGGGACGCGCGCCGGATCCACGGGGTCGCCGACGGCTAGGTTGCCGGCCTGGATCATGAGGCGCGGATCGAGGCCGGGAATCGTCGCTGTGAGGTCTTTGGGCGACGCCCGTGGCCAAGTCGGCCGGCCAGCGAACTCGCCGACCTGTCGCACCGGCGGATCTGTCGGCGGAACCTGCAGGCGCCCCTTCACCCGTCGAGTCGGCGCCGCCTTCAGGGACTGCAAGTACTCCGCGACCTTGTCCTCAGGTACCCAGCCAAGATGGGCGAGCAGGTGGGTCGCAGGGCCGCGCCGGCCGGCGTCACCGCCGAGGCGCAGCGGCATCATCACGCCGTAGCCCCGCCGACCAAACATGTAGCGCGCGGTCAGCAGCACGGCCCGCTCCGGCTCCAGCGTCCCTTCGAGGTCGCCGCGGCGAAAGTGCAGGGCCTTCAGGCGGGCGAGATCGTCCAGCGTGCCCGGGATGGCGCCGAGCTCACGCACGGGCGGCTGGTCGTGCTGGGCGGCGAAGGCGGCGATGCCCTCGCGCGCTTGCTGGTAGCGGCTCACCTGCCACTGTCCAAGGCTGCCGAGGATGCCGAGCATCACCAGGAAGATGAGGGTCACCAGCAGGCGCGGCCGAAAAACCCGTCGCGTCGGGCCAGTCAGCTGGGCGTCTCGGCCAAGATCCGGGGCCAAAGGCTCCGCAGGGGCGCTCATTGTGTCCTCCGGTCGTGGCGCATGGTTCCCAGTGCTGGGACAAGACCCTTGTCCGGCCTGGGGCCCGAGCCCCCATTTACAGTCCGCTGTCGACGCGGCCAAGCGTCCATGCCCGCGACCCTAGTGCGCCACCGGGCCATCGCCGTGTTCGGCGAGCCAGCGCACCGCCGTGTTGAGGCGCTCCAGGGAGTCCTCGTCCTTGTCGTAGAGGGCGCGCATCCGGCCCGCGCTGTCGACCAGCACGAAGCGCAGGGTGTGGGCGGTGTCGATCGGCGTCGGCCGCTCAGCGACGGCGGCCAGGGGACTGCCCGGCGGCCTGTCGCGCCGAAGCAGCGGCTGCAGGAAGCCGCGCGTCACCAGCGCCTCGGTGGCTGCATAGTCGGCGCGGGCGAAGCTCCACAGCTTGGGATCGGCGCCATACTTGCGCGCGAAGCCGCGTAGCACCTCGGGTGTGTCGGTCACAGGGTCGACGCTGAAGCTGATGATGCGCGGGCCGCCCGGTTGCCGCCATGCCTGCATCTTGGCCTGCAGAGCCGCCGTCGCCTGCGCCAGTGGCGGGCACGATGAGGGGCAAGCGGTGAACAGGAAGTTGGCGATATACGGCCTGCCCTTCAGATCGCTGTCGGCGAGCGGCCGCCCTTGCTCTGTCTCGAAACGCCACGGCGGCAGGGCGCCGAGAAACGTCAGCTCCTCCGGCGGCACCTGGCAGGCGCTAAGCAACGTGAGCAGCACTGGCAGCAACAAGGGTCGCCACCGCGGGAGCCGCCGGACCACCTGCGCCTGGATCGCCAAGCGCGTGCGCCTGCGCGCCGCCCTCGACGCACGGAGGGCCGGTCGGGCAGGGCGGCGGCGTGCGCGATCGCCGCGTCGAGGCGAGTTCATGGCATCTCCACGTGCGGATGCATCCACTCCGCGTCCGGCAGCGGGCCGCTGAGGGAGCGCAAGAACGCAACCAGATCCGCCGCATCGACTTGATCGATGGCGAGGGTGTCGAAGATCAGGTCGCGGTGACCGATCTCGGCCTTGCCTGGCCGCCGCTGATAGAAGTCGATGACCGCGGCTAGGTCGCTGAACCGCCCGTCGTGCATGTAGGGCGCCGTCGTCGCGATCTGCCGCAGCGTCGGCGTCTTGAAGGCGCCGAGGAAGTCCTCAAAGCGCGGGTTCAAGTGGCGCAGCTCTGCACAATCCTTGGTGTCTGAGTGCGGGCCGCCGCAGGACGACGGGTCCGCCTTGACCTGCTGCGCGCCCAACGTGCGCCCGACGTCGATGCCCGAGGCGCCGGGCCTGCGGGGAAGGCCGAGGTTGTGGAAACCCTCGTCGCTGAACAGCGGACCGTTGTGGCAGTGGACGCAGCCGCCGTCGCCGAGGAACGCCCGCAGGCCTCGGCTGGCGGCGTCCTCGAAGCCTTCGACCTTGGGCAGAGGCTTGCCGCCTTCGGTGGAGGCGAGCGCGGCGGCGAAGCGGTCGAAGGGCGCCGGCCGCGGCTGGAGGCGCCGCTCATAGGCCTCGATCGCCTTGCCGGCGTTGACGAAGGCGCGGTCGATCGCGGCGCGTGACGCTTCCGGCAACGCCAGCCAGGCCTGATGCTCGCCACTGCTCTGGCGGTCTGGCCGTGGGCGGGCGTGAGGAGGCCACGAGGCGATCTCGGCGTCGGGCGGCAGCGGCCCAAAAACAGCCTCGTAGCGGGCGCGATAGTGGCGCGCCAACTGTTGGGCGACGGCGGCGCGGCTGGTGCCATGCTCAACCTCGCTCTCCAGCGGCCCGCCAGCCTGGGCCCACAGCGAGTCTTTGCGGCCGTCCCAAAACAGGAAGGGCAGGTGCGCCGCGCCGAGCACCGTTGGCGCGTGGCGCGCCGTGTCTCCGATGCCCCGGGCCAGCGGTCGGCCATCGGTGAAGGCCAGCGACGGATCGTGGCACGTCGAGCAGGCCACCTGGCCGTTGCCCGAGAGGCGGCGGTCGAAGAACAAGGGCTGGCCGAGCGCGGCGGCTGCAGGATCGTCGGCGTAGCGGTTGCCGGGCGCTGGCGGCGGCGACAGCGGACGGTCGAGCGGTAGCCCGAGGCTGGCGATGAGCGCGCGCTCGGCGCGGCTCCAGTCGGTGACGGGGCCAGAGATCGGCGCTGCACGCTCACAGCCGCTGGCAGCGCAGCCAAGGCCCGTGACAAGGGCGACGAGCCACCTTCGGGGCAGCCGCCGCTGCAGGTGGCGGGGGCGCGACGCGGCCCCACTCACAGCGCCTCTGGGGCCTGCTGCCACTGCGCCGTCGCCCGGCGAGGTTTGCCGCCGACGGTCGCCTGAACGCTGAGCTCCCACGGCCCGTGCATGCTCAGCTTCATACCCTCCGTCCGCCACACCGCGCCGGCGCGCTGGTGCGTCGGTGACGTCATCATGCCGTGGCCGTGGCTCGGCATCGTCGCGTCCAGCACAAAGGCGCTGGCCTCGACGGGGCCACCAACATCGTCCTGCAGCGTCGTCGTGGCGGCGAAGAGCTGGCCGACTTTGGGCGCTTTGGGCTCAAAGGTGACAACGGCCACCAGGCCTTCGCCGCGCAGCGTGATCGGCGACGTCGAGGGCGCTGGCTCCTCGGACGCGGCCGCGGTCGCGCCTGAGCCCGACTTGCCGCAGCCGACGAGCCCGAGAGCGCCGCATAGACCGAGACAGAGGGCGCGAAGCAGCGCGGAATTCTTCAGATTCACAGCGCCTCCTTCGCGGCGGCGCGTCGCCGGTCGATGGAGGCGATGCCGGTCTGGCCCCGCGGCGGCGTGCCTCGACGCGCCCACTGCAGAAAGACGTAGCCCAGCCCGCCCCACAGGACTAGGCCGCCAGGCAGCCACATCAGCATGCCGCCGAGCTGCTGATCACCGAGCGGAGTCAATCCAAAGACGCGCGGCACCTGCAGATAGAAGGTGTAAATCACCTCCCCTTGCAGGCTGATGATCATTCCCAGCGCCTTCATCGCCACCATGTTGGCGAAGACGTACATCATCTGGGCGCCAAACGTCGGCTTCGGCAGCTCTGGCAGGCTACCGAGCGTCGGCCACCAGTAGATGACCGCCGTGACCATGAAAAACAGGTGCTCGACGATGTGCCACTCGTGTTCGAACAGCGCCAGGTTGTACAGGTACGGCAAGTGCCAGATCCAGATGGTGCCGTTGTAGAGCAAAAACGCCGCTATCGGCCGTGTCACAATGTACGCGAGGCGGGTCAGGCGCAGCGCGCGCATCGGCCGGCCCAGCATCCAAGGCTGTAGGCCGTAGAGAAAGAAGGGCGCCCACACCAGCTGCAGCGTCAGGTGTTGGATCATGTGTGCGGCAAAGAGCAGCTCGTCGGCGAGGTGGTGCAGCGGGCCGTCCAAGACGAACCACGCCAGGACCAGCGACCCGTAGAAGAAGCGCACACGCAGCGGCTCCACCGTGTCTTCAGGCCGCCGCCACCGGGTGATCGCCAACCCGTACAAGAGCGCCAACACCGCGATACCGATGACGATGGACGGGTGCCAGTCCCAAAACAGCCAGTCCGCCGAGGTCGCGACCAGGGTCTTTGCGTGCTCGCGGAGGCGGGGCAGGCCCGACGGATGCGCCAGCGCCGCTGGCACGAACAGGCTGTGGACGAGCAGGGTAGCCAGGGCTCCGTGGACGGCCCGCCAGCGCCCTGCCGGCTCCGGGGTCCACCGGCGTCGACTCGGCGCATAGCGGCTCAGCTGGCGGCGCCGATCGGTGCTTGGAGGGCAGCTGGCCTGGCCGGGTCTCCTGGCCGAATCAGAGAGACTTGGCATGTCCAATCAGTTCCCGACCTTTTCACCCTCGCAGGCTTTGCCGTCGGCGACGTTTTTGCCCCGCAGCGAGCGGACGTACAGCGACACCTGCTCGATCTGCTCGTCGGTGATCTGCCCCTTGAAGCTGACCATCGCCTTGCCGGGGATGCCGTTGAGCACGGTGCTGACGATGTTGTGGACCTTGCCGCCGTGGAGGTAGCAGTCGTCGGTCATGTTGGGGCCGAGGCCGGCCATGCCGCCGCCGTCGGCGCGGTGGCAGGCGGCGCAGCGCTCGCCCCAGACCTTCTCGCCGGCGCCGTGATCTTTAGCGTCGGCGAACAGCTTCTCGTACTCTTCGACGCTCCGCGCCGGCTTGTGCGCTGCAGCGGCCGCCGGCAGCAGGCCCATGCGCTCGTCGTAGGAGCGCTGCGCCGCGAGACGCACGTAGCCGCCGCCGTAGGGCGAGAAGTGCGGCATTACCAGCAGGGTCATGACGTAAATCATCAAGAAAGCCATGAGCATCGGAGCTAAGAACACCAAGCGGAAGACGTTCTTGTCGTCGCCGAGGTGCATGAACGTCCCGACGACCATCGCCAGCTTCTGGATCGCCATCACGGTCATCAGCGGCACAAGGATCGGCTTCAGCGGCGGCACGTAGAGCAGCGCAATCTCGACCGCCGTGATGATCGACAGGATCACCGCCGTACGGGTGTAGAGCTTGCTGTGCGTATGGTAGCTCGCGACGTCGTGCAGGGCTGGGTTCATGCGCGCTTTCTCCCTCTGGAATCGACGCTTGGGGTGCGTCCACCGCGGCGGTAGCTCCACTGTCGCCCGGCCGAAAGCGGGCAACGGCATGGTCGCTACTTCGCGAACTCGAACAGGTAGACGAAGGTGAAGATGATGATCCAGACGATGTCGACGAAGTGCCAGTAGAGGCCCGCGGACTCGACCACCACCGCCCGCTGCGGCTTGATGTTGCCCTTGTGGATGAGGCCCGCGACCATCAGCAGCCAGATGACACCGACCGTGACGTGTGCGCCGTGGAAGCCGGTCATGGTGTAGAAGGTCGAGCCGAACAACGACGTCTGCAGCGCGAGCTTCTTCTCCACGAAGAAGTGCCAGAACTCATAGACTTGGAAGCTGACGAAGATGGTGCCGCAGATGGCGGTCAGCACCAGCATCAGCTTGGCCTTGCCGAGCTTCGCCGACTTCATGGCGTCGACGGCGAGCGCCATCGTGTACGAGCTCATCAACAGCACAAACGTCGAGATGGACGTAATCTCGATGCTGAAGACCTCGGCGGGCAGCGGACCAGAGATGCTCTTGTCGAGGTAGAAGAAGTAGGTCGCGATCAGCGAGCCGAAGAACATGCACTCGGAGCCGAGGAAGGTCCACATCGCCAACTTGATGTTGGGGACCTTCATGTAGTTGTTTTCGACAAGATCCCCATGGCCGTGGTCGTCGTGGCCGTGGCCGTCGTGGCCGTCGTGGCCGTGCCCGTGGTCGTCGTGGCCGTGGCCGTGCCCGTCGTCAGCGTGTGCGATGGCAGACATCGTCTCTCCCTTGCTCAGCGGCGCTGCGGCGCGCTCCGCCTCGAACCTGTGGCCGACCGCGCGATCGCGGACTGGCCGTCTCAACCGGTGGTCGCCGGCGGCTCAGCTCACACCGGCTCGCTGACCCAGAACCAGACGCTCGTCAGCACGCCGACCGCGCTGAACGCTGAGATCATCCAGAGATAGTTGCCAGGCATGATGGTGTTGAGCAGCAGGCCCACAACCATCAAACCCACCAGCCCGGAGCAGATCATCGGCTTCCACGAATACGACGGCATGTGGAATTCCTCGCCGCGGTCCGGCGGCAAGATCTGCATGCCTGGCGTGTACTTGTGGTCCCAGAGCGGGCGCTCCGACAGCACGATGGGCGTGAAGTCGAAGTTATGCGGCTTCGGCGGCGAGTCGGTCATCCACTCCAGCGTTGCGGCGTCCCACGGATCGCGGCCCGCCTTCTTGCCGTTCTTCGCCGAGTTGTAGAGATTGAAGGCGAAGATCGCCGTAGCGATGCCCATGATGAAGGCGCCGATGGTGCCGAAGATGTTCCACAGCTCCCAGGCGGCGTCGGCCGGGTAGGTGTAGATGCGGCGCGGCATACCTTGGTTGCCGAGGATATGCTGCGGGAAGAAGGTGACGTTGAGGCCAATCAGGAAGAGCCAGAAGTGCAGCTTGCCCAACGTCTCGTCGAGCATACGGCCCGTGATCTTCGGGTCGTAGAAGTAAGCGCCGGCGAATAGGCCCTGCAGGGCGCCGCCGACCAAGACGTAGTGGAAGTGCGCC
>SXGT01157823.1_pt1 | contig 26888 bp, 24 predicted proteins | sample 3176221 | NCBI WGS metagenome assembly SXGT01 (sample SAMN11356862, study PRJNA531348) | freshwater metagenome | isolation source: freshwater sample F1-120 | place: China: Fuxian Lake, Yuxi | collected 2017-12-25
AGCGCACCCTTGGATTTCCTGTCCCCGGAGGGCTCCGCGCTGGAGCAGGAGCAGAGTAGAGCATGCGGCAGCCACCATGAGACACCGGATTGCATTTTTCAATGAATCCTCAAAATCGACCCGAGACCCAATCCCAGCGCACTTCATCGTTTTTCTCCTCGTGCAATACAATCAAAACCCGCCAACCCAGGTGTAAGCTTTGGGCCCTGGCGCCACGGTTCATGCTAGAACGGATTGCCCTGAATCAGGGCTACACCCCGAACCAGACTGGGTCGGAATGCATGCGCTTTCATGCAAGGGTCCATTGAAACAAGGAATCTAGTGTGTAGACTCCGATCAAGAAGAACCAGTAAAACCTTGCGCCAAGGTACCCGGGGGGCGGAATTGGCGCGACCAATACTCGAAGAAGGCAAGCGGGAGATAGGGCCGATTTTAGGGCCGGTTGGTCCAAGGTCAAGGGCCAATTGGCCGCGGGAAGCCCAGGAGACTGCGAAAAAGTCCACGACTTTCTGGCAATCTTGCCGGCCGAATCAAACTGCGCAGCGCCTGAGCAGTGGCCGGTCACTTGAAAAGATCGAGGCCTTCGACGAAGTCCGATCTCGGTGGCGGAGCCCCACCAGTCCGGACTGCCCTTGGAGTGTCCAGCATGTCGTAAATCCATGCCGTAAACACGTAAAAGACACCCGCAAGGGCAATCGTGCCGCCCGTCCCGTACAGCGAGTAGGCAAAGCCTTTCTGATCGTTTCGATCGAGCGCGTAGCCAGCGAAGCCAAGGCCACCACCGACCGCGGTAAGGACGTAGCCGAATTCGCCAATCCGAAACAGTTTGCCGGCAGTTGCGTGGTCGCCAGCGTAGTAGTGTCCCAAGCCGTGCACAAGGATCCCGGGGAAAATTGCAAGCAGCTCTCCCACGATGACAGAGCCCGCGGGCTTCTTCGCCTCGGGCACGGGGAGCTCATCTTCCCTCAAAGGAAGCCGCTCATGGGCTTGAGTCAACACCTCACGAGCTCCATTCACCAGCGAAACGTCGATGCTGCCTGACGGCAGACTACAGCCCACTAGAAAGCCCAAAGGAAGCCAACCGATGCGCCACGCTCTCGTTGCCATGGGACTCGAAATGTAAGCAAGTTCACCCAAAAGGAAAGAACAAAGCCAAAATCACCCGACACGAAAAAAACAATCCCGCGGCCCGAGGGGTGAGCCTGCGAACCGCGGGATTGCCGAATAACGGACTTCTCGTTCCGCTTTACTTTTCGTTGAATTCGAAGGTCCTGAGTGATTCCTCGATCAAGGGAGCTGCGGACTCGCTGCCCAGCGCCGGCACGAACGAGGAGACAAGCCAGGTGGCCTGCTTCCCCTCGACGAGAATCTGCCGAACGATCGCCGTGCGACCCCACCGGGTCCCGCGGCCAAGGAGTTCATGGGCCTGAAGTCCTCCCTGCGATCTGGGTCCTTCATTCAATAGCTCGAAGTCCTCGAGGAGCTGCGCGTTCTCCTCCTTTACAATCGCGACATATTCGGAAACCGTAAGTGGTCCCTTCGACACCCTGATCGCGTGGAGGCTTGGACGAAACCCGTCCGCGATTGGAGCCGCCCAGAGGAAGTCCTCTTTCTTCTCGGCGACCCAACCCTTCGGAGGTCGAAACGCGAGGCCAAGAGCCTCGTCCTCGAATCGGGCGCCCAGCAGGTCGTCGGGCCTCACGACAGTCTCGACCGCGACCTGTTGGCCATCGCCGGGAGTAGCGCCCGACGATTCGTCTTCGCGCTTCGGGGGCCCGCTTGCGTTGATCACGAACTTCCTTACCAGGCTTTCTGGGTCCATCGGGAGCTCATCGGGTTCCTGAGTAGTGCCGAGAATTCCAATCATGCCCTCGACGGGCCCTTCAGGTCCTGCCACACTTTCGCGCTCTTGAAGCTTCTTCTCCTCACTTGGTTCATAGACGATGGACTCGATGAATCGCTGGTGAATCGTCACCTTGCCATTCTCCCAGCCCATCACGATCAAACCATCGGCACGCTCAATGATCGGCCCCTGGATGATGTAGCCGTTCTTCATGAAGACGTTCCCGGCCCGCGCGCTTGCGCTCAGGCAGAAAATGAGAACCCCGAGAGCGCACACCGTTCGCGGTAAATTATTCATGTTTCACCTCACCCCCGAAACCAAGGTCCAGGGCAGCTATCAACCTGCCTCGGAATGCCTGTTTCGCTTCCAATCGTTCGTCCCCCTGTGCTGACTCGCCGGACGTGGGTCGCACCTCTGGATTCAGATGGGGATTCGTGCCAGTCAAGGCGGTTTCTACCGGCGGGGTAACCTTCGTCGTTTCCGGCACTGTAACGCCAGAGACAGACTGGAACGTTTGGCCATTCTGCAGGCCACCCATGTACCAGAAACCCGTCGCTGATATTGCCAGGAGCGCCGCAGCGGCCATGGTCGGCTTGAACCAAGCCCGTGACCTTGCGAAGCTCACCGGCTCGGCTCCGGGCAAACCATTCTCCCGCAATTCCTGCGCCAGCGCGGCCTCTTCGCTACCCAAGCCGCCTTCGTGACCAACCGGTACTGCCAACAACTCCGAGGTATTGCCGGCCGCCTCAGCAAGCACCTGATCGTCCAGCTCGGCAGCCAGGTCGTCGAGGTCTTGCGTCTCCCGCCCCTCGACCGACTCGCTCTCCACGTTTGTGATCTCCGTGGTGTTGCCGGGACAGATATTCTCGGTGTCTGCGCCAATCACGGATTCAGTCTCGAGCGTCATGGTCTCGGACGCAGCAATGTCACTCGTTTCCGCCGCCTCATCCGAGGCGGTATCGTCCAGGGCCTCCGTCTCGACGACCGGGATCTCACTCGTGTCGCCTTCGGGGAGGATCACATACACCTCATCGCCAGCTTCCTCATCCACCAGCGTTACAGCCGTCTCTGGCGTCACACTCGGCGCGAGTGAGTCTTCGGGGTTGAGGACAACCAAGTCGGTCAACTCCTCGGACTGTTGCTCGCCAATCTGAGGAACCTCATTTTCCTTGCTGTCCTCTGGTTCTCGGGCTTCTCTTTTTTTCTTTGCCATGGAATCCGCCTCCCGCTGACGATCCTCTCTTGCGTAAACCCTCTCGGCATAGCAACTTGAGCCCTGGCAGAACCCAAGGAGCCTGACAAGAATACAATGTTCGTGTGAAACCCGTCAAACGACTGCGTTCTTCAGCCAACGGGAAGCCACAGAAGCCTTTTCGACGCAACGATCGCTCTTGCTTGACCGTCCTACAAGATATACTCCTTTCGGGGGGAAAAGAGACCTCCCCCGCACGGGTCGCCTGGCAGCGTCCTCCTCCTCGGCGCCCGATGAGGGCCGAGTGCCTCCGGCGCCGATTGGGAGGGAGTCCTGGCCAAGATGTCCCGATTTTGGCCACATGGAGCACAAGCCCGTAATCCGCTGGAATCCCATGACGGATAGCAAGGAATCCACAAGGAGCGATTCATTCGAACAGGACGCCTTCTGGGTCCGCATGATCCTGCGCGAAATGGATCCCGCGCAACGCGAAGAGTGTTTTCGGAGCCTCATGGTCAAGTACTGGCGGCTTGTCGGCGTCATGGTTGCACAGCGTCTGGGGAATGATCGCCGGGATGCCGAAGATGTGACGCAGGAGGCGTTTTTTCGGGCTTTTCGTTCCTTGAAGCAGCTGAGCGAACCTACGGCCTTTCTTGGCTGGCTCCTCAAGATCGCCAGGAACCTGGCGACAGACCATTTGCGGACGAAGCGCAGGACCGTTTCTCTGGACGCTCTCGGTGAGTCCTCCGCGCAATTGCAGGGGGCACTTCAGTCGAGACGGAGCCCGGAATTCGAAAAAGCGATCGAGCTCAATGAGGAGACAACGCTTGTCATGCGCGCACTCGCCGAGCTACCAGAATGTTACCGCGAAGTGGTCACCCTCAAGTACATGCAAGGACTCGATGGGAGGGAGATGGCAAGACCCTTGAATGAGCCGGAGGGCACGATCAGGAATCGGCTCTTTCGGGCGCTGGACAAGCTCAGGCGCAGCCTGGATAAACAGAAAGCGTGCAAGTCATGAGCTCAAAGCAGACGCGTCCAGATTGTTCCCGGGTGGAGTCGTTTCTCGATAACTGCTGGGCCGATGGACCGCATTCCTCGATCGCAGGGAACCATGACCCACTCTTGAACGCTCCGGGCTTGCCTCCAGGTATCGGAGAGCATCTGAGCTCTTGCCCAAGATGCAGGGGAATCGCCGAGGAGATCGGCCGAGTCGATGTGTCGCTCCAGAATAGCTTCGAAACGCTCGGGGGCTTCATGGGGCCGCCCTGCATGGGGTCCATCGAGGCGACGATCGTACGCCTGCGTGAGGCTGGCCCGGACGTCACGCTGATTCGCAAGGTACGCCGGCCCTTGCGAATGCTTCTTTGGGGCTCCTTCTACGCCTTTTCACTCATCGCCTGCTGCGCTCTGGCCATTACGGCTTACAAGGCCTTCGTGGCAGCGCGTTGAATCAGAAGTCCGCGCGGTTTGCGGCCGGCACGATGGCAGAGCTCGAGAAGCCAACCGGCAGGGCGTCAAGCCGCCGGAGGGCCTGCCTCTCCCCGTTCAGACAACAGCTACTCCTTCGCAGCTCGCATGGACGCTGTAACAAGTAGCTCAGCTTCCAACTCTTCCCGGGACAGGATCCCCTTCCTCATGAGAAGACTCATGAGCACGGAGATCAAGTGATCAGTTGAGACGGGGTCAAGCGTCACTGTCTTCTCCCCCATCAATTCCACCTGCGGCGGTTCGACCCCAGGGGTTTCTGCCCGCGGCTTCTCCGCGCTGACTGAACCTGTCCTGGTGACGCTGGAAAGGGGCTCACGGCGTGCGGGCTCCGACCTGGACTCCGCACTGACGAGCTGACGCGCCACGGACTCCTCGAGCACCAGCGTGTAGAGATCAACGCCCAGGTGCGACTTGATCTTCGAAATCACCTCGGGCGGGACCGGCTGGCCGTGCCCCATGACGATCCGGCGAGAGTCCCCGTTTTGCTGCGGGAAAAACGGCACGAGCAGATACTTTTCCTGCAGGTCTGGAGGAATCTTCTCGAGTAGCTTCCGGTGGACCTTGAGGTCGGAAGGTTTTACACCGCTGGGGTCGAGTGCGTTGTCTGCAGAACACGTATCGCGGGAAGGGTCTGCAGTTGGGTTTATCAAGGCTTCCTCGATCTGCGCGGCTCGAGCAAGACCCAACTTTACAATGATCTCGGAGAGCTGACCTCCGAGAGAACGCTGATAATCCATGGCCGCCTTGAGCTGGCCGTCCGAGATGACCTTTCTGCGAAGTAGCGCCGTGACGAGCTTGTGCTCTTCAGGGGTTCTCTTGAATTCTGCAGTCGGGCTCATTCTTCGATAACTCCGTCAACTGCAATCGTGTCGAGAAACCTCGGTTGAATCAAATGGTTGCTGCACTGTGGACATGAATAAGTTTTCGAGGCCCGATACTTGACAACATTGAAGTGTGACTCACAGATGGGGCAGAGCAGGATGCATTTCCCCTGTTTGCCAAGAATGACAATCACTTGTCTCGCCTTCAACTTTCCTTGCGCCACCAGGACCTCTCCCAGGCAGAAGTGCAGATTGATCTGCGAAAGCCGCTCCTGCTCGAGCACCGCCCCTTCGAGGTCATCGAGGGTAATCAGTCCTGCAAGCAATGTAAGGTCACCGAAGACTCGATTCGACTCTTGTGCCTCGCCTGGCTTTTTCTGGATCTTGCGGATTTTCTTTCTGCGAATCTCGAGGATCGTATTGAGCTGTTCGAGCTTGAGATAGCCTTTCTCAAGCAAGATATCGCCGATGAATCTGGGAGTCGCATCGGTCCGTTGAATCGTCAGACATTCGTCCAACTGATCCTGCCGCAAGTACTTGTTGAAAATGGCAATCCTGCCGAAGAGAGTTTCGTCTAGCGTGACCATGACGCCTCGGGTACGGGTGAGGTAAATGCTGCACAAGACTACGATGGCTTCCGGGGCTCATGCCATTAACTCCACGATCACCCGATCGGCAACACATAGGCCTTCCCGCGTAAGCCGGATAATATCGCCACTTACCTGCAGGAGCCCCAGAGCAGCCAATCGTTCGAACGCACCGTTGGAATAGCGAGAGAGGCTTGTTCCCGAAAGGCTTTCAAAGACTGAAAGCGAGAGCCCGCCGCTCGTTCGCAACCACATCATCAAGTGCTCGCGAATGCGCTCGTCGAGGCCCAGCCTCTCCTCCGCTCGAGGGGGAATTCCAACCCGCTCAATGCCTTGCACATAACCCCGGAGGTCGCGAAGGTTTGAATATCGCCGAAGGCCAATGGTCGACGTGGCCCCGGGCCCCACGCCGTAGTAATCGTCCTGACGCCAGTAGGCCTGGTTGTGTGCCGATCTATGCCCTGCTCTGGCAAAACTCGACACCTCATAGTGCTCGTAGCCGGCATCGCCAAGGCGGTCAATCGCAAGGAGGTACATTTCCCGCTCCACCTCCTCCGGTTGAGCGGCGAACTCACCCCGCTCGATGCTGAGGGTAAGCGGCGTGTTGGGCTCATGGATCAGCGAGTAAACTGACAGGTGGTCGGGCGAAAGGTGGATCGCTGCCTCCAGATCACGCTCCCAGAGTTCGATCAGCTCTGTCGGGAGGCCAAAGATGAGGTCAAAGCTGATGCTCTGAATCTTCTCTCGAAGCATCCCGTAGACCCGGCGAATATCGTCAGGTCCATGACGGCGTCCCAGAAGTTTGAGGAGCGGGGCGTCAAAAGTCTGCGCCCCGAAGCTAACGCGATTCACCCCCGCCTGAGCCAGAAGATCGATCTTTTGCCTGTTCGCAGACTTTGGGTTGACTTCAAAGGTGTACTCCTGGGCCGGCGAGCGAAACGGCGCCAAGGCTTCAAGCAAGCTCTCGAGCTGCTCCTCCCGGAGAGCCGAGGGTGTGCCTCCTCCAACATAGATCGTCGGTGGCACCCAATCCCTCGGAAGGGTTGCAAGCTCCTTCGCGAGGGCCCCGAGGAAGGCTTCTGCGGCATCGTCCCGATAACTCACCCGGTAGAAATCACAATAGCTGCACTCGGAGTGGCAAAAGGGGACATGAACATATAGCGAGGGGGGTGACATTGCGGTTATCGGACCTCTGAACCTTCAACTCACGACCCGCCTTCGCGGGAACGGGAGTCAAGTTGCTCACAAGATGTCCACCTTGTATTGTCAGACAGTAAGTTCTTACACCCGTACAACTCTACACATTTTCGACACCGGCCGCGATGCTCAAGGGCGATCTATCACTTTTCAGCCTGGGCGAAGTTTTCCAGTCGCTTGCGATCAATATGCACACTGGGACGCTCAAGGTCTGTGCTCCGGATGGCAAGGAGAGACTGATCTGTTTTCAGAAGGGTGAAATCGTCTACTACTCGGATGACGCCCGACTCAACCGAGGGCCCCAGATCGGAGAGATCCTTGTGCGCATGCAGTTCATCACGCAGGCGCAACTCGAGGAGGCTCTTCAGCATCAACGCGTACACAAGGGACTCGTTGGCGAGATTCTGATCAAGAAGGGCATTGCGTCCGATGACGATTTGCGGAAGGCCCTCGAGACCCAGGCGCTGGAAGGACTATACACCCTCTTCCTTCAGAGGGAAGGCTCGTTCGAGTTTCAGATGAAGGTCTTGCCGGAAACCCTGCAAGAGGGCATCTGGAAGCAGGCTCCAATTGCGCTCAACACCCAACGCGTGATCATGGAAGGCCTCCGGCAACTCGACGAGTGGGTCACGATCAACCGCCACGTGCTGACATTCGACGAGATCTTCCGCCGAGTCGACGTGTTGGCGGCAACGCCAACGGACCTCACCGGCTTCCTCCTCAAACTCTGCAACGGCATCCGCCCCGTCAGGGAACTCTTCCTCGTTTATCCCCATAGCCGCTTCGAGTGCGCCAAGCTGATTTGTCAGTTCGTTCAGTCGGGTCTGATTCGACCGTTGACGGAGGACGAGTGCCTCACGCTTGCGGACGAAAAGCTCAACGCCAAGCAGTTTCAGCAAGCGACCACCTTCTTGACATTCGCCGCCCAGCTTCAGCCTGCCGCAAGAACCTTTATCTGCCTTGGCGATGCTCTGGCGGGCGCCTTTCAGGAAGCAGCCTCGGGCGCGGCCTACGTGAAAGCTCTTCGGCTTGCTTACGAGCAGGAAGACTTCCAGACGGTCAGCACCATCGCCGACAAACTCATGCCGAGGGGCAACATCGACGACTTCGACCTCGAGCGCATGTTCTTTTCCTACGTGCGGCTGCAGAATTTCAAACGGGCGGCCTCCACGGGCAACCAGTTGGTGGCCATCCGGCAGAAGAGCGGAAGCTACGAACAGGCGGCAGTTGTCATGGAGACGATTGCAGCGATGGACCCAAGCGATCTGAACCTCAAGATCCAGGCCGCCACGCTCTTCGAAAAGGCCGGGAACGTGGAGCTGGCAACGCGCGAGCTCGAACAGGTCGCTCTAATACTCGAGAGTGGCAAGAGATATCGCGAACTGATCAAGATCTTGCGGCTCCTCTCGAAGATCAATCCAAAACGCCAGGATCTCAAGCAGAAGCTCGCAAGCACTCAGTCACGCATCGACCAACTCGAGCGTCGATACAAATTTCGCGTCACCTTGACAGGCCTCACGCTCATCGCTGTACTTGTGCTTGCCGTCGTTCCATTTCTCTACGAGTTGAAGGCCAGAGAGTACTTTGGGCATGCCCAAAGCCTGGAGCAGACGGCCATGCTCACTTCGGACTTCACGCGGGCGAAGGAAGCCTATACGAATATCTTGAAGGGTTACTCTTTCAGCACGAAAGTGGCGGAGGCGCAGGAGGGCATTGACCGTATCTTGCAAGCGGAGCGTACTCACGTCTCGAGGATGACGCTCCAGACCGCCGCCCGTAAAGAAGAGTACGACTCGAAGATGTTTGCGATCACGGAGGAGTTGTCAGGCAGGCTGAAGGAAGCGGAAGGCGCCGAACAGGCTGGAGACTACTTGGCCGCTCACCGGCTCTACAGGCAAATTGTGACTGACTTCACGGATGTTCCGGTCGCGAAGAAGATTTCCTTCCCATTACGCATCACGACAGAGCCCCCTGGGGCCACAGTCTCGATCGACGGAGCAGAGATAGGGAAGTCCCCCGTCATCCACAGGTATCAACCGGGCACCAATATGAACCTTTCGCTTACTCGAACCAGCTGCGTTCCTCTCCAGCAGCCCATTCAGCTACAAGACCAATGGGAGCTCCATTTCAAACTGAGTCGAAAGCACCTCGGCGAGTTCACCCCAGTCGCCGCGATCCACCAGCCCATGGTCACCGCGGCAAGGCATATCGTGGTTGCATCCAGAGACGGCCACCTCTACGGTGTCGACCCCGCGACCAAGTTTGCCTCCTGGCAGCGAGTCGTGGGGCGGTACGGCGACCGCATCTCGGAACTGGAGACACGAGGCGACGAAGTCTATCTGGGCAACGTCAGTGGCGAGGTGAGTGCGATCTCGGCCAAGGACGGCAAGTCCCGTTGGATCGCCAAAGTGGATAGCTCTGTCATTGCAGCGCCCGCTGTCTCGCGCGATGGAAGTCTGGTGGCCGTGGGAACGACATCAGGACTCGTCCATATCCTCTCGAATGAAAACGGAGCGTCCATCGCAAGTATCACGACAGATAATGAGATCGTCGCAAAGCCTCTGTTCGCGGGGCCGTTGCTCCTGACTGGCAGCACCGACAACACCATTTATGCCTATTCCGTCGAGCGAGGCAAGGTGGTTGCAGAGACCGAGCTTCCCGACGACATCGTGGCCGACCTGACGCCCGACGACGCAGACTTTCTGACCGCGACCGTTGATGGGTGCGTCTACCGTCTCAACTCGAGCAGCCTGAGGGTCCTCTGGGCACGGCCGCTGGGCAAGCCCGTCTCCACGGCAATCCGAGTGGGCGCAGAGGGGGTATGCGTGGCTACAGCAGCCGGTCTCGTGTTCCTGCTCGACAGGCAGACCGGGGAAACGCGATGGAAGGTTTCAGCGGGAACAGGCGACGTGACGGGTATCGCTCCGAGTGAGAAATTCCTCTACATCACATTAGAATCGGGCAGGATCGCCGCGCTGGACCACGGGAAGGGCCATCTTGGCTGGACCTATCAGTCCGACGTTTCGTTGCTCGCCCCACCCATTCTCATCGATGGGATCCTCTACGTCGGAGGAATGACGGGCAAGTTCCAGTACATGGAGATGATCGAATGAGCCAGTGGGCAACTCGCGCGGTGGCCCTGTTAACCCTGGCGTTCGCCTCGAGCGTCACGGCGCAATCCACGGCCATTCGAGAGGTTTTGGTCGAAAGGCTCGATTCTGGTTCCTTCGATCCGGATTCGCCAATCCTTGTAACAGGCAAGTACAAGGAGCTCATTGATGGCAATCTCGTCCTTCATGGAACCAGTGTACGATTCCAGCTCATCACACCGGAGCTCAAGAAGCGAGTCCTCGACTTCGTCGCTCACAGGGATAACCTGACGATCATTGGGAAGCTGAGCAGCGCCGGAGCTACCCGACTGATGGAGGTATCCGAGATTTACGCTGCAAGCAGCGACGTCGAGCAATTCTCTGCACAGGAGAAACTCCTCAAGGACGAGAGCCAGGACACCCCTGGACTCGCGCTCGGCCTTGTCAGGAAGATCCTGAACGTTTACCAAGTCCACGCCGACCCAGCCCTGCTCCCCCTAGTCCGGAGGATGTTCTCGCTAAGTTTGGGCAAGGAACCCAGGCGGCTCGACCTTGAGTTGACAGCCGAAAGGCTGGCGGTCGTTCGGCAGGCGCACACGGCCGTTGGCAACATGGAGCTCACGGTTGAGTTGGCCGCTGAGCTAGAAGCATGGAGTAGCGACAAGAGCCCCGTCGAACAATGGCTCAGAAGCTTGAGCGCGCGGCACCGGGGGGGAAAGTGGGTCACTTACTCGGGGCTCAAGCGGAAAGAGGGCTTCGTTGAACACGAAGGCCGCTGGATATCACGCCGTGAGAAGGCGCACCTCATCGCCATGGAGCATTTTCGCAAGGAACGCCAGGCTCTGACGGTCCTCCGGCGGCGCACCGACAAGGAGTACAAACTTCTTGCAGAAAAGGGAGTCGTGGAGAGCGGCATGAAACCCGAGGAAGTGACCGCATCTCTCGGGTTCCCCGATCGAGTCGAACGAAAGGTCTTCGAGAAAGAGGAGTTCGACCAGTGGATCTACGACGGCGAGTATTACTATTTCTACGCTGGCTCGCTGGTGCTTAAACCAGACTGAGCCGCAAAGTGGGGCTGTCTGCCTTGTTACTTCGGGTTCCCATTGACAGGCTGGTCAAGATCCACGTCAGGGTGATGTGGCGGTGTCGGGGCTTCCGGCTCGCTGCGCGCTGGCCCCGGTGATGCCTCTATCTCTCGATCCGGCTCGAGCGCCGGGATCGTGACTGCGTGCGCAACGGGCCGCGATTCTTCAGCTCGAGCCACGAAGAGCCCGGACACCGGGGTCACAAGCTCGGATCCCTCGCCAGGGAGGGCCCCCGCATGTCCGAAGCTGACTTTGCCCACGTGGACGAGCAGCAAGGTCTCCTCGGCGTGGACCGTCAGCTCAAAATGCGTGCCGATGACCGTCGCGTGAGCATGGGGCGTGTCGATACGAAAAAGGCTCCTCGGCGAGCGCGGAGCCACGTGGGCCTCAAGATGCCCTCCATCGATCCGCGCCATGAAGCGTTTCCGAGTGGCTTGTGGGTCCAACGACAAGACCGCTGGCCCGTGCACCGTCGCCCATGAGTCGCAATCCCCGCCTTGGCTACGGCCGCTCAAACCCTGGCCATCCATGGCGTGTAGCCGCAGCTTCGCGACGCTCCCTTCCCGCACGACGCACACAAGGCCAGCACAAAGCGCCGTTTGCCGCGTCACGGGTGTCCACACCAGATCCCGGGTAGCCGTCTTCGCAGGGATAGACGTGTCGCCCGCTGAAGCTGGCAAGGCAAACCTCGTGAGCACTGAGCCCTGCTCCGCCGTGAGCCAGCCCAGGCTCTCGGGAGTGGGGCCGTTGGATACCACGCCGATGATCACAATGATTGGAATCATGACAAGCATCGCGAGCACAGTGACGAGCCGGCGCCGACGGCCTCTGTGGAGCCAGAAGAGTCCCCAACGCCGGGAGACGCTCGGGCGCGGGGAGACGATTGCCTCCAAGCCTGAGAAAGCCACTGCCGGGAAATTCTGCCCGTCACCGTACTGTCCGTCCTCGACCATTTTTCTGCGGAGCTTGCCGGCGAACTTGTCGCCGAAAGGAGTCTCTGCGAACGCCATGCGGTAGAGTCGTGCATCCTTGGCCCTCTGGTGGTGAAGCGAAGAACATGCCGAGCAGTCACGCAGGTGTGAGCTGATCCTTGCGAGCTCGCTGGCGGAGAGCTCCCGATCGATATACAGCCAAAGACTTCGGTCAACTTCGGGGCAAGTGTAGGGCTTCATTGGATCACACTGGAGCTCATATCCTGGAGGGGTCGAGCTTCTTCTTGAGAATCTGCCTCGCACGGAAAAGACGGGACTCCACGGCGCTGACGCTCGTGCCGGTGATATCTGCAATCTCCTTGTAGGAGAGACCTTCCATGTGCTTCAAGGCCACGACAAGTCGGTCTTCTGGACCAAGCTCTCGAACTGCATCAAGCACCTTCTGACGGGACTCTTCCCGGATCTGCTCCTCCTCGACACTGGCGGAAAGTCGTCCGGGAACCATACGAAACCCTCGATCTCCCCCGAGAGCCTCTCCCAGGCCCGATTGGCCGCGGACGATCGACGAAACGTTGACCGCGCGTCGGTCCGGCCGTTGCCTGAGAGCATCCAGTGCTGTCGTGCGGGTCAAGCCGCAAAACCAAGCCCGAAACTTGCCAGGATCCCGAAGCGCGTGAAGCGCACGAAAAGCCTTGAGAAAGGCTTCCTGAACGACGTCCTCTGCCTCGTGAAAGTCCCCCAGAATTCCATAAGCAATTGCGCCTGCCATTCGGTTGTACTTTCGCACCAATAGATCGAAGACCTCCGCCTCACCGGAAAGGATACGCTCAACGTAATCTCGGTCTTCGGAAACCATGGTTGATCGTCACCCTTCCGCCGGGCAACATCGAAGCATCCCTAGAGACGGAGTACAGTGTCGGCGTCCTGCGCAAAAAAAGCACCCAGGCACCACGAATCACTTCATGATATCACCGACACCCCGATGGGCAAACGGAGGCGTCCTGTCAATTCATGCGCCCCTCACCGATTCGCCTCAATAAGGGTCGCGAGGATCTGAAGGTAGCTCTGATAGCGAAGCTGCGGGATTATTCCTGCTTTGACCGCCTTCTGGATCGCGCAGGCAGGCTCCGCGCGGTGGAGACAGTCGCTGAAGCGGCAACGGGACCCTTCGAACACCCTGCGGAACTCGGGGTAGTGCCGCCCGAGCTCCGCGGGGCTCAGATCCGTCGGAATAAACTCGCGGAAACCCGGTGTGTCCGCGACGTGCCCGCCCCCGGGAAGTCGGTGGAGGGAGACGGATGTCGTCGTGTGGCGCCCCTTCCGAGTCACAATATTGACCTCGGCAGTCTCGAGATCGAGGCCCGTGCAATAGCTATTCAATAGAGTCGATTTCCCCACCCCGGAGTGACCCGAGAAGACCGTCACCTTGCCCTGGAGCCAGGCCAGCAACCGATCGAGCCCCTCCCCGGTCGTGGCGCTCAGCTCAAACGTGGGGTAACCGGCCTTTTCATAAATCTCCAGGACGCTGCGCAACGATGCTCGTTCACTGGAGCCGACCGAGGTCTGGTCCACCTTGTTGATGCCGATCGCCGGAGTGATCTGGTCTCGCTCGCCGGCGATCAGCATGCGGTCAACCAGGGCCCAACGGGGTGCCGGCTCGAAGCCTGCGATCATGACCAGCACTTGATCGACATTGGCCGCAACAAGAACCAGTTGCCGTCCCGCTGTCTCCCTCACCAGCTCGTTCCGCCTTGCGTGAACTTGTTCCAGGATGCCCTCGCCGCCTCCAAGCGAAGTCACGGTCACACGGTCCCCAACCACAACGACCCGGCCCGCCTCCCTCTCCCTCATTTTGCCTCGAAACTCGCAGCGTAGCACGGATTCACCCAGGTCCACGCGGACGTCACGGCTCGACTTCTGAACCACAACGCCCTCCAACCAGCCCTGGTCGAATCGACCGCTCCCCGGTGGAGTGGAGGGGTTAGACACGAACTTCCAGCTCGCCCTCAGGCTCTCGCGTGCCCAGGGCCTTGAGTGCCGGCGCCACCTCTTCGCGGAAGAAGATCTCGACCTGCTCGGGAGCCCTGCCCACATGCCGGGTGGGATCCGCGAACTCGTCCATGTGTTGTCGCACCTTGCCAAAGAGGGGATCAGCTGCGAGCCGCTCGAGAAGATCGTTGCGCGCACCTTCGCTCCTCCGGGCCTCGACAACCTTCATGGCGTGCAATCGTATACATTCGTGCAACACCTGGCGATCACCGCCGGCCGCAACAGCCATCATGAGCAAGTCCTCGCTAATCATGAACGGAAATTCCTGCGAGATTCGCCGGCGAATGACCTCCGGGTAGACCTTCAAGCCTCGAACCACATTCACTGCGAGTATCAAGATCGCGTCCGCCGCCAGGAAGGTCTGCGGGATCGAAAGTCTTCGGTTTGCCGAGTCGTCCAGTGTCCGCTCGAACCACTGCGTGGCATGAATCCATCCCGGGTTCAGGGCTTCGCACAGAATGAACTTCGAGAGGCTCGAGATGCGCTCGAGCCGCATGGGGTTGCGTTTGTAAGGCATCGCCGAGGAGCCCACCTGGTTCGACTCGAACGGCTCCTCCATCTCACCGAAACTCTGGAGAATCCGGGCATCGTTCGTGAACTTGTGGGCCGACTGAGCCATCCCGGAGAGCACATGCAGGATCTGGTCGTCAACCTTTCGCGTATAAGTCTGGCCCGTGATGCGAAAGACGTTGCGAAAGCCCATCTTTTCGCTCACTCTTCGGTCAAGTTCCTCGACCCTGGCCGAATCACCACCGAAGAGGCGAAGGAAGCTTGCCTGTGTGCCCGTCGTACCCTTCACCCCTCGGAACCGAAGCTTCGAGAGGCGCTCATTGAGATCCTCGAGGTCAAGTAGGAAGTCCTGCGCCCACATCGCCGCACGCTTTCCGACCGTCGTGAGCTGTGCAGGCTGCAGGTGTGTGTAGGCGAGGGCAGGCTGACTCCGCCACTTCAGCGCGAAATCTCGAAGGGCCTCGAGGAGCTGCTTGAGCTTCTGGCGCAGAAGCTCAAGCCCTCTCCGCATGAGGATAAGATCGGTATTATCGGTGACGTAGCAGCTCGTCGCTCCGAGGTGAATGATGGGCTTGGCGCTCGGGCAGAGCTCTCCGAAGACCGTGATGTGGGCCATGACATCATGCCGCAACTCCCTCTCAACTTGGGCAACGCGCACATAGTCGATTCCGTCGAGGTTGCGGCGCATCTCATCGATTTGCCCCGGCGTGATCGCAAGCCCAAGCTCGGCCTGCGCCTCTGCCAAAGCAATCCAGAGTTTTCGCCAGGTGCGATAACGGGTGTTCGGCGAAAAGATCTTGAGCATCTCCTCGCTGGCGTAACGATCTGCAAGCGGAGTCTGATAAGTGTCGAGAGCATCGAGCATGGCAGTATTTTGAATCCATGGCGGAAGGCACGTCAAGAGCGCGCACCTTCAGGTCGATAAACAAGACGCCGTATGCTCCGCTACATGTTCTTCACAATGCTGTGTTTCCCCGTCCTTGGCGACGTGATCGTCCTCCAGAACGGCAACGAAATCCAGGGCGAGGTCGTGAATGACGACGGCGAGAAAATTGTCGTGAAATTTCCCGGCGGCACGCTCGAGCTTGGGCGCAAGCAAGTCAAGCAAGTTCGACGCCAGTCGAAAATGGAATACCTCTTCGAGGAAGGCGAGAAGCTACTCCGACGGGGTGAAAACGAAGACGCGGTCGCGACCTTCAAGGAGGCCCTTCGTGAAGACCCTGCCTCGTTGCGAGCACAAAGTGGCCTCCTTGAGTCAGAGGAGAAGTACGCCCTGCAACTTGAGGATCTAGGCCGCTATGAGGACGCAAGGGATGCCTTCACCAGGCTCCTCCAGCAGGATCCCGATAACGAGAGAGTCGGCAGGGAGATTCGGATCATCGACGGAATCCTGGAAGAGGCCCGCAAGGAGGAGGCAAGAGGTCGAGAAGAGATCGAAGGGGGAAACCCCGAGCAGGGAATCTGGCGGCTCCAGCGAATCTTCGAGCGGTTCCCTGGGCGCCGGAAGGACATCGCACCCATTCTCAGCTCCACGATCGCCAGGGTCGGCGACAACCTGCTGAAAAAGCAGGACTGGAACGGCGCTCAAGCCCAGTACCAGCGAGCACTCAGCACTGACCCCGACTGCATCCCCCGCCTGAGAGCCCAGCACACGCAATGCAAGGTACGGCTCATTGAACCACTCGTAAGGACCGGAGATTTCACCTCGATCGAAAAACTTGCTGCCGAGGGACTCGACGTGGATCCGACGAGTGAGACCTTGCGCTACTACAGGGCACTCGCCATGGAAGGAAAGGGCAAGGCTCGTGATGCTGCAGAGGAGTACCTGGCCATCCTCGACACGAAGCGCCCCATCAACCTTGAGAAGGCGGTAAGGGAACTCCGGCTGCAGACGGAGACAAAACTCATCGAAGAGGGCAAGGCGATTCTGGTGGGGGCGCCCGGATCCCAGGAAGTGCTCAGTGGCGGCTTCCGTGAGCTCAGGACAGCCCACTTTCTGATCTTGCACCGGAACAACTCGGTCGCCCGGGATGTGGCCTTCGTGGCAGAACAGAGCTACGCCAAACTCTTTCGGGAGCTCGGCTGCGCGACACACCTACGCAGTCCCATCAAGATCGTGATTTATCCAACTCAGGCGGATTACGCCGCGGCCGCGGGAATGGAGTCCTGGTCGGGGGGCGCTCACCGTGTCGGAAGAAAGATGGGCGATCTCACAGAGCACACGATCTATTCCTACCAAGACCAACCTCGTCTGACGACGGGCATACTTCCACATGAGATTGCCCACGGGCTTCTGGCGCACCGGCTCAACTACCCCAACGAGATCCCCCTTTGGGTCAACGAGGGCTTCGCCGTCTTGAAGGAGCCCGCCTTCGCCCACGCCTACTATCGTCGGATCCTCCTCCAGGAAGCAGCCCGACGGGCCCTACCGTCGGTACAGTCGCTCACCCTGCAGAACGAGTACCCCTCGGACAGGGTCGAGATCTTCTACGCTCAGTCCTTCTCCGTGGTCGAGTTCCTCGTGAGCTTGGAGGGCCAAGGCACTCTGATCGCCTTCCTGAAGGCTGTGTCCGAGTCAAGGGATGGCATCGACTCGCACCTCAGAAAGCACTACAAGCTCTCGAACCTACTCGCGCTCGAGAATCGATGGAAAAACTGGTTGCTTGAAGGCTAACCACCACCTTCGTGCTTTCGGGTGGCGTCGAGCACGAGAACTCGATCTGTCCGCTCAGTGACACGGAACCCGTCTGCAATCCTGTGCCCAACGACCCAGACGATCTCGCCGCCAGAATCCACAACGGGCACACGGTCGCGCGCCACCGGGCGGACCCGAGCCTCGCGAAAGAACTCCTTCAGTTTCATCGCTCCGGGCGCACCAAGGGGCCTGAAACGCTCGCCGAGCCTGCGGGATCGAACGGTGAGGCGGCCCCGGGATTGGACGAGCGCGGCGTCGACCCGCTCACGGATCGTACCCACGTCGAGCGGCAGGGTCTCGGCCTTCGAGGTCTCAACAGCCCGAATCTCCCACCCACCCCACTCGGTCGAACCGGGCACGGGGAGCTCGAGTTCGGTCCCGGGAAGCGGTACGGGCGAAGACCCAGGGATTCTCTCCGCGCGCAGAAACCCGTAACGGAGTTCCAGCCCCAGGAACGAGGAAGAGTCGAGGCAGCGTCCGAGGTTGCAGCTCGACTCGAGGATCGTGGGCTCCGAGAGAATCCATTGCTGGACCTCCCGCGAGACACGGAAGCCTAGATGCGGGCCATGAAGCTTCGCCACCACGAGCTTCAGGACTTCGTGCAGGACCGAACGCGGCCAGATACGAAGCTTCTCGACAGAAAGCACGCACGAGCCGTTATCCTCCGACACAAGGGCCTCGCGGAGAGCTCGCATTCCCAGCAAGGCAAGGTCCTCACTCGCCCGCCGCGCGTGCTCAGCAAGACGGGCGAGTGCCTCCACGGCCCCCGGGTGAGCTCCGGACTCAAGGAGAGGGATGATCGTGTGTCTGACAAGGTTTCGAGGGATCGTGGGATCTTGATTTGTGGAGTCAACGAGGCAAGAGCCTCCGATCTCATGGAGGAACGTAACGAGCTCCGAGCGACGCCACTTCAGGAGCGGCCGGATCAGCCGCACACGCGCGCCGTCAGAAAGCGGCCGGGCGACAGGCATGCCAGCCAGCCCGCGCAACCCGGTGCCCCGCGCCGCACGCAAGATCACAGTCTCGGCTTGGTCGTCCAGGTGGTGCGCAACCGCGACGGCGTGAATTTCGTGCTCACAAGCCCACTGGCCAAGGACTTCATATCGCAGCTCCCGTGCTGCACTTTCGAGCGAAAGCTTGCGCCGCCTGGCCTCGGTCCGAACTTTCACGGCTCCCCTGAGAAGCTTGACTCCAAGAACCTGAGCCTCCTGGGCAACGAAGGCAGCATCTCGATCCGCCTCCTCGCCGCGAATCCCGTGGTGCACGTGGCCAGCCAGGATCTCAAGCTTCCCGGTCTTGCCGAACGCCCTTTGCCACTGCAGGAAGAGATGCAAGAGGGCCATTGAATCGGGCCCACCCGAGACGGCCACGAGCAGGCGCTTCACACCCCCGAGGAGCTGACCCCTCGTGAGTACTCTGTCAAACCTCTCAAGCCAACTCCTCACGTGCGTTCTGACTACAAGCGCTCACCGAGGACCTGAATCGTTCCGTCCTCGGCGATGAGGTAGATGCGACCGCGCTCCCTCTGACTACCGTCAGCAACGTTGACCGGAATGAAGTCGAAGGACCCGATCGGAAGTCGAAACCGCTCCTGACCCGTCTGGATGTCGAGGGCCACGAGAGATCGGTCAGAGGTGCTCTTCGAATCATTGATTACGTACAGGTTGTTCTTGCCCATGGCCACAACCTTGCGGACACCCGTCATGCGCCAAATCTGCTCTCCATTCGCGACGCGAATCGCGAAGAGGGTCCTCTTTTCGGAGCTGGCGAGACGCTCCGTGGCGATGCAGTAGACATAGTCCTGATTGCTCTTGTGGCTGAGAACGAGTGGGCTGTCCTCGATGGGCGCCTCGGCCTGGAAGGTCCAGGCCACGGCTCCATCGGCCGACTCGAGTGCATAGAGCTTGTAGTCGGTGGACCCAACGAAGACCCAGCGCGAGAAAACCGCAGGATCTGCCACAACGCGAGCCCCCGTCTTGAACTTCCAGGACGCCCCGTGAACCCAACCGGTTCGGCCCGCAAGCTTGTAGACATGACCGTCAGTCGAAGCGACGTAAACACTCGGCGTACTTACCGCGGGTGCGGCCTTGACACCGCCACCGGTTAGATACGTCCAGTCTTCAATACTCGACTTCTTCCTGACTCCGTAAACGCGACCGTTATCGGAGCCCACGAAAATGCCAAGCTCGTCCGCGACGATTCGAGTGGAGATGGGAAACTCTAGCTTCTGTTTCCACAGGAGGTCTCCGTACCTCAGGTCGATACAATAGACCGTATCGAGCTGGCTGAAGAAAACCTCGTTTGCAGAGGCGCCGGCTCCTTGAGGGTACTGGTATACGGTTGGGGGTTGCTGGATCGGCCCGCTGATCTCAAACTCGAAGTACCATTTCGTGTTCAGGTTGGCCCGCAAGACCCTTCTTAAGTTTCCCCGTGCCGCTCCAGGCGGCACGGCGGCTATGAAGAGTGAGTCCCCAAGGAGATCAACGGCGTGAACTCCATGGTCGATGTCGCCGGGCGGGTTATACCAGAGCTCCTCAAGGCCGTTCGCGGATAGAACCTCCCGCGAGATGCGTGAACTCGAGGACCGATCGCCCGTCGAAGCAGTGGCAGACTGGGGCACACTTACCGGGGCATCGGGGCTGTAAGAGCACCCAGCGAGCGCCAAGAGTACGGCGCTGACCCTGGATCTAACTTTCCTGAAACTCATGCTTTCTCCTTTTTCCTCGGTGCGCAACCAACTCTTTCCCACTTTGCCCGAAGCGGTCAGCCCTCTGGCTGGCCCCCGGTGAGTGCCGCCTGGGAAACGTACTTCCCAAGGTGGGTGTTGTGCTCTCTTTCATAAACACTCAGCTTGCGGATCCGCTCTAAGTCTTCGTCAATCCGGTTCCGCAGCTTGAAAACGAAAGGCCTTCCGTCCCTGCGAGCCTCAAGGTCCCGGATCATCTCCTCCCAGGAGGCATCGTAGAGGACCTCACGCAAAGCCAGGAGCTGTACCTCCGCTTGGGTCAGCGACCGAAAATACTCTTCGTGCACGTCCATAGGGGAAACCAGGCCCAATTCTGTGCCCACAGAGCCTGAGGAGCTGTCACTATTTCTTGGCGCCGTCTTCCTCGGGGCTGTTGGTGTCCGCCGGGTCGAGGTCACGAGGCGTGGTATTACCGGACTCGAAGTCCGAATGCGCCCCGGGTGGAAAGTGGCCCCTTCCAGCAGTGGATTTCCGAACCGCCGCTGTTTGACTCTTGACCCAGCCCTTATCCATCAGCGTGAAGCTATCGAGCGTAATGGCATGCTCGTCGCCGGGGCGCTCGAAATGCAGCTCGCGGATTCGTTGCTCGAGTATCCGGGCACCGTCCTCCTTGAGGATCTCCTTGATCTCGTTCGAGAGTCCCGCGACTCGGATCAAAACCTTGTTCGCATTCGGGTCCAGGCGGTCAAAAACCGCAACGCATTCTCGTTTCTCTCCGGCCCTCAAGGTCGTGTAGTTGTGCCGGGGGTCCTTCGGCTTCCTCAGTCGGCTTGATTCGAAGAGATTCGCCTTGCCCCACAGAGGAGCGTTCTCTTTCCGCTCGATCGCCTTTTCGACTGACGGAAGAAACAGGTCCGCGTACTCCTTGTTGTTGTCGGAGGAGGCCGTGATCTGCACATAGAGTTCCCGGTCAACTGTCGACGGGTTGGAGAGGGTGTAAAGCATGTACCAGTAGACCTTCCCACTGCCCAGGCCCACGCTTGGAGTGATCATCCGGAGAGCCTTGAACTCGAACTCGACAACCCAGAACTTGCTGGCTTCCACACGCAGTTCGCCCACGCTATCCGAGCCCTCCGCTGGGTCCTCCTGTCCGTGCACCGGGACAATCCCTTGCGAGAGAATCCACCCCGCGGCAACAACGGCCTGAAGAAACCGCAACGAGGAATTGAGGAAGGAAGTGCCTTTCAAGGATCGCATGCGTACCTACACCCTTTCCGGGGAGAGAATATCCGTGGAGACCCATTCGGGGTCGAGTGCTTTGGGGGGGGGAGCACATTGGCCGGCTCCTGTGCCAGGTGACCAACGGGAATCAGATCTCAACTCCCAAGGCGCCAGTTGTTCGATTTTATGGATTGGACCTCTCAAAGTCAAAGCACGCTCTAGTGAATCCACGGACACGAAGGCCACGAGAGTCAGGAGGCCCCCCGGGGCAGCCAGTGCTACCAACGGCCTTGCTGGTGCTCTCGCCGCCTGCTAACATACCTATCGTGTAGTGCTTTTTTTCGGTCTCAACCCAAAAGGAGGTCTCAATGACCCAAACACCCGCCACAACCCTCCGGGGATCGAGGCAGGGGTTCACGCTAATCGAGCTTCTGGTTGTTATTGCAATTATCTCAATTATCGCCGGGTTTCTCGTTCCGACCCTCTTGAAGGGTCGCGGTGAAGCCTATAAAGTCCAGTGCGCCAACAACCTGAAGCAGATTTATAGCCTCGCCATGGCCTACTCGGGGAAAAGGGGCATGAATGCCTTCCCAATTGGGGATGGCAAGGAACCAGCCGCCCACGACTCGCTGAACAAGCTGTTGGCCTCGGAAGAGGACCTTTCCCCGAAGCTTTTCGTCTGCCCGGAAGGCGAGGCCAGACCCGCCACAGCAGAGGATGGGAAGTTTGTGCTCGATGCCGAGACCCTGAGCTACGCCTGGGTGAAGTCCCGCATGAAGAATACGGCCAGCGGTAGAGCACTCTCCTCGGACAAGTACATTGAAGGCTTCGAGGACGGCTCTGACCCCCATGACGGCCACAAGCAAGGCCTGAATGTCCTCCAAACCGATGGCTCCGTCAACTTCGTCCTGGAGGACGACGAGAGCATCGATACGGATTCGAAACTGCCCAAGGGTCTTGTAAGGTAAGCCATTTTAGGCTCGGCCAACAAGATCGAAAAGCGAGGCCGCACAAAAAGCGGCTTCGCTTTTTTTCTTTGGAGTCCGTCATTTCGTTTCGATCTGATCCACGGGTGTACCATCGACCGCCAGGCGCAGGGTGGTATAGACGCACGCCGAGCACGACGCCAGTGACGCCAGCAGAAAGGCCGGAGCAAGGCGGGCCACCAGAATCGTCCAGGCAGGAGAAGTTACATCAACGCGATCGACCCAGGGCAAGGGAAATGCCCAGGCAACGGCGGCTTGACGCCACACGGAAGCCACCTGCGAGCAGATCGTGGAGAGCTCAGGTCTCAGCCCATCCCCCACGGCGTTTACCGCCATGAGACTGCCAAGGACGATCGAAAGAAAGAAAACGAAGACGGTCGTCCCGAGGATCGAGAAAAAGCCGCTGACGATCCAACTTGCGGCGAGGAGGAGGGGCCGCCTCCGCACGTAGCTGAGGGCTCGGCTGGCCACGTCCATGGCGTGGGAGTGCTCAATGACCGAAGCCGGAACTTGGAGGGCAATGGAGGGCACTCCAACCACAATCCAACAGGCACCGAGCACGGAGAGCACAAGCCCCCCGGTCATCGACCACGCGAACCGAAGAGGCTCACCAACCCAGGGCGCCCTGCCCACGACTCCACCGGCCCAGGCAAGACTCAAAAAGAGTGCAGGAACCACCAACGTGAATAGAGGGGCCGTGTAGTAGACCGGAAATGCTTGGCGAATCCTCGAGAGCCAGGCGCGAAGGCTCGTGGATTTCCCTGCAGCACCCGAAGCCCCCAGGAATGCGCAACCAGCCCAGACAGGGATGCCCGTCAGCACAGCCATCAACCCGACACTGGAGCTCCAGAGCCAGCCCGGAAAGGCGCTCCAGAGGCCGTCCATGGCACAGATCCAGAGCCATACGGGAAACAAGGCCTTCCAGGAAAGGGCGCTCCTCGGCGCAGCCGCGATACGGCCAGGGGCTCTCTCCCTGGCGCTACTCATTCAGCTTGTCCATCATCGGTTGGCGCCTCTTGCTCATCCTCGATTTCGTCTGCCTCTCCGTCCGTCCTGGGCCTGAGCGGGCACGACACCTTGTAGTCCTCGTCAAGCCACTTACCGAGGTCAAGGAGCTGACACCGTTGGCAGCAGAACGGGAAAAACTTGGACGTCTCCTGGACAACCTTGCGACAAATGGTGCAGCGAAACACGGGTAGCGCTTAGCCTGTCGTTTCGGCCTTTGTCTTCTCCGGCGAGCTCTTGGGCTCGGAGCTCTTGGAGCTGGATTCAGAGCTCGACGCCGCGACCGGGCTCGACTTTGATTCAGTTGTCGAGGCAGACTTTGAGTCAGAAGGGGCACCAGAGTCCGCCTTGGCCCTGGCCTGGTAGTCAGAGCTTCGATAGTCGGTGATGTAAAAGCCCGTCCCCTTGAAGATGAACCCGCTTCCAGCGCCGATCATCCTCTCCAGCTTCGATTTCCCGCACTTGGGGCACTTCTTCCGAGCCACCTCTGTCATGCTGTGAAAAATCTCAAGCTTCTCGCCGCAGGCGCGACATTCGTAATCGTAGGTGGGCATATTATCAGGCTCGCTCAGGTATTCTTCTTCGAGTCCTTATTGGCAGCGTTGGTGGGATCCACAGCCTGTTTCACGTTCCCCGTATTGCGAGCCACGTTGACTCGGCTCGGTCGAAGGACAGCATCCTTGTGGCGGTACCCTTTCTCAAGGACCTCAACGATCCGTCCCGTGGGATGGTCGGCGACCTCAACCTCCGCCACCGCCTCATGGAGCTCAGGATTGAAGACCTCTCCCTGGGCGGGAATCTCCTCGACGCCGTGGTCAACAAGCACGCGGCACAAAATCTGAAATGTCAGTCGGACGCCTTCCTCGAGTTTGCTCGAAGGATCGAGTCCTGCGCCGGCCGTATGAGTCAAAGCCCGCTCGAGGTTGTCCGAGACGGGCAAGAGGTCGCGCAAAAACCTGCGCACGGCCTGATCTTCCCAGGCAGGCCGTTCGCGCCGAACGCGTTTTTGGAAGTTGTCGAGCTCCGCCTTTGCCCTCAGAAGCTCATTGCGATAGGCGTCCCTCTCGTCCGCTTTTTTCTTCCAGTCCTGCACGTCCTCCCCAGCCATGTCGCCCGCCGCGCTGTCGCCTGGTGAATGCGGTGTCGGCTCAGGGACGGCGGAGAGCGTTTCCGGCTGAGCCGCAGATTGCGCCGAGGCAGTATGGGGAGTTGAGTTTTCCTTCTCCATGTCAAACATATCCAAACAGAGCAAGTTTCATGACGACCCCTTCAAGTACTTCTTGATCCGATCAAAGAATCCCTCGCGACCCGGAAGCGAAGCGCCGGACTCCAGATCCCTGAGCTCCTCGAAAAGCTCTTGCATCTTCGGGGTCAGCTTCTTTGGAGTCTCCACAATCACTCGCACGAGGAGGCTACCCATGCGTTTGCTCTCGAGACTCGGCAAACCTTGACCTCGAAGCCGCAGCAATTCTCCGGCATGAGTGCCCGTAGGGATGTTCACCTCTGCTTTTCCGCGAAGAGTTGGCACTTCAACTCGAGCCCCGAGCGCAGCGTCGGAGAATGAAATGGGTACTTCACAGAGGATATCGTCGCCCTCTCGGGTGAAAAGCTCGTGCTTACGTTCCCGAACGAGGCAGTAGAGGTCACCTGAAGTCCCACCCCGGCTGCCGGCATCACCCTCGCCATGGATCCTGATTTGATTGCCTTCGCTGACACCCGCAGGCACCTCCACTGCCACCTCGACTCGACCGGGATGCCGACCTTCGCCGCGACAGCGCTGGCAAGGGTCGCTGATAAATGTGCCCTCTCCGTGACAGCGCGGACAGGTGCGGCGAATGCTGAAAAAGCCCTGCACGCTTTCGACCTGTCCGTGCCCCTTGCAAGTCTGGCAGGTTGAGGCCTTCGACTTCCCCCGGGTCCCTCTCCCCCCACACTCCTCGCACAGCAACTGGCGGCGTATCTCGAGAGTCTTCGTCGTTCCTGTCGCGATTTCCTCGAGGGTGAGATGAATCTCTGCACGCAAATCGGAGCCGCCCCTGGGGCCGGATCTTCGACTTGCGCCGAAGAAGCCCTCGAACAGCTCGGAGAAGTGGTTGAAAACATCCTCGGTAGAGGCAAAGCCTGGCTGGGAATGGCCGCGGGACCGTAGACCCTGGTAGCCATAGCGGTCAAAGATGGCTCGCTTCTCGGGGTCGCTCAGGACCTCGAAGGCCTCGGCGACTTCCTTGAATAGCCGTTCCGCATTGGCGTCGCCGGGGTTCTTGTCGGGATGATACTTCAGGGCGAGTTGTCGGTAGGCTTTCTTGATCTCCTCGGTCGAGGCCTTCCGAGAGACTCCCAACGACTCGTAATAGTCAATCTCAGTCATGAAAGATCGGGAGCGCTCCATCAGGCTTTCCTGCCAGAAGCTTGTGCCAGGGGTAGAGTCCAGACTATGCCGAATGGAGCGACTGCTGGCATGGGCTCTCCAACTCGCAAATTCTGAAGAAAAGGCAGTGCCATCACTGAGCGGTCCCATGACCAAAATCCAAACAGAACCAGGGACCGCTCAGTAAGAGCCCGCACGGGTGGAAAAAACCTACAGCCTGCTCACGACTGTAGGAGACTTTGCTACAAACCAGGTGAGAATCAAGTAACAGAGCCGACGACAGGCAATGTGTCCTTCTTGACCTCGGTGATCAAGACACTGGCCGTCAGGTTGACTGCGGATACGCTGGCCGCGTTCTGAAGCGCGGTGATCGTGACCTTGGCGGGATCTATGATGCCCGCCTTGACCAAATCCACGTACTCCCCGGACTGGGCGTCGTAACCAATATGGCCCTTCCGGTCGAGCACCTCGGCGACGACCTCGCCGCCGTCGAGCCCGCTGTTTTCCGCAATGCGTCTGAGCGGCTCCTCGAGAGCCACCTTGACGACCTCGACGCCGAACTGCTCATCACCCCTGGCCTTGACATTTTCGACCTCTGGCAGCGCTCGGAGCAATGCGGTTCCGCCGCCGGGGACAATACCATCCTCCACGGCAGCTCGACACGCATGGAGGCCGTCGGTGGCGCGATCCTTACGTTCCTTCATCTCGACCTCGGTGTGCCCGCCCACGTACAGGATTCCGATACCGCCTGCGAGCTTTGCCTTGCGCTCGGTAAGCTTCTCCTTGTCGTACGTCGAGGTCGTCTGCTCCATCTGCGCATTGATTTGATCCACACGATCCTGGACCGCGCCCTTCTTTGCATATCCCTCGATGATTGTGGCCTTCTCACGTTCCACGATCACCTTCTTGGCACGACCAAAGTGGCTAATGTCGATCTTGTTCAGGGCGAGTCCCAGATCTTCCGATACTAGCTGGCCACCCGTGAGACACGCCATGTCCTCGAGCAAGTTCTTGCGTCGATCCCCAAAGCCAGGGGCCTTCACGGCAACCACCTTGAGCACGCCCTGAAGCTTGTTAATGACGAGCCCCGCGAGCAGCTCACCCTCGACATCCTCGGCGACGATCACGAGC